>WNFV01001072.1_pt1 | contig 31314 bp, 25 predicted proteins | sample 5400101 | NCBI WGS metagenome assembly WNFV01 (sample SAMN13153361, study PRJNA577476) | soil metagenome | isolation source: 115 cm soil or saprolite under grassland replicate 1 | place: USA:California | collected 2016-06-15 | reverse complement strand
TCAAGGGCGAGGACAAGCCGGGGGACGAGTTCCTGACCACCGTGGTCGGGCCGCTCGCGAGCATCGCGATCGGGCTGGGGCTCCTGGCGGCCTCGTCCATCGACGGCCTGGGCCGGCCGGTGCACGACGTGATGCGGGTCGTCGGCGGGCTGAACGTCTTCCTCGGCGCCGCGAACCTCCTGCCCGGGTTCCCGCTGGACGGCGGCCGGATCCTGCACGCCGCGATCTGGAAGATCACGGGGAGCGAGGCCCGGGCCACCACGATCGCCGCGTGGACGGGCATGGTGGCGTGGGGCGCCGCGATCGCGTGGGGGCTGTGGCTGATCTCGATCGACGACTTCGGGACGGGGCTGTGGATCATCCTGATCGGCTCGATGATGCTGCAGGGGGCCCGGGGGACGCTCCAGCGCCAGAAGCTCTTCCGGGTGCTGGAGCGGGGGAGAGTGGCCGAGGCCATGGGCCCGCCGCCGGAGATGGTGCCGGTCGGGATCACGCTGTCCGAGGCCTACGACCGGTTCCTGCGCGGCCACGAGGACGAGACCTTCCCGGTGGGCGACGACTTCGGCCGGATGATCGGCGTGCTCACGTTCGAGTCGGCGTCGAGGATCGGCCGCGACCAGCCCCTCCGCCCGGTGCCTGGCTCCGGGGCCGCGCCCTCCGGTAGCGTTGCGCCACCGCTTCGGTTTCCGCGACGCCGAGGACCTGGCGTGGTCGCGGCGGTGGCCCGCGGAGGCCATCTGGCGCTGCCGCAAGCCCTGACCGCCGGCGTGTCAGACGGTCGGAGTAGCATCCGGAGCGAGATGGAGCTCGTGCCCGACCCCCTGCAGGCCCGCGTCCTGGAACATCGGTCCGGCCCCCTGCTCGTGACCGGCGGGCCGGGGACAGGCAAGAGCGCCGTGCTCCGCGAGCGCTTCGCCCGCCTGATCGAATCCGGCGCGGACCCGGAACGGGTCGCGCTGGTGGTCGGCTCCGGGCGGGCCAGGGCGGAGGCGTCTGCCTTCCTGCTGCTGCGCATGCGGTTGTCGCTCCCGGGCCTTAGGGTCATGACCATCCATGGACTCGCGCACCACGTGGTGGCGCGGCGTCACGACGTCCTGGACTACGAGGCGCCCCCGGAGATCCTGCCGGCCGCGGAGCAGTTCGGGAAGGTCCGAGACCTCCTGACGGGCGAGGACCCGGCCGGCTGGCCGGCCTACGGGTCCATGCTCGGGCTGCGCGGGTTCGCCGACCAGGTCCGGCAGTTCCTGGCCCGGGCCCAGGAGGCACTGCTCGAACCCGCCGCCATCCGCAAGCGCGCCGAGGCCGCCGGGCTCACCGGCTGGAACGAGCTGGCGGACTTCCTGCAGCGGTACCAGGAGGTGCTGGACGGCGAGGGCCTGGTGGACTTCGCCGGGTTGGTGGAGCAGGCCGCGGCGGCGGCGCCCAGCGGCGTCCCCCTGTTCGACCACCTCATGGTCGACGACTATCAGGACACGACCTTCGCCGCGGAGGCCCTGATCGTCGGGCTCCGGCCGCAGAGCCTGGTGGTGGCGGGCGATCCGGGCGCCCACGTGTTCTCGTTCCAGGGAACCACCGACGAACCGATCCGGCACTTCACAGAGAAGCTGGCCGGCGCCGGGCACGTCGAGCTGACCACGAACCACCGGTCGGACGCGGTTCGCACCGAGGCCCTGATCGCACCTCACGAATCCGAGGAGCTGGCCGCGACGACGCGAGCCCTCCGCCGGTTCCACGTGGAGGAGGGGGTGCCGTGGGGGCGGATGGCGGTCGTGGTCCGGCGCCAGGGAGGCCACGTGGGCGGGCTCCTGCGCGCGTTGGATGATGCGGGCATCCCGCGGTGGACGCCCGAACGGGGCCTGTCGCTGCTGTCGGAGCCCGCGACGTACCCGCTGGTGCTGGCGCTGCGGTGGCTGGCTCGGCCGGAGGAACGGGCCTCGCTGGTCGAGCCGCTGCTCACGTCGGACCTGGCCCGCATTCCGCCCGCGGTCGCGCGGGGGATGGTCCGCGCCGCGCAGCACGACGGACAGGGGGCCGAGGAGGCGCTCGGTCGCGTGGAGGGCCTCGACCAGGACCAGGCGGCGGAGGTCGGCGGGCTTCGGGGGGCCCTGGCCCAGGCCGCCGACGACGCCGGCCGATCGGTGCTCGATGCATTCTCGATCCTGTGGCGGCGGCTGCCCTCTTCCCGCCGGCTGGTCGAGGCGGCGGAGCGCAACCCCGAGGCCAGGCGGGACCTCGACGCCGTGGTGGCGTTCTCGCGGGCGGTCGCGGCCGCCGGGGAGACCTCGGGGACGCCCGTGGCCGCATTCCTCGCCGAGCTGGAGGCAGAAGCGGAGGGACCCGGAGTCACGGGGCCCGGAGCGCGGGCCCCCGACGCAGTCCACATCCTCACCGCGCACGGAGCTGTGGGGACCGAGTTCGACGCCGTCGTGATGGTCGGCGCTGTGGAGGGGAACTTCCCCAGCCTGTCGAGGCCCGAGCCCATGTTCGACCTCTCGGTGCTGGACCGCCGGGTCTCCCAGTCCGACCGGAACCGGCTGCGCCTGGCCGACGAGCGCCGGCTGTTCAGGATGGTGCTGGCCCGGGCGCGCCGGGCGGTGGTCCTTCTGGCGACCGACCACCTGGACGACGAGACCCTCTCGGCCCGGTCGCGGTTCGTCGACGAGCTGGGCGTGCCGTGGCGCCGGCTGGACGGAGCTGCGGGCGCACCGCTGTCCACGGCGGAGGCCGCCGCCGTGTGGCGCCGGGCCCTGGCCACGTCGTCGGCCCCGGCCTCCTCCCGGCTGGCGGCCCTCGACGGGCTGATGGCGCTGGGCGTCGATCCCGCGCGGTGGTGGTTCCAGCGGGAATGGACCGACACCGGGCGGCCCCTGCACGAGACCGTCAGAGTGTCGTTCTCACGGCTCGACACGCTGGAGAACTGCGAGCTGCAGTACGTCCTGAACGAGGAGCTCGGGCTGGGGAGCCCCTCGGGCTACCACGCCTGGGTCGGCCACCTCGTGCACAGCCTGGTCGAGGAATACGAGAACGGGAAGCTTCCCCAGACGCAGGGCGGCCTGTGCGGGGCCGCCGAGGCCCGATGGCGCCAGGCCGAGTTCCCGTCGTTCGCGGTGTCGGAGGCGTTCCGCCGGCTCGTGACCGAGCAGATGCTGCCCCGGTGGTTCGCGGAGTACGGCGACTCGCCCTCGCTGGGCCGCGAGGTCCGGTTCGAGTTCCAGTTCGACGGCGCGACGGTGACCGGCGTGATCGACCGGGTGGAGGAGATCACCGCGGGCGGCAACCGGATCGTGGACTACAAGACCGGGAAGCCCGAACGGGCCAGGAAGGCCGAGGAGAACCTCCAGCTCGGCATCTACACGATCGCGGTGGACGAGGCCGAGGCGCTGGAGGAGTTCCGCCCGATTCGGGCGGTCGAGCTGGCGTTCGTCCGGGGCCGGGAGAAGCAGCCCGGCGTGGCGAAGCTGGGGTGGATGCCGTCGGGCCGGGAGAAGCAGGAGTACCGCGACCAGATGCGAGAGCGGCTGTCCGGCCTCATCGGGCGGATCCGGACGCTGACCGAGGAGGAGCGGTACCGCCCGAACCCGGCGGCCGTGTGCCGGTACTGCGACTTCCAGACGCTGTGCTCGCTGTGGCCGGAGGGCGCGCCGGTGTTCCCGGTGGCCCCCCGGGAGGTCGGCTCGTCGTGAGGGTCCCCCCCGAGATCGTGGCCGCGATGGGGTCCGAGCCCACCGACGAGCAGTGGCGGGCCATCTCGAAGCCCCTCGAGCCGTACGTCGTGGTGGCCGGTGCGGGATCCGGGAAGACGTCGGTGATGGCCGCCCGGATCGTCTACCTCGCGCTGGTAGCACTGGGTCGCGTGGAGGCCGAGCACGGCGGCGTGCTGCCGGGGAACGTCCTGTGCCTGACGTTCACCAACAAGGCCACGGAGAACCTGACACTGCGGGTCCGCCGGGCCCTGCACACGCTGGACCTCCCCGAGGGCGAGGAGCCCGAGATCCTGAACTACCACGGGTTCGCGGCGCAGGTCCTGGAGCGGCACGGGCTCCGCGCCGGGATCGAGCCGGGCCAGCGGGTCCTCACGCCCGCCCAGCGCACCGAGCTGTGCGCGATGGTGCTGGACCGGATGGCGTTCCGCCATGCCAAGGCCGAGTGGCAGCCCACGCTCGTCTCGAACATCCTCGACCTGGCCGACCAGTGCGCGAACCACCGGGTGGACCTCGACGAGGTGGTCCGGTTCAACACGGACCAGCTGGAGCGCCTGCGAGCGGAGCGGAGCGAGGAGCCGTATCAGGCGGCCCTGCAGCGGATCGAGTACGCCCTGGCCGCGAAGGTGTTCCGGGAGCTGAAGCTCGAGCGCGGGGTCATCGACTTCGGCGACCAGATCACGCTGGCCCTCGACGTGGTGGAGAGGAACGCCGACGTGTGCGAGGAGTACCGCTCCCGGTTCTCCGCCGTCCTGCTCGACGAGTACCAGGACACGAACGTGGCCCAGGCCCTGCTCATCGAGGCCGTGTTCGGCGGCGGGTTCCCGGTGACGGCGGTGGGCGACCCCGACCAGAACATCTACGCGTGGCGGGGGGCATCGCTGTTCAACCTGCTGAACTTCCCCGAGCAGTTCCCGCGGGCCGGCGGAACCCCGTCCGAGAAGCTGCCGCTCTACACGAACTTCCGGTCGGGCGCGCGCATCCTGAGGGCGGCGGACACGATCATCGGCCCCCTGCCTGCGGGCCAACGCCCGGACCCGGACAAGGAGCTCCGCCCGTGGCCGGCGAACGGCGACGGCGAGGTGACGGTGGTTCGCTGCTCCGACGAGTGGGCCGAGGCGGCGTGGATCGCCGACCGGATCGTCGAGCGCCACGAGGCCGGCGACGCGTGGTCATCGGTGGCGGTGCTGTGCCGGGCCAGCCGGCTGTTCCCCTCCCTGCAGGAAGCGTTCGCCGAGCGCGGAGTGCCGGCGGAGTTCGTCGGCCTGTCCGGCCTGCTCAAGCTCCCGGAGGTCGTGGAGGTGCTCGCGTACGCGCGGGCCGTGGCCGACTCGACGGCCAGCGTGGCCCTGGCCCGGATCCTGCTCGGGCCGCGGTACCGGGTGGGGTTCAAGGACCTGGCTCGGGTGGCCGGGTGGGCCAAGGACCAGAACTACCGGCTGCGGGAGTCCGAGGAAGGCGAGGTCACACCGTTCCTGTTCGCGGAGGCCCTGGAGCACCTCGATGAGCTCCAGTACCTGTCCGGCGAGGCCCGGGAGCGGCTGGAGGAGTTCCGCCGCGAGCTGGCGGCGCTCCGGGAGGAGGCCCGGCGGCCGGTCGGGGAGTTCCTGGCGGAGGTCATCCGGCGCACCGGGCTCCTGGCCGAGCTCGACGCGAGCCCGGATGTCGACATGGCCACCGCCCGCAGGCGAAACCTGGCCGCGTTCCTGGACGAGGTGCACTCGTTCACGCCGATGGAGGGCGAGCTGACGCTCCGCGCGTTCCTCGACTACGTCGAGGTGGTGGAGGAGGCCGAGCGCCAGGAATGGTCGCCGGTCCAGCCGAGCGCGGCCGAGTCCGTGAAGGTCATGACCATCCACCAGGCCAAGGGCCTCGAGTTCGACACGGTCTTCGTCCCGGGCATGGCGAAGGACGTCCTGCCGAACAACCGGCTCCAGCACAACCCGGCGGAGAAGGGGAAGTCCCTCGACTTCGAGCTGCGCGGCGACCGCGACGTCCTGCCGACGTTCGAGGGGAACCTCAGGGAGTTCTGGCGCAAGCTCAAGGATCAGGAGCTCATCGAGGAGCGCCGGACCGGCTACGTGGCCCTCACGCGTGCCCGGCGGCGGCTGTACTGCTCGGGGGCGCACTGGTACGGCGAGGGCGATCGGGTGAAGAAGCCCAGCGAGTTCTTCGAGGAGCTGGCGGCGTGGGGCGAATCCTCGGGCGAGGCCACCGTGGATCGGGGGCCGGAGCCCGGCGAGGAGCACCCGGAGAAGGGCCACCGCGAGCGGCTGGTCCGGGACTGGCCGGGCCCAGCGAGGAGGGGCGACGCCGACGAGCTGTTCCCCGACGGCTGGCGGAGGGCGGCCCTGGCGACGATCGCGGCGGGCGAGGTCCCCGCGGAGATGATCGGCCGGTTGGGGGAGGCCGATCGTGGCGGGTACCGGGCCGAAGTGGAGGATCACCGCAACCTCGCCGGCCACCTGCTCGAACGGGAGCGTCCCGCGCCGCCGGCGCCATGGATGCCGGCGACGATCGCCGTGGGGGGGATCGTGGACTACGCACGGTGTCCGAAACGCTTCTACTGGTCGGTCGTGCGCCCGCTTCCGCGGTTCAGCGGCCCGGCGGCCCGCATCGGCACGGAGATCCATCGCTGGATCGAACGCCGCTCCTCGGGGCAGACGACGCTCATCGACCTCGACGAGCCTCCGGACCTCACGCCGGAAGAGGTCACCGGCGAGCCCGGCCGGTTGGAGCGGTTGCGTCAGGCCTACCTGGAGAGCCGCTTCGCCGGCCTGGTTCCCCTCCACGCCGAGCGGGCGTTCCTGCTGCACGTGGACGACTTCGTGCTGAGCGGCCGGATCGACGCGATCTACGGTGAGCCCGACGGCCCGTGGGAGGTGGTCGACTACAAGACCGGCCGGCGGCCCGACCCCGACGATCCCCTGACGCGGCTGCAGCTCGACGTGTACGCGCTGGCCTGCGCCACCGTCTGGGGGAAGCGGAGCGAGGACCTCCGCATCGTCTACCTCTACCTGTCCGAAGGCGTGGAGGACGCGTGGGACGCGGGCGACGTGGAGCAGACCCGGCGGCGCGTGGCCTCGTGGCTCCGGGGTATGGCCGAGGCGCGGTTCGACCCGACTCCCGGACCCCATTGCCACCACTGCGACTTCCTGTCGTTCTGCGACGCGGGGCGGGCCCGGGTCCGGGGCGATGGGTCAGCCCAGAGCTGAGTACGCACCCGCGCTCAGGAGGGCCACTCGGGCTTCTTTGGCTTCTCCGCGAGGAGATCGTCGAGGGATCGTTCGGGCTTGCGCTGTCTGGCCATGAGGTCGTCGAGGCCGGACCCCTGGGGAGCGGACTCGAGGTCGCCGGCGGCGTCGAGCATCTCCTCGAGCGACTTGCCGGCGCTGCCCTTCAGGCGGATGCGCAGCGCCGCCAGCACCGAGGCGTGCCGTTCGGACAGCCCCTGAGCGACCTTGATCTCCGTGAGGGCCTCCTCGGCCCGTCGGAGGAGCTTCTCGTCCTCGTCCATCCCCTGAGAGTCTGCCACCGCTCGGGGGGGAGGGTCCATCCCGAGCCCGCCTCGCGGTCCATGGGAACGACGGCATCGGCGGTGAGGGGCCGCGTACCATCGCCTGGTGCCTCGGCTGGTGGCGGTGGGGGGAGGGATCGCGGGCCTCTCCGGCGCGCGGGCGGCGCTCGATGCGGCGCGGCGGGCCGGAGTGGACCTCGATGTCGTCGTGCTGGAGGCCTCCGAACGCGCCGGCGGGAAGCTCTGGACCGAGGAGGTCGACGGCCTCCGCGTGGAATGGGGGCCGGACTCGTTGCTGGCCCACAAGCCGCGCGGGGTCGGGTTGATCCAAGAGCTCGGGCTGGCCGGGGGGCTGGTGCCGGTCTCACCCGAGGCCCGGCGGGGGTTCGTCCTGCGAGCCGGGGAGCTCCGGCCCATCCCGGCGGGAACGATCATGGGCGTCCCCGTCGCAGCAGCAGCCCTCCGTGCGGCCGTGCGCTCCGGCCTGCTCACCGCGCCGGGGGCCGCCCGCGCAGCCCTGGAGCCGCTCCTGCCACCCGCGCGAGACGCCACCGAGCCCACCGTGGCGGAGCTGGCTCGGCGGCGACTCGGCGGCGACGCGGCCGATCACCTGATCGAACCCCTGGTCCGCGGCGTCTTCGGGGGACCCGGTGCCGAGGTCGGCGCGTGGTCGGCGTTCCCCCAGGCCGAGGGGAGGCGGAGCCTGACCCTGGCCCTGCGGCGCTCGCGAGGCGGCCCTCCCCGGTTCGTGGCCCTGCGCGGCGGATTCGGCCGCCTGGTCGATGCCCTCGTGGCCGCGCTTCCTCCCGACGCCGTGCGGACAGGGATCGCGGCCGGTTCGATCGAGCCGGTGGATCACGGATTCGTGGTCCGCTCGGGAGACGGTGACGTCCTGGCAGACGCAGTGCTCCTCACCGCACCGGCGCCGGGGTCGGCGGAGTTGCTGGCCGAGGTCTCCCCCACGTCCTCCAGTGCCCTGGCGGCCGTCCGGTACGGAGCCTCCGCGGTGGTGGTCCTGCGCTATGCGCATGGAGCGCTGGGACGCTCCATGGACGGGTCGGGATACCTGGTCGACCCGGACGAGGGGCTGGCCGTCGCGGCCTGTTCGTGGTTCTCGGCGAAGTGGCCGCACGCGGCGGGCGGCGCGGACGGAGCCGTGCTGCGGCCCATCGTCACCGATCCCGCCGCCCTCGCCGTGCCGGACGGGGACCTCGTGGAGCGCGTGGTCCGCGAGGTCGGGACCACCATGCGCGCCCGCCGCGATCCCGACGTGGTCCGGATGATCCGGTGGGAGCGGTCCCTCCCGGTCTTCGGGCCGGGCCATCGCCAACGGATCCGGTCCGCGGTGGCCGCCCTGCCCTCGCACGTGGCCCTGGCCGGTGCGTTCCTCGGTGCGGTCGGGATCCCCGACTGCGTGGCCTCCGGGGAGGAGGCCGCCCGCCACCTGGTCGGTGCACTCGCTGGCTCCCGGCCCTGAGTTCGACCGCCCGGGGACCGACTTCCGTGCGCGCTGCGACGGGCAGTACGCTCCGCCCCGACATGGGCGATCGGGCGCGGGCGGGCGGGACAGTGGCCGAGCCCGCTCACCGACAGGCCCCGCGGGGCCGGACCCGCCCGCCGCGAGGGTCGGTCGTGGAGGTCCGGGTCCTGGACGGCCCGAACCTGTACTTCACCCGGCCCGCGATCAAGCTCACGCTGGCCGCGCCGAACCTCATGGCCCTCCCGGAGGAGCGCGTAACCCGCCGGGCCGGCGAGGCCGGGCTCCAGACCCGGAGCCCGGCGCTCCGCCCGGGGCCGCCCGGGTCCGATCGCCGGCTGCGGTTCGTGGCCCGGGTCGCCGCGCACCTGACCCGGCTCCTGGCCGACGCCACCGGGACCCACCTCGCCGTCCGGGCCCGTCCGGGAGCCGAGCCCGGCCAGATCGTGGTGGCCTACCCGTGGCGACGCCGCGGCAGCGCGGAGGCGTTCGGCCGCGAGATCGGAGCCCTCGTCCTCGAGACGCTTCCGGGGCGCCGCTCGGTCCGGGCCGCCGTCCGCGCCGCCGCCGCACGCATCGAGGGGGTTGACCCCGGCCCGCCGCCGACGGTCCCGGAGCCCGCGATCCCCGTGATCGCGGTCACCGGCACGAACGGCAAGACCACCACCGTGCGCCTCCTGGCCCACCTGGTCCGCTCGGCCGGGATGACCGTGGCCTACTCCTCCACCGACGGCGTGTACCTCCAGGACCGGCTAGTGGAGGCGGGCGACTACTCGGGATTCGGCGGAGCCGGGATGGCCCTCTCCCAGCCCGGGGTCCAGGTCGCGGTGCTGGAGACGGCCCGGGGCGGCATCCTGCTCCGGGGGATCGGGACCACGCACAACGACGTGGCCGTGGTCACGAACATCTCCGCGGACCACCTGGGGCTCCACGGGATCGACACCCTCGACCAGCTGGCCGAGGTGAAATCGACGATCCTGCGGATCACCCGCCCCGACGGGTGGGACGTGATGAACGCCGACGACCCCCGCGTCCTGGCAATGCGCCGGGTGGCCCGGGGGCGGCCGTGGCTGTTCTCGCTCCTCCCCGACCATCCCGCGCTCCGTTCGGCCCTGGAGGAACGGGGGCGGGCCGTCACGGTCATCGACGGCGCCATCACGGTCCTCGAGCCGGGCCGCGAGCCCCGCGCACTCGTGGCCCTGAAGGGGGTGCCGGTCACGCTGGCCGGCCTGTCCTCGAACAACGTCCAGAACGCGCTCGCCGCCACGGCCGCCGCGCTCGGCGTGGGTCTCCCGGAACGCGCCGTGGTGAAGGGCCTCACCTCGTTCGTCCTCGACCCCGAGACGAACCCGGGCCGGGCCAACCTGTTCGAGCTGGACGGCCGGGTCCTCGTCATCGACTACGCGCACAACGAGGCCGGGATGGCCGGCCTGGTCGAGGTGGCCCGTGGCCTGTGCCCCCCGGGCGGCGAGGTGTGGCTCGCCTACTCCGCCGCCGGGGACCGCAGCGACGAGATCATCCACGGCATGGGCTACATCGCCGCGCGCGGCGCCGAGCACGTCGCGGCGTGCCAGCTCCTTCGCTACCTGAGGGGCCGCGAACCCGACGACCTCATCGCCCGGCTCCGGGCCGGCGCCGTGGACGGCGGCAAGGACCCCGCCGACGTCCCCGAGTTCCCGGACGAGATCCACGCCCTGGAGTGGATGCTGGCCGGCTCGAAGCCGAGGGACGTCGTGGCCCTCACCGCGCTCGGCCAGCGCATCGAGATCTTCGAGCTCTTGCAGCAGCGGAACGCGACCCGCGTTGGTCCCGCTCGCGTTCGGGCCCTCATCCGCCGGGCCCGTCGCCGCGGCGCCGGGACTCCATGACGGCTGTCCGGTACCGGGCGGAGGAGACGCCGCCTGCTACAGACCGAGGCCGAGCTCGACGAGGTCGGGGTCGCCGCTCTGGCTCTCCACCTGGCCGTCCTCGCTCTCGCGGGCCCGCATGACCCGTGGCGCAGCCAGGTTGCGGCGGGCCTCGAGCTCCTGCCACACCTCGGTGGCGTAGTCCACGCACAGGACGACCAGGTCGCCGGGACGCGCCCGGTCCAGGGCCCGCTGGGTGGCCTGCATCTCGTCCAGCACGATCTCGACGTTCCCCACCCGGGCACCCGCCCGACGGGCCTCCTCCACCCCCTCCAGGATGTGCCCGGCGGTCTCGCCGGGCTTGCGGCCCCGCAGGTTCACGTCCTCCCGGATGATGATCTCGTCGAAGTACTTCGCCGCCACCCGGCCCAGCTCGCGCATGTCCTCGTCGCGGCGGTCGCCGGGCGTGGCGATCACCCCGACCTTGACGTTCGCGTGCCACGACGTCCCGCCGGGCCCGCTCGGCCCCGACGTCATCCGCTGCACGAAATCCCCCACGGTCTCCAGGCCGTGCGCGTTGTGGGCGTAGTCGATGACGACCTTCACCCCATTCAGCTCGAACACGTTGAGCCGCCCGGGGGCTTGGTAGAACGACGTGCTGAAGGTGCGAAGTCCCTGCCGGATGTCGTGCAGATGCGCGCCGGCGGCGTGGGCCGCGGCCGCCGCCGCCAGCGAGTTCTGGACCATCATCCGGGCCCGGCCCTCGAACGTGGCCGGCAGGAGGTGGACCCACCCGATGGGCATGGTCCTGCGCCCCTCCTGGATCACCATCATCTCGCCGAGGTTCCCCTTCTGGAGGACCACGGCCTTGTTCCCCCGGCGGACCCACCGCTCCACCAGCGGGTTGGCCTCCCGCATCGAGAACAGGATCACCGAGCCGCTGCAGTGCCGGCGCATCTCGGCCACCAGATCGTCGTCGGCGTTCAGCACGGCCCAGCCGCTCCGGGGCACGGCCTCCACGATCACGCGCTTCACGGCCGCCAGCTGCTCCAGCGTGTGCACGTCCTTCAGCCCGAGGTGGTCGCCGGACACATTGAGCACGACGGCCACGTCGTTGCGCCCGTAACCCAGGCCCTCCCTGAGGATCCCGCCCCGAGCCACCTCGAACACCGCGAAGTCCACGCGCGGGTTCTGCAGCACCATCTGGGCCGACTTCGGACCGCTGGCGTCGGCCCGCTTCACCAGCCGCTCGTCGATGTAGATGCCGTCGGTGGAGGTCATCCCGACCTTGTAGCCCATGGCCTTGAAGATGTGGGCGATCATGCGCACCGTCGTGGTCTTCCCGTTCGAGCCGGTCACGGCCACGATCGGGATGCGCGAGGGCGTCCCCGCGGGGAACAGCAGGTCGACCACCGGGTTGGCCACGTACTGCGGCTCGCCCTCCGTGGGGTGGGTGTGCATGCGGAACCCCGGAGCGGCGTTGACCTCCACGATGGCCCCGCCGGTCTCCCGGACCGGCTGGGTGATGTCCGGCGCGATGAAGTCGATGCCGGCCACGTCGAGCCCCACCACCCGGGCGGCCTCCTCGGCGATCTCCACGTTGTCCTCGTGGGCGTCGAAGGTCCGATCGATGGAGATCCCGCCCGTGGACATGTTCCCGGTGGCCGCGAGCTTCACGAACGCACCCGAGGGCGGCACGTCGTCCAGCCCGAACCCCTGCGCCAGCACCAGCCGCTCGGCCTCGCCGTCGATCTTGATCCGGGTCAGCACCCTCTCGTGGCCGATCCCGCGCCGGGGGTCCTGGTTCGTGATCTCCACCAGCTGCCGGACGGTGTGCTCACCGTCGCCGGTGACGTGCGCCGGCACGCGCTCGGCCACCGCCACCAGGTGACCCCCGATCACCAGGCACCGGTAGTCGTTCCCGATCACGTGGGACTCCACCACCACGACCTTCCGCCGGGTCTCGTCCAGGGCCCGGCGGAACGCCCGCTTCACGGCCTGGTCGTCGCGCAGGTCGAGGCCGACCCCCCGGCCGTGGTTCCCGTCGAGGGGCTTCGCCACCACCGGGAATCCGATCCGGCGGGCCGCCGCCACGGCCTCGGCCTGCGTCCGGACCATCTCGCTCCGGGGCACCGGGAGCCCCGCCGCCGCCAGGAGCTGGGTGGTGAGCTTCTTGTCGCTCGCGATGTCCACGGAGATGGCCGGGGTCAGCGAGGTCATGGTGGCCCGGATGCGCTGCTGGTACTTGCCCTGGCCCAGCTGGACCAGCGACGCCTCGTTCAGCCGGATGTACGGGATGTCCCGGCTGGCCGCCTCGTCCACCAGAGCCTGCGTGGAGGGCCCGAAGGCCCGCCGCTCGGCCAGGCGGATCAGCGCCTCCAGCTCGGCCAGGAAGTCGAACCCCTCCTCGGCCTCCACCAGGTGGTTCACCAGCCGGACGGCCAGGCGCCCGGCGGCCACCCCGACCTGCTCCTCGAAGTAGCCGTAGATCACGTTGTAGACGCCGGTCTCCTCGGCGCTCCGGGTCTTGCCCCGGTAGGTGTGCGCGCCGGACTCCCGCTGCAGCTCCAGCGCGGCGTGCTCGGCCACGTGGCCCATCCACGTCCCGTCCTTCAGCCGCTCCAGGAACCCGCCGGGGCGGCCCAGCGAGCATGAGTGCTCGGCCAGGCCGGGGAGCATCTCCAGCAGGGCGTCGTTGAAGCCCCGGAGCGTGTTCGACGGCCAGTGCTCGAGCGACCCCAGGTCCACCAGCAGGCGGATGCAGGGGTCGTAGGACCAGTAGTTGGGGCCCCGGAACACCTGGCTCTCCAGGATCCGGAGGTCCGGGCGGGCCGGCGGCTTGGCGTCCTTCGGCTCTCGCTTGGTCTTCTCGCGCGCCGCGCGCGTGGCTGTGGCCGGCGATCGCCGGCTGGCCTCGGGGGCTCGCGCGGTGGAGGCGGTGGCCACGCCGCCCTTCGCGCCGTCCACCTTGGACCTCGTCCCCGGGGCGCGCCTGGGCTTCGGCTGCTCGGTCGTGGGCTCGGTCGCCCGACGGCGGCCCGGCGCGGCGCTCATTCCGACGCCTCCCGCTGGGGCCGGTGGCGCTCCATCACGAAGCTGTCGGCCCCTTCGGCGGCCACCGCCCTGGACATCCGTTCCAGCCTTCTGGCCGCCGAACCGTGGGAACGGATCCTGGCCAGGGGCTCCTCCACCGGCAGCAGCACCCGCTGTTCGAGGTCGAACCCGTACCCCGACGGCAGCGAGTGCACCACGACGCCGGACACCATCATGGGGCGGTACCCCTTGGTCTGGAACGCGTCGGTGACGACGTTCGACCCGTCGACGATGGTCACCGAGCCCCGCCCGATGACCTCGAGGGTCTGGTCCCGGTGGATGATCGCCGCGGTGTCCTCGTCGAGCCCCAGCCCGATGAGCGAGGGCGACTGCGCCACCGCGGCCAGGAGCCGGCCCAGCCTGGTCCGCTGCTCGAAGTGCTGGTCGATGACGACTCCCCGCACGATCCCGAGGCCCGCCGACATCTGGGCCATGCGGTGCTTCGGCGTCGCGCCGGAGGACCCGAACGCCATCATGTGCGTGGCCACGGCACTGGCTCCGGCCGAGGTCCCGGCGATCACCGCGCCGCGGTCGTGGGCCTCGATGAGGGCTCGCCCCAGGCGGGTCCCGCCCACCACCGAGGACACCCGGAGCTGGTTCCCGCCGGTGAGGAAGATGCCGGTGACGTCGTCCAGGACGTCGGCGACGGCCGGGTCGTTCGCGTCCTCCCTGGTCACCGGCCGCAGGCCGGTGATGCGAGGGATCCCCATCTGGGTGAACAGCGACCGGTAGAACTCGGTGGCCGCGTCACCCAGGCTCGACGCCGTGCTGATCACGACGACGTGCCCGTGGGTCCCTCCCGCCTCGTGCACGAAGCGGGACAGGATCACACGGTCTGAGAGCTTGTCCTCCGCCCCCCCGATGACCATGACCGGCCCGGGGGCGGCGCGCCCGGCGTCCTCCGAGTCCTGCGCGCTGCGCCTTCCGGCCATGCACGGAGTCTACCGGCCCGAAGCATGCCGCCCTGAGTCGAACCCGCATGGCACACTCCCGCCCAGCATGCCGGCCTCCGACATCCCGCCCGACCGGATCTCCACCCCGACGTCCTGGTCACGGACGACCACAGCTCCGGAACGTACGCGCGGATCGACGGGAGCTCGGACGGGGTGACGGACGTGTGCAGCACGTCCCGTCGTCAGCAGAACGAGCCATCCGTGGCGGTTGATCCCACCGATTCGGACGTCATCGCCGTGGGCGCGAACGAGGAGTGTTCGATCCCCGGCGCCGGCCAGGGGTGGGGCGGCTACTACCGTTCCACGAACGGCGGCAGGACATGGTCGGCGTCGCTCGTTCCCGGATACGAGGGCGACACGCTCGAGTCCGGTGCGGACGCACGGGCCGAGCCCTGCGACGGCCTCTCGGATCCGGCCCTCGCCTTCGACGGTGCGGGGAGGCTGTTCTACGCGACCCTGTGCCCGAAGGGCCACGACCGCCATCTCGTGACGTCCATCCGCTTGGCCGTCATGGAGGAACACGGTTCCCGCTACACCACGACCTCGGTGGTCCGGGCCAGCTCGGAGACGGTCTTCGCGGACAAGCCCGTGATCGCGGTGGACACCACGGGCGGTCCCCACGACGGCGCCGTGTACGTGGCCTACAACCTGCTTCGACCCGAACGGTACCGGACGGTCTGCCCGACGGTCACGGTGGAGGTGGCGGTCTCGAACGATCACGGCGCCACCCTCCATCTGGCTTCGATCGACGGTCCGATCTGCGAACAGGAGGCGGGCGACATCGCCGTGGGTCCAGGCGGGACCGTCGACGTCGTGGTCCGGTCCCATGAGGGGATCTACGTGGCCAGGTCCATGGACGGCGGCGGGTCGTTCCGGCCGGCCGTGCGGGTGGCCATGCTGGAGCCGTTCAGCTCATCTCGCTTCTCCGACAACGGTTCCAGGGTCTGTGGTGACGGCCCGTTCCGGTGCCCGAGCGGGCAGACGTTCGCCCGGTTCGGCGACTTCCCGACCATCGCCGAGGACGCTGACGGCATCCACGTCGTGTTCAGCGCGGTGACGGAAGATCACCAGGGCAAGGTGTTCGTCCTCGGCTCGTCCGACGGCCTCTCGTGGTCCGAGCCGGACCAGGTGGACGACATCCCGGTGGGCCACCAGTGGTTCCGCGACGTCGTGCCCGGCTCCGACCCCCGCGAACCGGGTCCGCCGACGACCGCGACGGCTTCGACGTGTACATGCCGTGCTCGTTCGACCCCATGGAAATCGACGCGAAGAAGTACACGCGGCCCTCGCCGGACGACCCCTGCCTCTCCCAGGGCGGGCTGGACCTCAACATCTACGGGGTTCGAGCCTGACCCTCGCCGGCGGCCGTCGCTGCGGACTGCACGGCGGCGGCGATGGAGGGAGCCACACGGCGGTCGAACACCGAGGGGACGATGTAGTCCTCGGACAGCTCGTCCGGGCCGACCACCGCGGCCAGGGCCCGGGCGGCGGCGAGCTTCATCTCCTCCTCCACCCGGTGGGCCCGGGAGTCCAGCAGTCCCCGGAAGAACCCCGGGAACACCAGCACGTTGTTGATCTGGTTCGCGTAGTCGCTGCGGCCGGTGGCCACCACCGCGACGTTGTCCGGCATCTCCTCCGGCATGACCTCCGGCACCGGGTTGGCCAGGGCGAAGACGATGGCCCGGTCGGCCATCTGCGCTACCCACCCGGGCTTCACCAGATTCGGACCGGACACGCCGACGAACACGTCGGCGCCGCGGAGGGCCTCCTCGGCGCCGCCGGTCAGCCGGTCCCGGTTCGTGTGCGTGGCCACCCACCGCTTCTGCGGCGGCAGCGGATCCTGCCGGGCCGGGTGGAGGATCCCCTGCCGGTCCACGCCGACCACGTCGCCCACGCCGGCCATCAGGAGGAGCTTCGCGCAGGCCACGCCGGCCGCCCCCATCCCCAGGAACGCCACCCGGACGTCCCCCAGCGGCTTGCCCACCACGCGGGCCGCGTTCAGCAGGGCCCCCAGGACGACGACCGCGGTGCCGTGCTGGTCGTCGTGGAACACCGGGATGTCGAGCTCCTCCCGGAGCCGCTCCTCCACCTGGAAGCAGGCCGGTGCCGCGATGTCCTCCAGGTTGATCCCGCCGAAGCCCGGCGCGATGGCCTTCGCCACCTCCACCAGCTGGTCGGAACCGCTCACCCGGACGCACAGCGGATAGGCGTCCACCCCGGCGAACTCCTTGAACAGGATGGCCTTCCCCTCCATCACCGGGAGGGCGGCCTCCGGACCGATGTCGCCGAGCCCCAGCACCGCGGTTCCGTCGGTGAGGACGGCCACGGAGTTCCCCCTGGTGGTGAGCTCCCACACCCGCTCGGGGTTCTCGGCGATGGCGGTCGAGACCCGGCCCACCCCGGGCGTGTACGCCATCGAGAGGTCGTCGCGGGTCCGGAGCGGCACGCGAGGGGCGATGTCGATCTTCCCCCCCTGGTGGATCTCGAAGACCCGGTCGGCCACCGAGCGCACCTCGACGCCCTCCACCTCCCGGGCCGCCGCCACCACCTCCAGGCCGTGTTCCTCGTTCCGGCACAGCACGGTGATGTCGCGCACCACCATCGTGACCCGGTGCTCGACGAGGTCGATGGCTCCGATGTTCCCGCCGGCCCGCCCGATGGCCGTGGTCAGCCGCCCGAGCGTCCCCGGCGTGTTCGCCAGGTTCACCCGCAACGAGAACGTGTACCCGGCGGAGGGGGTGATGGCCGCCACGAGCTGCACACTCCGATCGAAGCGAAGCGGGAAGCATAGCCGCGACGCCCCAAGCCCCGTGGTCGACGACCACACGGCATCGCCGGGGAATCAACCGACTTGTTGGCGAATGCTACTCTTGTCAGGCTCCGGGACCGGCCCGGGTTCCCCAACCCTTTGGAGAAGGAGTACGAGTGATGCCACGCCTCGCACTGACGGCGCTCGTCGCCACCCTCGCAGTCGGCCTGACAGCGTGCGGCGGGGCATCCAAGCTGTCCCACGGCGAGTACCAACAGAAGCTCAACGCGATCGGCAAGGACGCCAATCAACAGGCCGCTGGGGCGCTGGGCGCGGTCCTCGGCAGCAAGGGCGACGTGACCAAGATCGCCCCGCAACTGGACCAGGCCGCCGAGGCCATCGGCGGCTACGCCGACGAGCTCGACGGGCTGGCCCCGCCGGATGACGCCGCGGACGCGAACGAGAAGCTCGTAGAGGCCTTCCGGGCCGCCGAGAAGGTTTTCCACGAGATGGCCGCCGCCGCCAAGGCGGGCGATGAGCAGAAGGAGAGGTCTCTCCTCGAACAGGCCAAGACCGGCGACTTCGCCACGGAGCTCCGGGAGGCCGGCCGGGAGCTCACGAAGGCCGGATACACCCTGCCGAACGGGTAGAGCGGCCGGTCGGATAGCCGTCTCCAGCGATGGGTGACGAACTCCTGCCCGCGGTGCCCTCGGGCGGCGATGGGGAGGCCCTGAGGATCGAGGACCGATCGGTGTCCTACAGCCGGCTGCGGGACACCGCCTCGGCCGTGGCAGCCGACCTGGCGCCGGGCGAGCACGTGGCCGTGTGGGCGGAGCCGGCCGTGGAGACCTGCGTCGGCGTGGTGGGCGCACTCATGGCCGGTGCGGTCGCCGTCCCCGTCAACCCCAGGATCGGGGCCCGCGAGCTCGAGCGCTTGCTCCGGGAGGCGGCTCCTCGACGGATCGTGGCCGGGCCCGGCGCGGAGCTCCCGGCCGCCCTCGCCGCGCTGGAACGTCTCGACGTGGACGTCGAGGGGCCGGGCCGCCCCCTCCGGCCCGAGCCCGGCCCGGAGGCTCCGGCGCTCCTGTTCTTCACCTCCGGCACCACCGGTCCGCCCAAGGGCGCGATCATCCCCCGCCGCGCCGTGGCCTCGAACCTGGACGCTCTGGCCTCCGCGTGGGAATGGAAACCCGGCGACGTCGTGACCCACGGCCTGCCGCTCCACCACGTCCACGGGCTGGTGCTGGGGATGCTGGGAGCCCTGCGGGTCGGGGGGCGGGTCCACCACGTGGGGCGGTTCTCACCGCAGGCCATCGCCCGGGAGCTCGCGGGCGAGGCCACTATGCTCTTCGCCGTCCCCACGATGGTCCGCGACGTGGCGGATGCGGCCGAATCAGATCCCGCGGTGGCATGGGCGGTGGGGCGGGCTCGGCTTCTCGTGTCCGGCTCCGCACCCCTCCCGGCTCGCGACTGGACCCGGATCGAGCGGGCCACCGGCCAGCGGATCATCCAGCGGTACGGCCTCACGGAGACCCTCATGAACTGCGCGGTTCCGGCCTCCAGCGACCGGCCTCCGGGAACGGTCGGGCCGCCTCTTCCCGGCGTGGAGGTCGGCCTGACCGGCGGAGGAGGAGTGCCGATCGAGGAAGACGAGACGACCGGCGAGGTGCTGGTCCGCGGGCCGAACGTGTTCCTCGGATACCTGAACGACCCCCGCGCCACCGGCAAGGCCCTGCGCGAGGGGTGGTTCCACACCGGCGACGTGGCGGCACGCGACCGGGAAGGGTGGATCCGGATCCTGGGGCGGCGGGACCTCGACCTGATCAAGACCGGAGGCCACCGGGTGGGCGCCGGCGAGGTCGAGGACGCCCTGCTTGATCACCCGGCGGTGGCCGAGGCAGCCGTGACCGGCGAACCCGACGAACGCCTCGGCCAGCGCATCGTGGCCTGGGTGGCGCTCCGCCCGGATCAGGAAGCGACCGCCAAGGAGCTGGAGGACCACGTGGCCGCGACGCTGACCCCGTACAAGCGCCCCCGGGACGTCCGCTTCATCGCACAGCTCCCCCGCAACGAGCTCGGCAAAGTGGTGAAGCCCGCCCTGAAGCCGGACCCCTGACCGCATCCTGCCCAGATCCGGGAGACCAACCTGGAACCGTACCGCCGAGCGCCTGCTCGACGCGGCGCGTGCGCCGGGGTGACGAGGACGCTGGAAGGACGCCCGGACCGACGGTGAGCAGGTGGTGACTGCGCCGGTGCGTATGTTCTGCACGGGACCTGATGGTCAGGGCGTCGAAACGACCGGGGGTGGGCTTCCATGACGAGCCAGGTGCTGACCGGAGTGCTGTTGATCGCCCTGCTCACGCCGAAGACGGGGTGCCAGACGGCGGATTGGATGAGCGCGACGCCGACGAGCCCGGCCCACAGCCCCGTGAGCAGATAGCCCAGGTGCTCTCCGACTGCCACCCCCAGGTAGCGGTTCAGCGTCTGGAAAATCAGCTCCACCGCATCAGCGGCGCTCGCCGACGTCGCGGGATCGGCCGCGACTCGCGCGAGATACTGGATCGCGAACGGCCGGCGGACCAGACCGAGAAACTGCACGAGCGCCGCCAGCTCGCTCGAGTTCGTGGGTCCGTTCGAGAACTGCGGCTGGAAGCTCGCCGGCGCCCTGGTGCCGCTCGTTTATATCGGGTGGTCCTCTGGCTGATCTCCGTCGGGATCGGGCTTCTCGCGACGGCATGAGTCCGCGAGCGGCCTATCTGCCGTTTCTGCAGTGCTCGGGAACAGGCCTGGGAACGCAACAAACGGAACGCAGTGGAGGTGAGAAGACTTGAACCCCCCTGACCTCATCCCTCAGCCAGGAGCCCCCGTGTCCATCGACCTCATACGTTGCCTGGATCCGACCCTGTTCGAGAGCCTCGGAAGGTGACCCTCCACAAAGCGGTCCTGCCGGATGTGAACCGTCAGGAGCTTGGCGAGGTTGAGGAGGCTCGCCTTCTCGAGGGACCCGCCTTCCAGTTGCAGACGCTCGGCCTCGGGCAGCCATGAGGCCCAGTGGAAGGTGATCACGAACCCCAGTCGGTAGGCGTCTCCGATGAACCTCTCAACCGCCGGCGAGTACGCGACGTAGGGCATCGTCATGACGCCATCTGCCACCCCCGGCCCACGAGAAGAGGGACTCGGGAGCCCGGCGCAAGCCCGGAAGGTTGGCCACCAGCTCTTCGACGTCAGATGCTGTGGGGGCGAACTCGCCCTCGGTCGGCGGATCTGATCTCATGTGGCTGCCTTGTCTCCCACTCCGCCGGGAGGCCCCACGGCATCAAAAGGAAAGGCCCGGTGACCGGGCCTTTTTCGCAGTGGATGGACCTGTGAGGTCACTATTCGAACCTACCGACGGGCAGGTTGGTCGACTCCTTTCCCAGCATGGAATGGTGTCAGCAGCTGCACGTGCTGGTCCCAGTCCGGGACGCGGACCGCCAGGTGGCTCAGCGGGTACGGGCGGATGTCGATGCCGCGCGCGAGCAGGCGCTCGTGCTGCTTCGCCGCGAATCCGCGGTAGTCCCCGATGATGTCGCCGACCGGATCAGCCATCGCGTCGCCACCCTCCGAGCCGTCATGCTACGACGACCGACCGGCAGAGGATGACGATGTCGACCTAGGCGTCCCAGACCCCGTACACCGGCTCGTCGGAGCGGGTGAAGCCGACCATGTAGCGAGACCCCTCGTGCGAGAAGACGACCTCCAGGACCGAGCCCGTCGTCGTTCTCGAGCCTCTGCTGGTCCCAATTTCACCCGAGCAAGAGCACCAAGCACTGCTCCCGCTGGCCGATCTACTCGCGCCCTTGTTGACCGAGCCGCTGGACGAGAGCGAGGAAGAGCAGGAGGGCGAGTAGGTTCGAGTCTCCCCGGGAGCACAGCGGGGGCCTGAAGACCGCGACCGAGCTGCCGTCCGGGCCCGGGATGTGCATGGTCGGTGAGCCGAGGCGCTCTCGGTCGAGGACGGCCGTCTCGTAGGCGTTGACCGGCGATGCGCTCGACCATGGCGTCGGCGGCCGCGAGACCCGCCGCGACCTGGTTGTGCCCGGGCTGGCCCAACACGACCCCGGTGATCGTCGTCCGCTTGCCGTCGATCCAGCGGATGGCCCGGAAGGCGAAGCAGCCGCCGGCCGCAGCGGTCGAGCCGGTCTTGACGCCGACAAACCCGTCGTGCCCGAGCAAAGTGTCGGTGTTGTGCACGGTGCCGGCGACCGGCAGCGTCGCGCTCGGTGTGGCGACGATGCTCGCGAACACCGGCAGGCGCATGGCCCGATCGACAACGCGCACCTGGTCGGCGGCGGTCGACACGGTTGCGTCGTCGTAGCCGCTCGGGTCGGTGTAGCGGGTGTGGGTCATGCCCAGCGACCGTGCGGTGGCATTCATCCGGGCAACAAACCGGTCCACCGAACCGGCGTCCCATCGCGCCAGAACCGCGGCGATGTTGTTCGCCGACGGCAGCAGCAGTGCCTGCAGCGCCTGCCGTTCGGTCAACTGCTCTCCGGCGGCGATGGGCAAAACGGACTCGTCCCGTCCGGCCCGTCGGTCGGTGTCGGCGACATCGGCGTCGGTGAGCGTGATCGTCGGACCGTCCTGGCCGAGCCGTAGCGGGTGGTCACGGAGCACGAGATAGGCCGTCATCACCTTCGCGACGCTGGCGATTGGAGCCGCGTGCTGGTTCGGGCCCGCTTGGATCTGCGACTGTCCTGTCTGGACCGCGGCTTGGCCATGTGCCGGCCACACCGTGCCGAGCAGCGATTCGCCAAGCGCACCACGGTGCTCACTGGACGCCAGCGACTGGTAGCCGAGGGCTGCGGCGATCGCCGCGAAGACGACGAGCAGGCCGGCGACAAGGATCCTGGGAACCCGACGGGTCGTCGTTCGTGCTCGTTCACTGTAGGTCATGCCTCCAGTCAACGCCGCGCGGTGTTGTCAGCACGTATGCGATTTTCGATATGCCGACGACATGCGCCGAGAACTCGTGCTCCGTCTCAGAGCGCTCGACCGCAGGCGTGCCCACAACAGGCCACCCGTGCGGGAGATCGCCATCACCATCGCCCACGACGCCCCTCACCGCGAGCGCGCGGGCCGCAGGGTGGCGTCCAGAAAGAGATCCACGTTCCGCTCATGCCGTTCGCAATGCCACGGTCGGCGGCATCCGAGAGGCTCGGACGGCCGGCATCAGGCCGGCGAACGCGCCGATCAGGACGGCCGAGGCGATGCCGCCCGACCACGCCTCGACGGGGATCACGACGGCCCAGTGCTTCGAGCTGGCGTACACGGCCGTTGCCGCGGCCCCGGCCAGCACACCGACGACGCCACCGATGACGGCGAGCAGGATCGACTCACCGAGGAACTGCGTCCGGATCTGGGCCTTTGTCGCACCGAGGGCGCGACGGGCCGATCTCCGAGCGGCGTTCGAGGACCGAGATGATCATGATGTTGGCGACACCGACGGCACCCACGACCAGTGCCACCGCCCCGAGCCCGAGAAAGAGGGTGTCGAACGCCCCCGCCGCCGCGGCCCGGGCGACGAGCACGTCCGACGGCTGGCTGACGTTCACCTCGTACGGTGCCTCGGGGTTGGCGGTTTGCGCGAGCAGCGCCTGCACCGCCGCCTCGTGACCGGTCGCGGCGAGCACGTAGATCGTGCTCGGCGGGCCGGCCTTCTTCTCGCCGCCGACGATGCTGACATAGCCAAGGTACGCCTGGGCGGCCGGATACCCGATGAGGGCGCTGACTTCGATGTCGGGCTCGAGCGGCGAGGGGTTCAGGATGCCCGCGACGTTGAACCACTGGCCGCCCAGCCAGATCCGCTGGTCAGGGTCGATCCGGTCGATGCCGAGCTGTTGCGCCGCGACCGCGCCGAGCACCGCGACAGGCTCGCGGGCGGTGCCCGGGTTGAGCCATTCGCCGCGTGCGAGGCCGGTGCCGAGCACGGACAGCAGGTTCAGGCTGGTGGCCCGCACCTCGAGGCCACCGGTCTCGCCCACCGGGATCATCGAGCTCCGGTAGACGTACGTGTCCTTCATCAGGGCGGCGTGTGCCACCGACTGGACGTTGTCCAGGAGCGTGATCCGCGCCGGCGCTTCGCGGGGCAGTTGCGCCGGCCCCCCGGTGAGGCTCTGTCCGGCCTCGACCGTCAGCAGGTTCGTGCCGAGCCGGTTGATCTCCGCGATCAGCCCGGCCTGCCAGGAGGAGGACAACCCGAGTACCCCCACGATCGCTGCCGTTCCGATCGCAATCCCGAGCGCCGACAGCGCGGCGCGCAGCGGCCGGGCGCGCAGACCGACACTCGCCACACGCAGCCCGTCTCTCAGCTGCAGCCGCCCGGCCTCGGCACTCATCGCGCCACCCCGTTGGAAGTGTCGGAGACCACCTGGCCGTCGAGCACCCGGATCTGGCGAGGCAGCCGATCGGCGAGGCCCGCTTCGTGCGTGATCATGATGATGGTGGCGCCGGCCACGTTGAGCTCGCGGATCAGCTCCATGATCGACGCGCCGGTGGTGCTGTCGAGGTTCCCGGTCGGTTCGTCGGCGAGAACGATCGCCGGACGCCCGACGAGGGCCCGCGCGATCGCGACACGCTGCCGCTCCCCTCCCGAGAGCTTGGTGGGCTTGAAGTTCGTGCGCTCGGAGAGGCCGACCCGTTCGAGTGCCTCATCCGCGCGCCTGTACCGCTCGGCGGCGGGGACGCCGGCGTAGAGCAACCCGTCGGCGACGTTCTCGCGCACCGTGGCATGTTCAGCCAGGAAGAACTGCTGGAAGACGAACCCGATCTCCCGAGCCCGCAGCTGCGACACCTCGCGGTCGCTGAGTTGTGCCACGTCGACGCCTCCGATCCTGACGACGCCGCTGGTGGGCCGCTCGAGCGTCCCGACGACGTGCAGGAGCGTGGACTTGCCCGACCCTGAGGGCCCGACGATCGCCACCAGCTCACCCCGCCGGACGGAAAAGGACACGCCCCGGAGGGCGGGCACCGGCGGCTCCTCGCCGTAGACCTTGGTCACCCCATCCAGCTCCAGGACCGACTCGCCGCTCATGACGACGGCACCACCACGTGATCGCCCTGGCGGAGATCGCCCTGGACGACCTGGACTCGTCCGCCTGCCGTGTCGAACAGGCCCAGCTTCACCGAGACCAGCTCGCGTCGCCCGCCGGCGCGCACGACCTCGACCGCGAACCCACCGCCGGAGCGCCCGACGATCGCGGTCACCGGGACGCTCAGGGCGCTCTCCACTCCCTCGGTCGTGATCTCCACCTGGACCGGGGCCTTGTCGAGCCCGCGTGCCTGTTCCGGGTCGTCGAGGCTGATGTAGGCCGGGATGGTCGCACCGCCGGCGTTCTCGTCCTGCCCGGCAGGGACCTGGGCGACTCTTCCCAACCGGTCCACCCTTCCCGTCACCGAGTGGTTGCCCGGCAGCGTGATCTGCGCACGGTCGCCCGTCTTCACCGCACCCTGCTGCGACGGATCGAGGGCCACCTGGACCTCGAGCGTGTCGGATGTGGCCTGCGCGACCTGTGCACCGGGCCGGGCGGATACCCCGAGCTCGCCGGTCACCCTGGCGATCCGCACCGACTCGGATAGAAACACCGCCTGCCCGAGATCGAGCGACCCCGTCCGATCCTCGCCCAGCTTCGACTGCAGCTTCTCGAGCGCGGACGCCGTCTCGGAGCTGAACCGGTCAGACGACGGGTCGAGCTGCGCACGGGTCGCGTACCCGAGGTGCACCAGGTTGGCGTTGAGCTGGGCGACGTCTGGTCCGCTGTCGCCCTCCGACAGCGACCGGTACGCCGGCGTCGAGCCGCACAGCAGCAGCACCGGCCTGTCGTCCACCCGATAGAGCACGGCGCCGCAGTCGACCTTGTCGCCGGCATCGGGCAGCTCGGTGTATGTCCCGCGGGCCCGGTTGATCACTGCGTACGGCGAGCCGTCCGATCGCGCAAGATAGGTCAGGATCCCGTACCGGGAGACCATGTCCGAGAGCTTCCCCCGTTCCACCGTCGCGGTGTTCACCGGCGGCTCCTGCGTCGCCGGGGTCGCTTGCTCGGCACCGGACATGGCGACCACGCCGCCGGTGGCGGCTGCGGCAGCCAGGACGACCGCTGCGGCCACCGCCCGGGTCTTGCTGCGCTTCACGGACCCGACGCCCCTGCTGCCTCCGCAAGGTCGCCGCACTTCTGCATCGCGGCGTTGAGAATGCTCATACCACGCGTCGTTGCCGCGGATGGGATTCGTCTCGTGTCGACGAGGGGCCCATTTGCGGTGGGGTCGGGGAAGTCCGGCACGCCGTGGTCGGGTGTGCACTGGGCGAACTCGAGGCGCGCCGTCCTCTGCTGGGGCGTCACCTTGTCGCCCGTGAACCCCGGCGGCTCCAGGTCCTTGCACGCGCTGAGGGCATGCTCGAAGGCCGCAGAGCTCGTGTCCACCGACGAGCCGTTCGCTACCGCATCGATGGTCAACTCGCCCGACGCGTCCGGGTCCGGAAACGCGCCGACCCCGTTGGCGCGCATGCACTCGGCGAACTTCACCGCCTTCTCACGGGTGCTGTTGTGCCTGGCGTCGGTGCTGTTGCTGCCCGTGCCGGCACCTCCGTTCCTACAGCCCGCGAGAATCACGGCGAGCATGGCAAGGGCGGCCAGGGGCCGTAGCGTTCTCCTCATGGCTTCCTCCCATCATGTGGTGATTGCGTTCATGCCTCCAGTCAAGGCAGCGCGGTGTTGTCAGCACGTATGTGGTTTTCGATATGCCGGCGATATGTTGCGGCTGGGAGCATCGAGAGCATGCGTGTGCTGATCGTCGAGGACGAACCCTTCATGGCAGAAGCCATCCGCGATGGCCTACGCCTGGAAGCGATCGCGGCGGACATCGCCGGTGACGGCGACACCGCTCTGGAGCTGCTGAGCGTCAACGCCTACGACATCGCCGTCCTCGACCGCGACATCCCCGGCCCCTCCGGCGACCAGATCGCCGAACGCATCGTCGTCTCCGGCAGCGGCATGCCGATCCTCATGCTCACCGCTGCCGACCGTCTCGACGACAAGGCCACAGGGTTCGAGCTCGGCGCCGACGACTACCTGACGAAGCCGTTCGAACTCCGGGAACTCGTGCTCCGTCTCAGAGCGCTCGACCGCAGGCGCGCCCACCACAGGCCGCCCGTGCGGGAGATCGCAGGCCTGCGCCTGGATCCGTTCCGCCGCGAGGTCTACCGCGACGGCCGCTACGTCGCGCTGACCCGGAAGCAGTTCGCAGTGCTCGAAGTCCTCGTCGCTGCCGAAGGCGGTGTCGTCAGCGCCGAAGAGCTCTTGGCGCGAGCATGGGATGAGAACGCAGACCCGTTCACCAACGCCGTGCGCATCACGGTCTCGGGACTGCGCAAACGCCTCGGCGAACCCTGGATCATCGCCACCGTGGCCGGCGTCGGGTACCGCATCGAGACTCAACCAAACACCGGGCGTGAGGGAGGAGACCGTGGATAGGGCGCCCGGGTTGAGCGCTCGCCTCAAACTCACCCTGAGCTACGCCGGCTTCCTCATGCTCGCAGGTGCCTTGCTGCTCGCGGTGGTGTGGGTGTTCCTGCTGCGTTACGTACCCAACGACGTGATCCGCACCCCCGGTCGTTTGGGCCTCCCTGGTCCTGACCGGTCCGACCTCTGGCGCGCTTTCGCTCCGAAGGCAGCCGCAGCGCTGGCGTTCCTGCTGGTGTTCGGTGTCCTGGGAGGGTGGCTTCTCGCCGGCCGCATGCTCGCCCCCCTGACCCGCATCACGGACGCCACGCGCATGGCCGCGACCGGATCGCTCTCCCACCGGATCCAGTTAGAAGGCCGCAAAGACGAGTTCCGCGAACTCGCCGACGCCTTCGACGTCATGCTCGCGCGGCTCGAAGCACACGTCGCCGAACAGCAGAGATTCGCGGCCAACGCCTCCCACGAGCTGCGCACCCCGCTGGCGGTCACGCAGACACTCCTCGACGTGGCTCGCAAGGATCCGAACCGCGACAACGGCGAACTCGTCGACCGCCTCCACGCCGTCAACTCCCGAGCGATCGACCTCACTGAAGCACTGCTCCTGCTCAGCCGCGCCGACCAGCGGTCCTTCACTCGAGAACACGTCGACCTGTCCCTGATAGCGGAAGAAGCCACCGAAACGCTCCTCCCCCTCGCAGAAGAACGCGGCCTCACCATCGAGACCTCCGGCGACATGACCCCCACCGTCGGCTCGCACGAGCTCCTGCTGCAGCTGACCACGAACCTCGTGCACAACGCGATCGTCCACAATCTGCCTGAACAGGGCACCGTGTGGGTCACCACCAGCGCTCATCCCGAGAGTGCGGTGCTGACCGTCGAGAACACCGGCGAGAAGCTCACCCCACAACTTGTTTCCACGCTTGGCGAGCCGTTTCAGCGCGGCACCGAACGCATACGCACCGACCACGCTGGTGTCGGCCTCGGCCTGGCAATCGTCAAGAGCATCACCCAAGCACACGACGGAACCCTCACCCTCACCCCCCGGGCCGCCGGCGGGCTCCGCGTCACGGTGCAACTGCCCGCCGCGCCACCGCACAATGGCAGATGACGATCAGGGGAATTGCCACCCGCCCCGATCGTGGTCTCGCATCGACCCAAGCCCGAAGGTTGGCACCCGTAGGCGTCGGAGGAGCCGAGCCGCGTGACGTGGGAGATCGAACAGCGCGACGGCGGGATGTGCCTGCTGACCGTGGTGCACGATCAGCACAGGGCGCGCCAAAGACCGGGGAGCGTAAGCGGCATCGGGTGAATGTACGTGCTGTCCGAACTCAAGACGGAGCTGGAGACCGGCGAGTCGCTTCCGGCATTCGGCGAGTAGCGGAGCGGTTGGTTGGGCCCGGGCTCGGCTCCGGCCCAATCAACGCTCGCCGTCCGACCCAGACGATGTCCGCCGCAGGGCCGGGAACCGTAGACGAGATAGATAGCGGTAGGCTGAGGAAACGCGAGCCACACGAAGGGAGGGTGCGACTGGACAAGTCTTGATCGGGCGCTGGACAAGTCTTCGAGCCCGATTCGACTTCACAAGTCTTCATCGGTTCGAGGACGGCGTCTGAAGACAAAACCGCTGGTCAGGGGCCCCACCGTATGCCCGAAGGCTAGACATGCCTTCAAAACCGGTGTGCCGGCGAGAGCTGGCAGGCGGGTTCGATTCCCGTCCGCCTCCGCGAACCGGACACTGTACGCACCCGATCTTGGTGCCCGGGCCCGTGCTCAGGGTAGCGGCTCGGGGCTGGTCGTACGTCCGGGGCCCGTCCTGAGGCGGCGTCCCGAGGCTCTCGGCCGACAACGCCGTGTGCCAGTGGCATCGCGGGATCGCCTTTGTCGATCGCGGCGCAGTTCCTCCAGGAGAAGCCGCGCATCCATGCAGGTCACCACGGCGGCCGTGACTCGTGGGCCGTGACTCGTGTGGGGTACTCTCGGCCCGTGTGGATTCTGTTGGTGCCCGACCCCGGGCACCGACATTTGGCTTTGAGCCGCTGGTTCGTGTCCCGTGGCGAAATCGCGTACACAATCTCGCCAGCCCTGAGGACGCAGCCGCCCAGAGGAGGTCCAGGAGCGAGGCGAGGAGCCGAACGGCATCCAGCTGGGCGAGAGCAGCACGCTCGGGCGGGCGCCATTCCAGCCGGACGTAGGTGGGTCGACCGGGGTTGCTCGGGTCCATGACGCAGTAGGCTCCGACTGGGACATTGGCCACGATCCGGTTGGTGGCGGCACTGACACCGAGACATCGTTCAGTAGGAAATCGTTGGCGAAGACTTGACCCTGGCCGTCCGGCGTGATGTTGACCCCAAAGATGCGCGCGTCCGGGGACCGACAATAACCATAAGCACACCCGTGCCGGAGAGCTGACTCTCGCCGCCCGAACAGCGGATTATGAGTCTCACAGCGTTCGTGACGCCCCGTACATCTGGTGCCGTCAGGTGCGTTCCCGTTGGGTAGCACGGCGGGTAGCAGCCAGGCAAGCAAGATGTGCACCTGCGCTGGTCTCGTCGCAGCCCCGCCCTCCCGGAGATTCGGCAGCCGTCTTCACCATGTGCTATCATTGCGTAGCGAATGGCTAGCGCCGGTGAGATCCCAGCCGATGCGTCGAGCATGATCTACGTTGCGAAGGCTAACGCGTTCGAGCTCTTCCACCGGGTCTTCCCGCGGGTGGACGTTCCTCCGGCCGTTTGGAGGGAGGCCGTGATCCGGGGGGAAGAGAAGGGAGCACCTGAAGTGATCAGGATTCGACAGGCAGAGCGGCGGGCGTGGCTCCGGCAGACCACCCTTACGCCAGCTCAGCACCGGGCGTCTCGGTCGCTGGCCGCCGCAAGCCGGCTTGGAGAAGGCGAAAGCCAAGTGATCGCCGTCACCCGTCCCGGACGACGATGCATTCTGGACGACAAGAGGGCAGTGCGGGTCGCCCGCGAGCGTGGGGTCCGCCCCATCTCAACCCTGTTGGTCCCCGTCATCGGGTGGCGCCGGAACTTGATCAATGCAGAGGAGGCGGTGAGGCTCGTTCGCCTACTCGGCGTGGCATCCGGAGCGCTCGCTGAAACGACTCTGGTTCTGGAGGAGGAGATCACGGGAGGTCCCCAATGAGGACAGAGCAGGTGAACCTTAGGTTGGAGGAGGACCTGTTGACGGATCTCGAGCACGTCGCCGAAGAGGAGGCCCTCGATCGCGGCACCGTGATCCGGCGACTGCTCCGAGATTCCGTTCAGCGGTGGCGTATCGAGCAGGCGCTCCGTGAATACCAGCGTGGACATCTGTCCATGGAGCGGGCGGCAGAGGAGGCGCACGTCTCGCTCTGGGAACTGATGGATAAGCTCCATCGCGAGCGCATCCCCCACTCGATGACCGCCGATGATGTCAGTGAGAGTCTCCGGGAGCTGGGAGCAGAGATGACTAGGTCCGACGACGACCGGCCGGGCTTCCAGACGGAGGTGGACTGGCTGGGTTCATCGGTCGTCACCCTTGCGGACGTGAAGCCGGTGGAGAGGGGCATTCTGTTGGTTGGGGTCAATCCTGCGCCCCGCTCAGTAGCCGCCGGACATTACTACCAGGGGCAGATCGGCAAGCGCCTGTGGGCAAGGCTGCAACGTGTCGGTCTCCTTACAGAGCCCGTGATACCGGGCGCCGAGGACGAGGCCTTCGGGCGCGCGGGAAACGGCCTCACCGACGTCGTCAAGAGGCCAACGCTGAGTGCCGCGGAGGTGAGCATCGAGGAGCTTGATGCAGGGACGACCCTGCTGCGCGCGAAGGTGCGGGCGTGGAAGCCTGGGCTCGTCCTGTTCGCATTCAAGGCAGCCGCGTCGGCCGCTCTGGGCACCGCCGAACTCCGGCCAGGATTCGGACCAGACCTCGAAGGCGTCCCCACCTTCCTGCTTACCGGGCCCTATGCCGGCGCCACGGATGCCGAGCAGATCAACACGGTCCTGCGCGACTTCGTCCAGCAGCATCTGGTCGCTGTCGGACGGCCGCGGAAACCGCCTTCTTCGTCGCGTGGGAGGGCGACCGGTAGCCGGCGTGAATCTGTACGGCGAAAGGAAGGGACTAAGGCAGTAGGCGGAACGTCGGCCATCTCGATGAACGAGCCGCATGCGGTAGGTGACTTCATTCAACAGCAACTCAGACAGCGAGACTTGCCTTCGGTTTCCGCGGTCGAGGCTTCTGAGTGGCTTCGTGAGATCGGAGTACTGGGCGAGGAGACTCGCCCCGGCCGCGCACTGCGGCGGCTACTTCGCGATGACGCTCGTACCGGTCAGACGATCCCGGGCGGCCGTCAGGACCCGCCCGGCCCACGAGGAAACTGGTTCATCGACCGAGTCGACGCACCCGAGTAAGACGTGCAGCGAGCAACTGGCAACCCCAGCGGAGAGCCCTCTCGCGGCCCCCATGCGGCCCCCAGCTTGGTCTGTTTCCATCGGAGATCTGCGGG
>WNFV01001540.1_pt1 | contig 31353 bp, 27 predicted proteins | sample 5400101 | NCBI WGS metagenome assembly WNFV01 (sample SAMN13153361, study PRJNA577476) | soil metagenome | isolation source: 115 cm soil or saprolite under grassland replicate 1 | place: USA:California | collected 2016-06-15 | reverse complement strand
CCGATGAGGACCTCGAGGAGGGTCGTCTTCCCGGCGCCGTTCGGGCCGACGAGGCCGACCTTGTCCCCCTTCGCCAGCTCGAGGTCGACGTCCGCGAAGAGGAGGCGGCCGCCGTGGGATTTCGCGACGCCCTCGAGGCGCACGATGCCCGGACCGGAGGCGCCCGTGCGGAAGGCGAGGCGGAAGGCCCGCGGGGCCGTCGGCGGCGGCTCCGGCGTCTCGCGCCTCATCCGCTCGACCCGCAGCTTGCGCGAGAGGACTTGCTCGTACACCTTGCGGGACTTGAACGCCTCGATGATCGCGAGCTGCCTCTTGAGTTCCTCCTGATGCCGGTGGCGCTGCGCCTCCCTCGCCCGGGCGATCGCGTCGCGCTGCACCCTATAGTCCGTGTAGTTGCCGACGTACTCGAGGGTCCGAAGACGGTCGATCTCGATCACCTTGTCCGCGATCGCGTCGAGGAGGAACTTGTCGTGGCTCGCCAGGAGGACGGCCGCGTCGATCTCCCCGAGGAACGCCTCGATCGTCTCGATCGTGTCGACGTCCATGTGGTTCGTCGGCTCGTCGAGCAGCAGGACGTCCTTGTCCTTCGCGTTCGCGAGGGCGCGCGCGGTGAGGACCTTGGACTTCTCGCCGCCGGAGAGGGAGCCGAACCGCTGGTCGAGGAGCTCCTCGCCGACGCCCAGGTCGTTCAGGATCGGGTCGTTGACGATCACGCTCTGGCTGCGGGCGGACCCCAGGGCGACGTGGAGGGATTCGTAGCGGGCCATGCGCGCGCTCGCGTCCGGCGCGTCCCAGGCGTCCGGGCGGGCCATCCACGCCTCGAGGGCCGCTAGCTCGGCCTCGATCCGCTGCGCCTCGGGGCTCGGGGCCGAGAGGACGTCCCGCACGACGGTCTCCGGCGGGACGTTCGGGACCTGCGGGAGGTAGCCGTACCGGAGGCCGGGCTTGAGCACGAGGTCCCCCACGTCCGGCGTGGTCTCGCCCGCGAGGAGCCGGAACAGGGTGCTCTTCCCCGAGCCGTTCGGGCCGACGAGGGCGACCTTGTCCCCCGCGTGGAGGAGGAAGTCCGCGTGCTCGAGGACGAGCGTGCCGCCCCAGGATTTCCGGACGTCCCGGCCCGCGATGATCGGCTCCATGTCGGCGGGGCTAGTTCGTGCCCCCCGATGAGGCTTCGCGTACCCTGAGCGCTCTTTCCCATTAGAGTGGCGACTATCACACGGTAAGTGCACGCGTATCGCGCCGAAGGAGCAGTTTAAGCGATGCCTCATCGACGCTTGATTTCTTCTTGGATCCAGGGAAGCTTTATGGATAGATGAGGGCTGCAGAGCACCTGCGATCATGACCGAGTTAGCGTGGCTGGAGGAGCGCCTCAGGTACAGCTTCGAGGAACCTGAGTTGCTGCAGCGGGCCCTGATCCACCCCTCTGCCAAGGGAAGCAAGGACGTTACGGCAGAAGATGTTGCCTACTCTCTTCGCCTTTCTTGGCTAGGGGATTCTGTTCTGGACATGGTTGTTTCAGAGAAACTCTGGTCGCTTCTGCCGAATGCCACCAAGGACGAACTTCATCATTCGTGCGTGGGCCTCACGAACAACAGGACTCTTGGTCGTGTCGCCGCAGGGCTGGGCCTTGAGGAGGGCATGGCGATTGGCAAGAGCGTGAAGCAGGACCTGCAAGGAAAGGACAAACACATGATGCTGGCAGGGGCGCTTGAAGCTGTCTTCGGTGCGATCTTCTTAGATGGCGGCATTCAGAAAGCGAGGGCGACAATCCGGCGCGTGCTGGACAGAGATTTCGAGACGCTTCTTGAACACACGGGAGAGAGCGGGGCGTGATCCCCTGTCGTGGCTGAGTGGATTGCTCGAGTGCCCTTGAGACCCGGACCGCAGAGGGCTCAACGAGCGACAATCCATACATAACGTGACCTGACGACATTCTCCACTCAGGTTGCTTTTGCGTCGCAGGTGAACTTCGATCGATTCTCAGATAGATTCATCCTTTTTGAGTAGATGTCACGTTTCCCTGGAGGGAGGTAGCGACATTGCCACGCATCGGGATAACCGAAGAAATCAGAATAAAGGCCATCGAAATCCTCGACGGAAAGCCGGATGGTCTGAGGTATCCAGACCTCGTTAAACAGTTGGCTGCCGCATTTCCCGCGGCGAATCTCAACACTATTCGAACAGTAGTTGGAGGAACACTCGAACGAGAAAGGCCAAGAGACGTCTACAAGCCTGCACGGGGACTCTATCGACTCACGAAATATCGGGAGCAGTCGCAGGTCGTCGAGGCTCCCTCGACCCCCACGATAACGACGCCAACGACAGCGCCCCCCGTCGGATTGGAAACGGTCGAAGAAGAAGATTTCTACGATCCGTTCGCGAAATATCTCGAAGGCGATCTCGATGAATGCACAAGAGCAATTCCGCTGGGCGGAAACATGCTTCGTTGGAAGTGGGGAACACCCGATGTGATTGGGGTCTATGAGTCGAGGCGGACTCACATAATCAAAAGCGACACGGTCCTTGTCTCCGCCGAAGTCAAACTTGAGACAAATACGAACTCGCTGATAACAGCCTTCGGCCAGGCATGCTCATACAGACTCTTCAGTCACAAAGTCTATCTCGTGATTCCAGAAGACACCGATGACGAAACCGAAGCTCGCCTTGAGGCTCTGTGTCAGATTTTCGGAATCGGGCTCATCCTGTTCAACCGGTCTGACGCGGAGAACCCCGAGTTCAGGATCAGAATGAGGGCTGTGCGTGGAGAACCTGACATCTTCTACGTAAATGAGCACGTCCTTCCGCTGGCTGATCGGCTGTTCCCTTGAGGGATCCTGGGAACGGACTGCGCACCGATAGGCGGCAATCAGTGAGCTTCACGGACCCTTGTCGTGAGTGGCATCCTCGACAGATCGTCGCAGATATGCCTTGGAGTGCAGTGAAACCGGACGCGGCATCGGAATGCCCGAAGCTTACGATCGGGACCTCACCAGCGGGGCCCGGGCGTAACACAAAGCGGGTCAGAGGGATGCGCGCGTTTAGGTCACGCGTTCACGCGGCGGTCTGATGCGGGCTCGCTCGACGATTGGCACCATCGACGGGCAATCTTTCTGGGGTCAGCTCCCGATTGTATACGGCAACCTTTTCTAGCGGATCACGACTCCCGAAGCGGGGATTGCTTGTCGGTGCCTTCGGACGTCGATTCGTACGTCGAGATTCCGCTCGCCTTCATCGTTGACGGAGACAACGCCTCGGCGAAACTGATAGGCGAGATGCTCGCGGAGGCATCGAAATATGGATCGGTCGTGATTCGGAGGGTATACGGCGATTGGACTTCTACGCAGATGAGCGCTTGGAAGCAAACGTTACAGAACTTCGCACTAGTGCCAGAACAACAATTCGCCAATATTTCCGGCAAGAATGCTACAGATAGTGCCATGATAATTGATGCAATGGACATCCTTCACGGAGGCGTGGTCAAGGGTTTCTGTATCGTGTCAAGCGATAGCGATTTCACGCGGCTCGCAACACGCATCCGAGAGGATGGGCTCTTTGTCATGGGAATTGGCGAGTCGAAGACGCCCGAGGCGTTTCGGCGAGCCTGTCACATGTTTGTGCTCACCGGCAATCTTGCTCCGCTGGCAGGAAGTGGCCCGGGCGTTCTCACGAAAAAGAAAGGAGCCGGGCCTGAACCCACGTCTGGCCATCGCCCGCCATCTGATGCCGTCGGCATAATTCAGCAAGCATTCGATAATCTCGACCGCAGCGACGGGGCTGTCCACTTGGCAGCGCTAGGTGCGGCTCTCTACCGGCTCGACCCTGCGTTTGACTCGCGAACATATGGGAAACCCAAGCTCGTTGACCTGATTCAATCGTTCCCCGATCGCTTCCTTATCGAGCGCCAGGCCGAACGGGGCCCCGGCGCCGTCTATGTGAAGCGGGCGAAGCCGCCCGCATGAGGTGACATCGAGGCAGGTATGTAGAGCGAGACCTTGGTGGTGGGGACAATCCGTACTCCAACAATGGCATCACAACATTTCACTCGCGTCAGCCGCATTCGGGGGCCTGTGGCGGTCGAGCCCTAGAGTTGCACTCTTGCGGGTACCCTCATCCCAACTATCGGACACCCAGCACAAGCCTTAGAAAGATTCATCGTTAGGCTTTGATGTTGTTGGGCAATGATCCCCGAGGACCAGTTCCAGGAGTGGAGACGAGATCAGTGGATTCGGTTCCTTGACGGAGAGCGCGCCGGAGGTCGAAGAACCCTTTCGGCGTGGCTAAGCCTCGGAGTCACGATTCTCGCAGTCCTTGTCGGCGTTTTGATCTCCCTAGCCAGGGGTGACGACCTCGCCTTCGCCCCAGTCATCGTGGCGATCCTCATCTGGGCTCTTGTCATAGTTGCGGTAGCCGGATCGGTCTGGTACTACCACCTAGGCACCGTCCGATCACTGTCCAGGGCCTATTTTGCACCCGACTCAGGACCGTTCCGATCTGGAAGGATTCTCCTGGACATCGATATGGGAGAAGTCGCCCTGAAAGATGCCGGCAATCTGTTCAACCTAATGTTCTATGAGACGACGCAGCTTCGTGGCATTCGGGATGAGGCCGGCGTACGGGCGTTGGTTTTGGGAACGAGGATCGCGTTCTGGATTACAATCGCCCTTACTGTCTCATGGCTGGTCGGGTTGTTCTTGATGGTGCTCAAGGCTGACGCCCTCTCTCTTCTGCTTGTCCTAATCTTTGGGGCGACGGGGTCCGCAATCGCGACCGGGCTTGCTATCCGGGCGTTTAGTAGACGGGTGGCGATTCTTTCGGAATCACGCAGACATGGTGGGCAAACACCCCCCAATTAGGCTCCAAGGTCGTTGGCGCACGTTCAGGCCGATGACATGTTTACACTTCCTCGCATCGGCGAACGACAATCGCGTCATAACATTGCAGTCTGATTCGACTGCTTCCCGTCGACCCTGAACGGGACCCGTCCTCTTCGACTTTTCCAGAAAGACAGCAAGGAGTGTTGTCCCGACCTCTATCGACAATTGTCGTTCCTGCCAAACTCCCGGTTCAACTATCTATCCGAACAGTCTTGTCAGGAGGCCACCAATCACGGCAAGTAAGACACCGCCTGCCAAGGTAATTAGCGAGTTCACTCGCCAAGTAAGCTTTTCCAGGCGCGTGTTAAGGGCTACCAAGGATATTGCCGGTCCCATCACCGACGCAATCCATTCTGACTTCAGTTGCGTCAAGTCCTGGAAGGAGGATCCGGGTGGTCTCCCATCTGTCTGGCCATCCAAATCGGCAAGAACCAGCATGAAAACTCTGTCGCCGCACCTCAAGACTACAGGTCTCGGTCCCGCGTTGTAGACCGAAAACACGATGTGCCCGCGGAATCCCGGATCGACGTGGAAGCCGCTAACGTTGACGAGTCCCTTAAGTGCGTACGTGAACTTCAGCGAGATGAAGGCAACATGAACGGTGGGGATCTCCAGTCGCTCCCAAGTCAGGAGGAGTGCGAATTCCCCCGGTTCGATCACGACGCTGTCACCTTCGCGTAGTGTTTTCAGGGTCTTGGCCGAGCTGACATAAACTTCCTTGCCCAGCCGCATGTCGTATGACAATGGTCCTAGACAGTCCGCGCTAAAAGTATCAGGCGTAATCAGTCCCTTCGCAATCAACGGCTCGATTGTCCTGCGCGTCAGGAAACTCGAATGCTCTTGCATAGGGTAACCTCCTCCGACCGCCTAACTTTTCTCGTCCATCCCTGTGGTCGGCGCCCGACGGCTCATTGGCTCTCACCTATAAAATCGGATTCGCAACCCCGGCGTGCGTTAGACAGATGTTCGAGGCAAAGGCAAACGCACCCTCTTGGCGCCGTTTTGCCACCCTGGAATCATCCTTATGGGCTCTGCAGAGATAGTCCAATGAGTGAACACATTGGGCCCAAAGGAGCTGATTTCATCTACACCCTTGACGAGCTTGAGGCTGAGACCGCTCGACGGGCGTGCTTCAACCAGACCGAGGGACATAACGACCCCAGCGGGACACGTACTGATCACCAGCCCGATTTTTGATACCTTCTGGCTTTTCGCGGCCTTGCGGCAGGAAATCTTCATGCGTCGTTTGGAGGGCATTAGACCCCCTTGGAGCGACGACCCAATTCTTTCGATGTACCGATTTACAAACCCTTACCGGGCGTCTGACCGGGTCAGCCAATACCTGATTCGCCACGTGTTGTACGAAGGGGATCAATCAATCGAGGAAGTGTTCTTTAGGGCTCTTCTCTTCCGCCTCTTTAACAAGATAGAAACGTGGGAACGCCTCGCCTCCGCTCTTGGGCCTCTAACGTGGGGCGATTTCGACTACGATTCATACGTCGAGGTTCTAGACGCCACCACAGGATCAGGCCAGCGAATCTATTCCGGCGCTTATATCATTCCTTCCCCACGGTTTGGTCGTCTGCGTAAGCATCAAAATCATCTGAAACTGCTGCAAAGGATGATGATTGAAAGTGTCCCAGACAGGGTCCACACGGCGGATTCACTCCTAGAGGTCTTCAATATCATTCGGTCGTACCCATCATTCGGGAACTTTCTCTCATTTCAGTTTTCGATTGACCTCAACTACAGTGAGATTCTTGACTTTTCAGAGAACGACTTCGTAGCGGCGGGGCCTGGTGCACAGGCTGGCATTCGCAAGTGCTTCTCGGACATGGGGGGTGCAAGCCATGAAGAGGTCATACAAGCCGTAGCGGAAGTGGCAAAAGAGGAGTTCGAAAAGCGCGATCTCACGTTCAAGACGCTTTGGGGACGCGCGCTGCACTTGGTCGACTACCAGAACCTGTTTTGCGAGGTTGACAAGTATGCCCGGGTGGCGTTCCCAACTATGACGGCGGAGTCAACGAGGCGACGCATCAAGCGAAAGTATCATCCAAATCCCGCTCCGCTCCCACAGTGGTATCCTCCGAAATGGAAACTCCGCGTCCCAAAAGCCTTACTCAGGTCTGAAGTGAACGGTACTCGATGGAACGCCTAATAAGATCGACATGAACACGACCGCCGCGATTCTCCCTAAGCCTCCTGAACACCGCGTAGGATCTTAGAATCGCCTTTTCCCACTGCCAGAGTGGTACCCGCTCGACTTCGTACCCTCGGGTGAGACCTTGGATATTCTTGAGTAAGTCGTACTCGAGATGATCAACCTCCTGGAAGAAACTCATCTCCTTCGCACGGCTGAACACCATCGCGGAAATTGCTTCCTCGACAACCTGTGCCCTGCCACCATCCTCGTTCTCGTCGACCGATGGTCTGCTCTTCCTCTTGCATCGGAGTATTGCGCGAACCACTGGCGACCAACCTAAGAACGCAGCGTGACCAAAATGAAACACATCATGGTATCTGTATTCATCCGGCGCTTCAATGTTGTCGGTCAGGCGATCCCCTATGTTGAGTCCTTTAATGCGGAGTATGACGACAGGGGCCCCCGCTCCCTTGCGCTCGCGGAATTCGATATCCAGACTGCGTGGTAACTGCTCCTCTTCCGGGTATTCGTCATCGAAGACTGGCAACGGGACGGGTTTTGTAGGCCAGCGGTTAGCGCGTTTTATTTCGTTCGCCAACGCGGCCTCCCAGAGCGGAATCTGAGTTGCCGTCGAAACATGATTGAGTTCAATCCAGACGTCTCGGAACGCCTCGCGGATGTTCCTCGGATCTGGATCTCCAGACCGACGCACTACGGCCACGAGTGCTCCAACAGAGGTTCCGAAATCCAGAACCTGAGTCAACGGGTTCTTCTGGCTCGGTTTTGGGCCGCGGTGGTTCACCGATTCAAGCTCGCGAAGTAGGCCTGGTTCCATCATGGAAACGAGCCGAATGTAATACCACAGGACGTCCCCTATTTCCTCGAGGACCTTCGCCCTGGGAATCGGATAGGCAGGACCCTCGCGTACGCCCTTCTTGACCTCTGCGAGGACGCTCCCTGCCTCCCCCAACAGACCTGCGGCAAGAAGCTCGATGTGGTCCGGGTGTTTGATGAATTGGTCCGTGGACTCAGCATCACCAACAAATTTCCCGAGCCACCCAACCTTACTCTCGCCCATCAAGGACCTCCTCTACTCTCTTTAACAGCTCCTTCAGCGCGCTCTTGCTCCCTCCCTGACCAATGGAGGCGAGGGTGGAGTGAACGACGAGGCTTCCAATTCTAGCGTCTACTTCGTTCGCAACAAAAGCCTGGAGTCTCGCCAGACCAAGCAAATTACCTGGAACCTTGTATCGATAGTCGTGGTTCCGATAAAGGGCAGTCAGGTGGACGTCATCCCCGATGAGCTTGAATGACAGGTGCATTAGGCACGGTCCCCCACGCCATCGGTTTCCATCCTCGGCCACGTCGTAGAGGGCCTGTTCATACGGTTCGTCTGCCATCCCAAGCTCATAGGAAGATCGGTATCTGGCCACCTCTCCAGATCGAACCTTTCGCATCTTTCCAACAAGCCGGTCCAACGGATTGATCTCGTTGCCAGCCCGGTCCTTTCTTGAGATTAGCCTGTTTGCATAGGTTCCCCATGGTGGAGGCCTTCGTTGCATCAGGATGCGATACTGAGCTTGGTAGTTGAAGTAGACGCCTCGGGCCCCTCTATGCAGGTACTCCCACGCTGGAAAAATTGTTTCGGCTACCGTGTGCAAAGGCGCCTGATGTTCTCTGAGGTAGAGTGTATCCAGCATCCTTCTCACCTTTGGACCCGCCTCCCCTTCTGCCGCTGGCTTGGCAATGTCGAGGATAACGTTCAGGGCGTCTCCGTTGGCAAGGAGGTGCTCTGTTGCCGAAACCCAGGCCTCGTGCCTGGTCTCAGCGCTGAAGACTGTCGCCGTCATGTGGCCGCATCCTCTGCGAGAAGCATGATGTCCACCAAATGCCGTCTCAGGAACTCGGAAGTAAGCAACGCATGGCCGCCATCACCCCATCGCAATCCCCAGCTGTTCCGGATGAGAATTACAGATTCGCCGTCCGAGGACCCGAGCCCCACTCCAACGACCGCATGAAGACCCACGTTTGCATTTCCGGGCAGAATGATCCACGGTGGTTTCGGTCTGAAGAATCCGTGCGGCAGACCAATACCAAGAATCGGAATGCGAGTCGCCCGGATGGCTTCGACAGCGTTGGCGACAGTTGCAGGAACAACGCGCGACTTTCGCCGAAAGACCGGAAGGCCGGGTGCAGGCATCCAGCTTTTTGGCGGATCTCGGGTAAGGTCTGGGCAGAGACGTTCCTCAGGCTGCCCTTCTCGTTCGAGAACGGCGCGCATTTCTGCGATGGTACTTCCTTTAGACGGGTGGCCACGAGCGGCGAAGTAATGTAGGTATTCGACCGAGAGTCTGGCCGATGAGGCAAGGACATGTTCGTGCGAGGCTGAGACCGCATGTGAAAGGCAGGTAGCCCGGGCACCCTGATCACGCACGGGTCCCAATTGTGACCTTAGGTCGATGTCAAGATTGACTTTCATTGTCTCGGCCGCGTGAGAAGGATTTCCTGCTTGACACTTCGTGGAAGACCCTCGGTCTCCTTGCCAAAATTCGCTATCGAGATCTCGAGCTCCGATAGCCGTTCGCCGCTCCACGGGCGTTTATGCTCGATAGAAAGACTATGTCGGCCAGGAGTTTTGCATCTAAGTAGAAGCAAGCGAGAGCTGTCGGCACCATAACTGGTGGTAATGTCTGTCCTCTCATGAACTACTTCAAAGGCCTGAGATGACTCCGCCAATTCCCACAGGAATCCCCCGGACGCACTGTCTCTTACGATGACCGCGAAAACGTCATTCGGTCCGCACTCGAGGAGCGTGCCTCCGTCAGCTTCTGCAAGTCTCCAAACATCCGCCCTCAAGTCTGGAAGAGAGTAAGGAGAGACGAGGGCCTTTTTGAGTTTGCTAACCTCAGTTCCAAGCGCAATACGCTTTGCTAGTTCCGCCGACAGCATCTTGCATCGCGCGAGGGCCCAGCAGGTCGCTTTGAAGCTTATCCCGAGGCGGAGGGAGAGCTGATAGATTGTCGTCGGGTTCTGAATTTGAGAAGAGTTCCAGTCCTGCGCGGTTGCGATTCTAGAGATATTCTGCCGCGCCGCCAGAACTCCTGAAGCGAATTCCTCGGCGGTATCTTCTTCGAGGGGATCAGCTTGTTCCGAGACAGGTCTGTCCTCCTCATCGTCAAAGAGATGGAATCGCATGTTATGGCCTAGTCTAATGTGCCCAAGCTCGTGAGCCAAAGTGAATCTTTGAATTGCTAGGCTCCTCTTTGTTGTGACCAGGACCCCTCGGACGTCCTCCCCAACTGCGATGGTTGCCCCCAACAAGTCTTTCGTCGGTCTGAACATGATGGGAACGCCCAGGGCCGTGACCGCTCGGATAATATCAAATCCCGTTCTCCGCCCCAGCGGGAACTTGTCCAGGATCCGAGCCGCCTCGCCCGCAGCCTGGAGGATTCGTTCCCTACGGCCTCGCATCGCCCTTTCTCCTCTTGCGAGATTGTAGGAACCGCGCAAACCTCAAGACCTCCTCTCGATCACTCTCAGAAAGTCGGGCCGCTGCTCGAGCTACAAGCGCTATGCCTTTCGAGTCACCGGGGGGAGATGGCGTCTCGTTCAGTAGCTCGTCCATGCTGCATTCGTAGAGCTCCGCGATCTTTTGTAGCTCGAGTGTATCAATCCCCCGCTGGCCACTCTCGATTTGCGAAATGGACGACCTAGAAACACCGACGAAATCCGCAACCTCCTCCTGAGAGAACCCTCGATAGACTCTTGCTTCTTTCAGTCGAGCGCCAAGCGACGCCCGGTCTAGATCCTGTTTCATTTTCTCTTCCCCTCTAGTGTTTTTCCCCTGTAGCCTTTGTCTTCTCCAAACTCATCATCTTTGGTACCAAGTCCGAGATCAAATCTTCGATGCTAGAGTAGCCTCCCTCCCTAATCAGGGACGTATCAAGCGGAATTCCGATGTGTTTTTCAAAGATTGATGACGTTTCAGCAGCTACTTTGGAGTCTATGACAGGCATGCCGTCCCAGAGTTCCCCACCGGTCAGCTCCTTACCTGAAGAGGAATCCACTCTGTTGTTCCAGTCCTTCTTCTGGTCCTTCCACCAGGATCTTATGGCCTCCTCGAGCTTCTCCTCGGGTCTGCTGCTTGAAGACATGTGTGTTGGATTTCCGAACAGTCATCGTGGCTAATAAACCTTCGGTCACTAGTGCTCTATCATGGGTGGAGACCATAGTTCGTTCGGGTTTCTAACAAGCCCGCTCGAATCACTTCGTACCTTTGTGCTTCTAAAGGGGCGTCGCCGCGCTTACGATCCAATCCTGCATAACCCGGCATTGTACACGAAAGGATTGGAATCCAGGAGAATCGGCAACTGCCTCATGGCGGTTTTCGATAGGGGGCGTCCACCTGAGGCGAATATCCTGGTGCCCGAGCCTAGTTGGGTGCGTTGGATAGAGGGCCTTGAACACGGCTTCCTTTGCGGAAAACGCGAGAAGCGTTCCCGCGTGCGGATGAATTTGCATCGGTAACCCTTCAGGGGACACATTTTTTCCCAAACCCTTCATGGGCGATTCTCCGAGTCGCTCAAGATCGATGCCCAGAGATCCCAGGACTGCCTTTAGCGCCACAGCGCCAAGTACGACGGTCCCTTTGTGTGTCAAGCTGCCAACATATCCTACTGGCCACAGTCGCCGCCCGTCTCGCGCACGAGGTATTTGTGTGCCCGGTTCGAGGCCTATGTGAGAAACAACTTCCCGAAGGCACTCGGCGACAGCGTCATCGAACGCAGACTTGAAAGTGCTTTCGCGCTGGTCAAGGGGGACCCGTTTCGGATGGGGGAGCCAGTGCGCAAACGACCCCCCACAGACCTTGGCCTGAGGGAGGAGTTCAGTAAGGGTGAGCAGCGTTGGATGTGTTGCGTCGAGCCCCATATTCAATGAGCCCTTGTTGGAATCCTGGCCTATGGGCGAGAGCGAATGGCGGGAACCGAGATGATTGCTCCAGTTGTTAAGGTTGATGCGAGTGAATGAGCGGGGCTGCGACCTGCGACCGCTCGACGTTTGGGCCAATCTCCGAACGGGGCAGCGGTTCGGCTCGATCCGTTCGCCACGCAGTTCCAAGGAAAAGGCGGCCGAAGTTTGAAAAGTCATTCTTCGAGCTTCCTCCAAGATTGCCACCTAGATCGAGGCGTGCAGGTTCCCTTAAGCAACCACAAAGCGTTGCAGTAGCTGTGGAGTGCTTCAGGCCTTGAGCGGGTCTCTGTGGGGAGCATTCGGGGGAGCGCTGATCAGACCGGTTACGACACGAATGGAGCGTGAAACTGCCACGACTCTGGATCTCATGGTGAATGAGGCAGCTGCTGGGCTTCTCGGAGACATCCAAACGCCAGGGGGGCAGCCGCTGATCACGAAAGAGAGCTCACGTAACAGCGACAGGTATTAAGTTCGACCCGAGGCTATTTCCGGTTGTGGGGGAGGACGGACCGAAGGACATTCAGGCGGGCGATGCGAAGGACTTCAAGCGCATATGCAAGCTAATCCTCGAGCGGCTTGGTTACCGTGTCGTCGAAGATAGGGTCGACGTTTCACGCCCGGGACCTGTCGCATTGGATTTTCTGCTTTCAGGGCCAGAGGGGTCGATAGTGACCCTCTGCGCGGCGTATCGGGCGACCACATTTCACGGATTGGCCAAACGGGTGACGTACACAATCGGTCCGGACGGGAAGTTCATCGCGCCTTTTCAAGAGCGGGCCATTAGCGTTTCTGTCGTTAAGCAGTTGCAGTTGTCCATAGCCGCCCACAAGGCCCAGGGCGGAATGATAATTACCAGTGGGCGATTCTCAGGTCCAGCCATCGAATACGCGGAAGCAGTCTCGTCACTGGGCACTCAAGTGCAGCTCATTGACCGAGGGGTTCTCGCCGAGATGGCTGCTCAGGTAGGTATTGAGCTAACCGACAACGGTCAGCCACTCGTATGGACGTACGGAATTTCTGACGCGACCCGCCTCAAGCAAGCCCTTGGTTCTTACCTGGACGGGCTCTACGATAGCTCCCCCCGGTTGCCATCGAGTCTTTTAGACGTCAGCGACCGCGAAGTAAGCCTCCGTCCATCACTCAAGATAACATATGATGTGGAGGCGGCAGTGAGAGGTCGAAGTCGCGACGGCGTACTCGATCGAATCTCAATCAAAGACGGGACGCTTTTCCTCGACGGTCAGAACGGGACAAAACTTGACGCTCACAGGACATCCTTTTTCGCGTCGTTCGAGCCTGTGCCCTATTCGGTCAAGAACTTTCGAGAGCTGCACCCACGATGGCTTCACTTCGAACTTGACGCTACGGGAATAGCGGCAAAAGCTAGAGAGGCGATCGCCAGTCACCATGCGAAATCAGGTACGTGGTGGGGGAACCGGGGAAATCTGTACTACGGAACTTGGAAGCCCTCGAAGCGAAACGTTACTCTCAAAGATGTCACCCAGTTGTACCTCCCGGAGAACCGAGCGCGGTTCCATATCCTCGAGACGGCTTATCGACTCGAATTCCTGGAACATCCCTCGGGCAGAGTCCAGCCTCTCGGGGAGGCTCTCAACCGTTGCGGAATCTGCGGCCTAAGCATTCGTCGTCGCCGTCTACTCTGCAACATCTGCGGCAAGGTTGCGCACCGAAGGAAGCACGGGTTCAAGTGCAAGAGCTGTGGGAGAACCATGTGCCGAGAGTGCGTCAAGTTCAAAAAGGGTATCCTCTGGAGGGTCCCGATTTGTCCGACTTGCGACAGTAAGCCGTAGGAACAAATCAAGACGCCACCACCGCTAGGTTGTGGATGCTTACTGCATCGGACGAAATCGATAGCGATAAGAGTGAAACGCTACTCTTCCACCACTGACCTTCTGCCGGCGTCCTTATTAGACCGGATGGCGGATTGGCGCGACATGAATTTCGATGAAACCATCAGAGGCCAGGTTCGCGCGGAAACCAAGCCGCTCCTCGATCAGTTCTCCCTTCTCGCCAGAGAACTTGCTGAGAAACCATCCACCCGAGTCTTCTGGAATCCGCCGCCTAGCGACATACGCCGGTTGTTGAACCATCACATCGACGTGGTTTGGGCGTCGCATGTATCAAAGTTCGCGCTCCTGGCGAAAGCAATCATTCAGTCGGCAAATGACCTAAACTTCCTCGAATACGGCCTCGTCGGGCGCTCATTGATTGAGCATACGGCCGTCTTGCGTCACCACCTGGTTGACAGAGCAAATCCAATCCTCGAGAAGGCCACTAACGCGGGCATGACTACGTTCGAGGACATTAGTGAGCTAGTCGGCATCCTTGATACCCTCCACAGAGGCGGTGCCTTCGACTGGAAATCGTTGCTGACAGGTGATGTCGAAAGGCTGAGAACGCGGAAACCAACCGACCTTCCCAGGCCAGCAAGAATCCGGGACTGTATCGATAGCTGGAAACGAGAGGACCCATCCATCGGCGTACTCTATGGACTGTTCTGCGATCTCGTTCACCCGAATGTCGGCACGAATCTTCTGGTAATGAAGCAGTGGCCTGAGGGCATCGGATTCGGTGGACACGATGGTAGGCTGTTCGGTGTAGACCTCTTCGAGCGGACGATAGTTGTTCTCGCTGCGATCATGAACAGGGTCCGCACGCTCCTGAACGGTCTCCTGCTTATGAGACTGCCAACTGGTTCTGGAGGACAACAGGAACCAGCCTGATCACAATCGGTGTGGAGTGCGACTGGACAGATTAGCTCGAAAGAAATCCGAGCGCGTCAAGGACCTTGATGGTTTGGATCACTTGATCGTTGTAGTAGGTCGCGCCCTGGTCCCGAATGTATCGGATTAGGGCTCGCATTATCTCATCGAACCGAACGAGCCCGACAGACCGGCCGTCTATCGTTCGCGTTGACAGGTAGTTAAGCAGTTTACTCTCGTCCGCGTGTTTGATCTTGCCAACAAACAACTTAATGCGGAACTTGCCGCCGTACTCGCCATCAAGTCGTCCGAGAAGCTGCTTCGCAAAGTCCAGGTCATTCAAGAGCCTCATGCGTTTCTGAAGTCGGGGTTTTGAGCTCCCGAGATCCTTGAAATGCTCCTTTCTCAGCCCATACGACCCGAAGTAGCTCTTCACATCACCGAGGACCCGATCGCCATTGCCAGGATGCACCGCGACGATGTCCACCTCGAACGGCGTCCGTTGCTGCTGGGGTCCGGTCTTCGTGCTTATTTGTTGAGGCAGCTTGATGACCTTGTTCGTTGTGACCACGTAGCCCTTGGTCTCCAGATAGAGACGAACCAGATGCTCAGTAGCCTCCTCCATGGCCGGAGCAGCGGTTTGGAGGACGATAATCTTGTTGGTCACGATCGGGGTGAACGGTCACATCTCTACGACCCACCCGCCTGAACATCCAGGGGGAGGTCACCTTCCCCCAACCTTGGAGGCGAGAGGACCGAAACATTGTGCCAAGTGCCGATGAGATATTTCTTTCTTGATTAGAGCTCGGAGCCGAGCGGCCGATGCCAAGTCGATTGCCGCCCTGTCGAGTTCGGCAAGGAAACCCTTCTTCTCCGTGCCGCGAACGAGAAAGAGTAGAATGGAGCGCCGTAGATGCTCGCGCATCTCGCGGTGCATGGAAACAATCTGCTGTGCTCCTTTCGAATCAAACTCGGCACCGTGGACGAACTGACTCCTCAGGTCGTATGCAAGTTTGACGTTGTCCCTCGCGAGCCCAGGATCGCTGCAGGTCAGTCCAAGCAGAAGAGCCGTTCGTGTTGACAGGGTTCTCCTCGCTTCAGGCTGGCCCTCCAAGAAGAGCGCCTCGAGGCCCATCACAGCGAACAGTAGCCCCATCGGCCATTGGATAGGCTGTTCAATGGACCGACCCAGCCTGTCGAGGGCCGTCGCGATAGGCTGCTGCATGGGTGACCTCATCTCGATGAGGATCTTTACTTGCCGCACGAGGCGAATATGCTCGGAGGCTATCTCGGGGCCTCTCTCTACCTGCACAATCGGTGTCGACATCGACGAAACCATGCCCCCGACACTCGGCTCTAGAGGCACAGATTGTTGACGAGGACACACCACCGGATATCCCGTCGCCAAACGGAACGCAACGACCCAATCGGGAATAATGCTAATGGGCGATTCGGGTGAAAATCTCACCCGGGCTTCAATCATGCTCTGTGGCACTGGTCGGCTTAGCGGGCCTTCCCCGAAGAAACCAAGATCTTGATACGTGACATCGGCGGGACGAACTGGGCGGATCGTGACCCCCGTTCCAAGAGTATATCGGCGGGACACGAACACACCGATTACATCCGCAAGGATCAGGACCCTCCTTGGTCCTTCGACAAGGCTTTTTTCGAGATAGTCTCGAACTCTGGGCACGGCTCGGTCGAGTCCGCGTCGACCTGCGAGGACAGCCGCGAAGGTCGCCCCGTTGTCCAATACGAATCCGACTTTGGCGGGGTGCGCGTTGGTCAACAAGACAAGACGATCTATGAGAGACTGACGCTCGGGCCGTTTTCGGAAGCCATCGTAAAAAGCAAAGCCACCAGCCGACCAATCGACGACCTCTCTTTTCTGATGCGTCCAGTTCACTGCACCACTGGCAAAGTTGGGTTTTGCCTCGGGCACCATCAGGATCACCTCCTTCTTTGGAGGCGGTCCATGTTTTTGTTTCAAGGTGCGGTACAATTGCAGGCAGATCGAAACGTAGGCCGTTGTGGCTTCACCCCATCCGATTTCGCCGGACATGCCTCACCGATCGGGCCTAGGAGGGCCGCAGAGCCACTTCAAGATGGCGACGAGCGAAGGCTATCATGGCTGGATCCCAAGCACCAGAATCGGCACGAGCAGGGCACTTGCAATGGCGTTGACTTTCCGTTTGGTGCTCTCCAAAGAATTGTGCCAGGAGTGTCCGAAATCCCTCGGATTCATCGTCACCACCATGACACCCGCAGGGATTCGATGCTGCGAGTAGTCGGCGAGGAACTTGAAGAAAACCGCGTAGACGAGCCTCTCGTGGCCTATCTCTACTTCGATCGGCACGTCCTCTTTGAGAAGGTCGTACCTCAGGTCTGGGAGGGTGAACATTGGAGGCTCCATCGCCCAGCCATTGTCGGCGAAGTATCGTTGGAGTTGACGTGAGAGGTTTTGCAGCTTACCGCTCCCGGGTCCCAACCTTAGCCTGAACTCCTCTGCGTTCAGCAATCGGTAGATTTCCTGGAGTATCGCACTTCGTCGGCTTTCCAGAATCCCTTTCGCGTTGCGATAGTCAAACTCGCCAAGGATCCGCACGAGCAAGGATTCTATGGGAGCGATCTAGATCTTCTTGCAAAGATCTAAGTAGGCCTCGCGGCGGAGGCGGACTGCGGACAGGCGGTTGCAAACGCGTAATGATTTGTTGATATCGTTTGACCGGAAGGAGTCGGCCGACTCGGGTTCGCCTTGGAGCCAAAGCATGTCCTGAGGCCGATTCGGAGCATCGTCGGGAGTATACAGTCAAGTCTAATCGGTTTCACCGTGAGGACGTCTGCGAAACTGCCATCGAGTCGCCGCCGAACTTCTTCGCTATTCACTAGGTCGGCGAATACTAGCCTTCGGATAAGTCTGAACCTTGCTAGACCCGCAATGGGGACAACCGGTGGGTACTCGGATGGCGTAGAGGGCACGACCTGCACGTGTCTCAAGCCTCCCGAGGCTCTTGCCACATTCTGAACACCAGATGCCCCTATCGCGTTCAGTAAGGTCGAGGCCTATGTTCGGCTCATTCGAAGGGTCGGAACAATCTTGGGGTGCAGGATCGGCCGGTATTCGCCGTCCGACTTCCACTCGTCTTCGACACATGACGTTGACCGGCTAGCGGAGGGTCGGATACGTCATAGTGGTTGGCTGTACATGTAACAAACAAGAGGTTGAACTTGCACCCGGAGTCAACGTCAACCAGCGAGACGAATTCCACTCGGCCGAGAGGTGCCGGCCGAAGTTCGGATTGTCTCAGCTCGCTCGCTCATTGGCTCCAGGACCAAGCAAAAACTCGAACATCTGGCCAATGTACTCAGGGTTCGGTCGCCCAGAAACCGTTTCCTGGAAGAGAACGTGTCGTTCCCTCGCATACGCTTCCAAAGTGGCCGGCTGAGAGGGAGAGTACCTTTGTCGTACGACATCGAAAGGAGTCGCGGAAACGGTGAAAGCGTCTACCTTCACTCCATGCGAAGCCCACCACTGTGGCGGGTTCTCGGCCAGCCTGCGGTACAGGTCAAGTTTTGGGTGGTCAAGACCAATGAAGATAAGGCCCTTCGGATCGACAAAGGCAATCCACTGGTACTCCCTCCGTGATACCCACAGAATGAAGTCGGGATAGAAGGGAACTCCAAAGGCAAATCCTACACCCTTCCCTCGCGTGAAGTTGCGCAATAGATAGACGGCGGCATCCCCACCAGGGTGAGAGTGCGGCTCGGACAGGTACCGGGCAAGATCCTCAACAAACCTCTTCTCCCCCAAGTTAAGGCCTGCAGGCTCAACAACGATATCCCCGGGTTCGTCCGGCGGCATCACCAGGAGCGGACGGAACAAGTGGGCCTCGCTCCAGACAGTTTGGACAGGATGAACCATCGCGCCGGCGTAGATCGTTTCCGAATCTACCTGCTTCTTCAGATCTTCGATATCCTTTTTGCGGCTCTCTCCGATCCAGACAACGTACTTGCCTTCGCGCCCGACTCGAGAGCGGACTTCATCGGGCTTGACCTCAACGAAATCCGTGTGCCTCTTCTCCCATCGATCCTTGTAGATAGTGTAGCGACGATCCATAAGGCTCCTGACAAGATCCAGGACAATGTCTTGAAGCCCAAACACCGCGAGAAAGCTATCGCGTGGATGAGCCTCCGAGTCCGCCGCATACAACTCATATTGATTATCTGTCACGACCTTCTTCAGATCGTCCTTCCCAAACACCACGTTGTGCCAGCCCTGTTCCGATCGGTAGCGAAGTGCCTCCGTGTATATGTCATCCCAGTCCAGGAGTTCAACATGCCGAGGGTCCAATGTCTGCAGTTCCCGTTGAGGCCGGACTGCGGAAATGCCGTCCTCTGGTCGGCTGTCAACCACATCCACCCGCGGAAGTCGGTTTATAATCGCCTTGATTTGACCCAGATCGGGATCAAGAAGACCGAAGTGGATCTCCGAGACAAAGTCGGCCCCCTTCCGCAGCTGGGGGATCTTTAGGCCCTTCGGGAAGTCCGGAACCGGGCGAACAGGCACGTCCACCGGCTGTAGGATCGGAACGTCTTCCCGCTCGATCATCGTCTTGAACTCATCCATGTAGTTTGCGCGGATGCCGAAAACACCCAACGTTTCCAGGACCTGCAAAAATTGGGGCCTTTCAGGGTCGAGAGGGGTACTTCGTCTCAAGGAGCCGTTTCTGCCGTGAAGGCGGACCCCTCGGCCGAACAGCTGGATGATTTGGGGTCCCTCGCCACGACCGATGTTGATGAGGCCCATACTGGACACGCGCCAGCAGTTCCACCCTTCGATGAATTTCTTAGCACCGATAAGAACATTCACGGGGGAGCTTTCGTCGCCGATACTCGGAAAGAAAGGTCCGCCCAGGACCGCGTCTTCGACGATGGCCTCTGGGAGAGATGAGGCTACTGCCTTCTTGAGATCGTTCTTGTTTCCGATGTAGACGAGACCGAAGCATCGACTCGCGCCGCCGACCTTCAGGACGAGTTCCCCAGGCGCGGATCTCAGGTCTTGAACGTATAGACTCCGTCCCGCTCCACCCCGGTCCACTCCGAAAATGTCCGCGTAGATTCCTTGAATGACTTCACTTACGGGGACAGCGCCGCTCCGGAGGTACGGCAGCACCCGCTCGTTGTATCCCTTCGCGAACGCGTCTTTCCCGTCGGGCGTGGGCAGCCCTGATCGTCCTTCGAGGATATTCCGAATTCCTAACTCCACCCAGCCGTTTTCGTCCTTCAGGAGACGCACGAAAAACCGGAGAACGTCCGCTACATCCGACGTCTCGTCCGCCACTCGGCTCCCAACGAAGATACACAGCGGCCGCTCGATCCCAAACTCCACCGCAGTGCTGCCTATCTCGCGGTAGACCCGAATCTGCTCGTAAAATGATAGCAGGTTTGCCAGTAGCATAGTGTCCTTGTGCTTTTCCGGGAATTTCTTCAGATTTAGGACTCTGAATTCCTTCCCGTATCCGTCGTCATGAAAGTACTTGTACGAGTAATCGAAAAGGATGGCTTTCGAGTACTCTTCCAGGAGACTTTCTCCTCCTTGGACCGATTTGGGGAGGAATCCACTAATCACCTGCGAGAATGTGGCGCTGTACTCAAAAGTGAATCCTCCGCTAGCAAGGGTCTGACGGACACGCTTCCACTTTCGCTCTTCGGACCTATGGCCCTTATGCCCTTCGTCCACGAGGACGACGTTCTTCTGTCCAAACATCACTATGTCGAACGTTACTCCTTCCCCGCGTTTGTCTTCAGGTAGCTTCAGTTTGTAGATATCAAGCACCTTGACGGAGTTTCGTTCCTCGGTCGAGAAGTAACCGGTTGCTTGGCCTGAGAAGATCTCGGCCTTGATCCCGCTGGCACGGAGTTCTGCGAGGTGCTGGGTCGACATCTCCTCGGACGGGGTGATCAGGATGATGTTCTCATAGCCCATGGAGTTGGGTCCATTATTGTAATGCCAGAACTGAAGCAGATTCAGATGCATGATAAGGGTCTTTCCGCTACCTGTTGCCATCGCGTATGCGAGCTTCCGTACGTCCTTCCGCGCGTATGAAATCCCGAGCACCCGCTTGGCCATTTTTTCGGTGAGCGCAAATTTCGCAAGGTCGTTCGTGAGCTGAACAGAGTTCGTGAAGAAGGAGTCGAGGTATATCTCGGTGAAGAGCGTCGCGAGATATTGGAAGTATTTCAAACGGATTGGTTCTCTTCGCTTGCTGTTGATGAACTCGACATACTTCCGGATGTTCGTATCGTATTGGTGCAGCTTCTCATCAGAGATCGTCCGACCTGGACATGAAAGCAGCCGGTGATAGATCCAACTGCGACCATCCGAGTCGAATCCCTCCGAAACATCTTTGAAGGCATGAAGGAACTCGGACCAGGTTTCAAACCCCAACTTGCGTGCTATGAAAGGCGCGAGGATGAGGTGATCCGACAGGCGAAACTTCGCCTTCTTCGCCTTCACCGTGGGCAAGTTCAAGTCTCCACGAGTCGTTTGAACTCGGGTTCAATCGGTCGGGATCCCTTTACTTCGCATAAGCCATTCACGAAGAGCGTCAAGGCGCCGTCCTCGTTTTTGAGAAAGGTCTTCTCGATGAAGTCGCGATCCCGGGTATAGTCCATTCCTGTAGTAGACCGCCACACGACCACGATGCGGTTTCCATCTGGCGAGCGGCCGAAGACTGCCTTGTATGCCCGACCCTCGTCTATCTCGGTCCAAAATCTTTCCAGCCGCAGCCCAAGGAGGCAGTTGAAGGTTTCAACGAGGTCCACGGTCGTCTGTCTGCGCTCTCCGCTTCGCTCCGTCCAGATCTTGTATTCAAAGGGTGTCTCGAAGTCCTTCACAGAGATGCGGCAAGGGCTCCCCCGGGTCTCGTAATCCAACATATAGCGGAGGAAATAATCTCTAAACCCGTCGAGGGTCTCTTGGACGGTCCTGTCCCGCTCGCGGAATACGATGTTGTTGAGAGTATCCTCGTAGGACTCGAGGCGAAGGTACTTGAAGAAATGGCTCACGCCTGTATCGCGTGAGAGAGGCTTGCCATCCTTCCAGTCCTTCGAATAGATGACTTTCTTCATTCGGGGCATCAGGACGTCGTCAAAGTGATTTCCCATTTCGACCAAGATGTATCTGCGATTGCTCCCGTCCTCACGGTTCATGTTGACAACCGCATGTCCCGTGGTCCCTGACCCCGCGAAGAAATCCAGGCAGATGTCATCGTCGTCCAAATCTGCCGCGAAGAGAGCATCCTCAACGGTGTAGACTGATTTTGGATATGGGAACGGATTCTGTTCTCCCATGATATCGCGCAGGAGATTTGCTCCAAAAGTACCTGCATTGTATCTGGAATCTACCCAATTGCTGAAAAGCGCCGAACCGCGCTCCCTCTCCTCCACGAGTTGATAGACGGTCAGGTCCACACTGCACTCGAGTTTTCCCGTATGCGCCAGTTTGAGTCCCGATTCGTAGGACCGTCTCCATACGCGTTCCACGCCACCTTCGCCGAGGGGGTAAATCCGAAGTTGACCGCTCTCTGTCGGACTAATCGGGTATTGAGCGCCCGCCTCAGGCGGCGACTCGACGCCGGTAACGGTCCTAGTCTTAGGATCCACCAGAATCGCGTAGAAGCTATTGGGTCGACCCCGACGAAAATTGCTCTCTGCCGTCCCGCTCCGCCTGAATGGCCTCCGTTCGAGGCCAGTTTTGACTCCCCTTCCAAAGAGTGTGCGGTCAGACTTAGCAGCGACGCAGACAAGCATGTAGTCATGTGTGGTGGCCAGCGTCCTTGCTTTCCCGCCCTGCGGATGATGATTGACAACAATCATGGCCCGCTTTAGCGATGGGAAGCGGGTGTCCACTAACTCGCACAAGTCGGCCATCTCAAAATCGTCGATGGCCACGAAGAGGACCGAGTCGGCCGTAAGCAGGGGTAACGCGGCAGCGAGCCTGTTCTCCATCAGACTAAGCCAAGACGAATGCAGGTAATTGTTCTTGTAGAGGATTTGAGAGTCGCCGGTATTATAGGGTGGGTCGATGTAGATACACTTCACCTGTCCACCAAACCGCTCCGCGACAAGTCGGAGCGCCTGGAAGTTCTCCGAGTTTATCAATAACCCGTCAGATACCGCATCGAGATCCGGAAAGCCGCGGACCAAACGTTCCTTGAACCTCTCATCAAAAAAACAGGTGTCCAGGACCAGCTTGTCATTCGCTCTGAGAAAGTCCACGGTCAGTGACTTCGAATAGGCGGGACGGCCAATCCCGGTCTGCTTCATCTCGTTGATGGCAAACAACCTAACCCATTCGTCCCGTTGAGCATCGTTGGAGGCAATCTCTCGCAGCAACCCATCCCGAAGCCGTTCCAGCTCGTGCCGCTCCTCGTCGGACTTTGCGCCAGCAGGCAGGTTGATCACGTGATCCAAGGTTAGACAGAAATTCGTCTCTAGCACGAATTTTCTCTTTTGAAATAGCCGCTTCTCGAACTCGACGATCTGTGCCAAGAAGTCGATAAGGACCAGACCGATCTCCCGCATGATGCGCGCCTGTGCGAGGACCCTCTTGACGCCGGGAGGTTCCATCCGCTCCAAGTCATCCAAGCGAAGGACCTCCGCCTTAAGGTAGAAGTCTAGCTCCCCCTCGAGGAAGGCTTTGAGGTCCTTGTGGATAAAGTAGTCCATCGTGTTCCTTTTGACGTACCGGTCGAGATGTCTCTCGAGCCGGGGACGATTTGCTTCGTTGTCAATCTCCGTGAGCTTCCGTTCGAGGTCGGTCCCGTGTGCGGAGCGCAGAATTTCAGCCACGCACCTACGAGCAATCGCCTCTTGAGTCGGCTTTGCCGGGTATTGTTTCTTCTCGGCTTCCGTCAGCGGGCGGTAGTGGAAAGCCACCTGAAGTTCCTTCTTTTCTGGGTCAGGCTGTAGGCTCTGGCCGTTCGCCAAGATGAAGAAGCGCTTTTCTGCCTGAACGTCGTTCTGCTCCACGCTGGCTCGGGTGACCTGAAAGAGCACTCTCCAATCGCCAGCCTTGAACGTGTAGTTGAGGAAATGCTCGCTAGTTTTGACATAGTATTGATCGTTGCTTGCCCAGTAAAGCAGCTTTTCGGCCCCGTCGTAGGGAATAGCGTATTTCGGCCTGCCTCCGATGCGCCGGTTCGAAAGGAAGTCCCCCTCGCTAAAATAGCGTGAAAAGAATTCATAAACGTGGTTGTACACCTCCTCAGCGGAAAGCCGTCTGCTCTCGACGCTCTGAAGTTCTTCCTGTTTACGCAGGTACTGTTGCATCTTCGGCGTGTCCTGGTGCTTCTGGACCCTCCCTTGCTTGTCGATTGTCCCTTCCCCGAAGTCCCTATTGATTTCCGAGGCGAGCGTCTCCAGCTCATTTTCGAGAAGTGACTCCGACTCCTGCGAAAGTTCGAACGTCTTCTGCTCCACTGCCTCGATCAGGTCTCGCTGCATGAAATGCTCGATTTCCTTATGCTTGAAGTTCATGATGCGATAGATTCCGAAATCGAGGTCAGCTGAGTCGAACAGGAAAAGTGCCTGGAGAAGGTTCACTAGCCGCTCACGACTTTCGCGCAATGCCTCTGTGGACATTAGCCCGCCCTGTATCGACAAATCGAATAGAAGTCGCACTGCTTGCACTTGCCGACGTCAGGCTTAGGTTCGAAGACCGCTTTAGAGATTGCTTTGATTGCCGTTTCCGCGGAACCAAGGGTATCCCGGAGGTCGCGATCGTCGACACCTATCGGTTTGACCCTCGCTTGCTCGATAAAGGCGATGGAACCGTTAACCACGTTCCAGCCGAGCTTTTGAAGCCCGAGGGCGTAGAGCCGAACCTGCGTAGTCAGTTCCCTTTCACCACGCTGGTCTTCGGAGGTTTTGTAATCCCGAACCTCCACACCTCCACCTTCCCGGAGGATGACGTCAACCCGCCCCAAGATTGTTGCTCCCGCTACTGGAAATTCGAGGCGGTATTCGACTTCCTTGATCCGTGCGAAGTCGTCCTCGTGCTTCCGGGCGAACTCGACTAGCATCCGGCGACCGGAGCGCTTGAAGTCCTCCAGCACCTGGCCTCCTGCGAAGGGCATGTGGAATTCTTCGTCAACGGCAGAAGCCACGGCGCTCACGCCGGAGTAGCCTTCATCCTTGACCATCTGGGCAGCCCGACGAAGGCAATAATGGAGCGACTTGCCGAACCCAAGCCCAAAGTGCAGACCGGGCTGGAAGCCCAGTATGTCGCCGAGAGCATAGCGATAGGGACAGACCTCATACTTGACAATGTCACCAGCGGCCAACGTAACCATCTCTTCCGATGTTGCGATTGGTTCCACCTTTAACTTCGGCAGATTCGCTCCGTCGCTCAGGTTGACTGCCTGTTTCCTCGGCAGGTCGCTCAAGAACGGACTCGGCGCCTTGGCATTTTTCATGCGGGTGAAATACGTTAAGATCAGGGCGTCTCGAGGCCTAGTCGTCGCTACGTAGAATAGCCGGCGCTCGTCCTGCTCGGATCCCTCGTATCGCTCGACGTCAAAGAGATCGCGTGGGATTCCACACCACAGCTGTTCGCGGCCTGTCATAGAAGTTGGAAACCGACCACTCACCACGGAGGAGACGAAGACAATCGGCCACTCGAGCCCCTTGGCTTGGTGGACAGTCAAGAGTCGGACCGCGTTCACGCCGCCGATCGATTCTGGATTCCGATCCTCATAGGCGTGGGTGGCGTACGTGTTCAAATACCAGCAGAGATTCTTGAGGTCCTGTCGCCATTTCGGGGTCCTCCCACCCAGACGGTTGGCCGTCTCATAGTCAGTCAAGAGTTCCCCGAACCGACCTAGGCTCGCCATGATTGCCAGGTCCCCGTCGTCGTGCGGGTTCAGATCGTGAAAACCCAACGTGTTGAGAATGAAGTTATAGATCTCCGTGAAGTTTCCGTACTTCGAGGTCGCCGACGCAAGATCGTCCTTGATTGCCGACAGCTCGGCCCGCGCGTGATTGCCCGGAACCCTCCCAGTGCCTTCTTCCCATAAACCCAGAGCGGTGACGAGCAATTCGTCTCCGGTTACCTTCTCGTCCCACTTCCACTTGTCCTCGACCCAGAAACCGTCTTCGTAGAACCAAACGAAAATCCTGCCCACAGCCTGCGCCTCAGGTTTCCTGAACAAGCCCACCTTTCCCCCCACGAGGCATGGGATGCCCCGCTTCCTGAGTTCGTCCAACAAAAGGGGCCCGGACGTAGCCACGCTCCTCATAAGCACGGCAATGTCAGAGAACGATAGTCCTTTATTCACTAACCGCTGAATTTGTTCCGCGATCCATTTGGCCTCGTCCTCGGGCCGGTCTGCCTCATAGAGTGCCAAGAATCCCTGCTCCTCCCTGAATGGTTCCATGGACTCGTATCGACCGCCTGCGATTTTGTCCGCCACGGCGTTGGCGTTTCGCACGAGCCGTTGGCCCCCGCGCCGATTTTCTCTGAGGCTGAGTGTGGCGGCTCCTTCGAATTTCTTGAGAAAATCCGCGAAGAACCGTTCATCGGAACCTCGCCACTGGTAGATGCTCTGGCGGGGGTCACCCACCACAAAAACGCTCGCCCTTTCCCCCATGATCTCAACGAGCTTGGCCTGGGCCCGATTCACGTCTTGGTATTCGTCAACTATCAGGTGCTTGACTGCACCCAATGCTTCGGGCGTCTCGGCGACCTTGCTCATCAAGAGGTACATCATTTGTCCGAAGGTCAGACGTCGATTCTCATCGAGAAGGTGGGCATATTTGTTCATGGCCTCGTCGAAAGAAGACGCTTTCTTTGCGACCAGTTTTCGTTCGAGCATCTCGTCCCACACCATGTTGACCGTCCGTCGGAACACGAGACACCCGTCTGCATAGTTCTGGCCAAACGAGGACAATCCCATCGTCCAGCCGTGACGCATCAGGAACGCGATCTCTTGATTCTCGTCGAGAACATCATATGCTCCGTAGTGAAAATGGTCGTCCAACACGCGTTTGGCATAGCTGTGCATTGTGCCGATGAACATCTCGCCCAGGTTCGAAGTCCTTTCCGGTCCAGCGATATCCGCCACGCGTCGGTAGACTCTGTCTTTCATGCCCTGGGCGGCTCTGTCGGTAAATGTAAAGGCTACGATTTCGGACGGCTGGCAGCCTTCAACAAGCAGAAGGTAGACGATTCTTCGACTGAGGGTTTCAGTCTTCCCGGCACCCGCTCCGGCAACGATGCGGACGTGCCGCGCCTTCGACGTGACGGCTCGCTCCTGCTCTCTGGAGAGAGGGTAAGGCATCGACAAGATCCGTGCGATCAGCCGACGCTTTCCATTTGGGGTTTCCGCTTCAGCGCCTCGTTTTGGTGACCTGAGTTTGTTTCGGCCGGTCGCACCGTCACGCCCCTTCGGACTAACGCAAATTCCATCCAACACGATATAAGGCTTCTGACGTTCTGTTCGAATGAAGCGTCGTGGGCCCATCCGGGCGCTCTAGGTGTGTTCCTAGAGCGCGTATTCCTAATCGCTCGAAATCCAAAGGTCAATCGGTCTCAACTCCTCCTGGGGGACGACTGTGCTCGGCACCCCAAGTAGCCTCAACAGGAATCGCACCTCGTCATGTTCGAACCGTGGACCATTCCCGAACGAACTAGACAATTGGTTTGTCGCGAGCATCTTCCCTACAATGTCGAAGACAGCGGAGCACACCAGGAAGACCTCCGGCTCCCGTTCGCCTGGGACCGTGAGGACGATGGTCCAGGCAGTGCGTCGAGGGCTTCGAGATCCTTCTCCCGCACGCCCCATCACGATCCCTCCCGCAGGATCGCGGCCAGGCCTTCCAGGATTGTGTTCCATGGACCTGACTTTCCCGGCGGAGCCTGCTTCTTCAGACGTTCGATGAGTTCCGCCTGCGTGGACTCTCGGGGAGCCGTATGGCCGTTGCTCAGGTCAAGCTTCGCGAACTCCCTTTTTTACGTCCTCGAGCTCCACCTCCGCGTACCGGTCCAACGTCATTGTGACGCTTTCATGGGCCAGGATCGCCTGAAGAAATTGAGGATCTAGCCCCAGTCTCTTTCCCATTGTAGCGGTGGTCTTCCGGAACCGATGAGGATGGACGCTCTCTGCAAGGCCCGTGGCCTCTTGGATCCGCTTGCATGCTCGCCACGCGTTTTGACGGTTCGCTTTCTGGCCCGTGCGGGTCGTAGGGTCTTTTCCGTACCGGAACAGGAATTCCGATTGGTAGGCCCGGGAAGCGAGATGCTCCCTCAGCAGTTCCGCGAGAATTGGGTGCAACGGGATCGTGACCTGCTTCCCGCCCTTGACGATGGCTTTGATCTCCATTCGTTCGAAATCGAGATCGGGTACCCTCAACCCGTAGAATTGCGCCCTCCCGCCAGTGTAGAGCAGCGTCATCAAGAAGGCATAGTCCTCGGAGGGAACAGCTCGAAGACCATCTCCGACGAACACCTGTGCCTTCGCGGCCTCGAGAATCCGAGTGAGGATGTCGGGGCTGAAGGGAGTCCATCTCACCGACTTCGCTTTGCGAGGCATTCCGATGGCTTTGAGCTTCGTGAACATCTCGAGAAGCTGAGGGTCCTGAGTGGCCTGAGCTTTCAGGCGGTAGAAAGTGATCAGGTAACTCAGGTATCCGCGAATGGTCGTCCTAGCTATTCCGGACTCGGCCAAGTGGGCCTTGTAGGCGGCGAACTCCTTCCAGCCCCCGGCGTCCAGGTGCAAATTGAACTGTTCGCGGAGGAACCGACTGTACCGAACAAGGACTCCCCGTCCTTGGTCAAGTGAAGCGGGGCGAAGCCCTTCTGCAGTGGCCAAGGAAACAAATTCCCTAATCGAAGGTGGGTCGAAACTCCAATCGTTCTCTGGCATAGTTGCGTGTATGACGCGTGTATGCATCATTATACCCTGTGCAGTTAGGCTGCATGTACGCCGATGCAACATTCATGACGCGCGAGGGGTTCTGGAAATCATGGCTGATGAGGACTACCTGAGCGTTCGGCTCCCGAAAGAACTGATGACCGAGATTGATCGCCTGGTAAGCCGGAAGGCATTTGGGTTTCGGTCTAGGGCCGAATTCATCACCGATGCGGTAAGACGACGACTTGAGGAAATCTCGGGGCTAGAACGGATTGCTACTCGTCGAAAATAGAGAGAATTGACCTAGCACCTTCTCCATTAGGACGGCTCTGAAACGGCTACAACGCAGCCTGATGCTATATGCATAACGCGACGCACAACGGGAGGGGACATCGATACTTTGTGGGGATAGTTGCATGGCCGCCTACGGAAAAGGAACCCAAACCCACAAGAGATTCCGAACAGCCTGGGTTTTCTCGCCAGATGAAGATTCCACGTCTGCATCTCTCGCCACTTTCTATTACGGATAAACGCTCTTGAGCAAGGTCTCCAGTTCCCTGTAGCGTGTGTACAATTGAACCGAACATTGTAGTCGCCCAAGCAATAAGGATATCCCAACTTCCAACGATCGAGGCGGGACGCAATTGGGCACTCCTGCGGCGTACCCGACTCCGAACCCGACTACTCCAAGTCCAAGCGCGAAATAATCTCGTCGTGATCCTCCGCTTGCTGTTGGTCGAGGAAGTACTTGATCGATTGCCGCAGATAGTCCTCGATCTTGTCCGTGAATTCAGGCTTGAGGTGGACCTGCTCGCCATGCACCACGCCGCTCCTCATGCCATAGAACTCCGCCATTTCCTTCGCTATCCTCTTCCTGCTTTCGTAGTCGCGCGCTAGAAGCTTCGCAACTCTAATGGAGAGCTTGTGGCGGTTCTCGCCTATTTCGCCAGTCTTGAAGAACAGCGCTTCGAATGCAATCATGAAGTCGATTAGTTTGTCTTCAAGGCCCAGCCTCCCGAATGCGAAATTGAACCTGTTTATCGCGATGCCGAGAGGTAGCTTTGCCAGATCGAGTTCGCTGAAGGCCCTCCAGAAGCTGTTGAAGGCAGCGATTTCATCGCCCTTGAGAGAATAAACTGGACCCCAGAAATGTTTGTAGTCCAGGTTTGACCGGGTGGCGCGCCCGAACATTGCGGCATCGTTGGTGGGAGCCTCTTGTATGAAGTTGAATCCGATAGTCCCCGGCTTGAAGAGGCGCAGCGCCGACACAAGTTTGCTGAAAACTTCGTCCTCGGGCGCGGGCCTGTACGCTGGAAGTTCGCCAAACACCTTCTCGGTTTCATATGTGAGTTCCATCGCATACTTGAATGTGATAATCTCATGATGAGGTACCATAGAAGGCCCCTGCCGCGGATCCAGAAGGCGTTCCAGCTCTGGGTTCGTGGTCTTCCTGATCATAAGTCCCCCACCAAGGCTAATGGAACCGGAGTCGCTCTCGAAATTCTGAAGCGGCGAGAACGCCCGAAACTCAACAGTCTCTTTGTGGAAGAATTCCTCCATTTGGCGATAAGCGAGTTCAAACATCCGGAGGTCGAAATCCAGTGTGCCGGACGAGATCTGGGCCAAGAGCAGGTGGCTCAAGTAGTCCCAGGCCGTCCGGGATAACATGCCGCGCCTGCTTCCAACGAGTTCGCCGACGTGTTTCGAAATGACAGGGTCTTCTCGTAACTCTTTCAGCCACATCCCAAACTCGGGAAGCTCCTCGATGTCTTTCTCGTGATCGTGGACAAAACCGAAGTAGTCGAGTCTACTTTCATAATCTTGGCTCCAGCCCCCAGGTCCAATTATCTTGTAGGCTTCTGCCGTCCTGGATGGGATCTCTTCGCCTTTCTGGAGAGACGAGGCGAGCAACTTCATCGCTTGTTCAACCAGCGCCTTCGTCTTGTCGTGAAATCCCTTCTTAATGATTTCGCTTGGCATGTTGCTCCTACGAACAAAGTATTCGTCGATGAAGCATTTAAGCTTCTAAGGAAGGTGGATGAAATCGCTCGGAGCGTGAACCGGCGAGAATCTCATCAAAGAAAACTTCGAGAATTGCGGCGCTATCACACAACCCTTCCTAAACTGGAGGGAGGCATCGGCATCACGCCCCTCAAGGACATGGCCGAATACGCGGCCGACAAGGCGTTGCCGATCCCGATCCGGCTCGTCTACAGCAACCGGAGCGAGGACGAGGTCGTGTATCGACACGAACTCGAGGCGTTGGAGACGCAGGACCCCCGTTTTCGCGTGTTCCACAGGCTCACCCGAACCGCCGAGAGCGGATGGTGGGGCAGGACCGGACGGATCGATCAGGCGCTTCTCCGTGAGGCAGCGCAGGGGCTCGTCGACCCGATCCACTACGTCGGCGGCACGCCGAAGCATGGTCATCGGGACGCTGCGGTTACTTCGGGCCCTAGCGGTCCCTGACGCAAACGTCGAGGTCGAAGCGTTCCGTGGATACGGATAGCCGTCGAGGTTGTGCTGCACGAACTGCGGAGGAACGGGGCTTTCCCGCCTAGATGCGGACAAAAAGGGGACGAACCGCGTAGGCTCGTCCATGCGTCGATGTTCAGTACTTCGAGAACGCCGGGAGCGTCTCGGTCGAGAGCACGCCGGGCATGCCCTGGACCTTCGTCACGACGGACTCGAGGAGGTTCTCGCGGGGGTCCGCGCTGATGCGGGCCACG
>WNFV01001698.1_pt1 | contig 31395 bp, 29 predicted proteins | sample 5400101 | NCBI WGS metagenome assembly WNFV01 (sample SAMN13153361, study PRJNA577476) | soil metagenome | isolation source: 115 cm soil or saprolite under grassland replicate 1 | place: USA:California | collected 2016-06-15 | reverse complement strand
CCCTTCGGATTGGGCGGTTGCTCGAAGGTCGTGAAGCCGCTCTCGTTGAAGCGATGCACCCACTCGTACACCATGGTCACGTTGCAGCCCACGCGATCGGCCGCCTCGGCGATCGACCGCCCCTGCGTCACTTCGGCGATCAGCCGATACCGGCGGTGCAGGCGGACCGGCAGTCGCCGATCTGTGACCTTCGCCCGTAGCCCTCGGCGTTCCCCCCTCGTCACCGCCCGGAGCCGCACGGAGTTGGCCATGCTGTCCCTCCTTGGGAACAGCGTAGACGAGGGACCCCCTTATCCTGGCCAAATCAAGTTGGATCGGCACTAGAAGTGTCCGTGAGAGGGATAATCCCACATGATCATCCGGCGGCGCCAAATCATCGTCACGGTGCACTTCTTGCTACTGACCCTCGCCACGTCGGCGTTCGCTGAGTCCGCGTGGGTGCTGTGGTCCCGCGCATCCCGATCGGGTTCCTTTGTCTGGACGCCGCTCGACACCTTTGAGAGCAAGTGGTTTTGCGAGGAGCTTGCCAAGGTCATGGCTGCCGAATTCAAGCAGCGAGCGGGAGGAATTCTCGCATGTTGGCCCGATAGCCTAGACCCACGCACATCAGAGTCCGCTGACGGCGCGTGGGTGTTGTGGATGGGCGCACTGAATCCGCCACCCGGCCGTGAAGGCTATTGGAGACCGCTCCACTCGTACACGGTCCTTGACCAGTGTCAGTTCGATGAGAAGACGATGAGTGAGAACGACAAGCTCAAGGCCCAGTCGTTCAAGTTTCAATTTGTCTGCCTCCCCGACACCGTGGACCCGCGCGGGCCGAAGGGGAAGTGACGGCGCTCTGGGCCTTGTTGGGACCTACTCTCCGAGAGAGGTCGGAGCCTTTCGGACTCTGCTAGACTCCCTGCCAGTGTGCCGGTCAGGGACACTGTGGCCCTCCAATGCCCGCTCTAATAGTGGGAGACGTTCATGTCCAAGCCCCGGCCCTTGCTGCTCGCGATATTAACCATGGCCCTCATTGCCATTCTCACCGTCTCGCAGGCGTTTGCACTCCTCGGGGTTCTCGTCAACCAGTCCCAGTCCACGAGCGTCACGGGTCGCTTGGTCTGGGTATGTACGTACGCGGTCGGAGGCCAGCAGACGCAGGTGGTACTTGAGAGGATCTGCCCTCCAACCATGGACTTTCGTTGATGAGGGGCTGGCCATGGATCGTGGTCGCCATGTTCTGTTGCCTGCTCGCCGTCGCCCCGTCGGCCTCCGCCGAGTGCGCGTGGGTGCTGTGGGGGCAAGGACCTAATCCGAGCTACCCGACAAGTGAATCACTCCTAATCGCTATTGCGCTTGGAGCTTGGCCCCAGCGCAACGAGTGTGAGCAGGAGCGCGCAAGAAGGGAGTTGCTGGCCGCGAAACAGCCGCCGAAGCCAGAGGTGCCATCTGCTTTCTTCACCTGCCTCCCCGACACCGTGGACCCGCGCGGGCCGAAGGGGAAGTAATGAAGCAATGGCCTGAATCCGCAAGTTCAACGTGCCCCTCGGGATCGAGAGCCAGGGCTTCTGCCTCCTGCCGAAGGCGGCAGCACCTTCTCCATGACCAGCGAGGCCGAGCACCTCGTGCGCCTCCGCAAGTGGCTTCGCGACGAGCTCGGCGGCCACGGCGTCCCGAAGCAGGAGCAATCCAGCATTCTCCTGGCGGTCGGCGAGCTCTGCGCGAATTCCATCCAGCACGCCTACGAGGGCAGGGGCGGCCAGCCCATCCAGGTCTCGGTCCGCTCGTCCGCCGACTCGCTCGTCATCGAGGTCGAGGATTTCGGCAAGCCCTTCGATGCCGAGCTGTACGAGACGCCCAACCTCGACTCGCTGCCCGACAGCGGCTATGGGCTCTTCCTGGTCAAGAGCATCGCCGACAGCCTCTCGATCGACGTCGCCAGGGAGCGCGGCACGCGCTGGACCATGGTCAAGTACCGCCAGGGCCGGGGACCAGCCGCCAAGAGGGCCCAGCCGTGACCACGAGCCGAAGCACCAACTGAAACCCCAACTTAAACCCCAACTTAAACCCAGGACGAGCATGGACATCGACGTAACGCAGGCAAGCGGAGTGACCGTGGTTGCGCCGCGCGGGGATCTCGACATGGCCACGGTCGACGAGGTCAAGCGCACGCTCGCCGGTCTCATCGACGGCGGGCAGTCCCGGGTTCTCATGGACCTGGGCGGCGTCGGCTTCATCGACAGCTCCGGCATGGGCGCCATGGTCGCCGCCATGAAGCAGGCGCGCGCCGCAGGGGGCGACGTCAGGCTGTGCGCGCTCCAGGACGACGTCCGCGGCATCTTCGAGCTGACACGGCTCGGGCGGGCCATGAGCATCCACCAGACACGCCAGGAGGCGCTCGCCTCTTGGCGGTGAGCCGCCGGCCCTCTCCCGCCTCGAACAGCATGTCGTGATCCGGCGCTTTAGCGCCGAGAGCGCCCTGGTGTGGGGCCTGCTCCTCCTCCTGGGAGCGGGCATCGTCTACCCGCTGCTCCAGGTGCTCTCGGTGGGGGTCATGGTGGACGGCCGGCCAAGCGCGGCGCCGCTTCTCGCCTTCTTCGCACGGCCGCTCTTCCGTGAGGCCCTCGTCAACACGCTGGTGTCGGGCGTGCTCGCCGTGGCGCTGGGCAGCCTGATCGCGGTGCCGCTGGCGCTGCTGACGGTCCGCTACAGCTTTCCCGGGCGCTCGCTGTTGACGACCCTCGGGCTCCTGCCGCTGGTCATCCCGCCCTTCGTCGGGGCGGTCGCCTTCCAGCAGATCCTGGGGCGCAGCGGCATGGTCAACCTCTTCCTCCTCGAGCGCTTCGGCGTGACCGTGCCCTTCATGGAGGGCCTCTGGGGCGTGGTGCTCGTGCAGACGCTCCACTATTTCCCCTTCATCTGGCTGAACACGGCGGCCGCGCTGTCGGCGCTCGACCGGTCGCTCGAGGAGGCGGCGCAGAACCTCGGGTCGTCCGGCTTTCGGCTGTTTCGCCGCGTGCTGCTGCCGCTGTCGCTGCCGGGCTACGCGGCGGGGGCGCTCCTGACCTTCATCCGCGTGATCGACGACCTCGGCACGCCGCTCATGCTCAACTACACCAAGCTCCTGGCGCCGCAGGCCTACCTGCGCGTGACGACGGTGGGGCTGACCGACGTGGACGGCTACGTCATCTGCGCCGTGCTGGTGGCGCTGTCGCTCGCGGCGCTCTGGATCTCGAAAGGGCTCCTGGGGCGGGGGGAGTTCACCGCGGTGGGGCGGAGCGGAGAGACGCCGGCAGTGGCACTCGGCACGGGCGGGACGCTCGCGGTGTGGGCGATCGCCATCGTCCTCCTGGGGCCGGCGCTCTTGCCGCACGTGGGCATCGCGCTGCTGTCCGTGTCCAAGGTCTGGAGTCTCTCGCCGCTGCCCTCCGTCTATACGATGTCCAACTACGACGAGATCCTCTTCCGCGCGCCGCACTTCATCTGGAACACCCTGCGCTACGCGCTGCTGGCGGCGGCGCTCGACGTCGGACTGGGCGCCGTCATTGCCTGGCTCCTGCTGCGCGGGCGGAGCCGCGGGCGGCAGTGGCTGGACACGATCGCCACCATGCCGCTGGCCGTGCCGGGCGTGGTGCTGGCGATCGGGTACCTGCGCGTCTTCCACGGCTGGAAGGTGCCGGGGCTGGGAGAGCCGCTGACCTCGACGTGGCTCATCCTCGTCATCGTCTACGCCATGCGCCGGCTGCCCTACACGGTGCGCGGCGCCTACGCCGCGCTTCAGCAGCTGCCGCTCTCGCTCGAGGAGGCGGCGCAGAACCTGGGCGCCAACCGCGCGCGCGCGTTTCTCAAGGTGACGCTGCCGCTCATGGGGCGCGGGCTCCTGGCGGGAGGGCTCCTGGCCTTCGTCAGCTCCGCGGTGGATCTCTCTTCGACCATCCTCCTCGTGCCGCACGTCGAGCTCGGGCCCCTGTCCTACGGCATCTACCTCTACATGCAGTCGGCCGTCGGCCGCGGCCCGGGCGCCGCGTTGGGCGTGGTCGCGATCGCGCTCGTCGCCGCCGGCACCTGGCTCGCCACACGCCTGGCGCGGGGCGGCGCCGGGCTCTTCCGGGTCTAGGCCATGGGCGGGCGCGGGCTCCGGGGCGATTGGGTGCTGCCGTTCTCGATGTTCTTCGGCACCTTCGCCTGGTCGTTCGTATTCGTCAGCCTGCCCTTCTACATCCAGCAGATGTCCACGATGGACGAGGCGGCCACGCTGCGCTGGACGGGCTGGATCCTCGGCATCAGCTCGCTCGTGACCATGATCACGGCGCCGTTCTCGGCGCGGCTGTTCGGGGAGCGGAACCCGAAGCGCTCCTTCATCATCACCCAGTTGCTCCAGGGCGCGGGCTTCTTCCTCATGGCGGTCGCGCGCAACCTGCCCGAGCTGTTCTTCTCGCGCATGCTGCTGGGCTTCATGGGGGCCGTGTCCACCTTTGCCTTCATCATGACGGGACGCTCGGGCGGCGACGTGCGTCGGGGCATCGCGTCCATCCAGTCGGGGATGACGCTGGGGCAGGTGCTCGGGCCGGCCGTCGGCGCCGTCGCGGCCGCGCGCATCGGCTTCCGCGGCTCCTTCGTGCTGGCGGGCCTCATGCTCTGGATCTGCTCGGCCATGGTCGCCTGGGGCGCGCCGTCGCGTGCGGCGCCGGGACCTGCCCACGAGCGGCCTCAGACGGCCTCCGTCCGCGAGGTCGCCACGGTCTGCCTGCTCGTCCTCGCGGGCTCGACGCAGGTATTCTTCCTGACGGCCATCCTGCCGCAGATCCTTCCCGCGCTCGGCGTCGCGGCCGATCACACGCTGGAGGCGGCCGGGCTGCTCCTCCTCGCGACGGGGGCTGCCGCCGCCGTCGGCGCCATGAGCGCCCCGCGCCTCGGCGAGATCGTGGGCGACCGGCGCAGCGTCGTGTGGTTTCTCGCCGCCTCGTCCGTCGGGCTGGCGGCGTTGGCCGTCGCGTCCGACCTGTGGAGCTTCGGCATCCTCCGCTTTCTCCAGGTGCTCTGCATCGCTCCGGTCTTCCCCCTGTCCGTGGCGGCCATCGCCCAGCGGGCGTCGGGGACGGCCATCGGCATCGTGAACTCATCGCGGATCGCGGCCGGCTTCGTGGGCCCGGTCATCGCCACGACCCTCCTCGCCTGGATGCCTCCGGGCGCGCTCTACCTGGTGCTGGCCGGCATGGGGCTCCTGGTGGTGCCGCTGCTGAGAGGGCTGTCCGGACCCGGGGGCGCTCGGAAGGAGAGCAGCGCATGACGCAGGACGAAACCGTCATCCGATTGTCAGAGGTGCGCATGGAGAAGGTCGGCAAGCGCTACGGCGCAGCCTGGGCCGTCAAGGACGTGTCCATCTCCATCCGGCCCGGCGAGTTCTACACCCTGCTGGGACCGTCCGGCTGCGGCAAGACGACGCTGCTCAGAATGCTGGCGGGCTTCGCCCAGCCGGACGAGGGGCGCATCTTCGTCGACGACGAGCCGATCGACGCCGTGCCGCCGTGGAAGCGCAACCTGGGCATGGTCTTCCAGCAGTACGCGCTCTGGCCGCACATGAGCGTGTACGAAAACGTGGCCTTCGGTCTGCGCGAACGGGGGATCTCCGGTGCCCTGCTCGACCGCAAGGTCAAGGCCGCGCTCGAGCAGGTCGGCCTCGAAGGCTTCGAGTCGAGACGGCCCACCCAGCTTTCAGGGGGCCAGCAGCAGCGCGTGGCGCTGGCGCGCACGCTCATCGTCCAGCCCCGGCTGCTTCTCCTCGATGAGCCGCTGTCGAACCTCGACGCCCAGCTCCGATCGCAGATGCGTCTCGAGCTGGCGAGGCTCCACCGCGACGTCGGCATCACGACGCTGTACGTCACCCACGACCAGGCCGAGGCCCTGTCGCTCTCGACGCGGATCGCCGTGCTCTCGGACGGCGCCCTCGTGCAGGAGGGGCGGCCCGAGGAGATCTACTGGAAGCCCAGGAACGCGTTCGTGGCCGAATTCGTGGGCGCGGCGAATCTGGTGCCGGTGAGCGTGATCGAGCTGCGCGAGATGGGCGTGGTCGTCCAGACGCGTGGCGGCGCTCGGCTGCCCGTGTCGTCGGGGGCGCACGCCTGGTCGGTGGGGGACAGGGCGCTGCTGTGTCTCAGACCGGAGGCGCTTCGCGTCGAGGAGGCCGAGCGCTCGGCCGGCGGCATCCCGGGCACGGTGGCCGCGCAGGTCTTCGAAGGCTCGCGCCAGCTCTACGACGTGACGATCCCCGGGGGTACCATCAGGGTCGAGATGATCACCTCCGCCCTCGTGGGAAGGAGCTTCAGGCTGGGCGACCAGGTCAGGGTCGAGGTCTCGCCCGAGACCTCCGTCCTGCTCCCCGACGAGAGCGCCGCGGCATGATATCGTCGCGCACGGAGGCCTTTCACCCATGAGCACTGAATTGACGCCGGCTGAGCTCCAGCGGCGGCTCGCGGAGCGCGAGCCCCTCGTCCTCCTCGACGTCCGTCAGGACTGGGAGACGCGACTCTGCAAGCTCGACAATGCCCTGCACATCCCGATCGAGGAGATCGAGCTCCGCACGGAAGAGCTTGATCCGGCCGCGGAGATCGTCGTCTACTGCCACCAGGGCGTGCGCAGCGCCGCCGTCGCCGAATACCTCCGCGGCCTCGGCTTCGCCAAGGCCTGGAACCTGGCGGGCGGCCTCGACGCCTGGGCGCGGACCGTCGATCCGTCGATGCGCCGTTACTAGCCAGATGGCCCGGCTGGTCCGCGTCGAGACGAAGAAGGGCTGCGCGTGGGTCACGCTCGACCGCCCGCCGCTCAACCTGATCGTCCCCGAGCTCATCGCCGAGCTGCGCGCGGCGTTCGACGCTCTCGCGAGTGACCCGTCCGTGCGGGCGGCCGTGGTGACGGGCGCCGGCCGCGCCTTCACCGCCGGCATGCAGGTGCAGGTCCTCCGCGATCTCACGCCCGCCACGGCCACAGCGCTCATCACGTCGCTGCACGAGGCGATCCACGCCGTCCACGACGCGCCCTTCCCGACGCTCGCCGTGGTCAACGGCCCCTGCCTCGGCGCGGGCTTCGAGCTGGCGATGGCCTGCGACCTCCGCGTGGCCGCCGCCGGCGCCCAGCTGGGCTTGCCCGAGGTGAAGGTGGGGGCGCCCTCGGTGATCGAGGCGGCGCTCCTGCCCGCGCTCGTCGGCCCCGGGCGCGCGGCTGAGATGCTGCTGACGGGCGAGAGCGTCGCGGCCGAGCAGGCGCTCGACTGGGGCCTCGTCAACCGCGTGGTGCCGCCGGACAAGCTGGAAGCGGTCACGGCCGCGCTCGTCGAGAAGATTCTGGCGTGCGCGCCGCCGGCCATCAGGCTCCAGAAGGAGCTGATGGTGCGCTGGCGGAACACGGACCTGGCCTCCGCCGTCCGCATCGGCATCAACGCCTTCGCCCAGAACTACGCGACGGGCGAGGCGCGCGAAGCCGCGCTGGCCTTCCTCGAGAAGCGCCCGCCCAGGTTCGGCTGACCAAATGGCTCGGATGAGCACATGATGTCGATTCGCGCCAACGAACGCAGAGGCGGCGAGCCCGGCCGGGCGAGCCGAGGCTCGAGAATGGGGGAGTGCGGGTGCCATGTCGAAGGCCCCCGCAGTTAAATGATCCACGCCGTCACTTTCGATTTCTGGGAAACGCTCGTCCACGACTCGGCGGAGAATATGCGCGACCAGCGCATGCTCCGCATCGGCGCGGTCCACCGGGTCCTCGGTCGTGCCGGCCGCGTGCTCGGCCTGGCCGACGTGGTGGACGCCTACGACCGGTCGGAGCAGGTGCTCGTCGAGCGCTTTTGGAGCCGGGACCGCGATCCGGCGATCGCGGAGCAGGTGCGTCTCGTGCTCGAGACCGCTTCCCCGGGCGCCCCCGACGCCATGACGCCCGCGCTCTTCGAGGAGGCGGTCGCCGGCTATATCGAGCCGGTGCTCCAGATGCCGCCCGAGCTGGAGCCCCGGGCCGCGGAGGCCGTGCGCGAGCTCGCCTCGCGGGGTATCGCGCTCGGCATCGTCTCCAATACCGGCCGCACCCCCGGCGTCATCCTGCGCCGGGTCCTCGAGCGGCACGACCTGCTGCGCCACTTCATGGCAATCTCCTATTCGGACGAGGTCGGCTACCGCAAGCCCGACGCCGAGATCTTCCGGCGAACCCTGGCGGAGCTCGGAATCGAGGCGAGTGACGCGGCCCACGTCGGCGACAACCCCATCGCCGACGTGCAGGGGGCGCAGGCCGCCGGGATGCGCGGCGTCCACTACGCCGCCGCCGGCCGGCCGGGCGCCTCGCACGCCGATCTGATCGTCGCCGACCTCGGCGATCTCGCCGACCGCCTTGCGCGCTGAAAACGGCTTTTCGTATTGCGTCATGACCGGCTGCCGGGTAACATCTCTCCCCGTCATGGACGTCGCCTCGCTGAGAGCAAGAATCCGCGACATCAAGGACTTCCCTACCGAGGGGATTCTTTTCAAGGACATCACCACGCTGCTCAAGGACGGGCCGGCGTGGGCCTCGGTCATCGAGCACCTGGCCGCGAAGTACCGGAAGGGCTCGGTGGACGTCGTGGTCGGCGTCGAATCGCGCGGCTTCATCTTCGGCGGGGTGCTGGCGCGAGAGCTCGGCGCGGGCTTCGTGCCCGTGCGCAAGAAGGGCAAGCTCCCCGGAGCGGTGATCGAGGAAGAGTACGAGCTCGAGTACGGCCGGGACGTGCTCGCCATCCACGAGGATGCCATCGGCAAGGGCCAGAAGGTCCTGGCCGTGGACGACCTGCTCGCGACGGGCGGCACGATGGCTGCGACGCTGCGCCTGATCGAGCGGCTGGGTGGCGCCGTGGTGGCCTGCGACTTCCTCATCGAGCTGACATTTCTCAAGGGGCGCGAGCGGCTGAAGGGCTACCGCATCGAGTCCCTCATCCAGTATGACTAGCGGCCGCGGCCGCACGTAGGCCCGCCGTCGCTTCGCGTCACGATCCGCAGCTCATCCAGGGAGGTCGCTCGGCCATGGCCATCAAGCAGGTTGGTGTCATCGGATGCGGGCTCATGGGATCCGGCATCGCGCAGGTCTCGGCGCAGGCCGGCTTTCCGACCGTCGTGATCGAGGCCAACCAGGCCTTCCTCGACAAGGGGCTCGGCGGGATGCGCAAGAGCCTCGAGGGCCTGGTCGCCAAGGCCAAGATGGATGAGAAGGCCAAGGAAGACACGCTGGGGCGCATCCACGGCTCGGTACGCCTCGAAGATCTGAAGGACTGCGACCTCGTCATCGAGGCGATCACCGAGAACCAGCCGCTGAAGAACGAGACCTTCGCGAGGCTCGACGCCATCTGCCGGCCCCACGCGCTGCTGGCCTCGAACACTTCCTCGTGCAACATCACCGCGATGGCCGCCGCCACCAAGCGACCCGGGCAGGTGCTGGGACTGCACTTCTTCAACCCGGTGCCGCTCATGAAGCTGGTGGAGGTCGTGCAGTCCATCCTCACCGACGGCGCGACGGTCGCGACCGCCTACGAGTGGGTGCAGGCCGTCGGCAAGGTACCGGTCAAGACCAAGGACTCGACGGCCTTCATCGTGAACCGGCTGCTCGTGCCCTATCTCCTCGACGCCGTCCGCGTCTACGAGGGCGGGCTCGCCACGCTCGAGGACATCGACCAGGCCATGAAGCTCGGCTGCGGGTACCCGATGGGGCCGTTCACCCTGCTGGACCTGGTCGGGCTGGACACGACCATGTTCGTCGCCGAGGTGATGTTCGAGGAGTTCCGCGAGCCCCGCTACGCGCCCCCGCCACTCCTGAAGCGCATGGTGATGGCCGGGAGGCTCGGCAGGAAGGCCGGGCGCGGCTTCTACGAGTACGGCGCGAGATAGCCGAGGGTTGCCGCGGCCAGGACGATGGACGTAACCTGATTGGCCCACGGTCAACATGCGACAGCATGTTGAGGATGGATAACATGGCCGGGAGGCTCGGCAGGAAGGCCGGGCGCGGCTTCTACGAGTACGGCGCGAGATAGCCGAGGGTTGCCGCGGCCCGGGCGGCCGACGCAATCTGTATGGTCCACGGTCAAGAATGGAGGTTGTCATGAGCGAGCGTCGGACGGGCAGGGGCACGGATCGCAGGACTTTTCTCAAGACGGCGGGCGCGGCGGCGGGTGCGACGGCCCTCGCGGGCTTTCCCGCGGTCCTGCGCGCGCAGGCGCCCACCTTCAAGGTCGGCGTCGTCCATCCCGTGACCGGGCCGATTGCCGAGCCGGGGCAGGCCTGCCGGCTGGGCGCCCAGATGGCCGCCGACGCCATCAACGCCGCCGGCGGGATCAAGTCGCTCGGTGGGATGAAGCTCGAGCTGCTGGTCGGGGACACCCAGTCGAAGCCCGACGTGGGGCGGACCGAGGCGGAGCGCGTCATCGGCCAGGGCGCGCAGATGCTGATGGGCTCCTTCGACTCCGGCAGCACGGCGGCCATGGTCCCCGTGACGCAGCAGCGGCGCATACCCTTCCTCGTCGATATCGCCGCGGCCGATCCGATCACGGCCAACGTGGCCAAGGCCGTCAAGGAAGGGCAGCAGAAAGTCCAGTACGTCTACCGCAATTTCCCAACCGGGTCCTCCTTCGGCCGGAAGGCCGTCCAGTACTTCGGCGAGATCTTCCGCGAAGCCGGGGTCTCGCCCAAGCGGGTCGTCCTGATGTACTGCAATGACCTGTTCGGGCAGAACAACGCGAAGGGCTTCCAGGCGGCGCACGCGGCGGCGAAGCCGTCCTGGGACATCGTCGACGTGATCCCGTGGCCGGAGCCCCCACAAGATTTGTCCACGGAGGTCTCGCGCGCCAAGGCCGCCAAGCCCGACGTCCTCGCGCCCATCACGCGCCCGGCCAGCGCCCAGCTGCTGCTGCCCGAGATCCGCAAGCAGCGGCTCGACATCCTGGGCATCGTCGGGCCGGGTAGCCCCGGCCTCTACGAGGCCGGCCAGCTCGCGGCCCTCAAGGAAGACCTGGAGTACGTCATGAGCAGCCTGCCGTGGGCGAATTTCAAGAACCCGCGCACCCAGAAGGTGGCCGACGACTACCTGAAGCGGTCGGGCGGGAAGACCTTCGACACGAACTCCGGGTACTCGTTCGACGGCATGATGCTCATCGCCGACATCCTCGAGCGCGCGAAGTCCACCGATCCCGACACCATCGTCGAGGCCATGAAGAAGACCAACTACACGGGCGGCCTGATGCAGTATGCCGGGCCGGTCGTCTTCAACGAGATCGGCGACAATCCCAACGCGGTCACGACGATGGTGCAGATCCTCGGCCAGAAGCCCGTCGCGGTCTGGCCCAAGGAGGTCGCACTCCAGAAGTTCGTTTTCCCGCGTCCCAAGCGTTGACCGCCGGCGGGGTCCGGCCGGGAGGAGCGTAGGGTGGATCCGACCCTCGTCGGACAGGGCCTGCTCAGCGGATTCCTCTTCGGCGGCGTGTACAGCCTGATGGCCGTCGGCCTCACGCTGATCTTCGGAGTGATGCGCGTCGTCAACTTCGCCCACGGCGACATGATGGTGTGGGGCATGTACCTGGCATGGCTCCTCGCCGCCCGGTCGGGAATCGACCCCTACGTGGGCTTCCTCGTCTGCGCCGCGGCGCTCTTCCTTCTCGGGTTCGCGGTCCAGCGAGCCCTCGTCGAGCGAATCGTGGACGCCCCGCACGAGATGCAGATCCTCCTGATGCTGGGTGTCGCCCTCGTCCTCGAGAACGCCGCGCTCGCCGCCTTCGGTCCCGACCCGGTGCGCGTGCGCTCGCCGCTGTCGCAGGCCACCGTGTGGCTCGGCCCCATCTTCGTCGACCTGGCGCGCCTGCTGACCTTCGGCGTTGCGATGGCGCTCACGGCCGCGCTCTGGCTCTTCCTCGGGCGCACCGACCTCGGCCGGACCATGCGGGCCGCCGCCGACAACCCCTACGGCGCCCGCGTCATAGGGGCGGACGTTCGGCGAGTCTACGCGGCCGCGTTCGGCGTCGGCGCCGCGTGCGTGGGAGCCGCGGGGGCGCTCGTCTCGCCCATCCTGCCCTTCCAGCCCACGAGCGGCCTGGGTCTCTCCGTGACCTCGTTCAACATCGTCATCATCGGCGGCATGGGCAGCCTGCCGGGCGCCTTCGTCGGCGGCATCCTCGTCTCGGTCGCCGAATCGATGGGCGCCGTGTTCCTCTCGCCTTCGATGAAGGAGCTGGTGAGCTTCGGGCTCCTGATCGCCATCCTGCTCTTCCGGCCGGCCGGCCTCTTCGGCAAGACCGCGGCCTGAGCCTCCGCGTGAAGCTCGCCGGGCTGTTGGCCGTGGGGGTCCTCGTCGCGCTGCCGTGGATCGTGAGCTCCTACGCCCTCACCGTGCTGATCTTCATCTTTTTCTACGCCTACCTCGGCCAGGCCTGGAACGTCGTCGGAGGCTACGCGGGACAGTTGTCCGCGGGGCACGCGGCCTTCGTCGGGGTCGGCGGCTACGCGGCGGCCCTCCTGTCCATGCACGCGGGGCTCTCGCCGTGGATCGGGATGTGGATCGGCGGGATGCTGGCCGCGGCGCTCGGGGCGTTCATCGGCTACCTGGGCTTCCGGTTCGGACTGCGCGGCTTCTACTTCGTGCTGCTGACGGTCGCCTTCGCCGAGATCTGCCGCGTCGTGGCGCTGAACGTCGACGCCGTCGGCGGCGCGCTCGGTCTCTACATCACGTTCACCGGCAACCCGCGGCAGTTCCAGTTCCAGGACAACCGCGTCTACTACTACATTGCCCTGGCACTCATGCTCGGGGCGACGGCGCTCGTGTGGGCGCTCGAGCGCCACCGCCTCGGCTTCTACCTCACGGCCATCCGCCAGGACGAGGGCGCCTGCGAGGCCCTGGGCATCGACACCTTGCGCTGCAAGATGGTGGCGATGGTGCTCTCGTCCTTCCTCACGGGCCTGGGCGGGACGTTCTACGCCTTCTACCTCTTCTCGCTCCAGCCCAACGCGGTCTTCGGCATCCCATTGTCCGTCGAGATCATCATCCGGCCCATCGTGGGCGGCGCCGGCACGGTGCTGGGTCCCATCTTGGGCTCGTTCATCCTGAGCCCGCTCGCCGAGATCTCGCGCACGTACTTTGCGCAGGGCGGCTGGAGCGGCGTGCACCTCATCGTGTACGGTCTCCTGCTGATCGGCGTGGTGCTGTTCCTGCCCCAGGGCGCGTATCCGGCGCTCCTGCGGCTCGCGAAGAAGCGGCCGGCATGAGCTTCCTCGAGGTCACGGGGCTCAGCAAGCGCTTCGGCGGACTCCGGGCGGTACACGTTCTCGACCTGTCCATGGCGCAGGGCGAGATGCTCGGGATGATCGGGCCCAACGGGGCGGGGAAGACCACGGTCTTCAACCTGCTCACGGGCTTCCTTGCTCCCGACGCGGGCGAGGTCCGCTTCTCCGGCCGCCGCCTCCACGGCCTCAAGCCCCACGAGATCAGCCGGCTCGGGTTGGCGCGCACCTTCCAGATCGTCCGGCCATTCCCTCAGCTCTCCATCGTCGACAATGTCAGGATCGCGGCTCTGGTCCGCCATCCCGCCATGCGGGACGCCCTCGATGCCGCGCGGGCCGTCGTGGAGCGCGTCGGCCTGGGCGCACGGGCGGGCGAGACCGCAGCCAGGCTGACGCTCGCGGATCGCAAGCGGCTCGAGCTGGCGCGCGCGCTCGCGACGGAACCGGCGCTGCTGCTGCTCGATGAAGTCATGGCCGGGCTCAACGCGACCGAGATCGACGCCATGGTCCGGCTGATCGGCGCCATCAACGCGGGCGGAGTGTCCGTGCTGCTCATCGAGCACAACATGCGCGCCGTGATGTCGCTCTCCCACCGCATCGTGGTGCTGTCGTTCGGCGAGAAGATCGCCGAGGGTCCGCCACGCGCCGTCGCCGCCGACCGCCGGGTCATCGAGGCCTACCTTGGAGAGGAATATGTCCACCCTGCTGCGCCTTGACGGCATACAGGTCGGCTACGGCGACATGACGGCCGTGCACGAGGCCTCGCTCGAGGTGCGCGAAGGCGAGACGGTCGCGCTCATCGGCGGAAACGGGGCGGGGAAGACGACGACCCTGCGCGCGATCTCGGGACTCCTGCCACTCAGGAGCGGGCGCATCGAGTTCGCCGGAGAGCGCCTCGACGGCCTCGGCTCGGCCCAAGTCGTGGCCCGGGGCATCGCGCACGTGCCCGAGGCGCGCCAGCTCTTCCCCACCATGACGGTCAGGGAGAACCTCGAGCTCGGAGCGCGCTCCAACCAGGCCCGGCACGGACGGGCCGAGTCGCTCGCGTGGGTCTTCGAGCTCTTCCCGCTGCTCTTGGAGCGGGAGAGGCAGCTGGCCGGGACTCTGTCGGGCGGCGAGCAGCAGATGTGCGCCATCGGGCGGGGGCTCATGGCGAAGCCACGCCTCCTCATGCTCGATGAACCCAGCCTGGGACTGGCCCCCGTCGTCGTCCGCACGATCTTCGACGACCTCCAGCGCATCAACCGGGGCGGGCTCACCATCCTCCTCGTGGAGCAGAACGTCCTGCGCTCCCTCCAGCTCTGCCACCGCGGCTATGTCCTCGAGAACGGCCGGATCGCCCTCGAAGGCACGCGCCTCACGCTGCTGGCGAGTCCCCACATCAAGCAAGCCTACCTGGGTCTCTAGCAGTGTGGGGGGCTGTCAGGTTCGGGGCTGGGGGACGCCGGGGCCGCCCGGCGAAAGTTGCCCTCGGGGGCCGTTCTGCATATGCTGGTCTGGCCCGGGTGTAGGCACCCCCCGAGCCCATCATGCGCTCCTCGACACGGGACCTGCTGTTCGGAGTCGCGCTCGGCGCGCTGGTGATCTCCACGCTGGGCGTGGGCGGCGTCACCCTGTCCCTCCGCCATATGGCGCTCGCTCGAGAGCAGGCGGCGGTGAGAGCCCAGGAGTCGGCGGCCGCGCTCGTGGCCGATACCCAGGCCGCGCTGCGCCGCGAAGCGCGGCTGCTCGCGCGAGACCCCGCTCTCGTGGACGGCGTCGCCAAAGGCGACTGGGCGACCCTGGCCCGAGGAGTCTCGCCGCGCCTGGCTGCCATCACCCTCGAGCGGGTTGCCGATCTCGTCTCGGTTCTCGACGCCGCGGGCGGCGCGCTGCTCCAGGTGCCCGCGCTGCCGCCGACGCCCATTTCCAACCCCGCGGGGATCAGCGCCTCGCCCTCCGGGCTGACGGTTCTCAACGGACATCCCTATGTCGTCGCAGCGGTGCCGGTCACAGGTCCGGCGGCGGGCGATTCGGCTGAATCTCAGCCCGCGGGTTTCGTGATCATTGCCCGCCGGCTCGAAAACGTGGCGCCGCTCGCTGCTGGAGCCTCGGCGCGGCCCGGCCTCCTGTTCCTCGACAATGGCCGCGCGCTCGTCGCCTCTCCGCAGCCTTCCCAGACGACGGACTGGACCAAGGCGATAGCGGCCGGCCGGCTCAGCCTCGAGGGTGGGCGCGAGTTCCTCGTCCGCCCCGCCGTCCAGGTGTCCGTGGCAGGGCCGGGTCGGCTCTGGGTGCTCGTCGCGGATGACAGCGAAGGCCGCCGGCGCGCGCTCGCGGGCTGGCTCGTCGGGCTGACGCTCTGCGCGCTCGCCAGCGCCGCGGCGGTGCTCCTGCTCCGCCGCGGGCCCGGCGCGTCGCGCCGGCGGGCGGTCGACTCGTTGGCCGAGCCCGAGCCGGCTGATCCCGATGTCGAGCTGGCCCGCCGCAACCGCGAGCTCGAAGCCCTCAACGCCGTGGCGCTCGGCATGGGCCGCTCGACCGACGTCATCGCCACCGCCGGGGAAATGCTCGACGTCGTCCGTGCGCAGGCGCAGATGGATGTGGGCGGCGTCCACCAGCTCGACCCGGGCGACAGCACCCTGACGCTGATCGCCCAGCGCGGTCTCACGCCCGAGTTCGCGGCCAACCTTCGCGTGAGGCCGGTGGATGGCTCGTACGTCGGCGAAGCGGCCCGTACAGGACGGCTGATCGTCACTCAGCTCGACCCCTCGTCGCTTGTCGATCCGTGGCTCACGCAGCTCCAGGCGGTGCGGGCCCACCGCACACAGCTCGCCCTGCCCATCCCCGTGAAGGGGAAGACCTGGGGCGTGATGTCGCTGATCTCCCAGGAGCAGCGCGACTTCCCGACCGAAGAGGTCAAGGTCCTCGAGGCCGTCGCCCACCAGATCGGCCAGGTCGTCGAGCGTGCGCTGCTTCTGGCCCAGATGGAGGAGCAGAGCCGGCGGCTCGAGACGCTGGCGCGGATCGGCCACAGCCTCACCGCAGCGCGCTCGCTCGAGGACGTCCTGGCCGCGGTCGTGGACGCGGCGCGCGGCCTCGTGGCGGACGGCGCGGCGCGGCTCGCCATCGCCGAGGGCGACCGGCTCCGCTTCTGCGCCGAGGCGGGCCTGCTCGGGCGCTTGGCAGCGGAACGGCTCGACAGCCTCGCCTTCGGCGAAGGCGTCACGGGCCTGGCCGCCGTCAGCCACCAGCCCGTGGTGATCGAGCGGATCGAGGCCTCGCCCGACGTCGTGGGGGTGCCGTGGCTCAGGGCCGAGGGCTTCGTCTCGGCCGCCGTCATCCCGCTGCTGGTGCGCGAGCGGCTGGTGGGGGTCCTCAACGTCCTCACGCGCACGCCGCATGCCTTCGTGGCGGCCGACATGGATCTCCTGCTCTCCTTCGCCAGCCACGCCGCCATCGCGATCGACAACGCCCAGCTCTTCACCGAGGCTCAGCAGAGCGCCGCTCGCTACCGGGCGCTCTTCGAGGTCAGCGGGGCCCTCGCCTCCTCGCTCGAGCTCGACCAGATCCTCGACGCTATCGTGGAGCGGGTCCAGGGCCTGACCGGCGCGGGCGCGGCGGGGATCTTCCGCGCGGACGGGGACACGGGTCTCCTGACCTATGCGCGGGCGACGGGCGTCTCGAGCGACTTCCTCCGCGGCCTGCGCATCCGGATGGGCGAAGGCACCGCCGGGCGTGCCATCCGCGAGCGCCGCCCCGTCTGGACCGCGGACGTCCTCAACGATCCCGCGATCCAGCTGTCCACGGACACGCGCATCCTGGTGGAGCGCGAGGGCTACCGCGGCGTGCTCTCCGTCCCCATCTTCATCAAGGGCGAGCCCTATGGGGGCCTGACCGTGTACTGGTGGCAGCCTCACCAGGCTTCCGCGGCGGAGATCGAGGTGATGACCGCGCTGGGCGGCCAGGCGGCCGTCGCCCTGGAGAACGCCCGGCTCTTCGCCGACGAGCGGAGCGGCCGCGCCTCGCTCTCCGCCCTGCTCGAGGTGAACAAGAAGATCGGCCTCCTGTCGCCCACCGACACGCTGCTCACGGGCGTGGCGGAAGAGGCCATGCGGCTGCTCGACGTGGACAACGCGGGCTTCCGGCTCCTCGACGGCGACGAGCTCGTCGTGGCGGGGCTCGCGGGCAGCGCCCCAGCGAGCATGCTCCGCCCGCGCGTCAAGGTGGGTGAGAGCCTTAGCGGCAAGGTGGTCGCTGAGGGTCGGGCCATCGTCGGCCACCTGGACTCCCTGCCCGATCTCCTGCCGGAGCACATGGCCGCCGACCGGCGGCTCGGCTACACGCATTTCATGGGGCTGCCGCTGCGCGTGGGCGAGCGCATCATCGGCGTGCTCGCGTTCCGCGCCCGCCGGGCCTTCAGCCGCCGCGACCAGGAGGTCGCCGAGGCCTTCGCGGGCCAGGCCGCTGTCGCCATCGAGCACGCGCGGCTCTACCGCGAGGCGGCGCAGCAGGCCGAGCGGCTGCGTTCCCTGTCCCGTCTGAGCCAGCTCGTCTCGTCCTCGCTCGATACCGACGAAGTGCTGGCGGGCATCGCGCGGGCCGCCGCCGCCCTCATGGGCGTGCCCGTGGTCTCCGTGTGGGTCGCCGAGACGGAGAGCGAGACGCTCCGCGCGCGCGCCTTTTCGGACGAGCCGATGGGGGCGGCGTACCCGCTCCGGACCATCGCCTTTGGCCAGGGCCCCGTCGGGGTGGTGGCGGTGCAGCGCGAGACCCTGTCCATTCCGGACGTGATGCGCGATGGCCGGCTACTCGCCGAGGCGTGGTGGCGGGAACACGGCCTCACGAGCTTCCTCGGCGTTCCCATCGTCCTCCAGGATCAGCTTCTCGGCGTGCTGGCACTGTCCGGGCGCGCGCCGTTCCGGCTCGGCCCCGACGAGCGCGAGCTGCTCGAGAGCTTCGTCGCCCAGGCCGCCGTGGCCATCCGCAACGCCGGCCTCTACGCCCAGACCTCCCGGCGTCTCGAGCAGACCCGCGCCCTCCTCGAGGTCGCCGAGATCCTTAACTCGACCCTCGAGCCGCGTCACATGCTCAAGCAGGTGGCGCAGCGGATCGCCCAGGTCTGCCGCGTGAATCGCTGCAGCATCCGGCGCTGGGAAGGCGACCACGTCCTGCCGCTCGTGTCCCAATTCGCGGATGGACGCAGCGAGCCCGAGCTCCGGCACGCCTTCGAGACCATGGTGGACGACCTGCCGCGCGAGGCCCCGATCCACGCCCAGGCCATCGAGACCCGCCGGCCGGTGATCGTGGTGGACGCGTCGGACACGGAGCTGATTCCGCGGGCATGGATCGAGGCCTTCCAGATCAAGTCCTACATGGTCGTGCCTCTCATCCGGCAGGACGAAGTCATCGGCGTCATGACGCTCGACTACACGGACCGCGTCACCCCATTCGAGCCGTGGCAGCAGGACGTCGGCATGGCCATCGGCAACCAGGTGGCGCTCGCGCTCGAAAACCAGCGCCTCTACGGCCTCGTCCGGGAGCGGCTGCAGGAGGCGACGGTGCTCCTCGCGGTCAGCCAGGCGCTCTCGGAGCCCGAAGGCGCCGGAGAGGCCTTGCGCCGCGTGGCCGCGGAGGTCGGCCGCACGCTCGGAGCCGACATGGTCGGTATCTACACGCTGTCCACCGACAAGAACGCGCTCCTGCCCTCGGCGGGCTGGCACGTGCCCACGCAACTGCTCGAGAACTTCCGGACGCATCCCTTCATGCTCGACAGCCTGCCCGCTCTCCGGCAGCTGTGGCGCGAGGGGCGCGCGGCCTGGACCGGGGACGTGAAGAACGATCCGCGCATCGACCGCCAGGTCTTCGAGGGCATCGGCTCGCACTCGGTGCTCTTCGCGCCCGCCCTGGCCGGCGGCGAGCCCGTGGGCGCGGTGTTCCTCGTCTGGTGGGCCGCGGGGCGCTCGTTCCCTCCGCAGGAGGTGCGCCTGATCGAGGCCGTCGCCTCCCAGGTCGGGCTGTTCATGGACAACACCAATCTGACGCGCCAGACGCGGCTCCGGCTCGAGGAGAGCGAGGCGCTGCTCTCCGAGCTGTCGGTGCTTCACGACCTCTCGCGCACCGTCACGGGCCAGCTGCGCCAGGACGACGTGGTCGAGGCCATTCAGCGCCAGGTGGCCCGCCTCCTCGATGCCCGCCACATGGCGCTGGCCGTGGTGGACGAGGGCGCTTCGGAGATCACGGCGGTCCTGCGCCTGCGGGATAACGTCCGCGATGCCGAGCCGCTGCGGCGCTCGATCCACGCCCGGGTGGGGCTCACGGCGAGCGTGGCGAAGTCGGGGCGCCCCATCCGGACGGACGACTACCTGGGCGAGTGCGCTCGCCGCGGCATGGAGCCGGTGGAGCCGGAGCGGGCGCTGCCGCACTGGATCGGCGTGCCGATGCTGGCGGGCACGCAGGTCGTCGGCGTGCTGACGCTGCGCAGCTCCGACCGGCCATTCTCCGAGGCCGACGAGCGCATCCTCACCAACATCGCGGGCCTGGCGGCGCTGGCGCTTCGCAGCGCGCGGCTCTACCAGGACCGCACCCGTGCCTACGAGGACCTGGCGCTGGCCCAGGATCAGCTGGTGCGCAGCGAGAAGCTCCGCGCACTGGGCGAGATGGCCTCGGGCATCGCCCACGACTTCAACAATCTGCTGGCCGCGATCCTGGGCCGCGCCCAGCTGCTGCTGCATCGAGTGCCCGACCCGACGGCGCGCCAGTGGCTGCACATCATCGAGCGCTCGGCGGCGGATGGCGCGAAGACGGTGCGGCGCCTTCAAGAGTTCACGCGCATCCGCCGCGACCAGCCGGCGGTGGCGGTGGACCTGAATCAGGTCATCCGCGAGGCGCTCGAGCTGACCGAGGCCGCCTGGCGGCTCGAGCCGCCAGGGCGCGGGATCCTCATAGAGGCGGTGAGCAACCTCGCCCCGGACCTCCCGACGACCCTCAGTGATCCGGCCGAGCTGCGCGAGGTGATGACCAACCTGATCCTCAACGCGGTGGATGCCATGCCGCGCGGCGGTTTGCTCACGCTGTCGACGGCGCGTCGGGGCGACTTTATCGAGCTCCGCGTCGCCGACACGGGTGTCGGGATTCCCGAGGCAGTGCGGAGCAGGATCTTCGACCCCTTCTTCACGACCAAGGGTCCCAAGGGGACAGGGCTCGGGCTGTCCATGACCTACGGCATTCTCTCGCGTCACGGCGCGACCATCACCGTCGACAGCCAGGAGGGGCAGGGAACGGTCTTCAGCCTGCTCTTCCCGGTGGGCGGCGCGCCCAGGCCGTTGGTTCCAGACGCCGGGGCGATGCTGCCCCCGGTGACGCTGCGCTGTCTCGTCGTCGACGACGAGGAGACCGTTGGCGACATGCTGGCCGACGTGCTGCGCTCGGCCGGGCATTCGGTCGTCGTCGCGCGCGGCGCTACCGAGGGCCTCTCGCGCGTCAGGAACGAGCCGTTCGACCTGGTCTTTACCGATCTGAGCATGCCCGACATGACCGGCTGGGAGCTCGCCCGCGCCGTGCGCGACGCGGCGCCCGGCCTGCCCGTGATCCTCGTCAGCGGCTTCGCGGTCGAGGTTTCCCCGGACGAGCTCCAGGCCAGCGGCGTGCATTCGATCCTCGCGAAGCCGATCAACATCAGCGAGGTGCTCGAGGCGGCCGCCGCGATCCGGCCGCGCGGGAAGCCCAGGGACGGCCGGCCGTGACCAGCCCCATCATCGCCGAGACGGTGCGCGCCCTCGTGGACCGCAAGGATCTCACGCGGATCGAGGCGGCGGCGGCCATGGAGGCGATCATGTCGGGCGCGGCGACGAACGCCCAGATTGCCGCGTTCCTGACCGCGCTCAGGATGAAGGGCGAGACGGTGGAGGAGCTGATCGGCTTTGCCCAGGTGATGCGCCAGAAGGCGGTCAAGGTCCGAACGCGCGCGATCCTCGTCGTGGGGGCCACGGGCACGGACCGCGAGATGCTGATCGACACCGCGGGCACGGGCGGCGACGCCTCCGGCACCTTCAACGTGTCCACCGCCACCGCCTTCGTCGTGGCCGGGGCCGGGCTCAAGGTCGCCAAGCACGGCAACCGCTCGGTCTCCTCGCTGTGCGGGTCGGCTGACGTGGTCGAGACGCTGGGCATCAACATCGAGCTGTCAGCGGCCAAGGTCGCGCGCTGCGTGGACGAGGTCGGGATAGGCTTCCTCTACGCGCCCCTCCTGCACACGGCCATGAAGCACGTCATGGCGGCGCGGCGCGAGATGGGCATCCGCACGGTCTTCAACATGCTGGGCCCCCTCACCAATCCCGCGGGCGCCAATGCCCAGGTCATCGGGGTCTACTCCGGCGCCCTGACGGAGCCGCTGGCCCGCGTCCTGGCCGAGCTCGGCACGTTGAGGGCCCTCGTGGTCCACGGTGACGACGGGCTCGACGAGATCTCCAACACCGGTTCCAGCCACATCTGCGAAGTCCACGAGGGAGTGGTGCGGAGCTCGACAGTCCGTCCCGAGGACTTTGGGCTGCCGCGCGCCTCCATTCAGGACCTGCGCGGCGGCGACCGCAAGGAAAACGCCGAGATCATCCGTCTGGTGCTGGCGGGGGAAGCCGGGCCACGCCGCGACATCGTGCTCATGAACGCGGCGGCCGCCCTCGTCGTGGGCGGCAAGGCGCGCGACTTCAAGGAAGGCGTGGCGCTCTCCGCGCAGTCCATCGACTCGGGGGCGGCCGCTGCCAGCCTGGCGGGCCTGATCGCCCTCTCCCAGCGTCTGGCCGGCGAGTAGCGCCCTCTCGGACGCCCCTTGACCGGGGTCCGGCTCACCGGGTACAATTTCTGCGGTTGCCGTAACTGCCGATCGTTCCTGCTGGAATCCTGCGCTGTAGCTCGACGACAGCGTTGAACGGCCACGAGAGTTCTAGAACACTGAGAATAAGGGCGGCACGGAGGATCTGCTCCGCGTGTCGCCCCGCAGATGAAGGAGCCTTTCGAATGAAGAGCCGAGTGCCCCGATATCATCAGATCGCGCAGATCCTGCGTGAACGGATTCGCTCCGGCGGCATCGCGCCGGGTGAGCGACTCGACAACCAGCGACGCCTCGCCGAGGACTTCGGCGTCACGCTCATGACCCTGCGGCAGGCGCTCGAAGTGCTGGAGCGCGACAGCCTGATCACGCGCCGGCACGGCCTCGGCACCTTCGTGGCGTCGCCGTCCGTCGACTACGACATCCTCCACTTCCGCGCCTTCGCCGGCGACCTCACCGCCGTGGGCGAGAATGTCACCACGCGCTTCCTCCGCACCCAGCGCGCCCGGGCCGACCGGCACGCCGCGCGCGAGCTCAGCCTCGACGCTGGCGCCCGCGTCTTCGTGCTCGAGCGCTTGAGGCTGGTGGACGGGCATCCCACGAGCTTCCAGGTGTCGCACCTGCCTGCGGCGCTGGGCGAGGAAGTGGCCAAGGCCGATCTCGCAGTCACGCCGCTCCGCCAGGTGCTCGCCTTCAAGCTCGGCATCGAGATCACCGGCGCGCGCGAAACCGTCTCGGCCGAGACCTTGCCGGCCCGCGCGGCGCGCGAGCTCGGCTGCGCGCCCGGCGTGCCCTGCTTCCGCTCCGACCGTGTCTCGACCGACGCCGAGTCTCGCCCCATCGTGTACGACCGGGTGTTCATTCCCGGCGACCGCTTCCGGATCACGCGCCAACTTCAGTACGACAGGAGCGCCACTGCATGAAAATTCTCGTGATGATCAAGCAGGTGCCGGACACGGCGACCCAGGTCAAGATCGGGCCGGACCCCAAGGCCATCGATACGGCGGGCATCACCTGGATCGTCTCCCCGTACGACGAGTTCGCCGTCGAGGAGGGGCTGCGGATCAAGGAGAAGCGCGGGCAAGGCGAGGTCGTCGTAGTCTCGCTCGGCCCCGATCGCGTGAAGGAAGCGCTGCGCTCGTGCCTCGCGATGGGCGCCGACCGCGCCATTCACCTGAACGATCCCGCCTGGGAGCAGGCCGACACGCTCATGACCGCGCGCGCGCTCGCGGCCGTGATCAAGCAGGAGGCGGCAGGGCTGGCGCTCTTCGGCCGCCAGGCCATCGACGACGACATGGGCGCGGTGGGGGCGGCCGTCGCGGAGCTGCTGAGCTGGCCCTGCGCATCCTGGATCACGGAGGAGTCGGTGGACGAGGCGGGCAAGGCCATCCGGGTCGGGCGACAGATCGAGGGCGGGCTCGAGCTCTTTGATTTGCCACTGCCCGCCGTGGTGTCGGCGCAGAAGAGCTTGAACGAGCCCCGATATCCGACGCTCAAGGGCATCATGGGAGCCAAGAAGAAGGAGATCAAGGATGTCAAGGCCGCCGATCTCGGCCTGACGGCCGAGGCGCCGGCGCTGTCAGTCGTCAAGCTCGAGATGCTGCCGCCGCGACCCCCGGGGCGGATCATCCCGGGCGAAGCGGCCGAGGCCGCCAAGGAACTGGTGAGAGCCCTTCGCCAGGACGCCAAAGCAATCTAACCACCGAGCGCGAGGAGAGCGACAGCCAATGGCGGGTTCCTTTTGGTGCGTAGTCGAAGACGACAGACAGGGTGGCCCCAAGAAGGTGATGGCCGAGGTGCTGGGCGAGGCGACGCGGTTGGCTTCGCAGGCGGGCGGCCAGGTCGAGGCGGTGTGGCTGACCGACAAGGCGAGCGAGGCCGCCATCAAGCAGCTGGGCGAGTGGGGAGCCAAGCGCGTCCTGCTTCTCGAGAACGCCGCGTTTGCCCCGTACCGCGGGGAGGTGTGGGCTCCGGTGCTGGCAGAGCTCGTCCAGAAGGAATCACCGCAGGCCGTGTTCGGCCCGGTGACGACGCGCCAGCGCGAGCTGATGGCGCGGCTGGCCGCGCGGCTGGGCGCGGGGCTCTCGGCAGACGCGACGGCGCTGGCGATCGAGGACGGCAAGCTGACCGCCACGCGGCCCGTCTACGCAGGCAAGCTGCTGGCCAAGACGACCTGGGCGAAAACGCCCTGGCTCGCGACGCTCAGGCCCAACGTCTTCAAGCCGGCCGATTCGCAGCCGGGCGCGGGGCCGTCGGTCGAGAAGCCGGCGGTCACGCTGCCCGCCGCCCTCATGGGCCTCGTAGAGCGCCGTGAAGACTCCGCGACGGGGCTGCCGGAGCTTGCGGAGGCGGAGATCGTGGTTTCGGGCGGGCGCGGGCTCAAGGGGCCGGAGAACTTCGTCATCCTGGAATCGCTCGCGAAGGTGATCGGCGCGGCCGTCGGCGCCTCGCGCGCGGCGGTGGACGCCGGGTGGCGGCCTCACCGCTTCCAGATCGGCCAGACCGGACGGACGATCTCGCCGAAGCTCTACCTGGGCTTCGGCATCTCGGGCGCCATCCAGCACCTGGCGGGAATGCGGACGTCCAAGGTGATCTGCGCCATCAACAAGGACCCGGAGGCGCCGATCTTCAAGATCGCCGACTACGGCATCGTGGGCGACCTCTTCGAGGTGGCGCCCCTCCTGGAGCAGGAGTTCAAGAAGCTGCTGGAGAAATAGCCGGAAAAGACCATGCACATCGAGCTCAGCGACGAGCAGAAGATGATCCAGGCGCTGGCGCGGGACTTCGCCGAGAAGGAAGTCCGCCCCATCGCGGAGGCCATCGACCGCGAGGCGCGCTTCCCCCGGGAGACCGTGCGCCGCATGGGCGAGCTCGGGCTCATGGGCATCGCCGTGCCCGAGGCCTGGGGCGGCAGCGGCGGCGACACTGTCGCCTACGCGCTGGCCCTGGAGGAAGTCTCGCGCGCCTGCGCCTCGCACGGTGTCGTCATGTCGGTCAACAACTCGCTCTACTGCGACCCCATCGCCAAGTTCGGCACGGACGAACAGAAGCGCCGCTTCCTGGCGCCCTTCGCCTCGGGAGACAAGCTCGGCTGCTTCTCGCTCACCGAGCCCGAGGCGGGTTCCGACGCGACCAACCAGAGCACGCTTGCCCGCCGCGACGGCGACGCGTACGTGCTCGACGGCCGGAAGATCTTCGTCAGCAACGGCCGGGAGGCCGACGCCGCCCTGGTCTTCGCCCAGACCGACAAGGCCAAGGGCCCCCGCGGGATCAGCGCGTTTCTCGTCGAGAAGGGCACGCCGGGCTTCACCGTGGTCAAGACCGAGGAAAAACTGGGCATCCGCGCGTCCGATACCGCCGAGTTCCTGTTCGAGGGCTGCCGCGTGCCCGTGTCGAGCCGGCTCCGCGAGGAGGGGCAGGGGTTCAAGATCGCGATGACAGCCATCGACGGCGGCCGCATCGGCATCGGGGCCCAGGCCGTCGGCATCGCCGTCGCGGCCTACGAGGCCGCCGTCGCCTACGCGCGCGAGCGCAAGAGCTTCGGCGTGCCGATCGGCGAGCACCAGATGGTCCAGTGGATGCTCGCCGACATGGCGACGGGGATCGAGGCGGCCCGCCTGCTCACCCTGCGCGCGGCCTGTCTCAAGGACAGGGGCGAGCCGTTCGGCCCCCAGGCCGCCATGGCCAAGCTCTTCGCCTCGGAGACGGCCATGCGCGTGACGACGGACGCCGTGCAGGTCCATGGGGGGTACGGCTTCATCAAGGAATACCAGGTCGAGCGGCACTTCCGGGACGCCAAGATCACCCAGATCTACGAGGGCACCTCGCAGATCCAGAAACTTGTCATCGCCCGCCATCTGCTGGCGGCGACGGCCCAGACGGTGTAGAGGAGGCTCGCATGGCGGACGCCAAGGAGCGGTGGACGAAGGAGACGTACGGGCCGTTCGTCGACGGCTCGCCGGAGCGGGCCGTGCCCTACGAGTCGCTCTCCGGCATCCCGATCCAGCCGCTCTACACGCCCGAGGACCTCGCGGGCTGGCGGTACGAGGACAAGCTCGGGTACCCGGGCGAGTTCCCGTACACGCGCGGGCCGTACCCGTCCATGTATCGCGGCAAGCTCTGGACCATGCGCATGTTCGCCGGCTTCGGCAGGCCGGCGGACACCAACGCGCGGTTCAAGTATCTCCTCGAGCAGGGGCAGACCGGCCTCAGCACGGCCTTCGACATGCCCGCCCTCATGGGTTACGACGCCGATCATCCGCGCGCGCGAGGCGAGGTGGGGCGCGAGGGCGTCTCGGTCTCGACACTCGCCGACTTCGAGGTGCTCTTCCGCGACATCCCGCTCGACCGCGTCACGACGTCGATGACCATCAACTGCACGGCCTCCGTGGCGCTGGCGATGTACCTGGCGCTGGCCGACAAGCAGGGCGTGTCGTGGGGCCAAGTCGGCGGCACCATGCAGAACGACATGCTCAAGGAGTTCATCGCGCAGAAGGAGTGGATCTCGCCGCCGGAGTCGGCCGTGCGCATCGTGGTGGACACGATCGAGTTCTGCTCGCAGCACGTGCCGAGGTTCAACCCGGTCTCGATCTCTGGCTACCACATCCGCGAAGCGGGCTCGACGGCCGTCCAGGAGCTGGCCTTCACGCTCGCCGACGGGTTCGGCTACGTGCAGGCGTGTGTCGCGCGGGGGCTCGACGTGGACAGCTTCGCCCCGCGGTTGTCGTTCTTCTTCGACATCCACAACGACTTCTTCGAGGAGATCGCCAAGCTCCGGGCGGCGCGCCGCATCTGGGCGACGGTGATGCGGGACCGGTTCGGCGCGAAGAAAGCCGAGTCCATGCGGCTGCGCACTCACACGCAGACGGCAGGAGTGTCGGCCACGGCCCAGCAGCCGCTCAACAACATCGCGCGCGTGGCGATCCAGGCGCTGGCGGCGGTGCTCGGGGGGGCGCAGTCGCTGCACACCAACTCCTTCGACGAGGTGCTCGCCCTTCCGACGGAAGAGGCGGTGACCGTGGCGCTGCGCACCCAGCAGATCATCGCCGAGGAGACGGCCGCGCCCCTCACGATCGACCCGCTCGGGGGCGCCTACTTCCTCGAGTGCCTGACGGACCAGATGGAAGAGCAGGCGATGGCCTATATCCGGAAGATCGACGCGATGGGCGGCATCATCCGCGCGATCGACACGGGCTACCCGCAGCACGAGATCGCGGACGCGGCCTACCGTTACCAGCTCATGGACGACCGGGGCCAGAAGGTTGTCGTGGGCGTCAACAAGTACGTGATGCCCGACGAAAAACCCATCGAATACTTGAGGCTCGACGACGCCGTCGAGCGCGAGCAGGTGGACAGCGTGCGGGCGCGCAAGGCTTCGCGCGATGCGGTCAAGGTCGAGAAGCGGCTCAAGCAGCTGGCCGACGCGTGCCGGGACCGCCAGAACGTCATGCCCGTGCTGGTGGACGCGGTCAAGGACTACGTCTCGCTCGGCGAGATCTCCGACGTCTACCGCCAGGTCTTCGGCCTCTATCGGGAACCGATCATCTTCTAGGAGGACGGCACCATGTCCGACGCGATCAGGATCGTCAAGGCGGCGAACCACAAGCCCAAGCCGAAGGACTCGGACCTGAGCTTTGGGACCATCTTCACCGATCACATGTTCGTCGCCGACTTCCAGGAGGAGAAAGGGTGGTACGACCCTCGGGTCGAGCCGTACGGACCGCTCTCGCTCGATCCGGCCGCGGCCGTGCTCCACTACGCGCAGGCGATCTTCGACGGGCTGAAGGCGTTTCGCGGGATGGACGGCAAGGTCCGCCTCTTCCGCCCCCAGAAGCACGTCGAGCGAATGAACAACTCCGCCAGGCACATGTGCATTCCGCCTCTTGATCCGGACCTGGCGCTCCGCTCGCTCGTGACCCTGGTCGGCATCGAGCGCGACTGGGTGCCGAAGACGGTCGGCACGTCGCTGTACGTCCGCCCGACCATCATCGCCAGTGAGGCCTTTCTCGGAGTGCGTCCGGCCAAGTCGTACATCTACTTCGTCATCCTCTCGCCCGTGGGCGCCTACTACCCCGAGGGCATGGCGCCGGTCAAGATCCGCGTCGAGGAGAAGCATGTGCGCGCCGTCGAGGGCGGCCTGGGTGACGCCAAGACGGGCGCCAACTACGCCGCGAGCCTGATGGCGAGCGAAGAGGCCAAGCACGAGGGCTTCACGCAGGTTCTGTGGCTCGACGGCGTGCACCGCGAGTACATCGACGAGGTGGGGACCATGAACATCATGGTCAAGATCGCCGGCGAGGTGATCACGCCCCCGCTCGGCGGGACCATCCTGCCGGGCGTGACGCGCGATTCGGTGCTGACGCTTCTGAAGGACTGGGGCGCGAAGGTCAGCGAGCGCCAGATCTCGATACACGAGGTGGCGGCGGCGCACGCGAAGGGCACGCTCGAGGAGGTCTTCGGCACCGGCACCGCGGCTGTGATCTCGCCGGTGGGCGAGCTGGCCTACAAGGGGAAGCGCATGGTGATCAACGGCGGGAAGATCGGTCCGACGACGCAAAAGCTCTACGACGCCATCGTCGGCATCCAGTACGCCAACACGCCCGACACGCGCAACTGGACCGTGGAGGTCTAGCCGTGCCCGACTGCGTCTTCTGCATGATCCGGGACGGAAAGATCCGGTCCGCGAAGATCTACGACGACGAGCGGACGCTCGCCTTCATGGACATCAACCCGCTGACGCGCGGGCACTGTCTCGTGGCCACCAAGGCACACGCCTCGACCCTGTTCGACGCGGAGCCCGAAGACCTCAAAGCGGTCATGGTCGCCGCGAAGAAGGTCGCCGGCGCGCTGCGGAAATCCCTGAGCCCGGATGGACTCAACCTGCTGCAGGCCAACGGCGCCGCGGCGTTCCAGTCGGTGCCACACTTTCACCTGCACCTGATCCCGCGCTGGACCGGCGACGGCAAGGGCTTCGACTGGAAAATCGTCCCGGGTGACCGGGAGGAGATCATGGGCATCGCGGGCCGCATTCGCGCGATGTTCGGGTAGCGGGGAATCATGGCCGAGCGCAAGATCCGACTGGTGGTGGCCAAGCCCGGGCTCGACGGACACGACCGCGGCGCCAAGATCGTCGCGCGCGCGCTCCGGGACGCGGGCTTCGAGGTGATCTACACGGGGCTGCACCAGACGCCCGAGCAGATCGTCGCGACGGCCGTCCAGGAGGACGCGGACGCCGTCGGGCTCAGCGTGCTGTCGGGCGCCCACAACTACCTCTTCGCGCGCGTGCTCGAGCTGCTCAAGGAAAAGGGCGCGGACGACATCGCCGTGTTCGGCGGCGGGATCATCCCGGCCGAGGACATCAAGGCGCTCAAGGTCATGGGCGTCAAGGAGATCTTCACCCCCGGCGCCTCCACCCAGGACATTGTCCGCTTCGTCCGCGAGCATATCCGCGCTGCCGTATGAGCGTGTGTGCCGCATGAGCGCGTTTGGACAGTCCGCCGGTGCCTCCCTCCGACGGCCGTCCGGTGGCACGGAGATCGCGCGTGGATTTTGAGCTGACGCGGGAGCAGCAGGCGATACGGACCATGGCACGGGACTGGGCGCTCGCCGAGGTCGCGCCCGTCATCCACCGCTACGACGAAGCCCACGAATTTCCCCACGAGATCCTCCGGAGCCTCGGCAAGACGGGGCTCTTGGGCGCGCTCGTGCCGGAGGAGTACGGCGGTGCCGCGCTCGACTACGTCTCGTACGCGCTGGCCGTCGAGGAGCTCAACCGCGTCGACGCCTCAGTGGGCATCACGATGTGGGCCCACAACTCCCTCTGCACCAACCACATCGCGCTCTTCGGCTCGAAGGAGCAGAAGGCGGCGTACCTGCCTCGGCTGGCGCGCGGCGAGGCCCTCGGAGCCTGGGGGCTGACCGAGTCGGGATCGGGCTCGGATGCCGCGGCGATGCAGTCGCGCGCCGTCCCCGACGGCTCCGGCTTCATCCTCAACGGCGGCAAGGCCTTCATCACGAATGCCGGGGTGGCGGAGCTGGTCGTCGTCATGGCTGTCACCGATCCGGGGCGGGGCAACAAGGGCATCTCGGCCTTCGTGCTCGAGAAGGGCATGGCAGGTCTCCACGCTGGGCGGCCCTACCGCAAGCTCGGGCTTCACGCCTCCAACACCGCCGAGCTGGTCTTCGACAACGTCGCCGTCCCCGGCGCCAACCTGCTGGGCGAGCTCCACATGGGCTTCGTCAACACGCTGCAGGTGCTCGAGGGCGGCCGCGTCGCCATGGCCGCCATGGGCGTCGGCATCGCGCAGGCCGCGCTCGACCAGGCGCTCGGCTACATGAAGCAGCGGCGGGCCTTCGGCAGGACGCTGGCCGAGTTCAACGGGTTGCAGGGCATGATCGCGGACATCGGGACCGACGTCGAGGCCGCGCGACTCCTCACGCTCCGCGCCGCGGCCCTCAAGGACGCGGGACGGCCCGCGAAGACGGCCGCCTCCATGGCCAAGCTCTTTGCCTCCGAGGTCGCCATGAAGGCGGCGACCAAGGCGCTGCAGATCCATGGCGGCGCCGGCTATATCACCGAGTTTCCCATCGAGCGCATTTTCCGCGACGCGAAGCTGACCGAGATCGGCGAGGGCACCTCGGAGATCCAGCGCATGGTCATAGCCCGCGACATTCTCGGCCTCCGCTAGGGCGAGGCACATACCCGTGCAGGACGCGAGCGTGCTCTACGAGGTCAGGGACGGCGTCGCCACCATCACGCTCAACCGCCCCGACGTGCTCAACGCAATCCACAACGATCTCGTGGCGCAGCTGGCGGATCATGCGGAGGCCGCGGCGAAGGATCCCGACGTCTGGGTGGTCGTCGTGCGGGGCCGGGGCCGGGCGTTCTGCTCGGGCATGGACAGACAGGCGCTCTCCGCGGGACGCATCGGCGACGCCTTCTACAGGCACTGGATCCGCGGGCTCAATTGCCTCGAGGACATGGACAAGCTCGTCGTCGGGGTGCTGCACGGCTACTCGATCGGCGGCGGTCTCCAGCTGGCCGTAGCCTGTGACCTGCGCCTGGCGGCCGACGACGCCATCCTGGGGCTGGGCGCCACGCGCCACGGCCTCATCCCCGACGGCTCGATCTTGAGGCTCGCGCGCATCATCGGTCTCGGGCGGGCCAAGGAGCTGACGCTCCTGAACGACCACGTCGGCCCCGAGGCGGCCCTCGCCATGGGGCTCGTCAACTGGGTCGTGCCGGCGTCGCAGATCGACGCCAAGCTCGCCGAGATCGTGGAGAAGGCCTTCCACGCCTCGCGCACGGCCACGGGCCACGCCAAGCGGCTGCTGCACGCG
>WNFV01002776.1_pt1 | contig 31397 bp, 22 predicted proteins | sample 5400101 | NCBI WGS metagenome assembly WNFV01 (sample SAMN13153361, study PRJNA577476) | soil metagenome | isolation source: 115 cm soil or saprolite under grassland replicate 1 | place: USA:California | collected 2016-06-15 | reverse complement strand
TGATGATTATTTCTCGTTTCATAACTTTTCCGAATAGAGTTTGTAGTCCCGCCTTCAGGCGGCGGCTGGATTGCCGAGCCGGACCGCCTGAAGGCGGAACTACAAACTCCAAGACTGGCGGCCCCGTAGCCTTCTCGATATTGAAGAACAAGCTCTCAGATTGGCAATCTGATGAGCCGGTGTCGAACCGGCATCATAACCTTTGATGGCTAGCTCCATTAGAAGGCCGGGGCCATAAACTTCAGTTTACCGCTGATTCACTTCATCCTTTACTGCCAGCGGATGATCATTCTTCAATTTCGCGGTCTTCAATTCTTTATGACTGAGCTGTTTCTTTCTCAATATCAAAACCGGGCAGTGGCTGACTTCAGGGATCTTGCGGAACGGCGCAATCCGTTCAGCCAGATCACTGTCAAATAACATCTCGATTGACTTATTGAAAATCTCGTATTCGATGAAATACCAAATCCCATTCAATTTGGCGTAACACGTGTTCACGCTCAGCAAGACGCGATTGACCTCTGGCGCGTCTCTTTCCAATTTGCGCAATTTGCGGAGATGTCTCCACGGAGGACTGTTATCGCTCCAGCAGAGTAAGCCGGTTCGCGGATCAACGTAAAACTCATAGATCGGCTGAATGTCCCCGCCGTACTCCAATTTGTACAACTCTCCGTCGTCTCCGATCAGCGCATGCGTTTCAACCTCCATTTCAACGTGCTCGAAGACGTGACGTCCCGTTACTGTGCGGTCGTCGAGAATCTCTTTCATCTCGCTGTAGACCAGGTTCCACGGCCTGCCGACGTTTTTACGCAGGAAACGGCGCAGTGGGCCAATCAGATCAGAGAAGTCCTTGATCTCGCGAGAGCGGATGTATTTGCTGCGAGAGCCTGAGACTCTACTCGGCAAATCGTCATATTCTTTATCCGGATCGTAACGCCGGATGCGCAATCGGGTCTTTCTGCTAGGCAAACCATGACCCCATCGCGGCCGTTCGATCACGACCTTCGACATATCTTCACGCATAAATGTCCGTTGATTCGGCTGAAGCCTTTCGGCCGACTATTCAATTTCAGGATTCACAGGATTGATGGAATGTATTTCAACGATCCCTCCTTTCTCCCCATCCCGCTCAATCCTGTAAACCCTGTCTGAGACCCTATCCTTTCACGCAGACGACCTGACGCAGCGTGTGCGCGATCTCGACCAGGTCGCTCTGCGCGCTCATTACGTCCTCGATGTTTTTGTAAGCGGCAGGCGTCTCATCGATCACGTCTTCGTCCTTGCGGCATTCGATACCTGCCGTCGCCTTCTCGTGATCGGCGGTGGTGAAACGCCGTTTCGCTTCGTTGCGCGACATCGCGCGACCCGCTCCGTGGCTGCAATTGTGAACCAGTAAAGGCGTATAGAAGTCGGTCATCACAATGAAGTTGTGATTTGCTTCTAAAGTGAAGTTGTATACTTCCTGATCGCCAGTGGGGCCTATTCTGCGAATCCGATTCATCGAGAGTTTCGGGTCCAGTTGAAGTGTGATAGGCAGTCTTTCCAGATTTATCAGCCCATTGACTTGCGCTTTTCGACGTATCTCATAAGCGGCGCTGCTGCTCAAAACCGATTGTGCCAGCACCAACCTTTCTCCGTATAACCTTTCTGGGAGGCTTGCAATGTGCAGTCGTTTGCAAATCCCTCGCAGTCCCTCAAGGACAGAATTATTTCTGAATTCGAGGACATAGTGATCTCGATTGTTATACACTCGGTAGGGAACGCCCAGAGATAGCAAGGCGCATAAAACTGGCGAAAAGTTGGTTTGCTTGCCGATGCTAATTGCCGCATGGTCACGGCCATAGGAGCCATCCCCATCGAGATAGCCAGCCAGAAAATGGAGCGCCAACGCTCGGTTCTGCAAAAGTGTCGTTGAAAGACTAGCTATGCGCCGCTTTACTTCTTCGACAAAAGCCTCATCAAATACGGTGATTTCCACCAGCCCTTGACTCTGAATCGCGCGTCCCTTCAAAACAGCGGTTCTGGGAGACTGCTTTCGAACGCCAACACTACTGGTAAAGCACGCAAACTCGCGGCAGACGTGTTTGATGAATTCCCCCTTTTCGTCAGAAGCTGACTGGTAAATTCTGATGTAAGCCTGTTTGTACTTTTTCCTTCTTGGCCTGCCCTCAGCCGAGGGAGGAACGTCCCATTCCTGAAAAAACATAGTGCCATCCGATAGGATTAATCCGATCAGGTAATGCAATGAAAGTTCCGTCTCCGTCGTCTCCGCCTGCCGATCGGCGGCATTAAGCTCGGTAGGAACTATTACCCCCCCTAAGGTCGCGATCTCGCTCACGGGACGATAAACCAGGGAAGCATTCACATAAGTTGCAAAAGGATGATCATCCGTGCAGACAATGACATTCCCAATTCGGCGTCCGGTTTGCGAAACTGCATAGCTGGCGGTTGGAGCAGTTCTCAGGCTTTTGTCCACGATCGCCTTGGCTTCGAACCGCTGCGCCTCGGCGTTATAAGTGATGAGCCTAATGTCATTTGCGCAGCGGAAGACGTCTTCGATTAACATCACCCCTTTTTCTGTCAGCGCCTTCGTCCCCTTTGGGAAACAACTGTGGAAGCTCTCGTCGTTGCCCAAGCCGCGCACGATGTACGACCGCGCGCCCATCGAACCGGGGATGATCCCCATATCACCCTTGCGCGCCCGCACAGCGCCTTTGCGCGTGACGAAGACTTCTTCGCCGTAGTGTATTTCGTGACTCACGTAATTATGATGGCAATTGACCGCAGTCTCGGTCAGCTGGAACTCGGGTGCTTCGCCCGAATCGGCCACCGCGTCGACGATCTGTTCCATCATCAGCTTGCGGTTGTACATCGCGAACTCCTGCGCCCAACTGACGGCCTCGACGTAATCGTCGAAATGCTCCGTGCCCTCGTTGAAATATGCGAGGTCTTTGTCGGGCAGGTTCGCAATGTGCGCTCGCATGTCGTTCTTCGCCATTTCGATGAAGAACGTCCCGATGCGATTGCCAACGCCGCGCGAGCCGCTGTGCAGCATGAACCAGACCTGGTCGTTCTCGTCCAGGCAAAGTTCAATGAAATGATTGCCTCCACCGAGCGTGCCGAGATGGTTGACGTGGTTGCCGCGATCCAGCTTCGGGTACTTTTCGATAATCGCCTTGTACCCGATCTCAAGCTGCCGCCACACGCCGATTTGGCGACGAGGGATTTCGCCCCACGCGCCCTTGTCACGCTTGCCGCCGTTGTCGGTGCGCCCGTGCGGCACAGCCTTTTCAATCGCGCGGCGGATGTTGCGCAGATTGTCCGGCAGGTGATTCGCATTCAGAGTCGTCTGCACGGCCATGACACCGCAGCCGATATCGACTCCGACAGCCGCCGGAATGATCGCGCCCTTGGTCGGGATGACACTTCCCACGGTCGCGCCGATCCCCCAATGCACGTCGGGCATCGCGGCGACCCATTTGTAGACGAAGGGCAGTTGAGCGACGTTCATGAGCTGCTTCTTCGCTTCGCCCTCCAGCTTTACGCCTTTCGTCCAGGCTTTGATGGGGACGGCGTTTTCGACCTCGATCAAGTTGTAACGATGGTTGCTCATAAATGCTTTTGAGAACACGAAGTCAGTTCCGTCAAATCAAAAAGGGATTTCGCCATGCCCACCAAGCGATTTGAGCAATGGCGTTCCATCATAGAGATAGACTCGAGGATCATTCTCATCAGTAATATCCTTCAACTCTTCGACAAAGGCTTTTCGCCAATCCTCAGGGTAGCCATTTATCACTTCGAGCAAGGCGCTGGTGATATTTTCGTCTCCTTCTCTAATTGACTTTGAAATTGCCCTTACGCAGCTATTACGTCGCCATTTGTCCGTGAGCAAATCAGGTAGATGCTCATAGAAGTAGGTTGCTACGTAGAGCTGATGATAAGGCTCCTCCTTTATGATTTTCCCGAACAATACTGTGCCTAGCTCTCTCTTTAAGGTGAAGTATTGTACGTATGATGTTGCCCATGTACCGAGCGCCCCATCAACCAACTTTTCGTAATCAGGGTTTTTAAGCCCCGATTTGATGGACTGAATTAACAAGTTTTCGATTCGTAACCGGGCTACCTCACTTACTTTCAGCCATAGGTTCGGTTTGGAATTTAATAGCTGTAGGTTCATTCTCATCTCAGTGTTGTCATTGGTAGATTTTAGCTCCTCAGACACAACAGATATGAATTGCGCTTCTTGTTGTTCAGAAATCTTACTGAACAAAGCTTTGAACAAGAGGGCCAGCTTTTCACCATCTCCTTCAGTTTTGTTTCTGTAAATGTGAATCATCGTATCGATCCTTTTCCCGTCTGGTATCTCATCTACTAGCAATGATGCATATCGTTCAGATTTAACAAAAGCGGGGTCGAAAACTCTCGCAGCAAACTTGTCTAACACAAAAGGTTCTTCAGATTTATCAAGGATCATCAATAAGTGATTGATGAAGTAGACGATTGAATCTGCTGTTTCCTTCGAATCTTCGCATTGCTCATGGCTTCTCGGATTACGAATTGCCATATACAAACCCCGAAGTAAGTGCTCAAGCCCCTTTTGGATGCTCTTCTCGGTATCGGTTTGAAGTTTGTTGACCCTCAATCTTGGAGAATCCCCGCCCAATGCTTGTCCAACTAAGCTTGCTCCATCGCCCTCGACTCCTGTCTTTTCTCGCAAGAAGTCGCTGAGATAGTGCATAGTGTCAACGATTGAGTGCGTATAGTTCTCATTTTGGTACGTACTTTCAATCGCTTTCCAGAGGTCAGGCTTGATATGTGTTTGTAGATTCATGAATTGATCATCTCCTCGTAGTAAATCTGTCACCTATCATAAAATGCTCGCGGTCGGATTCGAACCGACATCCGGCTCATCGCCGGTAGGGCAGTTTGGATGACGCGTTTCCCTTGCTTGTTGATCCCCGCCTCTGGCTTTTCGAGCCAGGGGCCGCTATAGGTTCTGCCTCAACCTCTGCCCGTGACCACCGCATTCTACGTTTTCGGCGCGCCTCTTCCTTTTCGGCTACGCGAGCGTGGTTTATCTGCTTTCAATGTTGTGCAAATAAAAAAACTGTTCAATCAACACATTGATTGGCGAAGACCTGGGTACGCATCGCTTCCAGCGTGCAGTCTCGGCAGGAGGCGCATTAAGAAGTAGTGGGCTCTCTATCCGAGACTGCACGCTGGAAGCGATGCGTACCCAGGAGCCTCCCGATTTATACGCAAACTTCAATTAGCTTGCCGCCTGGAAAGATATTCAAGCGTCCAACGCGCGTGGCGTCAGTGTCTGTTCTTTCCGACGCGGCCTCTTCCTTTTCGGCTACGCGAGCGTTTGTTCCGTTCTTTGCTTGCGCAGATCGGACAGCCGGAGGAAAAACTCCGGCAGCCGCTTTTCCCAATCGGCGTTTAGCGACAGGTAGACTTCGGCGTCTCCGATTCTACTCTCGGGCGGTTTTCGCAGGCCGGCCTTGACCGCCCAGACGCCCTGGCCTTTCTTTCGTTCGATCAAGTTTGGCGTTTGTGGATCGACCATGAAGGTGATCCACACCTTCAAACCATTGGGAGTCCAGGCCGACTCGACCTCCCAGAGTTCGTCAATGAACCAGTCGGGGCCCGTCGAGGCGCGCAGGTGATCTTCGACGTTTATCACCTCCCAGCCGTATCGGGGAAGCAGTTCAAAAAGCTTGTTCCTCTGCGTGATCATCTCATTCCCTAAAAGTAATAGTCACGCTGTGAACCGTCAAAGCGCCCGCTGCGCAAGCAGCATTTCTTGAAACCGGCGACCGGAGCCGCAGAGGCAGAGGTCGTTGCGCCCCAGTTTCTCGGTCAACTCTTTGTCGCCGTGAACGACGCGCATCCCTCGCTTGACGTTTGTTTCAGACGGGAATCCGCGGCGTCGCTTGCCGGTCTTCTTGTGGAAAGCGATCTTCGTCGAACCGTTGTCTCCTGGCCATAATGCGCCTCCTTTTTTGGGCCGGCGACGGCCGGCCACGTTTCAAAAATCGTGCGCGACGACAAGTGGGCGAGGAAACGACGTCCGGCGCTCTCTCCTGAGCTAATGCGTTACCGCATTCCGGGACTCACACCCGGAGACCTTAGGCCGGAGCCCAATGTAGTTCCCTCGAGCCGCTGATTTACGAATAAACCAGCGGCCTGGCTCCAGGGGCTGAGGACGTTCGGAAATATTGCGACGACCAAAGTGATGAAACGTCGTGCTCTGCTACTGAGCTACTGCGCCGCAAGTGAATGGCGCAGGCGGGATTTGCACCCGCGTCCTCGCACTTATCAGGTGATGTAGTTCCATCGGCATTCGCCGCAATCTAAATCAGGCCGCACAACATTGGGACGCCGGTACGGTACCGCGCGCGTGAGCAAGCGGCTGACCTATGAGGCAGCCGCTTGCTCACGCGCGCGGTACCGTACCTATCTTACGCGGTTCGATTTAGCAAAACGGTGTGACGACACTTATCTCGTCGGCGACAAGATCGGTGAGAGACCTATCTCCTCCGCAATTGATGGAGGAGATGGGAATCGAACCCATTGTTACCTGTACTCCCAACCAGCATTCGCCGACTATCAGTACCGCGAGCGGTAACGAGCGCGGCGACCTGATGAAGCTGCGTCCGTTACCGCTCGCGCCACTGACGCGAATTCAAAGAGCTTTCGGGAGGCCGACGAGAGTTGTTGAGACGTCTCGAGTTTTCGACTGATGTAGTCCCAACGGCATTCGGCCCGAAGTTGATTCAGTCTAGGAACGTCACATTACTCCGGCCCGGCGCCAGATGTTCGGTGTTCATCAACACGCGATGCCAGCAGCGGAGGATGACGGTCTTGTGATCCGGATGCCAGACGCGCCCGCGCACGTAGACCTCGGCGTCGCGCCGCATCTGGCGCCAGTTCCAGCTTCTGGCCTTCGGGGTGTTACGCAGAATCTTCCCGTAAGAACTCATCGGCACGCCCGCCGGATGGCGATCGCAGACCATTACCAACTCGCCCGAAGCGCGATAGGCGTACTGGCACATATGAGCCTTGCTGCCGCCTCCGCGACTGATCGGTTCGTTGCGACGCACGAACGCCTCTTCAACCACTAAATTCGGTTCGGGAATGAAGAACCATTCGCCCTGGCGCACGAAGGCTTCGTTGCGGCGACGCAGGCGGTTCTTGGAGCGCTTGACTCGGCTCCGGACGGCCTGTCGCACTTCGGTCGGTTGCAACGCTTCCATCGCCGAGCGCACGTTGGTCACGCCTTCGCCGGGCACTGCGCAGACGAACCAGTGGCGTTCGTCAAAACCGCAGAGGAACTTCGCCTTGTCATTCTCCGACATCAACAACAGGTGGCGCTGTTCGGGGCGCAGGTCGATCACTCGATATTCGCGCGGATCCTCCGAATCGATCTTGATGTCGAAGAATTCGCCCTGGGCGTCCGCGCCTATGTTGATGCCGGCGTCGTTACGCCAACTGGTAAGGCGCGCTTCGCCGACCTTCACTCTGGCCCCGATGCCGGCAAAATGTCTCTTCAACGATTCGTTGTCCATAAGCCTCGATCACGCCGACCCAGTGGTCGTCGCTCAGACGTCCCGCGGCGAATTCCGTGATCAGCTCGAAGACCTGATCCGAGAAGCCGCCGACATTCAGGATGTCTTCGCGCTCCTGGGCCTGGACCGTGCCGTAGGGCTGAATGTCAATGCAGACCATCCGCGCCTGCTGATTGCGCCGCTTGAATTCGGCCCACTGCGTCATCGTCTCGGTGGCGCCGCCGCCGAAGCGGCCGTAGCTCGGCGCGTCGATCCACGATTCGCTGTCCGAGACGTAGACGACCAGGTCGCCCCGGGCCTTGCGCCGGTTGAGCAGCGCCAGAGGCGCGCTGCAATTCGTGCCGCCGCAGGGCAGGCTGGCCAGTTTCTCGGCGTTGGTCATCACGCTGTCGCGCGGGTTGAGACTTATCTCAAGCGCCTTGCTCTCGAACGGGATGACCTCGGCGCGAGGGTTGCGGCGCAACACAGCAGCGGCCACCAGCGCGGCCGCGTCAACACAGCGAACCTTGCTGGTTGCGCCCTTGCGGTAACCAGTCACCGGCGAATGCATCGAACCCGAAATGTCGGGGAAGACGTAAACCTTGCCTTCAACATTCGGGATGTTGCCGATGGCGGTCTCCATCGCGTCCTGAAGCGCTTCGCGCACGACGCTCGGAATCTGGCCGCCGCTCGCGTTCAGGTAAGCCGCGAGCAACTGGTACGGGAAGACGCGGGCCTTGCGGATCGCGCGCTCGTCGCGCAAACGGTCGGCGATCAGCTCCGCGAGTCCCGGCTCGTTGAAAACGCCGTGGCGCGCGAAGGCGTTAAGGTTCATACGCGTCATCTGCCACGAGGCCGAGCGAGCGATGTTCGCCCAGTCCTTCGCGCCTAGCGGCAGACTGGTCAACATCTGGAACGGTACGTTCGGCGCGTCTGGCGTCTCGCCGGCCTTGAACCGCTCGTACTGGCGCGCGATCGGGGGTAGCGCCGAGACGTCGAATTCGCGGCCGATGAAATAGCCGTAAAGCGCCGCGCGGCTCGCCGTGGCCGGCTTCGGATGGATCATCTTGACGATGTCCGCCAGCGACGGCGCCTGTCCCACCGAGTCTTTGAATATCTCTCCGTCGCTGCGCGCGTCGAACCAGTCGTTGACCAATCTCTTCGGCGCCGTTCCGAGCGACTTACGTCCGACCGCGCCCGAACGCAGAATCTGCACGAAGTTGCGCAGCATCTTGCCGTTGTCGATCACGCGCGGGAATATGCGGGCGAGCGTCTTCACGTCCTTGACCGACAGGATGGCGCAGAGCAGCGCCGGCATGTCCTTCATAAAGCCGCGCCCGCGGGCGTAGATCGCGGTCTTGGCGATGAACTCCGCGTCGAGGCCCTTGCAAATCTCAATCACCTTGGCGAGCTGCTCGTCGGCGTCGGCGTAGAAGGTATGGTTCAAACAACCGGTCGCGGCATACTGCGCAAGCTGCGCTTTCGGCGACAGGGCGTAAGCCGGGGCGAGATGCTCGTTGAGCGCGTCAGTCTTGGGCAGAAGCTTGCCGGCGACAGTTTTGAACAGACTCTTGTTTGCCATTGCGCTCCTCCTTTAAAAGCGAACCGGCGCGTTGTGAACCGGGTCGAGATGATCGAAATATTCTGACCAGAGCTTCCTGCGCCATCTGTCCGCGAACTCCTGCGCGCATTTCTCTCGCGCAAAGCGCAGCCTCTCGCTCTTCGTCTTTTCATTGACCACTTGCAAGTGGCCCAACACTGCTTACGAAGCCAGACATAAGGGCACGCGCCATACCACGATCTGAAAAACATTCGGAAGTCTCATTCAAACTGTTGAACCGGCTTGAGATTTTGCTGGTCGGCGACATTTTTGCCGAATCGCTTGGAGATTCCGGGCGCAGAATTTATTATCCCAATCGCTATGAATTTAGATTTTATTCGCGTCAGTACCGCGAGCGATAGCGAGCGCAGCGGTCTGATGAAGCACGCTCGCTACCGCTCGCGGTACTGATAGTTCTATGGCTAAAGAGATAGTCGTAATTGGGATGTTGGGGTCGAATATGGACGGCGGCGATGGGCCTGAGCGTTGGGACCGCTGGCGACCTACAGTGGCCGTGTGCCAGCAGGAAGATTTGATCGTCAAGCGGTTCGAGATGCTTTACCAGAAGCGTTATGAAAGGTTGGCGCGAACGATCATCGATGACATCGGCTCGGTCTCGCCAGAGACGGTGGTGCGCTCGACGCGGCTGGAGTTCAACGACCCGTGGGATCTGGAAGAGGTCTACGGCGCGCTGCACGATTTCGCCCGCAATCAGAAATTCGACATTGCGCGCGAGGAGTATCTGGTCCACATCACCACCGGCACGCACGTGCAACAGATTTGCATGTTCCTGTTGACCGAGGCCAGATACTTTCCCGGCAAGCTGATTCAAACGGCGATGGGGCCGGGGCGCGAACGCGGAGAGATCGCCGGCTGGTATCGAATTATCGACCTCGACCTGTCGAAATACGACCGAATCGCGTCGCGCTTTCAGAAGGAGCGCGAGCAGGGCGTCTCGTTTTTGAAATCGGGCATCGCCACGCGCAGTAAGCCTTTCAACCAGTTGATCGACCGGATCGAAGAGGTGGCCATCCGTTCGCGCGAACCGCTGTTGCTGATGGGGCCGACCGGGGCGGGGAAGTCGCGGCTCGCGAAGCGAATCTATGAATTGAAGCGCGAACGGCATCAAGTGACAGGCGATTTCGTCGAGGTCAATTGCGCGACGATCCGCGGCGACGCCGCGATGAGCACGCTCTTCGGCCACGTCAAAGGCGCGTTCACCGGCGCTCTGAAGGACCGGCCTGGATTGCTGCGCGCGGCTTCGGGCGGCGCGCTCTTTCTGGACGAGATCGGCGAGATGGGAGTCGACGAGCAGACGATGCTGCTGCGCGCTCTCGAAGAGAAGACGTTCTTCCCGCTCGGCAGCGACCGCGAGGTGAGGAGCGATTTTCAGTTGATCGCCGGAACCAACCGCGACCTGACGGCGATGGTTCGCGAGGGGCGGTTCCGTGAAGACTTGCTGGCGCGCATCAACCTGTGGACTTTCCGGCTGCCGAGCCTGCGCGAACGCGCGGAAGACATCGAGCCGAATCTGGAATACGAGCTGAGCGAATACGCGCGTCGCAACGGGGCGCTCGTCACGTTCAGCCGAGAGGCGCGCGCCCGCTTCCTGAAATTCGCCGTCTCGCCGGACGCGCGCTGGCAGGGCAATTTCCGCGATCTGAACGGGGCGATCACGCGAATGGCCACGCTCGCGCCGGGCGGGAGAATTTCGACCCAGGTCGTAGAAGAAGAGATCGAGAGATTGAGTTCGACATGGAGCGCGCCGAAATCGACAGGGTTGGATGACGGCGATCAATCGCTTGAGGAGTTGCTTGACGCCGAAAGGCTCGAAGAGATCGATCTGTTCGACAGGTTGCAGTTGGCGGCTGTGATCAAAGTCTGCCGCGAATGTCGCACGCTGTCAGAAGCGGGAAGAACGCTGTTCGGTTCTTCACGCGAGCGCAAAAAGACCGCGAACGACGCCGACCGTTTGCGAAAATATCTGGCGCGGTTCGGGCTGAGCTGGGATCAATTGAAAGACGGTACGGCTCGGCACAAGGAGCGGTAGCGACCTGGCGCCACTGGGGTATACGCCTTACGGGGCGCCAGGTCGCTACCGCTCCCTGTACCGTACCGGCGCGAATCATCATTTTCATTCGGAACCAGGAAGACTCGCCGACCGGACGCGCATCTTCCTTGTCAACTCGAAGACGGCGGACAGCAGCCGGTTAGGCTCGAACGGCTTGCGCAGTACGCGCGTCGCGCCTTGGAGGGCCGCGTGGGCGAGTTGTTCATGACTGTATGCGGAGATGGCGATGATCGGCAGGTTCGCCCACCGCTCTTCGCTGCGGATGCGGCGTATGAGATCGATGCCGCTCATGGAGGGCGTGCGGAGGTCTGTGATGAGGATGTCCGGGTCGCACTCGTCGAGAATCTGCAGCGCTTCCTCGCCGCCGACCGCTTCTTTCACCTCGAAGCCCGCGCGCGTCAGCACGAGGACGTACAACTGACGGCTCTCATCATTATCTTCCACAACCAGGACTCTCAGCTTTTTCATCTTTCAATCATACCCCCTGAAACTCTTGGCCAGCGTCGCCACCACGACTTCCAATTCGGCCGGCTCGACCGGCTTGGGCACGTGGGTCTGGTAACCTGACTGAAGCGCGCGCAGGCGGTCTTCGGCGCGGGCGTAAGCCGTTAGCGCGACCGCCGGAATCCGCCCGCCTAGTTCCGGCTTCATCGCCCTCACCCGCTGGATCAATTCGTACCCGTCCATCTCGGGCATGTTAATGTCCGACACCAGCACGTCTATATTTTCAGAGGCGAGGGCGTCCAAGGCCTGAGACGCGCCTGGGGTGGTTATCACTTCGGCCCCGAAACTATTCAGCGCCGTCCTCAACATTTCGCGCGCGTCTTCGTCGTCATCGACCACCAACACCTTTATACCACTGAGTGACGAGGTCGCGCTGACCTTCAATTGCGCCTGCTGGCGCTCGACGGCGGGGACGACTTCCTGTTCGACGCCCGCCAACGGTAATTTGCAGATGAAGGTCGCCCCCTGGCCGACCCCTGCGCTCTCGGCCGTGACGCTCCCGCCGTGCGCTTCTACTATGTATCTAACGATCGTCAGTCCCAGTCCCAGTCCAGCGCGGGAGCGCGCGTCGGCGCCAGTAGCCTGCCGGAACCGGTCGAAGACGTAGGGCAAAAACTCGGAACTGATGCCCCGGCCCGTGTCGCTCACCCGCAACTCTGCGCGCTCCCCGACGCGTTGCAGCCAGACCTCGACCCGCCCGCCTTCGGGCGTGAATTTGATCGCGTTCGAGAGCAGATTCCATACGACTTGTTGCAAGCGGTCGGCGTCGCCGAGGAGCTTGATCTCTTCATCTTCCTTCAGGCGCAGGTCAATGCCTTTGGCCTCGGCGTCCGGGCGCATGTCGGCGACGACGCCTTGCGCCGTCGAGTTCAGAGTGACGGGGCGCATCTGAATGCTCAGTTTGCCGGAGACGATGCGCGAAACGTCGAGCAGGTCTTCGATCAGGCGAGCCTGCGACTGCGCGTTGCGTTCGATGATCTCCAGCGCGCGCTCCAGTTGGCCCGCCTGCACCTTGGGTTCGCGCAAGAGCCTGGCCCACCCGAGGATCGCGTTGAGCGGCGAACGCAACTCATGCGAGATGGTGGCCAGAAACTCGTCCTTCAGCCGGTTCGCCTCTTCCGCCTCGGCGCGGGCGTCGCGCTCCCTGGCATGAAGCCGTTCCCGCTCCTCTTCGACGCGCTTGCGCCAGGTGATGTCGCGGGCGGTTTTTGAAACGCCGATTATGCGGCCGCCTCGGCCCAGAATCGGCGACGCCGTCAAGGAGACTTCGACGTCGGTCCAGTCCTTGCGCCGCCTGACGGTCTCGTAATGGCTGATCCGTTCGCCTGTCTTGATGCGTTCGAGAATCCGCGATTCTTCATCCCGGCGCACGAGCGGGAGTATCATAATCACCGGTTTGCCGACGGCTTCAGCCGCCGTGTAACCGTATAGCCTCTCCGCGCCGCTGTTCCAGCTACTGATGTTCCCCTTTAAATCCGCGCTGATGATGGCGTCGTCGGACGACTCCACTATGGCCGCCAGGTAAGCCGCCGCCTCTTCCCCACGCCTTCGCTCGCTGACGTCCACGCCGTTGCCGATCAGGTGGGGTTGGCCGTCGACTACAATCCGCCGCCCGGTGAAGAAGAAAGGAATGCCAAGCCTGTTTTTGGTCAGCAGCCGCGCTTCGATGTTCGCCTCGCCGCTGACAAAAACCTCCTCGATCTTACGCTCGACCGCCGGGCGGTCTTCCTCGACAATGAATTCGAGCGGGGTCATCAGGGCGATCTCGTCGCCGGTGTGTTCGGTGATCTCCTCAAGGTTTTTGTTCCACCTCAAGAATTTGCCCCGCCGGTCGAAGAGGTAAAAGACGCCGGGCAGTGTGTCAATAATCTCGTTTGAAAAATCACGCTCCGTGCCCAGCCGCTCCTCATTCTCGCGCAGCAGAGTCTCGACGCGCTTCTGGTCTTCAATGTCCGTGCTCGTGCCGAACCATTTGATGATCTCCCCTTCCTCGCTGCGCAGCGGCACGGCGCGAGTTTTGAACCAGCGGTAGTTTCCATCAGCCCTGCGAATGCGGTACTCCACGTCGAAGGCGCCGACTCCCTCCACCACCTGGTTCCAGGCGGCGCGCGTCGGCTCGCGGTCGTCAGGGTGGAGTTGATTTAGCCACCCGTAACCGAGTTGCTCCGACTCCGGGACGCCTGTGTAGCTCGTCCACTGCAGACCGAGGTAATCACATTCGCCGTCGGGGCGGCAGGTCCAGACCAGTTGGGGCAGGCTATCGATCAGCAGCCGCAAATACGACTGGCTTTGGCGCAACTGCTCTTCGAGTCGCTTGCGCTCGGTCAGGTCGCGCATGACCTTGATGAAACCCATCAGGTTCCCGGCCTCATCCCGCGTCGCCGTCATGATTCCCGAAGCCCAGAACCGTACGCCGCCCTTGCGCATCATCCAACGGTCGTCACTGGCCGAGCCTTCCTTGGTCGCGATTTCAATCTCTTTATCGGTGGCGCCTGAAGCCAGAGACTCCGGCGTGAACAACATCTTGATGTGCTGACCGATGAATTCGTCGCGGTCATACCCGAGCACGTTTTTGCACCCCTCGTTCCAGGTGGTGATGACGCCACGCGGGTCGGTGGTAAAGATGGCGTAATCCTTCACCTGGGCGATGAGATTGCGATAAAACTCTTCGCCTGCGTAAAACATAATCTTCTCTGTATGCGCGCGACCAAAGCGCCACACCGGCGCGACGTCGAGTTCCCCTGTACGTTTTCGGCGTGTACGCATCCGTACTGAAGAGATACGACTCCCAAGGCGCAGGCGCGATCGACATTCGGTCGCGACTCGGGAGCCAAGTAAAAACTCAGTGATATAAGCTTCGACGCGGTCGCCGCGCCACCCAATGCGTCAAGCTCGGGGCGGCGTGACATCACCGCGGGCCGCCTTCAACCGCTTTATGGCTTCAACCAAAACATTGCTGTCGAGAGGCTTCTTCAACACAACATTGGCCCCGGCGGCGAGCGCGTCCGCTTCATAATGATCGCCGTATGCGGAGATCACCACGATCGGAATCTGAGACAGTTCCGCCGTGCGTCTGACGTGTCTGATCAGGTCGCCTCCGCTGACCGAGGGCAGCATCAGGTCGGTGACCAGAATATCAGGTTTGATTTCTTGAAGGATTTCTATCGCCTTCTCGCCGTCTGAGGCCGTCGTTACGATGAAGCCTTCGCTTTCCAGTATCGTCTGCAGCAACGACTGGGAGTCCGGATTGTCTTCCGCGATCAGGATATTGGTTTTTTTCATACTCTCCTCGCGCGCGTCTCAGGCGGTCAACGCGACTCGCTCGCGTTGCGAACAAGCTGATACGGCAACACGCGTACCAAAGCTCAGTCGAGCCGTTCGCCCGCCTCTGCGGGTTCCACCATGACGGTTTTAAATGAGGAGAGTCTGACCTGACCGGGCGCGAAGCCTTTCATCTTGGTCACGTATTTTCTTTCACAGTAATTGACTGCGGCGCGGGGAAGGGTTCTGGCCTGGCTGAATTTCGCGGCCAGTTGCGCGGCTTCGGTGATGGCGCGCGGCGGGACCGGTTTGCGCTGAGGGTTGCGGAGCACCACGTGAGACCCCGGATAATCCGCGGCGTGGAACCAGAGGTCGTAAGATTTCGCGACGCGGAAAGTCAGGTGGTCGTTATCGGCGCCGGCGCGCCCGACCATGATCTCGTAGCCGTCGCTCGAGCGGTATCGGCGCACGCCGGGAATCTTCTCTTCTTTTTTAGCGTGCTGCGGCGGCCTCTTTTCCGGCGCGGGCAGGTTTAATTCAGCGGCGAGCGAATTCAGCGCGCCGGCGTCGACGCAGGCGTCGAGTTCGGCGAGATGTTTTTCGAGCAGCGCAATTTCATTCTCGATTTGCGGCAGGCGGTCGCTGACCTTCTCGAAGCCGCGGCGGGCCTTTCGCGCCAGTTTGAAATAATGTTCCGCGGCCTCTTGCGGCGTGGCGATGCCGGCCGAAGGGATTTCAATTAGGGGCTGGGCCTCGTCATAATAATCGGTGACCTGAAACCCGCCGCCGGTCTTCACGGCCTGGCGCAGGTTTGCAAGCAGCAGCTCTCCGTAGCGCTGGCTCAACTCGCCGTTTGAAAACTTGTCGAGGTCGCGCGCGAGGTGGTTGAGGAGGTCGCGCCGCTGCCTGAGCCGCGACAAGATGTGTGAACGCAACTTCCGCTTCAGCGCGAAAAATCGGCGGCGCTCTTCCATCAGCGCGAAATACGCGTCGGCGGCCTCAACGACGTCCGCGAACCGCAGCGCGCTCCGGTCGGAAAGGGATTCGAGTTCGATCGGCGACAGGACGAGGTCGAAGTCGTCGCGCCCGATTTCGCGCTTCAACTCGTCCATGCCGGTGATGGGGCCGGCGGGGGGCGCCGGCGGCGAGTAGATCGTCGGCTTCGGCGGCGATTCACACAGGTCGCTGAGTAGGCGACGCAGGGCCTCGTCCGGAGCTTCCCGCCGCGCGCGGGCGGCCAGCTCCCGCGCGTAGACCGGCGAGAATCCGATCAGTCGCCTGGCGGCTTCGGCGAGATCGCCGTCCGCCGCCGCGGTCAGTTCATCGAGCTTCTCCGCCGAACAATGGAAAGGGTCGAGTTTGTCGGGCGGTGGGGCGGGCGGGACGTATTGCGAAATCGTTTCGTCGTGTTCGCGCAATGAAGCGATGATGCGTGAATCTTCGGTCAGCAGGACGTTAGCCGAGCGGCCAGTCAGAGCCACAACCAGCTTCCGCCGCGCGGCCTTCCCGTCTTTGTCTTTGACGTTGAATTCGAGATGGATCACGCGGTCGTAGCCGAGTTTCTCGGCCGCCGCGAGCCGCGAGCCTCCCAGATGCTTTCTAGCCAGCGCAACGAAGCCCGTGTCGGATCGCGGCTCGTCGCCGCCCTGTTTCGGATTTCGCGCGGTCAGATAAAACGCCAGTCGCTGCGGGTCTGTTGAAATCATCAGCCAGCGTTCATTGGGCGCGTAGAAATCTATGGCCAGATCGGTCGCGCCGATCTGGTATATTCCGCCGACTCGATGCCCGCCGAGCCGCATCCCAAGCCCATTCACGATGATTTGCAGTAGAAAGTTGTCCATAGCTCATTCGATTGCGGATTGCGGATTGCGGATTGCGGATTGAAGGAATCCTACGATTACATTCCCCGCGTTTTTCGATTTCAGGTTGCCGATTGAGGCTCAAAGAATCCGCAATCCGCAATCCGCAATCCGCAATGGCCCTACCGCTGGGCTACAGTTGTGCCGGAGATCAGATCGGGCAGGGTTCGGCGGGACGCGTTGAGCCATGCGGTCAGGTACAACGGAAAGAATATGAACACCATCGTCGCCGCCGACGCGCGCAGCATCTTCCGCCAGAGCGTGACAGGCAGGCTGGCGCCGCCGGCGTTGACTACGTTCAATTTGAGCAGCGCCATCCCGAACGTGCGTCCCGCGAACGCCAACATCACTACCTGATAAATGAAGGCTACGGCCGAAAGCAGCAGCGCCATCAAGAGGCGCGACTCGTCGCCGAACGAAGTGGCGTTGTTAAACGTCGCGTAAGAGCCGAAGATCAGCAGAAAGGCCGTGAAGACGATTTCAAAGTCACAGACGCCTGCCAGCAGGCGCGCATAGAGCAGGGCCGGCTCGGCTTCGGGTCTCGGCGTCTCAAGGGCTTGCGTGATTTCTGGGACTCGCGTCTCGACATGTTTATCCGCCGCGCCGGCCAAGGGCCCGCCGGCTGATGGTTCGCTGGTTGAAATCTGAGGCGGAGAGGTGGAGGGACGGAGGGACTGGGCGACTGGGCGACTGGGCGACTGGGCGACTGGGCGACTGGGCGACTGGGCGACTGGGCGACTGGGCGACTGGGCGACTGGGCGACTTTGAGAAAAATCTCCTCGTCGCCCCGTCGCCTCGTCGCCCAATCGCCCCGCCTCGTGCGACGACCATCGGATACGCTTCAACGCCGACTCGACAATCGGATTGCGATTGGGCTTTGTTTCGCCGACCTGGGCGCGCGGCGATTGGACGGGCGATGAGTTCGGCGCTGTAAGGCTGCTCGTAGCGCGTTTCTCTTTAATCCGCCGGACCCGTTCCTTCAATTCGGCGCGCCAGGGCGGATTGGTCGCGCTCTTGGGACCGCTTTCGGCTAAGGTCTGCCGCGCAGGCGCGGCCTCGGCCCGTCTATTCAAAGCGGAAGGGAAGTGGAGCAGATTAACGTCGGCGTCTTTTCGCGGAATGATCGTCGGAGATTCGGCAGGCGGCCCGCTCGCGCGAGGCGGCGTTGATTGACTGTGGGGCGGTTCGGTGCGCCGCCACGCGAGCCTACTGTGCAGCGCATTGTTGTGATTGCACGCGCGGCAAACGATCGCCACGCCAATCAGCTCATTACCGCATCTTTCACACTTCATGATCCTTGAATTGGAACAATCAAGAGTGAGGTCGAATTTAGTCTGTCCCACTCATGATCGTTCCGGTTGCGTAGCCCGAATAGGAGGACAGACTAAATTCTGTCCTGCTCTTGATTGTTCTGATTGCGGAGCATGAATTGGAGGACAGACTAAATTCTGTCCTGCTATTGATTATTCTGATTGCATAAAAAGCGCGGCGATAGTAGCAAAGGTCAATGTGCAAGGCAAGAAATCGTAGCGGCCAAGAGGGATCAGAGTCGTGAAGCTCGTCGATGTTTGTGAGGTGAAGGTGCGCTACGGTACCGACAAAACAGGGAATGATCTTTAATTCTCTCCTGGAGTCTTGAACCGGATTAGACATGATTGCCCCGGCTAGAACGAAACGGCCCGCGTTGACGATCGTCTTTCGCGCGGCGACCATCCTGTTGGTAATCGCATCGGCCGTGTCGCTGACGGGCTGCCGACAGCCGGCGCTCCGCCCGAATCTGCCGCAAATCTACACGCCGCCCGCCGCGCCAGGCTCCGGCAAACCGCCAGTCATCTTCATCCCCGGCATGCTCGGCTCGCGCCTGGTCAACAGTCGCACGGGAGAGGTTATATGGCCCGATCTGAGGGTGGACGGCGACGAGATCGCGCTCCCCATTTCGTCGCCGGTTCTCGCCCAAAACACCGATGAGGTGGTAGCCACTGAGGTTCTGGAAGAGGCCAAGGTCAGCGCGCTGATCCCTGAAATATCCATCTACGGGCCGCTGCTCGAAGCCCTCGAAAGGTACGGCGGATACAAGCGCGCCAGATTCGACGCGCCGCCGCCCGGGGGCGACTGCGACACCTTGTATCTCTTCCCTTACGATTGGAGGCGCGACGTCGTCGAATCGGCGCGGGCGCTCGGTTGTATGATCGAAGAACTCAAGCGGCGGCTGGGCAGGCCGGACCTGCGCTTCGACATCGTGGCTCATTCGATGGGCGGGCTGGTGGCGCGCTACTACGCGATGTACGGCGAGCGCGATGTCCTCGACGCCGCCGTCGCATGCCCCGATTGGTCGGGGGCGCGGAACCTGAACAGGGTCGTTCTGATCGCCACGCCGAACGGGGGTTCGATGAACTCGCTTCGTGTGTTGCTGAAAGGTTTTTCGGCGATGTCCTTCGCCAGGCCCTTCGGCGCCTTTCCGCGTAAGCTCAGCCGTAAGCTGCCGTTCGCGCGCGTCGGCCCTCGCGTAACTTTCACAGTGCCCGCTATTTATCAACTGCTCCCGCCGAACGGGCAGGCGCGGTTTTTCAGCGCCGACCTGATCCCGCTGCCCGTAGACCTGTACGACGTGGAGACGTGGCGGCGTTTAAAATGGTCGGCGGCTTTCGACGAATCGTCACGCCGGCTTGAGCTGGCGCGGATGGCCACAAGACTGGGGCCGAACGCCGCGAGGGCCGAAAGTTTAAAGCGCGCCGCGGAGCGCGAAGGCTTTTTGCGAGTGGTCTTGCGGCGGTCAGTGACCTTTCACAACGCGCTGGCCGTCGCGTGCCCGCCGCCCCTTAGCCTGCGCTTCTCTTTCATCGGAGGCGATTGCATCCCCACTCTCGACGGCGCCGTCATCCTCAACGGCGCGTCTCCGCGCACGATCTTCAGCGTCGCCGAAGTTCCCGGCGATCAATTGTCGAGGCGCAAGGCGGCGGATTTGATCTTCAACCCCGGCGACGGCACCATCACTCGCCACAGCCTCTTCGGGCGCCCGCCCGGCGCGCAGCCGGCCGTGGCCGTTGCGACGTCAATGCGCTCTACGTATGTCGGGACTAACCTCTTTTGCGATTCTCACAACGGCCTCTCACACGATCGGACGATGCAAGACAATCTCTTGACGGCGCTGCTGATCAACCGATAATGACACCGCGCTCCAAAGGCTGTCGCCATCAAAAACGACGAAGCCTGTAACCGGCCGCTCTGGAGCCGCGTTTTTGTAAGCGGAATACATAATCTTTTCCCTGCCAATCAATGGGCAATGCGTAGTGGGCGATGTGCAATGTGAGGAATGAACTATGCGAGTCTTGGAACTTCAAGTCAACGGAACCAAGCGCCGCGTCGAGGTTGACGGCGAGCGCTCCTTGCTCAGCGTGTTGCGCGACGAGCTTGATTTGACCGGCGCGAAATACGGCTGCGGCGAGGGACAGTGCGGCGCCTGCACCGTGTTGGTTGACGGGCGGGCAGTGCGCTCCTGCCTGACACAAGCGGCCTCGGCCGAGGGCAAACAGATCACCACCGTCGAGGGCCTGGAGCGGAACGGGGCTCTCCATCCGCTGCAGGAGGCCTTTCTGGCCGTGGACGCGATGCAGTGCGGTTATTGCACGGCGGGAATGATCATGTCGGGCGTCGGGCTGTTGAAGAAGACTCCGAACCCGACCGACGCTGAGATACTGCGCGCGATGGAGGGCAACATCTGTCGCTGCGGAACCTATCCGCGAATAGTCGCCGCCATTCGGCAGGCCGCGGGCGGCGACAAGGCCGCGAAAGGAGTCGCGCAATGATCGAACGGTTGACGGAAGAAATCGAGCTTGAGCCGGAGCGGTACGAATTGACCGAAGGCCCGGCCTATCATTTCGAACTCGGCGAAATGCAGCGCCGCGATTTTTTCAGAGTGTTAGGCGGAGGCGTGCTGATCGTCCTGGCGCTAAAAGACTCTCCGGCGCAGCAGGAGTCGGGCCGCGGCGGTCGTCGAGGCGGGCCTCCGCGCCCTGTTGAGGTCGGCGCATGGCTGCGCATCGCCGAAGACGGGACGGTGACGGCCTACACCGGCAAGGCCGAAGTCGGACAGAACATTCGCACTTCGCTGACGCAAGCCGTCGCCGAAGAACTGCGCGCGCCGGTCTCCGCGATCAAGGTCGTCATGGGCGACACCGATCTGACGCCGTTTGACATGGGCACCTTCGGCAGCCTCACCACGCCCGATATGTTCCCGCAACTGCGCAAAGCGGCGGCGGCGGCCCGCGAGATCATGATCGATCTGGCCGCCGAACAGTTGAAAGTCGAACGCGGCTCGCTCCTCTCCGCTAACGGCAAGGTAACGCATTCGGCGACCGACCGATCACTGAGCTACGGCGACTTGAGCAAGGGACAGAAAATAATGAAGGCCATCGGCGCGGCCTCTCTCTCTTCGCCCGAGGAATGGAAGGTCTCGGGCAAGGCGCTGCGCAAGGTCAATGGCCGCGACATCGTCACCGGCAAGCATCGATACACGCCCGACATCAAGCTTCCCGAAACGCTTCATGGGAAAGTCTTGCGGCCGTCGGCCTTCGGCGCGACGCTGGCCTCAATTGACTCAAATGAGGCGGAAAAGCTGTCCGGCGTGACCGTCGTACGTGACGGCGATTTCGCCGGCGTCGTCGCGCCAAAGGAGGAGACGGCCGCGCGGGCCGTCGCGGCCATTCGCGCCGAGTGGAAGGCGACGCCGCAGGTCTCGGCCAAAGAACTCTTCGAGCATTTGCGCAAGACGCCGAACCCGCCGGCCGGCGCTCCCGCCGCATTGGCCGAAGCTCTCGCCGCCGCGCATCAGAAACTCGAACGAACTTACACCGTCGCATACATCGCGCACGCGCCGTTGGAACCACGCGCCGCCGTGGCCGAATGGAAAGACGGCAAGCTGACCGTCTGGACGGGCACGCAGCGACCCTTCGGCGTACGAGGCGAACTCGCCGAGGCGTTCCGCGTCCCCGAAGCCAGCGTGCGCGTCATCGTGCCCGACACGGGATCGGGCTACGGCGGCAAACATACCGGCGAAGCCGCAATCGAGGCCGCGCGCCTGGCCAAAGCCGCGGGCAAGCCCGTCAAGCTAGTCTGGACGCGCGAGGAAGAATTCACCTGGGCATACTTCCGCCCGGCCGGCGTGATCGATGTGACTAGCGGCGTCAACAAAGACGGCGTTATCACGGCGTGGGATTTCCACAACTACAACTCCGGTAGCGCGGGGCTGCCCCCGGTCTACGCGATTCAGAATCAACGCAACGAATATCACCGCTCCGATTATCCCCTGCGCCAGGGGTCATATCGCGCGCTGGCTTCGACAGCCAACCACTTCGCGCGCGAAGTCCACGTCGACGAACTCGCTCACAGTCTGAAGATGGACCCGCTCGAATTCCGCCTGAAGAACCTGAAAGACGACCGGCTACGCGCCGTATTGGAAGCGGCGGCGAAAACTTTTGGTTGGGGCAAATCGAAGCCGGCCGCGAATCACGGCTTCGGGATCGCCGGCGGATTCGAGAAGCGCGGTTACGTCGCCAACTGCGCCGAGGTCGCCGTCGATCGCGCTAGCGGCAAGGCGCGGATAGTCCGCGTCGTGACGGCCTTCGAGTGTGGCGCCGTCGTCAACCCGGACGGATTGAAGAATCAGGTCGAAGGCTCGGTCATTCAAGGCATCGGCGGCGCGCTCTTCGAGGCGATCGATTTCGAGAACGGCAAGATTCTCAATCCTCGCTTTTCGCGCTACCGCGTGCCGCGCTTCAGCGACATGCCGAAGCTCGAAACAGTTCTGCTCGACCGCAAAGATTTGCAGCCGGCGGGAGCCGGCGAATGCCCGATCGTCGCGCTGGCGCCGGCGGTGGGCGCCGCCATCTTCGACGCGACCGGAGTTCGCCTCCGTTCGCTGCCGATGATTCCGAATGGTTTGAAGTCATAATGCGATACAAGTCGATCCTTTGCGGGGCGGTAATGGCGCTATACGTGGCGCTCGCCTCTTCCTTCGTCTCCTCCGCGCCCTGGGCGCAGGAGAAGCAGAAGCGCGAGGAGTTCGGTTCCAGTCTGAAGAGGCTCAGATGGGACGAACGAGAGCAAAGAGCGGTTGAGACGAGAAAGGGCGATGAGCGGGCGGATTCGGACATGGTCATCAGGGTGGAGACGTCGCTCGCTGTCTTCGAGATTCTGGCGTTCGACAAAAAGGGGCGGGCCGTTCCGGGACTGAGCAAGAGCGATTTCATCGTCACCGAAGACGGCGCGCCGCAGGAGGTCGCGAGCCTTTCGCCAGGCGACGGCTCGACCGTCCCCCGCTCCGTCATTCTGATCATTGATTACAGCGTCAGCCAGCTACCCTTCATTGAAAGCAGCGTCGCGGCGGCCAAGGCCCTCGTCGACAGGCTCAAGCCGAATGACCGCATGGCGATTGTGACCGACGACGTCGCGCTGTTGGCGCCGTTCACGAGAGACAAGTTGAAGCTCAAGGACGGGCTGGACTCGCTGCGAAAGAGGGCGAAGTCCAAACGCTTCGGGCGCAGCGAACAATACAGCGCGCTGCTGGCGACGCTCAAAGAACTCACGGTCGGCGTCGAGCGTCCGATCATTATTTTCCAAACTGACGGCGATGAACTGAGCAGCCTCAGAAACGCCGCCGCCTCGCCTCCCGGCGCGGAGGTTCGCGCCACGCCCGGCGACTCCTTCAAGGAGTACAGCCTTGAAGATATTTACACCGCGGCTGAAAAGACGCGGGCGTCGATCTACGCCGTCATCCCCGGCGTCAGGTTCGCCGGGGTCCCGCCCGAAGAGCATGTTGAAAGGGCGAGAAAGCTCTTCGGGAAATTGTTTCAACTGCAGCAGGAATGGGGCGGGTGGGGGCGTCTACTGACGCCGACGTTTGAAAACTACCTTCGGTCTCGCGCCCAGACCGCGCTTCGCCAGCAACTCGCCCTGGCCGGGATCGCCAATCTGGCGGGCGGATGGGCGGAATACCTTGAAGAGCCTGGACAGGCGGCGGGAATCTACGACCGAATTTTCTCGGGTATCGAGCGTCGCTACATCCTCACCTATTACCCGGCGAACACCAAGCGCGACGGTAAACTGCGGCGCGTCGAAATCAAAGTGCGGAATCATCCGGAATACGCAATCTTAGGGAAGAAATCCTATTACGCTGACAGTCAGTGATTGAATTGGCGTCATCGTCCGCCATATTTCATATTTCATATGAAATATGTAGAGACTTTATGCGCTTATCAAAAAGAATAATTATTGCGACTCGCGGGTTATTGACTTGCCTTGCGTTGGCGCTGCTCAGCGTGATCGCTTCGGCGCAGGGCGCCGGCGCGAGCGCGAAGCCGCCCACGCTCTTCTTGATCGGCGACTCGACAGTCAGGAACGGGGCGGGCGACGGAGCGAATAAACAATGGGGATGGGGCGAGCCTATAGTCGCCTACTTCGACCCGGCGAAGATCGCTGTTTTGAACCGGGCGCGCGGCGGGCGCAGCAGCCGCACGTTTTTGACAGAAGGGCTGTGGGAACAGGTCTTGTCGGCGATGAAGCCGGGCGATTTCGTGTTGATACAATTCGGCCACAACGACGGCGGGCCTATCAACGACAACTCGCGCGCGCGCGGCACGATCAAAGGCGTGGGCGAAGAGACCGAAGAGATTGACAACCTTCTCACTAAAAAACACGAAGTCGTTCACAGCTATGGCTGGTACTTGCGAAAGTATATCGCCGACACTAAGGCCAAAGGCGCGACGCCCGTCATATGCTCGCCAGTCCCGCGAAAGATTTGGAAAGAGGGCCGGATAGTTCGTGACCAATATGCGCAGTGGGCCGAGGAAGTAGCAAAGGCTGAAAAGGTCGGATTCATTGACCTGAACGAAATCATCGCCCGCCAATATGATGCGATGGGCGCTGAAAAGGTCGAGCCGCTCTTCGCTGATGAACACACGCACACGACCCTCCCGAAAATTTTAAAATTCCTGCCAGCCCGCTGCGCTCCGAGGTGAAACCGCCGGGGAATTGAAAGATAATAAACAATCGAGCAGAGATTTCGAGGCGCTTTCATTTCTCATATGCCATATGCCATATTTCATATGACGATTGCTCCTCAGAGTTTTTGCGTCAGCGCTTCCAGCCTCTCAAGCGCCCCGGAAGGAATACACATTCGACAGGAGTTTTTATGCAGAAGGAAAGTTGTGACATTGGTCTGATCGGCTTAGCCGTGATGGGACAGAACCTGGTTTTGAATATGAACGACCACGGCAATCGCGTGGCCGTCTTCAACCGCACTGTTTCGAAAGTAGACGAATTCATTCAGAACGAAGCCGCCGGAACTCAGGTCGTGGGCGCGCATTCGATTGAGGAATTTGTAGCGTCCCTGAAGCGCCCGCGTCGCGTAATGCTGATGGTCAAGGCGGGCGATACCGTGGATCAGATGATCGAGGGCCTGCTGCCGCATCTCGACAAGGGGGACATCGTCATTGACGGCGGCAATTCGCATTACCCGGACACGAATCGCCGCGCTAAAGACCTGGCGGAGAAGGGAATTCTCTTCATCGGCACGGGCGTTTCGGGCGGCGAAGAAGGGGCGCGGTTCGGGCCGTCAATTATGCCGGGGGGAAATCCTGCGGCCTGGCCCCACGTCAAAGAGATCTTTCAATCCATCGCCGCCAAGGTGGAAGACGGCTCGCCCTGCTGCGACTGGGTCGGCGAAAACGGCGCGGGCCATTACGTCAAGATGATCCACAACGGCATCGAGTACGGCGACATGCAGCTCATCTGTGAAGCCTACCATCTGCTGAGCGCCGGCCTGGGCTTGACCGCTGAAGATCTGCATGAAGTTTTCGCCGAATGGAACAAGGGCGAGCTGGACAGCTACCTGATCGAGATCACGAGCGAGATTTTCACCAAGAAGGATGAAGACGGCGCGCCGATGGTGGACAAGATTCTGGACGCCGCCGGGCAGAAAGGCACCGGCAAATGGACTGGCGTTAACTCGCTTGAACTTGGCGTGCCGGTGACGCTGATAGGCGAAGCCGTTTACGCCCGTTGCCTTTCGGCGATGAAAGACGAGCGCGTCGCCGCGTCAGAGATCTTGACCGGCCCGAAGCTCCCTGCGGCGCAAGATCGCCAACAGTTCATAGAAGACGCTCGCCGCGCGCTCTACTGTTCGAAGGTCGTCTCGTACGCCCAGGGCTATATGTTGATGCGCGAGGCGGCGAAAGAACAGGGATGGGACCTGAACTACGGCGGCATCGCATTGATGTGGCGCGGCGGCTGCATCATCCGTAGCCGCTTCCTCGGCAAGATCAAAGAGGCGTTCGACAAGAATCCGCAGTTGACCAATCTGCTGCTCGACGATTTCTTCAGCCGGACGTTGAATGAGTATCAAGCCTCGTGGCGGCGCGCCATCATCAAGGCCATCGAGTACGGCGTGCCGACGCCCGCCTTCTCGACGGCGCTCTCGTTCTTCGACGGCTACCGCGCCGAGCGCCTGCCGGCGAACCTGCTGCAGGCGCAGCGCGACTTCTTCGGCGCTCACACCTACGAGCGCGTGGACAGGCCGCGCGGCGAGTTTTTCCATACGAACTGGACGGGTCGCGGCGGTCGTGTCTCGTCCGGGACGTATAACGTTTAGTCTCCATTCTCCATTCGCAACTCTCCATTCACCATTCTCAGGCGGAAAAAAGGGGCATCTATTTCCGCCTGAGAATGGTGAATGGAGAATGGAGAAACAGTACTGCGCGCGTAAGCAAGCGGTTGGCTGTCTGATGCGCCGCTTGCTTACGCGCGCAGTACTGTTCCAATCAAAGGATCAATCGTATGAAACTATTCCCGGCGCTGCTCACACTCAGTTTGGCGTTGTTCGTCGTCTCATCGGCCTTCGCGCAAGCGAATCAGCAGCAGGAGAACTATCCGCCACACCCTGATTCACAGGAACAACCCGGCGTTCCGAAAGGCGAGACGCTGAAGTTCACCTTCGAGAACTCGAAAATCTTCCCGGGCACGTGGCGCGAGTATTGGGTCTACGTGCCCGCGCAGTACACGCCCGACAAGCCCGCTTGCGTTTACGTCAATCAGGACGGCGTTCAGTGGAACGCGCCAGTCGTCTTCGACAATCTGATTCACAAAAAAGAGATGCCCGTGACCATCGGCGTCTTTGTGATGCACGGGCGAGTGAGGGCCGCGAACGCCGAATCCGCGCTCGACCGCTTCAACCGCAGCTTCGAGTACGACGGCCTCGGCGACAATTACGCGCGCTTCCTGCTCGAGGAACTGTTGCCCGACGTCGAGACGAAGAAGACTTCGGACGGCCGGCCTATTCGTTTGTCAAAGAACGGAAACGACCGCGCCATCGGCGGATCGTCGTCGGGCGCGATCTGCGCTTTCACCGCCGCCTGGGAGCGGCCCGACGCGTTTTCGCGCGTCTTCAGCGCCATCGGCACATACGTCGGATTGCGCGGGGGGCATAACTATTCGACGCTCATTCGCAAGTACGAGCCGAAGCCGATCCGCGTCTTTCTGCAGGACGGCGCGAACGACCTGAACATCTACGGCGGAGACTGGTGGATGGCTAACCAGGCGATGGAGCGGTCGCTGGCGTTCGCCGGCTATGAGGTTCAACACGTCTGGGGCGAAGGCCAGCACAGCGGCAAGCACGGCACGGCGATTTTTCCCGACGCGATGCGCTGGTTGTGGAAGCGGTGGCCGGAGCCTGTGAAGGCAGGCGCGTCGAAGAACGCCACGCTCGACGCGCTGCTCATTCCCGGCGAAGAATGGAAGTTGGTGAGCGAAGGTTATCGCTTCACCGAAGGCCCGGCGGTCAACGCCAAAGGCGAGGTCTTCTTCACCGACATTCCGAACAGCAAGATTCACAAGATCGGCCGCGACGGCAAGGTCACGGAGTTCGTGGCCGATTCGAAGCGCGCCAACGGGCAGGCGTTCGGCCCGGACGGGCGGCTTTACGTCGTGGCGAGCGGCGAGAAGAAGATCGTCGCTTATGACGTCGAAAAATCCGGAAGTCCGCCGGCGGTCATCGCCGAAGGCATTAGCGGCAACGATATCGTGGTAGCGCGCAACGGGAACATCTACGTCACGGAGCCGAACACGCCCGCCGCCGACCAGAGCAACGTCTGGCTGATCAAGCCGAACGGCGAGAAGAAAGTCGTGGACACTGGACTGCGTTACTCCAACGGCGTCACATTGTCGCCCGACCAGACGCTGCTTTACGTCGCTGATTACCGTTCGCACTGGGTCTACAGTTATCAAATCCAGCCTGACGGCTCCCTGGAATCCAAGCAGCAATATTATTGGATCCACGTGGCCGATACGGCCGACAGCAGCCAGGCCGACGGCATGCGCGTCGACCGCGACGGGCGGCTCTACGTTGCGACGCGTATGGGCATTCAGGTTTGCGATCAGGCCGGGCGCGTGAACGCGATCATTCCGACACCGAACGGCAGAGTCTCGAATCTGACCTTCGGCGGCGAAAACGGCGATACGCTCTTCGCCACCTGTGGCGACAAGGTCTATAAGCGCAAGCTGAAGGTCAAAGGCGCTAACGCCTGGGACGCGCCTCATAGGCCCGCCCAGCCGAGGCTGTGACTCGATATTTCGTATTCGTAATAAAACTCCCTCGATAGAACGCTGATGACGCGGACAGGGCGGATTCACGCCGATCTCTTTTAGCTCCTATACGCGATGATCCGTCGTGTCCCCGTCATCAGCGTTCCGTTAACCCATGCGCCGATATGAAAAGCGCCCTAGGAGATTATCAATGCCATTTAAGATAGAAGAAGAATTTGAGGTGCGAGCGCCGGTTCAGCAGGTGTGGGAGTACTTGATCGATCCCGCCAAAGTGGTCGTTTGCATACCCGGGGCTGAGCTATTAGAGGCGCGGGACGAACGCACGTTCGTCGGCGCCGTGAAGGTAAAAGTCGGCCCCATGACAATGTCATTCAAAGGCCTGATGAAATTCACCGAAGTGGACGAACAAGGGCATCAGGTCCGCATGGTGGGCGAAGGGCGCGATGCAGGCGGGGCGGGATCTGCGAAGGTGACTATGCTGAGCAAAGTCGCGCCGCTCGGCGGCGGGGGCGCCCTGGTCGTCGTTAACGCTGAGGTAGACCTTGTCGGAAAGGTGGTGCAGTTCGGCCGCGGGATGATCGAAGAGGTTTCCAGGCAATTATTCCGGCAATTCTCCGCCTGCGTGAAGCAGCGTCTTGAGGTCGCCAACGAGGCTCAGACGTCCGGAACTCAAACTGCTGAACCTCAAGCTCCTGAAGCCGAAAGGGAGGCGCTGAGCGCCGCTCCGCTCGTTCTGCAAGCGATGTGGGCCGTAATCAAGCGCTTTTTCCTCCGCTTGATTGGAAATAGAGCTTGACGCACGAGCGAAGCGCTTCGAGCGGGAGCAAGGCGCACTTCATTCTTGAAGGCTTTATGTCGCTCTTTAACGATGCAATAAGCTCTTCATCGGAAATCAGGGCGCCCGGGGCGATCTCCACGCCTAGAACCAACTCGGTCAGCAGGGAAGCGGCGGCGATGCTGATGGCGCAGCCGTCGCCCACGAAGCGAGCGGCAGCGACGCGGTTGTCACTGATCTTCAGTTCGATCCTGATCCGATCGCCGCACAGCGGATTGAACTCTTCATAGGCTGTGTCGGGAGAAGGAAGACTGCCGTAATTCCGCGGATTGCGGAAGTGGTCAAGCAGTGTGTCGCTATAAAGTGTTTGTTGTCTGTCCGTGGCGTTTTCACCTTCCCTCTCGATGGATGCTCCATCCACAGCCACAGGCTTGGATGGAGAGGAAATCGAGACCGGATGTGAGTTGAAGGGCTTGCCCCTTCGACACTCCTTGAACGAACTGAACGCCATCGTCATCAGCGCGCAGGAAGGCTTCCTTTAGCGGCTCCGACTTGCATCCGGCGAGGAACGCGAGAGCCGACAGGATTGCGAGTGGCGCTTTGACGCCGGTTCTCATTTCGCCCCTTTCTTCGAATTCTTAGACACTCCCGTTATTTTCGTTCCGCGCGCTGGCCCAGGCTTCGGCAGCTTCTATGATGTTCCACCATAGAGAATTGTATAATTCTAGCTGTCAGTCGGACAACACGGAGGACACAGCGATGCAATTCAACATTGCGACCCTTGCCGCTGCCCGCAAAGGCGCATAGAAAGCGCACGGCCCGCGTGGGAACGATAATAACACCCGCGCGGGCCTGACATCGGCCATCGCCGGAGCAATAGGCCAATGTACAGAGCCATTCTATTGCCCCGGCTCAATTTTTGAAAATGAGCGCGGCGGAACCGCCAGCCGCAACAGGCAGGCCGAAGAAAGGTACGCATTGCGTGCCTTTATCTAAAGGGGCGAACTACCGAAGGATTGCGCAAATTGCGGCCCGGCGGCCGCCTCTGAAACAGCAAAGCCGGGTGAGACATCACTACGCCCCACCCGGCAAAGCCCAATTCTGTGACTCGTCGGCGGCCTGCTTTTTGCGCCACAGGCCGCCAGTTGCGCGCATTATGCATCTCGTCGGCTCGATGCGTCGAGACTTGCCGCAACTTTTCAGCCGTAAAGCCCAATGATGTTAAATTAATCCCAGTCTTGGGTTGATCACATCGAAATCACGTCCGCGAATCCCAGTCTTGGGTTGATCACATCGAAATCACGTCCGCGTGGCAGAGATTGTAGAACAGAACCTTCAGTTGGAGAGTGTTCCACAACCCAAGCCACGAACGGGAAAAAACGCGGTCGATGAACTTGAACCATAATTGAGAGAAGGTTGTTTCAATCTGCTGACGGATTTGTGAAAGAAGCTTTTTGCGTCCTGGCGCATCCGCGCGAGTCAGCATCAACATTTCAGCTTCTTCGATCAGCAGGTCCTGAAACTTCTTACCGCAATAACCAAGATCGCCAATGGTAATTCCGCCATCGGCGGCCATCAGCAGATCCGGCGCCGGGACACGATCATCAATATTGGCGGGCGTCAGGATGAGATTGACCACTCGCCCGTCGACGTGCCGGAGGGTATGAAGTTTGAAACCGAAGAACCAACCTTTCTTCGTTTTGCCAAAGTGAGCCCCGTCCTCGCGCATCAGCCGCACGCGGCCGTGGCGGAGCGGATGGCAGACGGGGATCGGCTTGGAGTCAATCAAGTAGAGTTTTGACTGACCGCTTGACAACGCAGTGCTGGCGACCAGTAAGTCGCTGACCAGGTGATTCAACGCGTGTAAGCGGGCGAGCCATTGCTTGTAACTGGGCAGATGCGGAAAGGCCGCTTGATGATTGTCACGAATCTTCTGATAGGTCTCTTTCAAACTCTGAACGCCTAAGGCGCTCTGAGAGAGCCCAATGGTCAGGACTTCGGCGTCGCTGAAAGCGGGCTCAGCGTTATTTGAGCTGCGCCATTGCGCCTTTTCCGGATGCTGCTTGAGATGGTCGTCAATAAACACGTAGATTTCTGTCAGATGGTCATTTATGCTTGGCATTGGGTCGTCCTTCATTGAAGTTGTAGTTGTGTTGCAACGTAATTCTACTCTTCAATGAAG
>WNFV01003999.1_pt1 | contig 31403 bp, 25 predicted proteins | sample 5400101 | NCBI WGS metagenome assembly WNFV01 (sample SAMN13153361, study PRJNA577476) | soil metagenome | isolation source: 115 cm soil or saprolite under grassland replicate 1 | place: USA:California | collected 2016-06-15 | reverse complement strand
GAACGCAATCATCCCTCCTTTGTCACTCGTAGGGCCGGTTATCACGATCCGCAAATTCTCGCGTGATCTCCTGACGATGGACAATCTCGTCCGTCTTGGCAGCCTTACGCGGGAAGTTGGCGAGTTCCTGGCGGCGTGCGTGGCTGGTCGACTGAACATCATCGTTTCAGGTGGCACTGGATCTGGCAAGACCACGCTGCTGAACGTCTTGTCGACCTACATCCCCAGTTCGGAGCGGATCATCACGATCGAAGACGCCGCCGAGCTCCAGCTACGGCAGGAACACGTCATCACGCTCGAGAAGCGGCCGGCCAGCGTCGAAGGGCGCGGGGAGGTCACTATCCGTGACCTGGTTGTCAACGCGCTACGCATGCGACCCGACCGATTAGTCGTCGGCGAGGTACGTGGACCAGAGGCGCTGGACATGTTGCAGGCGATGAACACGGGTCACGACGGCTCCATGACAAGTCTGCACTCGAACAGCGCGCGCGACACGCTCGCACGTATGGAGACGCTCGTGCTCATGGCCGGTTTCGACTTGCCTCACCGCGCGATTCGCGAGCAGATTGCCTCCGCCGTCGACCTCATTGTTCATCAGGAGCGAATGCCGGATGGCAGCCGAAAGATCGTCCGGATCGCAGAGGTACAGGGGATGGAGCAGCAGACAATTGTCATGCAGGACGTGTTCGTTCTGCAGAACGCGGCCGATCCCTCGCGCAGCGCGGGCAGGCTTCAGGCAACAGGTATTCGGCCCAAGCTGCTGGACAAAATGGAGCGGAATGGCGTTCGCGTACCTCTTTCTTTGTTTCAGCCAAGCCCCGAATCGGCTCGCCCGGATCCATTGCGGCGAACCCCATGAGCGACCATCTCGCGCAGATTGCGGGACTCTTAGCCGCACTGGCGGTTGGCCTCGGACTCTGGGGCTATGTCGTGAACCGGCAGTCCAGGCGGCTTGACGAGCGCCTCCAACTTTTCGTCGGGGCCGGATCGCCGTCCCCGGATGCGCGCCGAACGCAACGTCTATCGCTGCTGCGGCGATTTGCACTGTGGCGCCGACTCTCGCTCGGCGCTCGACCTCTCCAACTAACTCAGGCTGGAGTGTCGCTGAGTCCGCGACGCTTCCTCTTGGTCCAGGTGTTGGTGATGCTGGTCGCACTCGCGGGCACGTTCGTTGTCGGGCGGCGCCTTGACCTGTCGGGTGTTGGGCTCGCGGTTGCGCTTTCGCTGGGGCTCGCGTGTGGCTTCACCATTCCTCGGCTGGTGTTGCAGTTCAAGCGACGCCGACGATTGCGCCAGTTCGAGGCCCAGTTCGCCAACGCGCTCGACTCACTCTCCAACGCAATGGAGGTCGGTTTGAGCTTGCCTCAGGCTTTCGAAATCCTGGCCCGCGACATGCCTGCGCCGCTCGGCCCCGAGTTCGCGCAAGTCGTGCGCGAGCTGGGGGTGGGCTTGCCAGTCGGCGAGGCACTCGACGGGCTCGCGCAACGGGTGCCCGTGCAGGATGTAGAAATCTTCGTCGCGGCAGTCCACATCCAGTACCGCACAGGTGGTGGGTTGAGCCAGGTGCTGCGTACCATCGCGGCAACCGTCCGCCAGCGGGTGAATCTGCGCGGTGAAATTCGCTCGATGACCGGACAGCAGCGATATTCGGCATACCTGATTAGCGGCCTGCCAGTCTTCATCGCGCTCATCATGAAGTTCGTCAGCCCGGCGTACTTTGAGCGGCTGCTGGAGCCCGGCGCAATCCGTTTCCTGCTACTCGGCGCCGCGGGCGGTGTGGTCGTCGGCTACTACTTCATGATGCGAATCGCGGATATTGAGGTCTGACCAATGCGTTGGAGAAATTGTCAGTTGCTAGCCACGTCGGTCGCGTTGTTACTCAGTCTGGCTCCCATCGCACCGAGCTATGCCGACGGCTTAACACTCGACGTGGTCGAGGTCCGTTCCGAGGGGTTCCCACGCCTCGTTGCGCGCTTGAAAGGGTCGGACTCCGACGATCTGGATCCGGATGTCTTGACCCGCGGACGACTGCACGTCATCGAGAACGGGCAACCCCAACAGACGGCCGAGCTGATGCAGATTCGGAATCCAGCCGTACCCACGTCTGTTGCACTGGCGCTGGACGTCAGTGGCAGCATGGCCGACGAGGACAAGCTTACGCAGGCCCAAGCGGCCGCCAAGCGCTTCATTCAGCAGATGCGCCCGCGCGACCAGGTCGCACTGCTCAGCTTTGGCGATCACGTTATGGTTCCCCAAAAGTTGACACGCGACAGGAATCTGTTGGCGCGCTCAATCGACAAACTGGCGCCCGCGGGTAACACGCGGCTATACGACGCCGTCGCTCAGAGTGTGACGCAATTAAGCCTCTCGCCGAGCGGCGCGCGAGCTCTGGTGGTGCTCACGGATGGGCTCGACACGGCGAGTGAGCGGACCCTCCAGGACGACATAGCGCAGGCTGTACGTACGGCCGTGCCGGTGTATGCGATCGGCCTCGGCTCAGACGCCGACGCCGAAATTCTTCAGCAGCTGGCGGCTGCAACGGGCGGCCGTTACTACTCGGCTCCTACAGGCGAAGACCTCACGCGGGTGTTCCGCCTCATCTCGCGACAGCTCACGAGTCAGTACGAGGTGTCCTGGATCAGCAGTTCGCATCCAGTGGGGGGCACGGACGTGCCGGTCCAGATCAGAATCGAAACTGACACGGTGTCCACTGAACTGAGTTTCAAGTACACAACTCCGGTATTCGGGCGGACTCTCGTGGAGCGTGACAACCCGGTCCAGGAGCTCGCCATGGTTGGCCCAGCGGCGGGCCCCAGCCAGCAGCAGGTCCTTATCGCCGGGAGTATCGCCGCGGTCAGCGTGCTGTTGCTGTTCTTTGGCCTGGTGCGTAAGCGCGTCAACCGCCGGCTCTACAGCCGACTCCGGATCTACGTCGCCGGTCAGCCAGACACCGCGTCATCGGACTCTGTGCTGCACAATAGTTCAACGCGCCGCGGGCGCGTGCATCCTTTGGTTGCGGCAGCGGCTCGCGTGACCACCCGCCTGGTTCCCAACAAACAGATTACGCGGCTGCGGCGGAAACTCGTCCAGGCGGGTCATGCGTCCGATCGACAGCTCAGGTTCTTCCTTGCCGCCGAGCTGACGCTGGCAGTGTTGCTCGGGATCGGTGCGTTCGAAGTGCTGGAGTTCACCGGTTTTGCTAAACGCTCGCCAGTGCTGGTAATCGCCCTCGTGGTGATGCTTGCTGGGTTCGGCATGTACTTGCCGTACATGTGGTTGCGGCGCCGGGTCGAGTGGCGCCAGCGGATGTTGCTGCGCACCTTGCCCGACGCGCTGGACTTGATGTCAATCTCCGTTACCGCGGGCCTATCGCTGGATAGCGCCATGTCCGAAGTCGTCGACAAGTGGGAAGGCCAGCTAAGCCGCGAGTTCAACCAGGTGTTGAACGAAATGCGGATGGGCGCCAGCCGACGTGAGGCTTTGCGCAACCTGGCTGAACGTACCCAGCTGGAGGACGTCCAGCTCCTGGTCGCAGCGCTGCTCCAGGCCGACGAACTCGGCACGAATCTCTCTGAAGCGCTATCGGTCCAGGCCGAGCAACTACGTGTGCGTCGCCGCCAGGTAGCAGAAGAGAAAGCCCGTAAGGCACCCGTCAAGATGCTCGTGCCTCTCGTGCTGTTCATCTTTCCGGCGATCTTTGTAGTCGTTCTCGCACCCGCCCTCATTCAAATCTTTGGTGTCCTTGGAAGTCTCGCTCATCGTGGCTAACGTCTCTCATCATCTCGCAGCCGTGGGCTGCCTCATTCTCAGGATCATGTTCGACCGGGTGCTCCCCATGACCTTATTCGGCGCCTTATCATTCGGATGCCTGCGCCGCGTGGGACAGGTTTGGGTGCTCCAGACGGAGGCAACTCCACAGGCCTCGCTGGTTCATGGGCTGGCGCTTGGACATGCTCTCCTTTCCCTGGCCTTCATGGCTCTGCTAACGACGCTGTTCGTCATCCGCCGCACTCCAATCAGTCGGCGGGCGGCGCCGACCCAGATGCTGACTGCCTTGGGCGGCACCTTCATCATGTGGATCGCGCTCGCACAACCCTCGACAATCGATGACTGGCGTGTGCTTGCACTTGCCGACCTGCTGATGATTTTCGGTCTGGCGTTCACTCTTTATGCGCTGGGCGCACTACGGGCGTGCTTCGGTCTTGCGCCGGAGGCCCGAGGGCTGGTTACGTCGGGTGCGTACAAGTGGGTTCGTCACCCGGTATACGTGGGTGAGTTCGTCATCTTCCTTGGTGCGCTCCTGCCCGTTCTTTCGCCGCTGACCGTGCTCATTTTTTGCCTGTTCTGCTTGCTTCAGGCACGGCGCGCACAGCTCGAGGAGGTCGTCCTGAGCGCCACGTTCCCTGAGTACGTGGTCTATTCTCAGCAGACGCCGGCGCTGCTGCCCTGGGCGAGAGCCTAGGGCAACAGCCTCGACAGTCGGAGTCGCCTCGGTCGATGTCGAGTGCACCGCCGTGTCGGCTGCACGTGTTCCTGGCGCGCACTGCACCCATCGGCGTCGTGCTGCGTCGCGGGAAGACGCCGCTTTTACACGGCGCTTACTGATCCTTCACCCGCGCGTGCGACATTCACACCACAGCGCACGCCATGCCATCGACTGTCGGCTCCCGCAACACATCGACCCGCTCCCGGGCCACCGCCCAGCAGACGCGTGACCAGCTCCGGGCTGCGCGGAGACAGCAAGAAGCAATCTCCGAGTTGGCTCTCTTAGCCATCGAGGCGCTCGATGAGTCAACGGTGGTTACCGCGGCCGAGTCATGCGTGGCGCGCACCCTGGATGTCGAGCGCTGCGCGATTCTCGAACACGTGCCCAATAAGGCCGATCAGCCAGTCGGCATCAGCATCGCCCTCCACGGGCAGAAGCCGGCGTACGCATTTCTGAACGTCTATGCAGCGCACGATCGTGTGTTTACCGCCCAGGAGCTGCGCTTCCTGCGGACTGTGGCCCACATTGTTGGCGCGGCCATCCAACGCAGCCGGGCTGACGCCGCGCACCGACAAGACGAGGCTCACCTTCGCCATCGCGCGTTTCATGATCTGCTGACCGGCCTGCCCAATCGCGCCCTGTTCGAAGATCGGCTGCGACACGCGGTATCTCGCGCGCAGCGCGAACGGGCACCGGTTGCTATTCTGTTCATGGACCTGGATGAATTCAAAACCATCAACGACACGTTCGGACACGCCGTCGGCGACGATGTCCTGCGACAGGTTGCGGACCGGCTCGGGCGCTGTTTGCGCGAGGGAGATACCGCCGCCCGCCTGGGCGGCGACGAATTCGCGGTCGTGCTCGAACAAGCGACCGAATCAGAGGCAGCGGACGTGGCGAGACGCATCAGCGAGGCCATGGTTCCACCCATGCGTATTGGTGGCCTGGCACTGCGCGTGGGCGCCAGCCTTGGTATCGCGGCTGGTGGCGAAGATGCCAACAGCATAGAAGCGCTCGTCGAACGTGCTGACGCAGCGATGTATGCGGCCAAGCGGCACTCTAAAGCGCTAACCCGCATCGGGCTCTACGCCTGAGGCGACCGTGTTCCCGACCCGATAATTGGACAGGGCCTGCGCACCACGGCGCGCAGCACCGCCAGTCAACCGGATCTCAACCTCCAGGGGCACAATCCGCCCTGACAGAGGAAGCGCCCACGGAGCCGCACGAGGCAGGGCGTGATCCGACCAGTGAGTCGGTCCTCGTTTACAGGAGCACCGTATATGCGAGTCCTTTTGGCTGAAGACGATACCGATATGCTCGACGTGACGGCGTACGCGCTGCGCAAGCACGGCTACCAGGTCACCGGGGTCACAGATGGCACGGCGGCAGTGGAGCGTTTCCGCAAGGATGAACCTGATCTGGTGCTGCTCGATGTCAATCTGCCGGGCAAGAGCGGAATGGAGGTGTGCCGGGAAATCCGACGCATGAGCTCCACGCCGATCATCATGGTTACGGCTATGGGCGACGAGGCCCACATCGTAGAAGGCTTCGAGTGCGGCGCGGATGACTACGTCAACAAACCGGTCAGTTACCGTGAGCTGGCAATGCGCATGCGCGCGCTTCTGCAGCGCAGTCGCGGTGTGGCCGTGGTTGAATCCGGCAGCGTGGCCCACTCGGGTGACCTGTCCGTTGACCTGGATGCGCACGAGGTGCGCAAGGCGGGCAGGCCGGTCCGCCTGACCCGGCTGGAAGCGCGGATTCTGTACTACATGCTGAGCAACGCGGGCCGCGTCGTCACCACACATCGTCTCATCGAGCTTGTCTGGAATTACGAGGGCGGTGATAGCTTTGCGCTCAAGACACACATCAGCCACATCCGCCAGAAGCTCGGTGTCGCCAAGGGCGAGGCGGGATATATCGGCTCGGTGCCGCACATTGGCTACATGCTCGAGACCGCCTGACGAGCTACGCTTGGCATACGCCCGGGGACGCTGGACCCCGGGCCTATTGCGTTAACGTCCGCACACCGTGAAGCTGGTGTGTGTGTGAGTCGAGCGCCTGTGGCGTATCGTCAGCGGCGCGAACGGTTCCGGCTAATGCTCCGGCCGCAAGTCAGAGGCAGGCGGCGCTGGCGAGCAATCGTGCTGGGAAAATCAATCGAGCGGAATGCATTCGTGTATCTCCTGAACTGGTGAGCGCATAGTGGAACGTCGAGGAGACCGATGCGTTAGGGCCATCGAGGCCCGTCCGCCGAAATCCCCCATGTGTGGGGGGAGTGCCACCTACACCTTCTAAACGCTGTCCTACCCCGCGCTTTACGAGGTCTTGCATGGCCCTCCCTATGGTCCGCCCATGCCCGGCACACCTACTCCAGCGCGGATTCCCGGGAGGCCACCCGCGATCGTTTTTTTCATCGCAGGCCTCGCAGTGTTCCTGAACGTGCTGGATTTGCTGAGCGGGATCCGGATGATGCTCGTCTACGGCGTCGACCTGGAGCAGAATCCAATCGCGCGGACGATCTTTCAGGTGAGCGGGCCCGTCGGACTCAGCATCATGAAGCTGACCGTCGTGCTCAGCGGCGTGTTTGTCCTCGTGCTGCTGGCACGCGCCGGCCGCACGCGGCTTGCCCGCACCGCGCTCGCGACCGTGGCGTTGGTGGGGCTGCTCGGGTTTGCGTCGAATCTGGTTTAGTTGCGGGTCATGCCGCGCGCCAAATCGCCTGCACGTGAGCCGAGCACAACCGACGTCCGTCAACGTCCAATTGGGCGATGGCCGGCGCGCCACACAGGCGGCCGGCCCGAAGTCGCATTCCACAGTGCACGGGCGGTAAGGTGGCGGCCACACGGGCGCATTCACGGTCGCGGCAGACCGGCACCATCAGCGGCTCCACGATCTGACGATGTGACTCTTCACGTCCACAAATGTAGCAGCGTCGCACAGCAATACTCCTTATCAGAACTATCGGCAGGCTGGCCCACGAGATGAGGCCCGTGGATCCTGCTCATGGGCAGTGGTGACACCCAACCGCGTGCGGCGATCGTGGCCGAGTCGGCAGCTCAGGCCCGTGCTCGCGGATGCAGCCGAGCTTGCATATCTGTGTACGCGGTATGGCGTCGTCGAGCTCGTGCAGGTCGAGCACGCGCAGATCGACGATCTAATCCTGCTGGAGGTCAGGGTCGCAGATGGTCTGGGCGATCTCGAGCCAGATACCCTCACCAACTTGCGCAACGAGCTCACGAGACTAATAGGACGCCGAGTGCAGTTGGTTGCGACCTACCGATCGCCGCGGCTTCTGGCGCTGCACGGCGATTCGTTTTGTCGCCGCGTGCGGCTATACCCAGGCCGCGATCATGACCAGGCTGTCAAGGTCATTCCCGCTAACCTGCCATAGCCGCCTGCAGCTCGCGCAGCGACAGAAGCGTCGTTATCGCGTTGAAGAACCACGAGTCGCTCGCCGGAGCCGAGATCAAGTCTTCCAACTCGGACGCCAGGTGCTCGTCGGCCGTCTGCCTTGCGAAATCGAGGTCGCCAAGCGCGACAGCCAGGCGGGTGATGCCCGCGAACAAGGCAGGACTCCGGTCTCCCCCGTGACCATGCAGATCAGTCAGGCTGTACTCGGCCTCGAGCACGTCGCCTCGCGTCCGCGCGAACTCCAGCACACGCTCGGCGATCGCGCGATCGCTGCTGACGGTCCCCAACGCGACCTCAGCCGCGTCGTACGTCTTTGCCAGCGCGTTCGGCGCAAAGAACTCCAGACCTGGATGAATCGTCTGGATCTCGGGTTGATACATCAAATAGAACAGCCCCGAGGCGTGTTGCGCTTGCTGAACCAGCTCCGCCGACGCAACGGCGGCTCGCTCGATCTCCGGATCTCCCGTTCGCTGCGCCAGTCGGGCCAGCACGTCAGGGTCGTAGTCAACAATGTACGTATTGGTCGCGTATTGCTTGGTGCCATAGTTGTAGTAGTTGCGGATGAACCAGCGGTGACCATCTTGTTGTGGCTGTTCATGCGCAACATAGGCGCGCCCGATAACGCGAGCCAGGCGATCGAACTCGGGCGCAGCCCAGCGTTCCGCCGCGGTCACGTAGGCGTCCACCACGCGGAGCGACTCGGTCGTCCCCGAGGCATCGACTTGGCGATCAGCGTGCGCACGCCAGGCAACGGTATACAGGGCGTTGCCGTCGGACATCTCAGTGACCAGGAGCCGGTCGCGTACTATGCGGTCCACGGCAGTGAACAGACCGGCGTCGCCACGTTCCGCCGCGTAGAGGAGGATATTCCCGATATCGATACCGTAGGCCCAGCCGTCCATGCGGGTCGGCATCAAATCCGGCCCGAGTCGACGGGCGACCTCCGCCAGCAAGCGCTCCTCGGCCGCGGCATATGGCGCGACGATGGCGCGCTCGAGATCCGGAAGTAGGGCCGCGGGCGGTTCCCTGCGGAAGGCGCGCACCAGCGCTGGCCGCGCGCGACCCTCCGCTAACAGCGTAGCGTCGGGTACGACGTCCAGCAGGCGCAGCCGCGGATAGTTACCACCGACGAAGTCGTCCTCGGCGTCCGTGACGACGATCGTTCGAACGTCATCGGGCGGAGCGGCTACCAGCGCGCTGAAGTCCTGGTCGAACGGCGTGAGTAGCCGGTTCGGATTGATCCCGCCCTCGAGTACGAACGTGGCCGCGAAGCGTGGATCCACGAGCACCCTGCCGCCCGGATCGGCCAGGCGGAACGCACGCGCCGCCTCACGCGCAGCGGCGGCCCTGCGTTCGGCGCTCGGCAGCCCGTCGCCCCAGACGATCGGTCGCAGCAGATACTGCATGGAGAACGCGACCATCACGATGGCCAGACCGCCGACCAGCAGCAGGCGCGTAGTCCCACGATTTGTGTTCAAGATGTTGCGCGTTTGGCCGTACACGCTGCCGATCGCAGCCGGAATCAGCAGTACGAACGCGAAGGTTAGCGCGTCAGGCTCGGATGGCAGCGTTTCAACCAGCGTCTGGATGACCAGCCATCCGAGCCCGGTCGCGGCGAAACTGAGCACCACCCAGGCGGCGGCCTGGCTACGGCCGCCGCGCATCCGTGTGTCTGGTGAGCGCAGGAACAAGACCAGAATGACTGCCAGACCGACCAGCAGTAGCAATGGCAGCCCGAGAGTTTGCGTGACACTCGTCGTCAACCGGCCAAAGGGCTCTGGGGCGGCGGTCAGAAAGTAGCTCGTCTTGAGGCGGCTCCCAGCAGTTGCCCAGGCGACCATCCAGACCAGGTAACCGGCCAATGAGAACGGTGCGTACAGCCATAGCAACGCCCGCCACGCCGCGACCTGGACTTCGCGCTTGTAGTTGGCGATCAGCAGCAGATAGCCGACCGCTGCACCCAGTGCGGCAGGCGCGGCATAACTGGTAAGTGACAGGGCGATGTTGAGACCAATCGCCCAGGTCACGCGCGCAACGGTTGGCTGCAGGCGGAAGGCGCGGAGCGTGGCGACCTGCAGGCCCAGCAGCAGCACGAACAATTGCAGATCCAGTCGAAACAGAAGAAGGTAAAAAAATGGGGTCGCGAGCAGAGGAACCGCGGCCAGCAGTTTGGCAGCCGCCGGATAGCCACGCAGCAGGACGCGCGTGAGGACCAGCAGAATGGCCACATTCAGGGCGATCGGCAGCCAAACCTCCGCCACCTGCGGGCCACCAAGCGCGGCCGCCGCCAGAAACACCAGCGGAGGCACCGGCAGGCTGAGCGGATCAAGTGCGACGCCATTGCCAGCTAGCAATAGCAGCCACTGTGCGCGTAGGAACTCCAGGAACGCATTATCACCGGCAATGTCAGCAGCCCAGCCGCGCAGCGCGAGGCTGAGGCCAACCACGGCCAACGCCATCAGCGCATCGACCAATAAAGCTCTGCCGGTGCGATGGCGGTTCGCCTGGAGGCTCGCCGTGGGACCGGCTGCAATCACGTGAAGGCGCTGTGGGGCGGTCTGAGCCATCGCCATGTCAGGCCGCCTCCGGCAACTGCGCGGCAAGCGACGCGTCTTGCGTCAGCGAGGGCGCGGTATGATGTCCGAGGTTGTGCACTGTTTTCTCCCAGTAGTGTGGCTTGGTGATGAGTTGGTACAGAGCCTTCCACGCGGCGATGCTCTGGAAAATCCAATACAGCGGCGATAGGAACATGAGCGGCACAAGGTCGTAGCGCTGCCGCTGCAGCAGGCCGTACATCGATAGATAGATGAACATCAGGTTGCCGACCAACGCGGCCAGCAGACTGGCCACGAATACTGGCGTTGGGAACAGCAATGGCACGTAGCCCCACGCGGTAAGCGTGTACAGCAGCGTCAGCAGCCAGTACACGGGATTCATCAGCAGCACAAACGGGGTGCCGCCGACCGTGGCCTGGAAACACAGGAAGCGCCACAAACCTAACGTGCGCAGCAGGCGCAGCGGGTGGCGCATCGCCACCAACCACGTCTGCATGTAACCCTTGACCCAGCGCGACCGCTGTCGGATCCAGTTCCCCAGGCGAGAATTCGCCTCCTCCCATGTCGTCGAATCGATGACCGCGGTGTCTAACCCGTTGCGCACGATGCGCATCCCAAGGTCGGCGTCTTCGGCCACGTTGAACGGGTCCCATGCACCTAGCTGGCGGAGGGCCGCGGTCTTGAAATGGTTGCTGGTGCCGCCGAGTGGAATCGGCGCGCCGACGGCAAACAGTCCTGGCAGGAACAGGTCGAACCACATGCTGTACTCGGCGGTGAAGAACCGGGTGAGCAGGTTCTGGTCTGAGTTGAAGTAATTCAGCTTGGCCTGAACGCACACGACGCTCGACGGGAGGCGTTTGAAGGCGACGAGCGCCTTCTTGAGCTGATCAGGCTCGGGAACATCCTCGGCGTCATAGATGACGGTGTACTCGCCGCGGGCGCCCAACAGACCATAGTTGCATGCCTTGGGCTTGGTCCTGGGCTGGGCGTCCGGGACCAGCACGATCTGGATGGACTCGGGATTGCCCAGACTGGCCTTCGCCGCGCAGGCCGCGTTTTGTGTTTCGAGATCGTCAGTCTCGAGCAGCAGGCGTATGTCCAGCTTGTCGAACGGATAGTCAAGGTCGCGCATCCCCTGGATGAACTGCGCAACGGTGCCGGCCTCGCGGTATAGCGGGCAAAGGATGGTGTACACGGGCAGCGCGCTGTCCTCCAGCGCCCCGACTTCGCCCGACGCGGTGGCGATGAGCGTCGCTCCGACATGTTCGGCACGGTGGATCGTGTAGAAGCGGAACACCAGGATTCCGAGATATAGGAAAGTGGCCGTTGCGTTCGCGGCTATCAACGTGCCGATTGGCCAGGCGAACAGGCTCGCGATGACAGCGAGCAGGCCGCCCAGCAGGACCGGTAATTGCCAACCCCAGAAAGTGGTGTGTGCACTTTCGCCCGCCGGCAAGCTCAGCATGCCGCGGTCTGCGAGACGCTCCAGGCGGGCGTAATTGATGCCACGAGTGCCATGCGGGTACATGGATTGTTTATCGGTGATTCGCTGGCGAAACTGAGCCTCTATCCTCGCCCACGTACCGCTATCCCCCAGGTGGGGGGGTCCGGCGCCCCGGTGATTTCTACCCGCTAACGCGGCTTCTCTTGACCGTAATCGGCAACAGGGGCTCTAGCGCGTCTCGATCCGCCAACTGCCAGTCAGGTTGAGTCGACCGGGGTCCGGCTCGGCGGGATATCCTTCCTCGGCGGTCGCGATGGTGCCGTGGGGTGCCGTCGAGGCCGCAACGTTAAGGAGCGACGGGCCTGCAACGGTCATGTCGATTTGCACGCTCGACAGTTGCTCGTGCAGCCGGTGAATGATGTCCGCAGCCGCCATCGCGCTGGAGTAGATCCTGTTGGCTTCGACCTGAAGCTCCGACGGTAGCCGAGGATCATCTGCCAGCATCTCGCTGTAGCCAACCGCCACGGCGAGCTTGTTGGCAATATGGTGGCGCAGCGTCGCGGTCGCCAGCGACACGCCCTCCAGGCGCGCGGTTTCCATCAGCGCGCTAGCTCGGTGGTTTTCGCCAGTTACATGGGTTGTGAGCACTCGGTAACTTGCGTACGCGCTGGCGAGCAGAACAGCCAACACCGCCAACTGGCCGAGCTCGCTGGCGAGCGAGTCGCTTACTGGGCTCCAGTTGAACAGCACCACCGCTGCCGCGGCGACGATCGCGATCAGCAGCTTCGCTTGACGCAGCACGCGTCCGCCCGAGGCGAAGATGCCGCGGACCGGCTGCGGTGCACCAGGTCGATCGGCAGCGCGTTCGATTTCGCGGGTCTCCCGGGTTGTCACCGGGCCAAAGTCTCAGGCGCGGCGGTTAAGGAGCGGTAACGCCGAACCATCGAGTGGGTTGAGCGCAGAGACCGTTGCGCCGTGCGCAATCCGGCGTGAACGAGGCTTCGAGCTTGGGTGACGGCCCCCGGTCAGCGTAGTCAGGCCTTGGCCGCCCGAACGGATAACAGTTCTTTTCACAATCGTCGCTGGATTGTGTGACTTTCGCCGTGCGCGCGGCTGTTGCGTCGCGTTAAACCCGGACGAGACTTCTCCTCGGCACGGATGCCCCCCATCGGAGATTCGCTCGATTTGGTGTCTGCGTAGCAGCCGGCCAGATGGAGGGTCGATTGCTACGGCAAAAGGTTGGGGGTCACCCCCGGAGGATGCATGTTGTCCGCTGTATTGCCGCTGTACGTAAGGCTACTCAGGCTGGCTCTGTTGCTGGTGCTGCTTGTCGCCATCCCTGACCTGCAACTCGCAGATAATATCGCTTGGGATTAAGCGAACTTCACAGGCTCCGCGTTACGCTTGAGGCCGTCGCCCGCAGCGACCAAGTTGTTTGATGTATGTGCCCACGCGACTGCGCCGAAACTGGATGGACGGCTCGAAAACGGGGCATCTGCGTGGTCATATCTAGCGGGCACTCGCGCCTCCGGCTACTGTCAGAGCGAGTAGGGGGCTGCGATCGCGAGTCGCCATTCACCACCAGGTGACGGTGGTGTGCCGTGCGTTTCGCGATGGTGTCGGTGTTGCGCGCCCGGCGTCGGTCACTGACGCCGGGCCAGTGCGGCACGAATCTCGATGGCGTTCTCCTGGCGCCGGCCGTGATGTGCTGATCAATCGTGATAGCGGTCGCTGCGATGCTGACCGGCCTCGCCGGCGTGGTCGGTCCTCGACCGGCGTCGGCTATCCCGATCCCGCCCTCGACCTCCAGCTGCAGCTACAACGGCAACCCCGCGGTGGTCACCGCCAGCAACTCGACGGCATCCGCCGTCACGGTCAACGGCACAGGACTGCCGGCGAACACGAACTTTCAGGTCGTCCAGGCGAGCGCGCTGGGCGGCGTGGTGAGCCCGCCCTCGGCCAAGCTCCGGTTGTTCGACCAGGCGACGCTGGTCACCATGACCACGGATAGCGCCGGCAACGGGAGCGCGCTCATCAACGTGACGGCCACGGGTGGCAGTCCGAGCTTCTCGCTGGATCCCGCGTCCGGGGTGATTACGGGCACGCCGACCCGGCCACCAGGGACGTTCAGCTTCGTCGTCACCGTCACCGACGCGATCGACACGACGGCCAGCCAGGGGCTTTCGATCACGGTGATTCCCGGTCCGTAGCTGGCGGCGGGAGCGCCTGCCAATCAGTAGCGTCGCCAGCCACCGTTGGGTTCGCTGGGGGCGGAGGCGCCCCAGCGGCACCTGGCTGAACGGCCCCAGGCGCGGGACGTAGCCACACGCGCTGACAATCTGCCCCATGTCCTGGTGCGCAAATTCCCAAAGGTCGCACGCCGTGGTTACCCCAGTTGGGGTCGTGGACGCGCCCGGCGAAGCTGTTTCAGGCACTCGACCCGCCTGCCCATTCCTTCTCCATGGCCGAGACTTCGCGAGGCATACTCGCCAACCCGAGCGAGGCGGAGACGGCAGCGATGATTAGTGCTGCAGGCGCAAGCACGATCAGTGCGAGTCGCAAGTCGTGTAGTTGGTCGGCGATCAGGCCAATAAAAACCAGACCGAGCGCGCGACCAAGCACGTTCGAGGCGAGTTGTTGGATCGCTGTTGCGCTGCCGCGCAGCGACGGAATCACGAGATTCTGGTTTATAGCGAGCAGGCCAGGCATACCCATGTTGCCGGCCAGAACGGATAGAAGGAACGTAACCGAAAATACGGCTGGCGAGGTTGCGCTAAAGGTCGCGACCAGCCCGATCGCGCAGAGAGCGCTCGCCACCATGGCAATCTCGAGGTGGGCGCGCGGCGAGCTTCGAGAGCGCCCGTCTACCAGCCACCCTCCGAGGGTACTGCCCAGCAGTCCGCCCACCATGAGCGGAATACCGATAATGGCGCCGACCTGTGCCAGGTCCAGCCCAAACTGGCGCGTTGCGTAGATCGCGACGAATCCGCCAACGCCCGTCTGTGCAAACACCACAAACGTATTCGCCGCAACCGCGGCCACCAGAGTTCGGACGCGCAACAGTCGAACGAACGCGCGTAGGCCGGCGTGCTGAGCCTCTGGGCGGGTCAATTGGTGGGCCTCAGCCGAGCCGCGCACTGGCTCACGCATGCAGAGTGCCAGTGCAGCCAGCACGAGCCCTGGCAGTGCCGCCACGTAGAAGGCTGAGCGCCAGCCGAGCCGACTCGCCAGAATGCCACCGCCGATCAGCCCGAGCGCAAGCCCCGCCTGCAAAGCTGCCTGAATGATGCCCGCAGCTCGTCCGCGATCCCGTTTGGTGAAGTAGTCGCCCAGGAGGGACACGCTGGCAGGCACCGTGGTGGCCTCGCCGACGCCCAGTGCGGTTCGCGCGAGCATGATCTGCGGATAGTTCTGGGCGAATCCTGTGAGCAGCGTGCACAGGCTCCAGAGTGCGACGCCAACGCCAACAATCGCGCGCCGGCTGACGCGGTCGACCCAGTAGCCCGCCGGCAGCGCGGCGAGGCCGTAGATCAGGACGAATGCGCCCGAGAGAAAGCCGATCTGGCTGTCTGCGAGTCGGAACTCCGCCTGAATAGCGGGCGACGTCACGCTCAGAATCGACTGATCCATCGTGTTCAGCAGCGCGCCTAGCGCTAGCACCACGAGGACGTACATGCGGTGTCGAGCGGACCCGACCGGCTGCGCTAGTGCGCTGGTGGGCTGTATCGCTGTGAGGGTGGCCACGATGTCCTGCTCCTTCAGTCGCCGCTGGTGACTGCCAGTGAGTGGCCCAATTGCAGCAGCAGGCTCAGGTCATCTCGCGCGGCCCAGTGCTCGGCGATCTTGCCGTTCGCGATCCGGAATATGTGCATGTGTTTCACCGAGTACGGCTTGCCAGTCGCCAGCGGATCGACCAGGTGCGTGCTCTCTACTCCTGGCGAATCGGGCGGCTCGGCGAAGGGCGGCCGCTCTGGTCTTGCGCCGAACGTTCCACTAACGGTCATGCGACAGGCGACCAGGTCACCCTCGGCAATGATGTCGTCGATCTCCCAGCGACGATCCGGGAAGGCCGTTCGCAGCATTTGTGCGATCAACCCGATGCCTTCGCCGCCTGAGGGCAGCCGCAGACCTGGGCGTGCTGACCCGTAGTTCAGCGCATCTTCTGCCCAGTATGCCTGTACCTCTTCCAGACTCCCCCGCTCCATCGCCGCAAACCAGCGCCTGATGACGTCCTTGTTTGTCGCCAGGTCTGGGGTCTGGGCCGCTTGACCGTTAACCGCGTGCGTTGACGTGGTCATGCATGTCTCTCCTCTGCGACGGGAGCTAGCATCGACGCGGCTCCGGCCCAGGGACGTGCCACAACTACGCCAGATATCCGCCAACGTGAATGCGGCACTGTGCTGCTACGATGCGCCTCGCGTAGGAGCTGGCATTGAGTACGCGGGAGATGCCTCAGTCCGACCGGGTGAGTAGGCGTGCGCGGTGCGGGCAGAGCGCGCCGCAGTGGAGCGTTGTGCTGCGCGCCCTGCGCGAGAGCTCGGGCGTGACCCAAGCAGGCTGGGCCACGCGGCTCGGTTACGGGCTGCGAACGATTCAGCGATGGGAGCACGGGGAACTTACGCCAGACGCCCCCGCGACACACGCCCTGGTTGAACTGTGTGCCGGGCTCGGGCTGCTCCGTTCTTACAGCAGTGGTGTCCTGGCGGGCCTCACACTGACTGCGGATTCGCTGCGCGCCTTACTTGCCGATGCGCGGCTCGCCGAATCCGACGCGCCGAGACCCCTACGCGATGTTGCTTTCATCGCCCCAGCTACATCGTTCCTGCCCGAGCCGCTGACCAGCTTCGTCGGGCGCGAGCGAGAAATCGCCGAGATCAGGCGGATACTGCGTACGAGCCGACTCGTGTCGCTCATCGGTCCGGGCGGAGTCGGCAAGACGCGCCTCGGGATCGAGGTCGCACGCAACGCCTCCCCGGACTTCAAGGACAGCGTTTGCCTCGTCGAGCTGGCGCCTGTGGCCGACACGCGCCTCGTGGCGGAGGCACTGGCCACGGTGCTCGGAGTGCGAGAACAAGCTGGCCGATCGCTGCTGACCACACTCACAGACAGACTACGCAGCCGGCAACTCCTGGTTGTCCTGGACAACTGCGAGCACGTCCTGGACAGGTGCGCCGAACTGGTTGTGGCGTTGCTCCACGTGTGCCCCGAACTGCGCTTCCTGACTAGCAGCCGAGTGGTTCTGGGTGTCACGGGCGAGACGACACGGCCGGTTCCGGCCCTCTCGTTGCCGGATCGGGTTGGCGACCGCGGTCCACAAGCCGTCGCCCAGTCCGAAGCGGTGCAGTTGTTCGTGAGCCGGGCGCGCGCCGTCGCGCCGGGTTTCACTGTCACCGACGACAACAGCACGCCCGTCGCCGATATCTGCACGCGGCTCGACGGCCTCCCGCTGGCGATAGAGCTCGCGGCCGCGTGGACGCGGGTTCTGTCGCCACACGAACTCGCGGAACGGCTGGTGGAGCCGCTCGCGCTACTGGTTTCCACGGGGCAAGGGGCGCCAGCGCGGCAGCGAACGCTCAGAGCGACCCTCGACTGGAGCTACAACCTGCTGGCCGAACCCGAACGGCGCGTGCTCGCGCGACTGTCGGTCCTCGCTGGTGGCGCGGCGCTGGACATCGTCGAAACGGTGGCGAAGGACCAGGCGGAAACCGGACCGACAGTGCTGGCCAGCCTGGCTCGGCTCGTGGACGCCAGTCTCGTTCAGCGGGTGGACTCGCCCGGCGCGGAGTCGCGCTTGAAACTACTCGAGACCGTACGCGAATACGCCGGTGAGCGGTTGGCAGAGTATGGCGACGTGGAAGTGGAAGACGTACGTCGGCGCCATGCGATCGCGTTCCGAGATCTCGCCGAGAGGGCGCGCGCGCATCTCGTGGGTGCCGATCAAGCGGCCTGGCTGGCCCGGTTGGAACGCGACCACGACAACATGCGCGAGGCGTTAGGCTGGGCGATCGAGCACAAGGATCCAGAATTGAGCGGGCGTCTTGCAGCAAGCCTGTCATTCTTCTGGTATCACCACGGCCACATCCGTGAGGGGCGGGCGCTGCTCGATGCGGCGTTGGCCTTACCCGCGAGCGCGGGCCAGAGCGGCGCTCGAGTAGCGATGCTCCAGGGCAGCGGGCTGCTGGCCCTCCACCACGGGGACTTCGATACGGCGCGGCGCTACGCGGAAACGGGCGTGGCGATCGCTCGCGAGATGGGCAACTCGACCAGCCTGGCGGACATCCTCAGCGTGCTTGGCTTTGTCGCGCGCGTCCAGGAGGACTGGATCACCGCGCGCAACGCGTTGCAGGAGTGCCTGATAACGGCGCGCGAAATCGGCCACAGGCGAAACGAGGGCATCGCACTGCATCATCTGGGACTGCTCGCCTGATGTACACGCGCGCGGCTGTCGCCGCCGACGAAAGAGCATTCGAGGAAGCGGTCCGGCTAGCATCCGCGGCGGCCAGCCTGAACGACTTCCTCGGGTCTCAGCAATGGCCAGCGACCCTGCGAGACATCGAGCAGTGGCTGCCGCGCGCGCGGCGCGCGCTCGGTGATGAGCGCTTCGACCGCGCCTGGACCGAGGGTCAGGCTCCGACACTGCAACAAACGATTGCACAAGCGATGGCTGAGGCTGACGCGTGAAAAGCTTGCTTGGCGGCTCTAGAACGAGCGAGCTAATGGGGTGGCGGAAGGCCTTGTAATCGGGCCTGATCGCGCCCTCGATCAAGAACACGAGGACGAACACGCGAAAAGTAAAACGTGGGCGGCCACTGGCCGACAAATGTGCACCAGTCGTGTTTGCCGGCCAGCCACTGGGTCGCGGAGGCGGTCACTGAGACAATTGCCGCACAATCAGGGCGCATCTGCCCGCAGGCCATCGGCCCCGAACAGGCAGTCGGTGACGCGGCTGCGCAGGATCAGCAGCCGCGCGTACTCTCGAGTCGAGAACGGATACGGCGCGACGAGCCTGGGTATCTGGAGCTGACTGCATGGCAACACTCTCCGCTCAGCACGGGTGGAGCCGCGTCAGCCGAGCGACTGATTCCGCGGGTTGATGTGCGACTCAACCCGCGGGTTGACCCAGTGCGCACAATGCGCCTCCAGCAAGCCCAGGCGACGGTCAGCCAGGCCGAGCAACAGCTGCGCAAGGCGCGCCAGCCGTACACCAGCTTCGACCTGCAGCAGCAGGAGCAAGCGGTGGCTCAGGCGCGCGCCCTCTTGGACAAGGCAGGCAACCCGTACACCGAGCAGGACCTTGCCGCCGCCCAGGCAGCGGTCGACCAGGCGCGCTCGCAACTGGCGCTGGCCGCGCTTGGTATCCGCGAGTCCACGATCAACGCCCCAGTCGACGGCGTAATCGCCGAGCGTTTCGCCCCGGCCGGTGCGCTGGTCAGTCCTCAGACGCCACTCGTGACGCTGGTGCCGCCAGCCCTCGAGCTGGTGGTCAACGTAGAGGAAGCGCAACTTGGCCAGGTCGCCGAGGGCCAGTCGGTACAGCTCGAAGTCCCCGCATTCCCGAAGCAGACGTTCACTGGTACGGTCACGTCGATCGCGCCGACCGTCGACAGCAAGAGCCGCACGGCAGCGGTGCGGGTCGAACCCAAGGATCACGGCAGCAATCTGCGGCCTGGGATGTTCGCTCGGTTGAACATCATCACGGCTGCCCGCCAGAGCACATTGTTGGTCTCCCGTGAAGCGATCGTGTCGGGCGCAGAGGTCCAGCCGTCAGTCCTGAGCATCGATGGCGAAGGCCGCGTTGCCAGGCAGCCTGTCCGCGTCGGGATCGAGAGCGAGCGCTTCGTCGAGATCCTTGGCGGGCTAGACGAAGGCCGCCTGGTGGCTACCAGCGGCCTGAACCAACTGGCCGACGGCGACCTCGTCGCCGCACACGTTGAAAACACCTTCACCGCGCTGGCGCGCTGAGCACGCCGCGTTACCCCCAGGAGTACCCACCCCCATGTGGCTCACCACGCTCTCTATCCGGCGGCCGCTGATCGTGCTGATCGCGCTCGGGGCCCTGCTCGCGTTTGGTCTCATGTCATGGACCAGGCTCGGCGTTGAGCTCTTGCCCGCCCTGGAATTCCCGATCGTCACTGTCACGACGCCGTATCCGGGCGCCGGGCCAGAGGCTGTCGACACACTCGTCACCCGCAAGATCGAGGATTCCCTGGCAGGTCTGAACGACGTGGACTACATCCAGTCCACGTCCAACGAAGGCATCTCGACAGTTCGAGTCACGTTCACCGAGAAGGCCAGCAAAGACAGCGCCCGCGAGGTCGAGCGCCGCGTTAGCGCGATTCGCAACGAATTGCCCGCGGACAGCAAGACGTCCAACGTCACCAAATTCGATCCCAACGCCCAACCGATTATCCAGCTCGCGTTCAGTGGCAGCCGCGATCTGGTCCAGCTTCAACAGCTAGCCGAGGACACGGTCAAGAAGCGCCTCGAGAGCACGATCGGCGTAGCTCGCGTGACGCTACTCGGCGGTGTCCAACGTGAGATCCAGGTGCACGTTGATCAGCAGAAATTACAGGCCCACGGGCTGAGCATTCTGCAAGTCAATCAGGCGCTGAGCGCGGACAACCTGAACGTGCCGTCAGGCAACGTGACCCAGCGCAATCAGGACTGGACCGTGCGGCTGAACAGTCTGGCGCAGACGCCCGCCGAGCTGCAGAACATCCTGATCAGCTCGAGTCCGGCGGGACGCGTCCGTCTACGCGATGTGGCCACGGTGGTCGACACCACGAAAAAGGCGAGCGTAGTGCAGCGGTCGAACGGCCAGGCAGCCATAGCCATCGTCATTCACAAGCAAGCGAGCGCGAACACAGTCTCGACTGCCGACGGCGTGAAGAAGGCCGTTGTAGAGCTGAATCGAGAGCTTCCCGCAGGCACCCAAATCAATGTGATTGGCGACGCCTCGACCTATGTCAGCAACAGCGTCGCGGACGTGCAGCACGAGCTCATGCTGGCGATTCTCCTGACAGGTCTGGTGTTGCTGGTGTTTCTCCACACGTTGCGCAGCACGGCAATTGTGTTGCTGGCAATTCCGACCAGTCTCGTCGCCACGTTCGGCGTCATGAGCATCCTGGGCCTGAGCTTCAACTTCATGAGCCTGATGGGGCTCGCATTGACCGTCGGCATTCTGGTCGACGACTCGATCGTGGTGCTCGAGAACATCGCTCGCCACTTGCAGATGGGCGAGGTGCCCAAACAGGCGGCAATCAACGGCCGGTCCGAAATCGGCATGGCCGCCATCGCGATCACGCTGGTCGACGTAGTCGTCTTCACCCCGATTGCCTTCATGACCGGTATGGTTGGCCAGTACTTCCGCGAATTCGGCCTGGTCATCGTGTCGGCCACCCTATTCTCACTTCTCGTCTCATTCACCCTCACACCACTGCTAGCGAGCCGCCTCTTTCCACGTGGGTTCCGCCAAGACGGAAGCACTGACGGGCCGACGCGTAATCCAAAGATCCAGTTCGCCAGGTTGTGGGAAGCCGGCTTCCGGCGGCTCGAACACGGCTACGAGCAAGCGCTGCAGTTTTCACTCGGGTTCCGTTGGGCCGTAGTGGGCGTGGCGATCGTCTCGTTTCTGGCTGGCGTCTCGCTCATCGTGCTGGGTGTGTTGTCGACCGAGTTCGTCCCGCAAGACGACGCCGGCCAGGTGGAGGTCACACTCGAAATGCCAGCTGGCACGACCCTGGCCGCAACCGATCGCGCGACGGCGCTCGTTGAGCAGCGCCTGCAGCAGATTCCGGAGGTGGAGACCGTATTCACGTCCGTCGGCGTGAGCGGCTTTGAGTCTCCGAACCAGAGTCGGTTTGCGACGACCTCGCTGATGTTAAAAGACAAATCCCATCGCCAGCGCAGCTCACAACAGGTCGCTGATGACGCGCGGCGGGCAGGCGACGGCATTCCCGGGTTGCGCCTCGAGGCCACGGCCATCAGCACGCTCGGCGGTGGTGGCACCAGCGCCGTGCAGGTGCGGATCGAGGGTGAATATCAGCAAACTCTCGCCGCGCTTGCGACGCAAGTCGCGACCATTGTCCGCCAGGTCCGTGGAACCACGGGCGTGAACGATGGCGGCGTGGTGGGACAGCCAGAGCTCGTCGTCAGCATCGACCGCGACCGTGCGTCGGACCTGGGCCTCACGCCGGGCCAGGTCGCGAGCGTGCTGCGGACGGGCCTGGCAGGCAGCACGGTTGGCACCTTCCGTCCCGATGGCACGAAAGGCTGGGATATCACTGTGCTGCTCAATCCGAACGATCGTGCGCGGGTGGATCAGATCCGCGACGTCCCCGTAATCACGCCAAGCGGCGCCAGCGTTCGTTTGGGGCAGTTGGCTCAGATCGATCCTGTGAGTGGGCCAACGCAGATCACCCGACGCGATCGGCAGCGGTCGGTGACGGTCACGGCGAGCTTGAACGGCCGTCCGTCGGGCGACGTGAGCAAGGACATCCAGGCCGGGCTCGACACGCTCAAAGTGCCGGCCGGCTACAAGGTCAGCCAGGGTGGTGCTGCGCAGGACCAGAACGAGGCGTTCGCGCAGATGGCGCAGGCGCTCGCCCTCAGCGTGGCGCTCATGTACGTGCTCATGGCGCTGCTGTTCGAGAGCCTGCTGTTCCCGTTCATCGTGATGCTGAGCCTGCCGCTGGCTCTGGTGGGCGCGTTCGGCTTGCTGGCCTTAACCGGCAACACGCTCAACTTGATGAGCATGATCGGCATGATCCTGCTGACAGGATTGGTTGGAAAGAACGCCATCCTGCTGGTCGACTACACCAATCATCTCCGCAAGCGGGGTGTGGGTCGCACGGAGGCGCTGCTGCGGGCGGGCCCAACCCGACTCCGGCCGATCTTGATGACCAGCGCCGCGTTGATCCTGGCCATGCTGCCGCTGGCGATGAAGCTGGGCGAAGGTGGCGAGTGGCGCGCGCCGCTGGCCGTGGCGGTCATCGGCGGACTGCTGACCAGTACGTTCCTGACCCTGCTCGTCATTCCGGCCGTGTATACGCTCGTCGATGACCTGCAGGTGCTGGTGAAGCGCGTCGTCGGAATCGTGCATCAGACGTCACCGAACACGGAGCCGACACGCCGCAGGATGGTCGACCTGGTGCCCGCACCGGTCGCCGGAGCGGCCGAGTAGGTATCAGTCTGCCGCGCTGGGCGCGGGCCGCGGCCCATGCACCCGAGGTACCTGTCGGGGCATGCGTCGCGGCCGTTCCGCGTCAGGTTGGCGAGCGTGGTTGATCGCCACGAGCGGCGAGCGTTCGACACCGTTCGGATCGAAGGAGCGCCGTCGCGGGCGACCTCGCGAATGGCTCCGATCAGCTGCTCGGGGTCCGACACGCGCTCCTTGAGCAGATACGCACGGCCAGCCGAGCCCTCCTACAGCAGCGCTCGCGCGTAGACTGGCGCGTCGAACCAGTTCAGTAGCACCCCGCTGATCCGCTGGCGGCTCCCGCGCAGCCGCGCGGCGATCTGCTGGCAACCACTGCGATGCTCGCGTCCCGGCGCGTCTCGAGCAAGCGCCCCGCCTCCTCGAACGATCCTGTGCGTTGGGCCGTCACCGTGGTGTCGCGGCGGTAGCGAATCAACCCGCGCATCAACCGCCGGGTGGACGCCGCTCAACCCGCGCGCGATGGAAACTCGGCGCAATGAACGCGCGGGCTTGCGGCCACGACCAACCTTAGGTTGGCCCCGAGTGCCGTGATCGCTCCTCGCGATCCAACTCCCCTGAAAGGCTGATTCGACATGACGCATGCGACGCTGCCGACCACGGCACGAACAACCATCACCCTCGCTGACACCCCCAGCGCTCGCCGTCGAACGGGCCTTCCGCTGTACTTCGTCCTCGCCTATGGCTTGACCTGGCTTTGCTGGGGCCTTGTCGCGCTGGCAGCTCGGGGGCTGTTTGAGCTGCCCGTTCCGACGGACATTCTGATGCTCGCCGGCGGCCTCGGCCCAGTTGTTGCGGCGCTCGCGGTCGTCACCTTCGAAACAGGCCGCGCTGGTCTACGGGCCTTGCTCGGCCAGCTGCTGCGCTGGCGTGTGAGCCCCGCCTGGTACGCCGTCGCGCTCCTCGGCTGGGGTGCCGTCGACGGCGTCCTCGTTGTGCTCAATGTCGTTCTGGGTGGCGGCGTGCCGCCGGCTCCGCCACTCTCGAGCTGGATCTCGCTGCCCGCGGCATTTCTGATCACCGCGCTGCTGCGTGGCGGGCTGGACGAAGAGGTCGGATGGCGCGGTCTGGCCCTCCCCCGGCTGCAGGTGCGCTATGGGGCATTGCCCGCCAGCCTATTCCTGGGGCTGATATGGGCGGCCTGGCATCTACCGCTGTGGTTCATTCCGGGCTCCGGGCAGGAGAGTCAGTCGTTTCTCACGTTCGTCGTGAGCGTGTTGCTGCTCTCGGTTGTCCTGGCCTGGCTCTACAACAACACGGGCGGCAGTCTCCTGATCGTCGTCCTGGCGCACTCGGCCAACAACATCACGTTCAACCTGTTCGGACAGTCCGTCGCTGCGATGCCTCCAGAGGCGCTCAAGCTGAGCCCGCTGGTGGGCGACCTACTTCTGCCTCTGGTCGTGGTCTTCCTCCTGGCAGTTCTGACGAACCCGCGCACCCTCACGCGGGCAGCTCGGAGGTGATGCTGGCTGCGCGTGACGAATCGCGGAGAACCCATGTGAGTGGACTCGTCACACCCGCGGCGAACCTCGGGATGCGGGCTGCACCGACGGTTGCATCGACGGCGCTGTCGGCAGTGGTCATTGGCGCATGCCGCCGGCGCCCGGCATGGGAGAGGACCGCCGGGCTTACGGTCGCCTAACTGGTCGCCGGAAATAGATGCATTTGGACTGGGCTTTCCTTGCACGCCACCGTGGCCCACAATGGGGCGGGGCAGGGTTGGCTAAATGGCCACGCGCGCCGTTCATCTCGCCTGGTTCCTGTGGGCGCTGGCCGTGACGCTGCAGGGGCTGGCACTCCTGCTGTGGGCCGGCAGCGGTTTTCCTCCGGGCCCGAACCAGCCTGACGACCGCCTGATCAGCGGTCTGCTGCGGGGGCTGGGGCAGCTCAGCCTGGCGGGTGGCTGGACCATTGGCGCCGTGATCGCCGCGCGGCGGCCCAACAATCCGATCGGTTGGCTGGTGTGCGCCGCTGGCTGCATCTCTGGGTATTCGACGATCGTCCAGGCGTATGTCGAATACGCGCGCACAGTCGGTCCTATCGCGCCGCTCGGGGATGGGGCAGTGGTCGCCTGGGTGGATGGCTGGCTCGGCGTGGTCGGCACGGCCCTGATCGGGCCGATCCTGCTGCTCTTGCCCGATGGCCAGCTACCGTCCCGACGGTGGCGACCCGTGCTGTGGCTTATCGGCGGGTGCGCAGCGGTAGCGATTACGAGCTTCGCACTCATGCCAGGCCCGCTGCTGAACGCGCGTGCGCTAACGAGCCCGTTCGGGATCGCCGGGGCCGGCCAGGTGCTGATACTGCTGCTCAATGCCGCGACGGTGGTCATCCCGTTCGCGCTTCTGCTCGCCGCCGGCTCCCTGGTGGTCCGCTTCCGGCAGGCCAGGGGCCACGAGCGGCAGCAACTGAAGTGGATCGCATTGGGGGCGGTCGTCTGGTGTCTCGCGCTCGCGTTCGGGTTCGCCGCACCTCGGGACTGGCGTCCGCTGGTGGGCGTCGTGAACCTGGTCGCGTTCGACGTGTTCGCCGTCAGCCTGGGTCTGGCGATCCTCAAGTACCGCCTGTACGAGGTGGATCTCGTCATCAACAAAGCGCTGGCGTACGGGGCACTCGCACTCGCGATTACCGGCGCGTACGTCGCGGTCGTGGTGGGCGTTGGGGCGCTGATTGGCACGCGAGGAGAGCCGAACCCTGCGACCGGCTCAAGCCAGGCTCTCGGGCTGTCCCTATTGGCAACGGCCGTGGTGGCGGTTGCCTTCCAACCGGTGCGGGAGCGCCTCCAGCGGCTGGCCAACCGCCTGGTCTACGGCCAGCGTGCCAGCCCCTACGACGTGCTCGCCGGCTTCTCGCGGCGCATCGCGGGAGCCCTTTCGGTCGACGAAGTCCTGCCGCGAATGGCCGAGACGGCCGCCCGCGGCATCGGTGCCCCTCGAAGCCGGGTGCGGGTCTACGTGCCAGGTGGGCACGACCAGGCTGTCGCCTGGCCGGCCGAGGCGGTGAGCGCGACTTTTGCGCACGTGGTACCCGTCTGGCACCGGGCTGAGCTGGTGGGCGAGATCGCGGTGGATAAGGCGCCGGGCGAGCCGCTTACCGCCGCCGAGGAGAAACTGCTCGGGGACCTGGCCGCCCAGGCCGGACCGGCCTTCAGCAACGCACGGCTGGCGCTGGAGCTTCGGGCGCAGACCGAGGAATTGCGCGAGCGGGAGGCGGCGCATCGCACTCTTGCGGACGAGCAGGCGGCGCTGCGACGCGTGGCGACGTTGGTGGCCAGCGCGCCAGCGCAGCAACGACTATTCGAGGCCGTCACCGCGGAGGTGGGCCAGGTCCTTGGAGCGCAGACGGCCAACCTGACGCGGTTCGAGGGCGACCACCTGCGGATCATGGGCCGCTGGAGCGAGCCTGGCATCCGCGCTGTCCCCGTCGGCGCGACGCTCCCGCTGGATAGCGAGACGGCAGTGATGCGGGTGTATCGCACCGGCAAACCAGCCCGCCTCGACGCATTTGACGGGCTGGCGGGCACGCTGGCGCACACGCTGCGCGAGATTGGCATCCGCTGCTCGTTGGCCGCGCCGATCATGGTCGACGGGCGGCTCTGGGGCGCGGTCACGGCGGCCACCACGAGCGGCGACCCGTTCCCCAGCGGCGCCGAAGGCCGCCTCGGCGACTTTGCCGAGCTGGTCGCACAGGCGATCGCGAATGCCGATGCCCGCGACCAGCTTGCTGCCTCGCGCGCACGCATCGTGGAAGCGGGCGACAAGGAGCGGCGGCGCATTGAGCGGGACCTCCATGATGGAGCCCAGCAGCAGCTGGTCGCTCTGGCAGTGAACCTCCAGGTCGCCCGCGAGCTCGTGCGCGCTGACCCGGGCGAGGCGGAGGCCCTGTTGGCGGAGGTAGGGTTACAGGCGCGCGAGGCGCTCGGCACCCTGCGCGACCTGGCACGCGGCATCTACCCGCCCACGCTCACGGACCGCGGCCTGTCCGCGGCGCTCGAGGCGCACCTGACCAAGGCCGGTCCGCTGGCCAAACTCCAGGTGGATCCGGCCATCGTGGGCGCGCGGTTCGCGCCGGAAATCGAAGCCGCCGTCTACTTTTGCTGTTTAGAGGCGCTGCAGAACTGGACCAAGCATGCCAGTGGCGCGCCAGTCCGCGTGCGCCTCGGGTGTGAGGACGGTTGGCTTGACTTCGCGGTGGTGGACGGCGGGGCCGGCTTCGACCACAGCGCGGTGCAGCCGGGCGCCGGACTCCAGAACATGGCCGACCGGCTGGCGGCCGTCGGCGGGCACCTGGACGTGCGGTCGCGGCGCGGCAGTGGGACCACCGTCACCGGTCGGCTACCAGTGCGGCCCGCGGCGGGAAGCGCTCCTTCTTGGACCGGCGAGCCGGCCGGTCATACGACCCGGCATTGACCTCCAGGCCTGATGACGGCGCCAGTTGTGCGGCCCAGGTCGCGGTCGGCCGACCTACGAAATGGTCAGCATCCCAGAACGACAGCTCGCCTGTCGACCTACAGCAGCGCCGCCTGAGGGACGATGTATCGCGGGTGCGATCGGGGGCGTATGCTGTCGCCACCATGGCGATCCGGGTGGCGCTCGCCGAGGACAACCTGCTCGTGCGCGAAGGCGTACGGCGCCTGCTCGAGATGCGCAGGGACGCGACCATGGAGGTGGTCGCCAGCTGTGGTGACCTCGATTCGCTGCTGCAAGCGGTCGAGAGCACACAGCCCGACGTGGTGCTGACTGATATTCGCATGCCGCCGACCCACACCGATGAAGGCCTCCAAATCGCCGCCCGATTGCGCAAGACCCATCCGCAGATTGGTGTCGTGCTGCTGAGCCAGTTCGACGCCCCCGTGTACGCGCGGGCGCTGCTGGAGGAAGGCTCGGCTGGCCGCGCGTATCTACTTAAGGAGCGCGTGTCGGACCCCGAGCAGCTGATCGGAGCCATTCGCGAGGTCGCCCGCGGCGGCTCAGTCATCGACCCGAAGGTCGTGGAGGCGCTCGTCGCCGCACTCGGCGAGTTGAACTCCCAGCCCGAAGCAGTACCTTCGCTCAGTCCCAACGCATCGTTAGCGGTCGGACCAGACCTGGCGGAGCCACTCACCGAGCGCGAGCGGGAAGTGCTGGCGCTCATCGTCGCCGGGTCTTCGAACCAGGAGATCGCGCGCCGGCTCGTGGTCAGTCTGGCGACGGTGAAAACGCACGTGAATCACATCTTCGCCAAGCTCGATGCCGAAAGCCGTGTGCAGGTTGTTGCGCGGGCCCGAGCACTCGGGTTGCTCGTGTCGTAGACGGCACGAAAGAGCAGCGCGAGAACAGCGCTCCGCTTGCGCCGCGCGAGCGGAGTACATCATCCCGGGTTGATCCGCACATCTCAACCCACGGATTGATGCGGCGGAGGACACTGGGCTGCGAGACTGGACCGCGAGGCAACGGAGAAGCGTGGCTGTGCAGGTGGTTATTGTTGACGACCAGGCGGCGTTCCGGCGCGCGGCGCGCCGTGTGATGGCCCTACTGCCCGGGTTCGAGGTGGTGGGCGAGGCCGAGAGCGGCGAGGCATCGGTCGAAGCCTGCCGCGCGCTGCGCCCCGATCTGGTGCTGATGGACGTGCACCTGCCGGGCATCGATGGCCTGGAGGCAACTCGACGTATCCTCGAGGGTGCTGAACCTAACGGCCCCGTGGTCCTGCTACTGTCGACCTACGACGCGGCTGATTACGCCGAGCAGGCGGTAGCGTGCGGGGCGGCGGCCTACCTGCCCAAGGCGGAATTCGGTCCCGCCGCGCTAAGTGCCGCGTGGACCGCCGCGAGCGATTCGCGCGCTGCGGGCTAGGCGGCGCCGCCAGGACCCGCGCGCACAGCCGTCCGTCGACCATGATCGGCGCGGCCAAGCGCCGTGCGTACCTCCAGGCTGCCACCCAGAGCCGCGAGCCGGTCGGCCATGCCGTGCAGGCCCGTCCTCGCAGTGCGGCGCGACGGGTCGAACGGGGCGCGTTTATCCCCACGCCCACCTCCCGGAGGACGGCGGCAGCCTCGGCTATGCGCGGCAGCGCCTCGTCGATCGAGAGCACGCCCGAAGTACGGCGCGAAAGCCCGCCAACTCCATGCGAAGCCGTCAGCCTCAAAGCTCTGACCGAGTGTAGGAAGCCACTAGCAGCCAGCACCCTATCTCGTTAGCTAAGGCCAGCCGGTGCCGGTGTGGCGCGGGGCCGAGCGAAGATCTCCAGCATCGAGTGGAGTCGGCGATCAATCCGAGGATCAACCCACCGGCTGACGCATCTCCACCCGGCCGCGCGGGACAGTGGCCTCAGGACGCACAGTCCGATCACACGCGCCCCAGGCGCACAGGAGTCTTTTGATGGCACACGCAACCCTTGTTCAGGCGCGATCGACTGCGACAGACGCACGCGTGGCGTTGCTGGCGCGGCTCGTCCTCTTGCATCTCTGGCCCGGAGCCGTGGGCACGCTGGTCTACTTCGTCGCCGCACCGCTGCTGATCCCGCTGGGCGTGCCGCCACTGCTGACACTGCTGTTCGTCGTCACGCCGGTGGTCCTGGCCCTGGAGCTTGGGCACCTGCTCCGCAGTCGCCCGAGGGGCACCCGTGGCCTGTCGCTGGCGGGCGTGGTCGACCTCACCCGGGGGCGCATGCCCGCCCGACGTGCGGCGCTGCTGGTGCTGGGCATGGTCGGCTTCTCCATCGTGGCACAGATCGTCATGTACCCCCTGGAAGGCCTGCTCGCCAACTCGGCCTTCGCGTGGCTGCCCGGCTGGGCCATCCGCACCGATGTGAGCCAGTACGGGACGTACGCAAGACCGGTCCTGGTCCTCACCTTCGGGCTGATGCTGGCGCTCAACGGTGTCCTTCTTCCGCTCGTCGAGGAGCTGTATTTCCGGGGCTATCTGCTGCCACGCCTGGCGCCACTCGGGCGCGCAGCGCCGTGGCTGCATCACGTGCTGTTCACGCTGTACCACTTCTGGCAGCCCTGGATGTACCTGAGTGTCCTGCTCTTCGCCTTGCCGCTTACCTTCGTCCCCTGGAAGACCGGCAACGTCCGCCTGTCGATGATCGCGCACTGCGTCATCAACTCGCTGGGTACCGTGCTGACCGCGGCGCTGATCCTCGGCTCCGCGAGCTGAGCACAGCCCGATGGGCCCGGCAACTCTGGCCGGTGCCGCCGCCAGTCAGGTGATCTCGGGCCGATACATCGCAGCGGCTGGCGCGGCGACCACGGCGATCCCCTTGGATGCGATCTGCGGCATCCTCCATCGGGTGATTGTCGTGGCACGCCCATCTCCGTCCGGTCAGTGATGAGTTTTCGTGCCAGCGAAAAACCACGCGCGGCGGCGGTCTCTATCTCGCGCAGCGTGCCTTGGCGCGTGAGCGAGTCAGGTGCTCGCTCGCTAGCATTGTGCCGTCGGACAGCGGAGACCACGCGTGACCAGGTATCCGGATATCGAACCGTACGAGAGCGGCATGCTCGACGTGGGGGATGGGCAGCAGCTGTACTGGGAGACGTGCGGCAATCTCGCCGGCAAGCCGGCTGTCGTCCTCCACGGCGGCCCGGGCTCTGGCTGCACGCCCGGCCATCGCCGCTACTTTGATCCGGAGAGATACAAGATCGTGCTCTTCGACCAGCGCGGTGCCGGCCGTAGCACCCCGCGCGTGACCGCCACCACCGATCTGTCCGCGAACACGACCGATCACCTGATCGCGGACATCGAGCGCCTGCGCGAGCATCTCGGCATCAACCGCTGGCTGGTGTGGGGCAACTCGTGGGGCGTCACCCTCGGCCTCGCGTACGCGCAGCGCCACCCCACACGGGTGAGCGAGATGGTCCTGGCCGCGGTGACCATGACGCGCCCGGCGGACATCCACTGGCTGTACCACGAGGCCGGCCGGTTCTTCCCCGAGGAGTGGCAGCGCTTCTGCGCTGGTGTGCCGGAAGCCGAGCGCGACGGCGGCTTGGTGGCCGCCTACTACCGCCTGCTCAACGAGCAGCCAGACGTCGCACGGCGCGAACAGGCGGCGCGCGACTGGTGCGCGTGGGAGGACGCCGTGACGTCACTGGAGGAGGGCTGGGCGCCCAACCCACGCTACGCCGACCCGGCGTTCCGCATGACCTTCGCCCGCGTCGTCACCCACTACTTTCACCATCGAGCTTGGCTGGCGGATGGCCAGCTCCTGCGCGACGCCCACCGCCTCGCGGAGATTCCTGGCGTGCTGGTCCACGGTCGCCTCGATCTGGGCGGTCCGCCGGACACCGCATGGCAGCTGGCGCACGCCTGGACTGGCGCC
>WNFV01003217.1_pt1 | contig 31435 bp, 30 predicted proteins | sample 5400101 | NCBI WGS metagenome assembly WNFV01 (sample SAMN13153361, study PRJNA577476) | soil metagenome | isolation source: 115 cm soil or saprolite under grassland replicate 1 | place: USA:California | collected 2016-06-15 | reverse complement strand
CGTGGTTGGTAAGCACGCGTTCCACGGTTGGACTGCCCGCTGGCAACTGGCTGGCGCCTGGCGACCAGCGACGCTCCGCACCTCAACTGTCCAGGTGCGGCTGATACCCCTTTCCCTGACTCGCCACTTCGGCCTACGGTGCCTGACGCTTTTCATGCAGGCGTGTGGCTGGTTCGGGCTATTGTGGGGGGTTGCGCCGTACATAACGCACAGTATCATGCGCCAGCGAGATAGAGTTTTACGAACATTAAACGATGATGCCATTACTATTAACTAAAAATACGGCAAGGTGTCAAGAGTTTCCAGGGCAGCTGTGCCACGCTCGGGATGGTACGCGGCTCTCACCAACTGGCTGGTTCCTGCAAACCTATGCCGATCACCGCCATCTGCCCGCAATGGTAAAGGATACGCCGATCAGCGTTGTAGCATCCTCACTCGTCCCTGCCCGAGCGCCGCCATCAGCTATGTGGCGCGCTGGGCAGCAAACGCCGCCTACTACGGCGAGATCGTGCAGTTGGTGTCGCCGAGCCGCTCGCACGAGTGCAGCATCTGGCCGGCGATATCGCGTAGCTCGATTCGCTCTACCACCGCTTCCGTTGAGCCAAGTGGCAGCACGAGCTGGAACATTTGCTGCTCGATCGGCGTGCGAAACTGCCGTCCGTCGTCGAGTTGGATCAACGCTTCGACCGCCGCGGGGTCGCGTGACCAGCCGAAGATCACAAGGTGCGACGGCAAGGCCGGTGGCACTCGCGCTGTGACCACGCGCAGCTCGACATCCACCGGCTGGCTATCACTGCGAATTGGACCAGCCGAGAAGCTGGACATCTGCGTGCCCCAGCCACCACGCTCGTAGACTACGTAGGCGCTACCGCTGACCTGGTAGCCTTGTTCATGCGGGTAGATGAAGAAGAAGAGCTGGCCCTCGCCCACGACGGGCCCAGCCACCAGCCGCACCGGGCCGGCCGCGCCCTGGATGCCGCGCAGCACAGCGGCCTCCCTCGTGCGATTGAGTACATTGGTGAAGATCGCGCCATACGCGCCTATCAGCGCGATTAAGCACAGCCCCACCATCGCGGCGACTCGTCGGTTGGCACGCTTGTGTGCCACATCCTGGGCAAGCTCCCGAGCCAGCGCCGCTCGCTCGCCCGCTGTCGCGCCGACAAGCATGAGCAACGCACCGATCAAGTAAAAAATCCCGACGCTCCAGAGCGCCAGAATCCCCCCGACCATCGCGACGACTGCGCAACACCACACTATCAACCGGCTGGCCCGGCGGCCCATAGAGTCCAGCAATGTGCCACCGACGCCCAGCGTGCCTGCGGCCAGCAGCGTGAAGACCAGTGCCGGCGGACGGTTGCCCTGCTCGGTCAGCTCGTACCACACTAACAGCAGCGAGGTGATCGCAACGATCAATCCACCGGACACGCCGGCCACGAACGCGCGGCGCCGGTACGCGCGGTATGGCCGGCCGTGGATCTCGCCGAGCGCGGCTGCCACGTCGCGGCTCGCACCAAGCTTGGCGACCACATCCTCCTGGAGCATTGGGTCGGTGGGGCTGAGACCTTGTTCGGTGGCCGCGTCCTCCAGGTGCGCGATCAACTCGCGCCGGATCTCGGCGCGCCGCTCCGGCGGCAGGTCGGCTAGTAGCGCCTCGACCCGACGTAAATATTCCTCAAACGGCTGATCGTCGCGCTCAGGCATAGCGTAACACTCCTTCGACGGCCGCCGTAAAGCGCCGCCACGCCGCGCGCTTGGCTTGTGCCGCGTGGACACCGTCTGCTGTGAGCCGATAGTAGCGCCGGTCGGCGCCGTCGTCGCGCCGCTGCCAGAAGCCCTCGATCAATCCCGCCTGCTCGAGTCGGTGCAGCGCCGGGTAGAGTGAGCCTTCTTTCAACTCTAACATGCCCTCGCTGCGCGCACGCACCTCTTTGACGATCTGGTAGCCGTACATCGGCCCACGCTCCAGCAGCGCCAGCAGCAGCACTTCCAGACTGCCTTTCAGCAGCTCTCGGTCGATCGACGGCATATCGAGAAGTCCTTATGCGATACCTCGTAATTCTAGGTAGTAACTATAGACGGCGACGAATGAGATGTCAAACGTCCCAAGTACAAGGATAACGGTAGACTTGGATGACAACGTGGAACTCCATGCTATCGATTGCGAGGTTCTGTCGGCCGCATGGGCGGTCTGAGCCCTTATCTGCGGCCTGCGTTGGCCCTCACGCACAGTAATGTGCGCTTGTATATTGGACTCATTCAGGAACGCCACGGCTCGATTGGCAGGTCGCCGCTGGTGGGACTACACTATCGCCTGGGAGGGCCGGAGTCGGCTCAATGTGCGCTGGGGAGCAGGGCTGCCCCTGTTCATAGAATGCCATCCTCCCGCCCAGGCGACCCGATTTGGAACATTGGGGACTGGCGCTGACCAGTGCCCCTCATCACTCGCAAGCTTGGGGGTGTGTATCCCCACCCTGTACTGGACCTGGGCTGCGAGCCGCTCGCTCACCTCCCGCGTGTCATCGCCCTTGTGAAAGGAGGTTGTATGCGCACCATTGGTCTCGACTTGGCCGTCCAAACCGTCCACAAAGCGGTGGTTCTGGACGATGCAGGGCACTTCTGTACCCCGATCCTGACCCTCCACACCTGACCCAGCGATCTGGATCAGCTGCTCGCGCGAGCGCGTGAGGGGGCACCTTCAACCGATGTGCAGATCGTGATGGAACCGACCGGTATGGCCTGGTTTCCTATCGCCGTCTATTATGCGCGGCACCGGGTTCCGGTCTATCTGGTCAACAGCCAGGAGGTGGCGGATCTCCGCCGCTACTATCAGCGCCACGCCAAAAGCGATCGGATCGACGCGCGGGTGTTGGCCCGGCTCCCGCTGGTCAACCCTGACAAGCTCCACCGCTTGGTGCTGCCATCTGCCACCGCCTTCGCCTGTCAGCGCGCCTGCAAGCAGTTGGACCACCTCGCCACCCAGATCACCGCCGTCAAGAACCGGCTGCAGGCGATCGATCGCTTTGCCTGGCCCGGACTGGAGCAGCAGGTCTTCGCCGATCCGTTTGCGCTGGCGGCCCGTTTCTTCCGCGAGCACTGCTACGATCCTGAGCAGGTGGTGCAACTTGGGGCGACCGCCATTCGCCACCAGTGGCAGGCGAGCACACTGGATGGGGATGGCGGTGCGTGGGCGGAGCCTCTGGTCATGCTCGCTCAGCAGGTACTCACCCTGTATGGCACTGATGGCCAGTTTCTGGATTTCGAGCAGCTGCAGGCGGAGGTACGACGTGACCAGGCCTGGCTGACATGGCTGGAGCAGCAACACCACACACTGCGGCTGCGCACCGTGCGACCACTCTACCGGGCGGTGCATCCCAGCCGGAACCTGGAAACGCTCAAAGGTGTGGGTCAGGACAGTGCAGCCGTCTACGCCAGTTTTATTGGTGATCCGCGCCGCTTTAGTTCGACACGCCTGTTTCGCGGCTGGACAGGTATGGTGCCAAATAGCGAGCAGAGTGCCGAAAGTGAAGCCAAGGGCCTGCATGTAAGTCAGGCCGGGCCGGATCTGATCAAGAAATACGCCTATCTGGATGCGGAGATTGCCCGCCGCTACGACCCGCAAATTGCCGCCATCTATTATGATCAGATGATGCGCAAAGGCAAGCACCATAAGCAGGCCGTATGTGCCTGTGCGACCCACTTACTCGACCGGGTGCTGGCAGTGTTGCGTGCTGACAAACCGTATGAGATGCGCGACAGTGATGGGACAGCGCTCAGTGATCAACAGGCGCGGGAGCTGATAGTGGACCGCTATACTGTGCCACAGGAGGTGCGCCGGCGCACCGGGTACCCTCTGGGTGAAGCGAAATAGGCGCCAGCAGGCAGATCAACGGGCCGAACGGCGGGTCAGGCGAGAGCCTGGGCGACAGCCGCTGCTTGACGAGCAGCTGAGCTAACAGCAAGCGACGAGATACCCACAATGTCCGCCGTGTCCAGGACATGTGCGGAGGTGGTATGGTGGCAAACAGCCTCACTCGGTTGAGGGCGGGATCGTGTGACCTGCGGAACGGCCAGGTTGGACCCAATCAAACCAGTTTGAAGCTGCACTGGCTAGCCCGGCTCGCCGTTCATCTCGATCCTTGCGCCGCGTGGTAGCATGGGCGGGCCGGGAGCGGGAGAGGGCAGCGTGTGGCCGGCGTGGGTCTGCTCCTGCGTCTACGGCATCCTGTGTATGGTTTTCTAACCTCGTGACCCACCGCTTTCCTGTCATCGTAGACTCCTTCGTAAGCACTCGTGTCAACCGTTTTCGGCCACAAGCTTGCTCGAAGGAGGCTCAACGATGGAAGCAGACTGGTTTGCCAGTCGGACCATGCTGCGCACCCTACTCCGCACCCAACCAACCTGGACACTGCGCGATCTGGCACACGCCACCCACCGCTCGCTGGGCTGGGTCAAAAAATGGGTCAAACGGCTGCGCCATGCGCCCCCGGATGACGATCTGGTGCTCCACAGCCGCTCGCGGGCTCGCCACCAGCCACCCCCACGGCTGGACCAACGCGTGATCGATCGCATCTTGGAGATACGCGATCACCCGCCGGAGCACCTGAATCGGATTCCTGGTCCGAAGGCCATTCTCTATTACCTGGCACGCGACGAGGCGCTCCAGGCCGGCGCTGTGCGCTTGCCCCGCTCGACCCGCACAATCTGGCAGATCCTGCGGCAGCATGGTCGAATTGCCGTGTCCGGCACGCGCATCCGCTCCCCCCTCGACCGCCCGCCGCCGATGACCTCCTGGCAGCTCGATTTGAGGATTTCACCGCCGAAACGACGATCTCGGCCGTGATAGAGACCTTCCAAACCCACGGTCTGCCCGACGCCATCACGGTCGATCGTGACCCGCGCTTTGTCGGGAGTGCGCAGAGCCGCGACTTCCCGGCCCCGTTTGTGCGCATGCTGCACTGTTTGGGCATTCAAGTGACGGTCTGTCCACCCCAGCGTCCCGACAAAAATGCCTTTGTCGAGCGTTACCACAGAACCTTCGAGCAGGAGTGTCTGCGGATCGTGAGGCCAGGGGATATCGCGAGCGCCCGCACGATCACTGCGACCTTTCGCAATCACTATAACCATGAACGGCCCAATCAGGCGATCACATGTGGGAATCGTCCACCGTGTGTGGCGTTCTCAGACCTGCCCGCCCGCCCGGCGTTGCCAGCGACGGTCGATCCGGATCGCTGGATCGAGGTGCTCTCTGGGCAACGGTATGTGCGCAAGGTGCGCGCGAACGGGACGGTCATGGTTGATAGCGTCAGCTACTATGTCGATCGCGCCTGGGAAGGGAAGTACGTCACGCTGCGGATCGATGCGGCGGCGCGCGAGTTTGTGGTGGAGTATCGCGAACAACCGATTAAACGGCTGCCGATCAAGGGCTTAGTTGGTAGCCCCTTGCCGCTGGAGGCCTATCTGAAACACATTACGTTGGAGGCTCGCACGCAACTGCTCGCTGGTCGAGCGGTCGGGCAACAACTGCGCTTACCGTTCTGAGGAGAAATTGACACCGTGCGGAACAGAAAGGGCGCCGATGGAACCAAACCAGCAGGTCACGAAGATCCAAAACTCTACAACATGCTGTAGACGGGGACGCTTCCAGCCCGCGCTCCAGCACGCAGCAGTGGGACACGCGGCGCAAGACCACGACGAGCGTCTGGCACAGGCTGGGTGGGTCATCCCCGCCGCAGCATGGGTCCATAGCCGCCGTTCCGCAGGACACAACACGACCTGATACTGCCTTCTAACAATCAGTTATATCAGCCTGCACCCCTGTGGAGGCATCCGGCGCGACGCGATGTCGATTCTGCAGGGGTATCGGGAGTCGTGTCGTTTGCGGGGAAGCAGATGACCATACGACCCCAGATTTGCCACTTGACACCATCCTTCATTGGTGTCGTTCAACATATATCCCCTTCGCGACCTTTGGAGAACTGCTCTGCCACGAAGCGCGCAGCGGACGACCATACAGCGGACCACTTGTACAGCAACTGCCACTGCCGCTGTAAAACAGTTGATCCTCGGCAGGTGCATGCGGCGATGCTGTCGAATACCCTGCTTGTGCAACGGGCCATGCGAACGCCTCTTGTAGGAGCAGCGTTCTCTGCGTGCGTACTGAAGGCGTGCAGGAGCAGGGCAGCACTCGCGAGACGCTGCGGAACCAGCCGAGCGAAGTGGAGCGCCAGAGCGGGCAGCGAGCCAGCGCATGCTTGCCGAAATGCGCCAGCTGGAGGTGGCTGCTGGTGATGGATGCCAAGGGCATCCGTCAGCGCAGCAGTGACGAAACAGCAGGTCACCAGCGGCTGCGCTGCCCGATTGGGTAACTTGATCCCATAGGAATTTCCTTTTTCCGGCCAGTCACTCCGGCTGCGCTTTGACACCCCGACGAGGGTGGTCTACACTCTGGCAGATGGCACCAGATGGTCGCGAGCAGAAGAACCGCTTCAAGCACATCTTTGTCGATGGGTGGGCGGACTTCAAACGGGCCCATCCGCAGTATGAATCCGTCGACGAAGTGGTGCAAAAGATGCTGGGCTGTGGTGAGCCCGCCAACGGCTATGCCGTCTACCTGTGTCCAAACTGTCAGCATCGTCACATCGTCGCGTTTAGTTGTAAGAGCCAGTTTTGCCTGTCGTGTGCCAAAGCGTATAGCCAGCAGTGGGTCGCGACGGTGCAGGAGATGTTACATCCGGGGGTTACGTATCGACATCTAACGCTCACGATACCAGAAGCTCTGCGGGCGTTGTTCTATCAGCATCCAGCAGCATTGCTGGATGGGTTGATGCAGGTGGCCCACACGACGATGGACGCGGTGGTGGCGCAGGTCAAGCGGCAGACCATCAAACTGGGGTACATCGTGGTGCTGCAAACGGCGGGACGCTCGGCGACCTACAACCCGCATCTGCACGTCATCATGACCGACGGCGGGCTGTGCGCGGACGGAACCTGGCAACGGCTGGGCTATCTGCCCTATGACCAACTCCATCGCACCTGGCAGCAGCAGGTCTTAGAGATGATTGCCACGCGGCTAGCGGGTGATCAGCGCGCGCAGCGGCTGGTGGCAGAGATGCGGCGCCGGTACCCGAAAGGCTTTGTGGCCTATCTCCAAGGGGATGTGCGCCCGCGGATGACGCAATTGGCGCGTTACTTGGCGAAATATGTGGTCAGCCCGCCCATGGCCCTCTCCCGAATCATCGCATATGATCAGGAGTGTGGCACCGTGACCTACTGGTATCGCGATCATCAGCGGGGTGGGCAACGAACCGAGGAGACGGTGAGTCGGGAGACGTTTATCGGGCGGATGGTCCAGCATATTCTGCCCAAAGGATTCCAGCGCATTCGCTACTATGGGTTACAGGCGACCTGCATCCTGAAACAAGTCCGCGACCGCCTGCTGACCATCTTGCAGGTGGCTGTGCAACAGGCGATGGAGGTACTCGGTGCCCCCATCCGGCGCTGGTCCTACCGGGTACGCCTGCGGGCAACGCTAGGACGGGATCCGCTCATTTGCCGGCGGTGTGGCAGTGAGCTCTGGCTGTGGCAGGTCTGGCACCCGCACTATGGGGTGGTCTATGATGAATTGGAGCGCATGAAAGCAGGGGTGTATGAGCGAGTGGAACGACCCATTTGCCGCAGAGTTGACTCCGACCGAGCGCGAGATGCTGGGGTTGGATCAGACGGTTACCTACAGCTACCGCTGTTCGCGTTGCCGGCATGAAGATGCCGTGCCGGATGTGGTGATCATGGGCTTTGCCGCCTCAGGCGGGTGCAAGCCAGGCCAGATGCCACGGCTGGTGTGCCCGGAGTGTGGGGGACCGTTTCGAGCGCTGGGACGCGGCCACCCGCGCGCAGCGCGCTAACTTGTGCGGGGAGAAATGCTGCACTCTCCGTCTAGGATGGCCGCGTGCGGCGTTGGTTTGGCAGGTGGTGCCGACAAGCTGCTGAGCGCTGAGGGCCAGGCAAAGAGCCGCAGACGGCAGCCACCAGCATGGGCAGCATGCGCTGGAGCAAAGTGACCGACGTGCCTGGCCGTCCCGGTGCCGCTGGTCCAGTGCAAGGGAAGTCGAAAAGACTTGACAGTCACGTGCCGGTCATGGCTACGATGTCGGTACACCGCGAGGTCACGAAGATCCAAAACCATACATCCTGGGTAGCTGTCCCCCGCTCCCGGACAAGCAGGCGTCACCACGCGCGCGCAAGGGCGGCGTGCCGGGCGTAGATGATACAAGAACCCCCTTGACAAGAATTAGAACATCTATTCATCGTCACCGGGATGCCGCGGATGATTGTTCGGCTGCCCTATTCATCGTCACCGGGATGCCGCGGATGATTGTTCGGCTGCCCGCAGCATCCCACGGGGTGCGGTGCGGAGGCGCAACGATGTCATCACTACTCCGCTGCTGCACCCACCAGCCAGCGCTGCGCTCCAGCGGCGGTGACAATGGCGATCTTGCGCCACCACACCAGACATCGCCTGGTTTCCGCAGCGCCGCTCTCCAGCGTGGAACTTGCAAAGTTCCCTAATCCGCTGTAGAGTACCATTAGCAGTTCCCTACTCAATCGCAAGCGATGTGGAAGGGGGTCGTGGTGGCACGCAGCACGCCACGCGTGGATGAAACGGTGCTCATTGGCCGGGATGGCGCCGCGAGCAGCATCGCGGTCGGCAGCCCAGCCTGGTATGCCTGGTTAGTGGACGCCACCACATTTGCCTTTCGCAGTGCCGAGGGTGGCTTTACCGCGCGCAAGGAGCGCAGCGGGCAGACTGGCTGGTATTGGAAAGCCTACCGCAAGCACAACGGCATGCTGCACCGCGCCTATCTCGGCAAATCAAGCGATCTGACCCGCGACCGGCTCACCGCGATTGCCATCGATCTCGCCCAGCGCGCCACCGGACCACCACCTGAATCGGCCAGCGTTCTCGGCCCGGTGATAGCCACAGTGGATGGGGAACTTCCGCACCTGACGGGAGCCCGGTTGCCAGAGGGTACCCTGACCTTCTGCTTCACCGACATCGAAGGCAGCACCCAGCTCTGGGAGCAGCACCCTCAGGCGATGCCCGCCGCTCTGGCCCGCCATGACGCCATCCTTCACGCGCTGATCACCGCCCACCACGGGGTGGTGTTCAAAACGGTTGGCGACAGTGCCCACGCGGTCTTCTCCACCGCGCCGGACGCACTCAACGCCGCGCTTGCCTGCCAGCGTGCGCTCCACGCCGAGCCGTGGGGCGAGACCGGCCCGCTGCTGGTGCGCATGGCACTCCATACTGGTATGGCGGTGGCACGCGACGGTGACTATTTCGGAGTACCGCTGAACCGGGTCGCCCGCATCCTGGCCGCTGGCCATGCTCGGCAGATCCTGCTCTCGCTGACAACCGAAGAGCTGGTGCGCGATCATCTGCCGCCTGTCACCACGTTGCGTGACCTGGGCATCCACCAACTCAAAGACCTCCGCCACGCCGAGCAGATCTTCCAGCTTGTCAGCGCGAACCTGCCCTCTGATTTCCCGCCACTACGCACACTGGACTCGCCTGCGCCCATCCAACCGCTCCAGCTCCTGGACACGAAGCTTTACGTCCCACCCGTGCGCCCCCAATTGGTGCCGCGCCCACGGCTGCTGGCGCGGCTCGACACGGGGCTGGCCGGGAAGCTGACGCTGCTGTCCGCACCAGCCGGCTTCGGCAAGACCACGCTGCTGATCCAGGGGCTTCGGCAAGACCACGCTGCTGATCCAGGGGCTAGAGGCTTGGGGCTTGAGGCTTGTGGGATCACTCGACTTACAAGTCTCAAGCCTCAAATCTCTAGCCTCACGGGTGGCTTGGGTGTCGCTTGACGCGGCTGATTCGGATCCCTTGCGGTTTTGGCGCTATGTGATCGCCGCGCTGGATAGGCTCCAGCCGGACAGTGGCGCCAGCGCCCTGGCGCTGCTCCAATCTCCTCAGCCACCGCCGATCGAAACGGTGCTGACGCCGCTGCTGAATGCCCTCAGCACCCTGCCGACCGATGCGGTGCTGGTGCTGGACGACTACCACCTGATCGATGCGCCGGCCATCCACAGCGCGTTGACCTTCCTGCTCGACCATCCCCCGCCGCAGCTGCACCTCATTCTGACCACCCGCGCGGATCCGCCGCTGCCGCTGACGCGGCTGCGCGCCAGAGGGCAGCTGACCGAGCTGCGCGCGGCCGACCTGCGCTTCACGGCGGAGGAGACGGCCGCCTTCCTGACCGAGCTGATGGGTCTGCCCTTATCTGCCGACGATGTCGAGGCTTTGGAAGCGCGCACCGAGGGCTGGATCGCCGGGCTGCAATTCAAGCGCGCACCGAGGGCTGGATCGCCGGGCTGCAATTCGCGGCGCTGGCCATGCGCGACCGCAGCGATCTGGCCGGGTTCATTCGTGCCTTCAGTGGCAGTCACCGCTTTGTGGTCGACTACCTGGCCGAAGAGGTACTTGCGCGGCAGCCGCCCCACCTCCAGACGTTCTTGACGCAGACCGCGATGCTTGACCGTATGTGTGGCCCACTGTGTGATGCCGTGCTGGGGCTAGAGGCGAGAGACTTGAGGCTTGAGGCCGGCTCAACATCCTCAAGCCTCAAGTCTCTCGCCTCTAGCCCCTCGGCCTACAGCCAGCTGCTCCTGGAGCAGCTGGAGCGCGCCAATCTGTTCCTGGTGCCGCTGGACGACGATCGCCATTGGTATCGCTACCATCACCTGTTTGCCGAGGTGCTACGTGAACGCCTGAAGAGCGGCGCGACCAGCGCGACCGTGTCGGCGTTGCATCGCCGTGCCAGCGCGTGGTTCGAGCGGCAGGAGTTGGTTCCTGAGGCGATCCAGCATGCGCTGGCGGCGCATGATTGGGCGCGGGCAGCGGATGTGATCGAGCAGCACGGTCAGTCGCTCATGTTCCGCGGGCAGGTGCATACCGTCGTCGGCTGGATGAACAGGCTTGCTGCACCGCTCGTGCGCGCGCGCCCTGGCCTCTGTGTGATCTATGCTTTAAGCTGTATGTTCACCAATGACCTTAGCGCCGCTGAAGCTCCCTTGCAACATGCCGAGCAATGGATCGCGGCGCACGCGCAGGATGGCCAGACACAGACCATCCGGGGCTGGGTGGCGGCCATCCGCGCGAGCATCCTACGCATCCGCGGCGACCTGGCCGGGTGTGTGGAGCTGTCGCAGCAGACGGCGGATCTCTTGCCGAAGACTGAGCTGATCGGTGCGGCCGCGCGCGTGAATCTGGTGCATGCGTACCTTGTCAGCGGCGACGTGCGGCCAGCCAATGAACACCTGGTCGCCGCAGCAGTGGCGACCGCGCACGCGTCAGGGAATATGATTTCGATCCTCCGGAGCATGACCTTGCTGGCACGGCTACAGGTGCTGCAAGGCCGGCTGCAAGCGGCAGAGAGCACGTATGCGGCGGCGGCGCAGATCGCGCCAGGGCAGGATGGACTCCAGGCGCTGGTCAACAGCGCGGCATACTATAGCGGCATGGGCGATCTTCTGCGCGAACAGAACGATCTCACGGCCGCCGCCCGCTACCTGGAACTCGGCATGGATCGGGTGCGGGAAATACTGACCGTGGACGCCCATGTGGTCTGGCGCGGCTACCTGGCCCAAGCCCGTCTCGCGCAAGTCACCGGAAATGGTAGCGCCGCGCTTGCTACGCTCGAGCAGTTCGAGCAGCTGGCCCACGAACGCAGCTATGCCCCCGCGCTCGTTGCTCGCGCGGCTGCCGCGCGGGCGCGCCTGTGGCTCATGCAAGGCAATCACTCTGCTGCCATGGGCTGGATGGAACGATCGGGCCTGGATGTAGATGATGCAGTCAGTTTCCCGCGTGAGAGCGAATATATGACGCTCGCGCGGGTGCTGATCGCTCAGGGCAGCAGCGAACCGGCATTGAGGTTGCTGGATCGCATGCTGGCAGCTGCCGAGCAAGGCGCGCGCACGCACAGCGTGATCGAAATACTGGTGGTTCGCGCTCTGGCCTGGCAGGCGCGCGGTCAGCGACACACCGCACTGCCTGACCTTGAGCGGGTGCTCGCGCTCGCCGCTCCGGAGGGCTATGTCCGCATATTTGTGGACGAGGGCCAGCCGATGGCGCTGCTTCTGGCGCAGATCGCGGGCGGCGCGTCGCCAGTGGCAGCGTACGCGGCAAGGTTGCTAGAGGCATTCCCCAGTTCTGAGCTCAAAGTTTTGAGTTCTGAGTTAGCGTCTACATATGCGGAAACTCATAATTCAAAACTCAAAACTCAAAAATCCCTCGTCGAGGCGCTCAGCGCCCGTGAACTGGAAATCCTGCGGCTAGTCGCCGCTGGTCATTCCAATCAGGCAATCGCCGATCGGCTCGTCGTCGCGGTCAGCACGGTCAAGAAGCACGTCAACAATATCTACGGCAAGCTCGACGTGCAAAGCCGCACACAGGCGCTGGCGCGCGCGCATGATCTGAACCTGCTGTAGCGCTCCTACCCCGCTCTTCCTCTGGCACTCGATCGCTTCACCCCCAGCTACTCATTTCGGTGACTGACACTACACCCCACTGAACGCTATTCTCTGCTTGTTGCTGGCTCCACCGCCAGCGTGAATGCATAGCGGAGGATAGCGATGACCACTTACACGAACTGTGACACGACCCCCGCCAATGGTGTCTCTGAGCAGCGTCACGCGTGGATCAAAATCATCTTCATGATTCAGAAATACGCGATGATCACCACCTTTATTGGTGGGCTCTACCTTAATCTCTCGATTCTGTTCTTTGGCAGCGCGTTGGTGTTGCAGCATGTATTTACTCGCTGGACTGACCTATTTCTGCTGACCGGGATGATCATCTCGACAGTTCTGGGCTGGTGGCTCTTGCCCTATGTGAAGTTTCCCAGTGCCGCTGCCCGCCGCTTTCAATACGTCATCCTGGTGTATTTCACGATGCTGTGCTTTGCGCATGGCGTTGTCATCCAGATCCTGGGGAACTTCGAGGGTTATGCTCAGTTTTGGTTCAACTTGCCAGGTTACGGATATATCGCGAGCGCGGTCTTCGTCGTAATGATGGTGTTTACGGCTCACCTGCGGCTCCACGATCACTATCGCCATCCGGCGCAAGGATAGGGGAGCACAATGACTGGCTCATGGAAAGCACGACACCCCACTACAGCCGGCTTCAACGGAGCGATCCTGAGAGCGGACGGCACCTTTCTGGCGCTGGTCGGCGGCGCACAGATGATCTTTGAATTGCTGAGCCACTTTTTCGGCGTCGGACCCTGGGGTCGCATCTTCGCCGGCTCAGCGTACACGATCGGCTTCCTGGAGGCCCACGGGCTGGCGTTCCTGATCGGCCTGCTGCTGATCTTCGTGGCAGCTTCCGAGCACAAACGCTACTGGCATGGCTTCGCCGCGTGTGTCCATGTGTTGCTCGGCGGGGCGAACCTGCTGTTCTGGAGTAGCTTTGTTGCGTGGGGACTCGTGCCGATGGGCATCGTCGCCACCATTTTTCACGGCCTGTTTCTGGTCGCGCAGCTGTTCTTTTATGTACGCACTTCCACGCGAGTTGATTAGACCTGTTCGCATATGTCAGACATAGATGAACACATTGCTGGAAAGTTCCCCAGTCGGCAGCACAGTAGCGCCAGCAGTTCCCTAATCAACCCCAAACGGTGTGGAAGCGGGTCGTGGTGGCACGCAGCACGCCACGCGTGGCCGATGCTGTGCTCATTAGTCGGGATGGTGCGGCGAGCAACATCGCGGTCGGCAGCCAGGCATGCCAGGCCGGGCTGGAGGACGCCGGCACATTCGCCTTTCGCAGTGCCGAAGGTGGCTTCACCCCCGCACTCTCATTTCGGTGACTGACACTTCACCCGCTTGGCTGCTAGACTCGCCACATAACCAGTTCAGGCGCGTCTCCTAACCAACAGCGCGCAACCACAGGATATTGTCATGGATACGTATTACCACATTCGCGTCAAAGGCCACCTGGATGGCCACTGGTCGGCCTGGTTCGACGGCTTGACGATCAGCAATGAGGAGAACGGCGAAGCGGTGTTGCGCGGGCCGCTGGCCGACCAGGCCGCGCTGCACGGGGTGTTGATCAAGATCCGCGATCTGGGCCTGCCACTGCTGGCGATCACTACAGTCGCGACGGACGAATCGTAGAACAATCAGTCATGAAAGGGAGAAAACCTTGAACACAATCACGTCAGTTGTCAAACGCCATCCACTCGTCACGTTCTTTATGCTGGCCTACGCGCTCTCGTGGTGGATCGTCTTGCTTGCGCCACACAATCTCTTCCCGTTCGGCCCGCTGCTTGCCGCGCTGATCGTCCTGCCCTTCGTGGGCGGCTGGTCAGGCGTGGTGGACTTCCTGCGCCGGATCATCCAGTGGCGGGTCGGGCTGCCCTGGTATGCGCTGGTGCTACTCGTGCCCGTGGCGCTGACGAGCACGGCGGTTGGGCTGAATCTGTTACTCGGCGCGCGGATACTATCCACAGGCCATATACCTAATCTCTCTGATGTGCCCATGACGTTGTTGTTCATCCTGCTGATCATGCTGGGCGAGGAGCCGGCCTGGCGCGGGTTTGCGCTCCCACGCCTGATGGCTGGGCGCACAGCCCTGGCCGGCAGCCTGCTGCTCGGCGTGCTGCATGCGATCTGGCACCTGCCACTCTTCGGGCTTGAATATGACTGGCAGAACGGCCTGCCATGGGCCATCAGCGTACTGAGCTTCGCCGTTGTGACCGCCTGGATGTACAACCGCACGCACGGCAGTCTGCTGTTGCCGATCTTGATGCACGTATCGGTCAATATCGCGGGGAAATACTTCTTCAACCTCTTCAGTGGCACCGACCTCCTGCAACTCTGGTGGCTGTGGGGCGGGCTCTGGGGTGTGGTCGCACTGGTCGTTGTCGCCATCGTCGGGCCGAATCTCGGCCGGCAGCCGGCGGCGCGATCGGAGGCGATCGGCCAAGCGGTCGCCGCAGGCTAACAACGACCCGAACGAAGTAGCGCAGCGCGGCGCGTATCCGCAGGGCTGCCCGTCGCGCTGGCATTGTTCGAAAAGGAATATCACCGTATTTCAAAATCTCACCGACCGTACCAAAGCCACAGTCGTGTATGCCCTGGCACGCATCTTCTCGGCCGCCTGATGGATGCGCTGGCGGCCAACATCGATTACCGCATCACCGCCAATCGAAACAGATAGGAGCCTCCAATGCAATCGATCGCCGCATGGATCAAACGCCATCCGCTCACAGCGTTCTTTGTCCTGGCCTACACGTTCTCATGGTTGCCCTGGGTGCTCGGCAGCCTGGTGCCGGCTAGTCGCCCATTCGTCCTGTATCCGTTCGAGTCGGGCGGGCCGCTGCTGGCCGCACTGGTGGTCATCCCAATCACCCAGGGCCGAGCCGGGCTGCGGGCGCTGGGGGCCAGCATGCTCAGGTGGCGCGTCGGATGGGGCTGGTACGCGCTGGCGCTGGGCCTCCCGCTGGTGGTCGCGCTCGGCGCCGCAGTGCTGAATGCCTTGCTCGGCGCACCTGTCCCGGCGCTGGCCCAGCTCGGCCCCTGGTATATGCCATTCCTGGCGTTTGCGGTGCGCCTGATCAATCCCTCGGATGGGCCGCTCGGCGAGGAGCCCGGCTGGCGCGGCGTAGCTCTGCCCGGCCTCCAGGCCAAACGGTCGCCGCTGGCCGCCACCCTGATCCTTGCGCTGCTGGTGACCGGCTGGCATCTGCCGCTGGCCCTGGCATCCGGGATCGACCAGCTGCCGCCGATCGCGCTCTTGGCGACGATCGCGGTGACGTTCTGGTACGCCTGGGTCTATAACCGCACCGGCGGCAGCGCGCTCATGACCCTGGTGGCGCACGCCGCCGAAGGCGTGTTCTTCCAGTTTGCCATGGCCGGGTTCGCTGGCGCGAATACGACGCGGCTGGTCTGGCTCTACACCGCGCTGTGGTGCGCCGTGGCGGTCGGCCTGCTGATCGTCGATCGGAGCGCCTGGCGGTCGCGCATGCTCGCGGCGCCGGCAAACGTCGAGGCCGTTCCCAGCATATCGTAAGCGTCGCCGCCCACGGATCAAATCAGTGTCTTTGAAAGGAACTGACGAATGAACATTCGCAGATTGAAACGTTGCATGCCGCTCGTGATGCTGGCCGTGCTCACCCTGAGCGTGTTGCTGCCCGCCGTGTCGACTGGAGCGGTGTCCAGCACGAGTAGCCCGCCCGACCCCGGCCTGAGCCGGGACGAAGGCTTCGCCGCCATTGACCGCTACGTTGCGGCGGAGATGCATGCACAGCACATCCCTGGCCTGGCGCTCGGTATTGTCCAGGGCGACCAGATCGTCCATCTGAAGGGCTTTGGCGTGGCCGATACGAGCGGCGGGGTAGTGACCCCCCAAACGCCCTTCCCGATCGGCAAGGTCTCGAAAGCGTTTACTGCCCTGGCCGTCATGCAGCTGGTCGAGGCCGGCAAGCTGGAGTTGGACACGCCGGTGCAGCACTATCTCCCCTGGTTCCGCGTCGCCGACGCCGATGCATCGGCTCAGATCACCGTGCGGCACCTGCTCACCCAGACCAGCGGCCTTTCGCACGCAGCCGGGTTAGAACAGTACGCCGAGGCGGATCTGCGTGACAGCGCGCTGGAGCAGCATGTCCGCGGTCTCAGCACGGTGCAGCTCGCGCATCCTATCGGCAGCGCGTATGAGGACACCAGCGCAAACGCCTGGGTGCTGGGGCTGCTGGTTCAAACGGTCGCCGCGCAACCCTACGCGGCCTACGTGCAGCAGCAGGTCTTCGCGCCCCTGGACATGCGCCAGTCATTCACCGCCCCTGCCGACGCACAACCGCACGGCCTGGTGCGTGGCTATCACTACTGGTTCGGCCAGCCCGCCGCCGAACAGCCGTTCAACCGCGGGTACCTGCCAGGCTCCGGCCTGATCGCCAGCGCAGAGGACATGACCCACTTCCTGGTGGCCCAGCTGAACGCGGGACGCTACGCCAATGTGCCGGTGCTCTCGGCCGCCGGGATCGCCGAACTGCACCAGCCGGCCGTGACTGCGCCAGGGCCGCACGCCGAGTGTCTCACGCAGGCGCCCGACTGTGCCTATGCGATGGGCTGGGGTGTTCGGCAGATCGACGGTGTGCCGGCGGTGATCAAGTCCAGCGATCTGCCGTTGTTTGCCGCCGACGTGGTGTTGCTCCCGACCACCAGGTTTGGCCTCGTGCTGCTGATGAATGCCGACACGCTGCTCGATCCAGGGCGCAATCACGCCATCGCGGACGGAGTGACACGTCTCGTACTGGGCGGGCAGCCGCCAGCGCCGTCGGGGAGTCGCGCGTGGATTGTTTACCTGGTGCTGTTGGGCGTCGTGGTGATTCAGGTAGCCGGGATGCTCCGATCGTTGGTGACCCTGCGACGGTGGTGGGCCCAACCAGAACACCGCCCGCAGGGGCACTGGCGGCTGGGCTGGCATGCCATCCGCCCGCTGATCGTGAACCTGGCTTGGGCGCTGGTCGTGCTGGCGGGAATCGCCAAGCTATCACTGCCGGATCTGCTGCTCGGCGCGCCAGATCTCGCCATCGTCCTGCTCGCGAGTGGTGTCGTCGCGCTGGTCTGGGCGGTCGTCCGCACCGTGCTGGCGTACGGCACGCTCCGCACACCCGTCGCGCCGCGCGCTGCCATCGTGGTGGCCAAGACGTCATAAGGAGCGATCATGCATACCATCACATCACCCACCGGAACGGCGGTGCAACTACAGCGAGCGCGGCGCAAGCGCGGCTTCTTCTTTTGGACGCGGCGGGTCTTGCTGGTCCTGGTGATTGCGCTCGTGGCCCTCGGTGGTGCAGGCGCGGTCTACCAGGCGGTCGCCACCGCGCTCGACCAGCGCGCCTACCCTCCACCCGGCCAACTGGTGGACGTAGGTGGCTATAAGCTGCATATTTCATGCAGCGGCACAGGCAGCCCAACCGTTATTCTGGAGGCTGGTTTAGCCAACCCGTCGTCTATCTGGGGATGGATTCAGCCAGAAGTCGCCAAGAGCACGCGCGTGTGTGCCTACGATCGTGCTGGCGTTGGGTGGAGCGATCCGGGGCCCGAACCACGCGATGCTCAACAGATCGTCCGTGAACTCCATACCCTAGTGAGCAATGCACACATTCCCGGCCCGTATATCCTGGTCGGGCACTCCTATGGAGGAAAATACGTGCGGGTGTATGCCGCTGCCTATCCCAGCGATGTCGCAGGGATGGTTCTCGTTGATGCGGGCCACCCGGATCAGTGGACACGCACGCCACAGGGACAGGCGGAGTACACGAAGAACAAGCGATTGAATTACATTGCACCCTGGCTCGCTCGGTTTGGCATTCTGCGTGTATTCAATTTCTTTCCATTAAATCAGGATCTCCCATCGCACGAAGCGGCAGCATACAAAGCGTTTGTGGACTCAACCCAGTTCGCGCTGGTGAATCGCGCTGAGTTTGATGCGACACTGGACACGGACGCACAAACACGCGCGGCTGGCAATTTGGGCACGCTGCCACTCTACGTTCTCACTGCAACCGATCATGGGTACGCCACGGGCAACACCACAAGCGACGCGCAGTTGAGTCAATTTCAGCACTTGGAGCAGCTCTGGCAGGACCAGCAGCGCGAATTAATGGTGCTGTCATCCAATAGCGTCCAGCGTGTTGTGCAGGGAGCATCGCACGCCTCGCTGCAAATCAAGCAAACCGACGCACAAGCTACGATCGAAGCGATCCGCCAAGTGGTTGAGGCAGCGCGCACGGGCCAGCCGGTGAAGCTGTAGTTAAGGATCGAAGCCATGACACATCGTTGGTACGATTGCCATTACGAGGTGCTTCCATGAAACGTACGCATCCGCTCAACACCGTGCGCGCGCTGGCCCTAACCACATCCGCGCCGCCGGCCCGAACGACGATCGGCTTGATCCTGGTTGGCTGTGCCTTGATGTTCCTTGTGCTGCAAATCGGCACGACCTGGCTAACCGGAAGGTTCGATATGACCTGGAGCGCCCTGATTGCGACCAGCACGATGCTGGGCCTCGCGCTCCTATTGGAAAAGCTCTTTTTCAAACGCGCTCTGTTACCCGCCCTGCGAGCGCTGGGCTTTCGGCGCCCAAACCCGCCGGCCCTGGCGGTCGCGGGGATCATCGCGCTGATCATGCTGGCATTCTTTCCGCTGTTCACCCTGGCGACGGGAGTCCAGGTGAGCTTACGAAGTGACTGGTGGTGGATTCTGATCGGGGCAATCGCGTTAAACGGGATTGCTGAAGAGACGCTGTTTCGCGGCTACGTCTTTGGCGGGCTGCGCAGATCGGGCCTCTCTTTTGGGCGTGCCGGGAGTATCTCCCTGGTGATCTTCGCGGCCGTTCATCTGTTCCTGTTCATTCAGAACCCGTTCTTGATCGCGCTGCTGGGAACGCTGGTGGCAATCGCGGCGGCATTTCCGATGGCCTACCTGTTCGAGCGTGGGAATAACGCGCTGTGGGCACCCGTGATGCTGCATGTCGCCGCCCATGCGATCCGACTGGTCGACGTTCCTGAGCCGTATTATCTGACCGCGGTCACCGCCTGGCTGGTGTTGCAGTTGGGCGCGCCGTTCCTGGTGCTAGCCTTCCGACGAAATCTGCTCAAACGACATGCTGATCGAGATTCTTGAAGGGCATACCCAGGATATTTCTCAGCTCCATTACTACATTCCTGTTGGGCCAATCGAACAAAAAGTACCCCAACAGATTCGAGCGCTATTTTCTCGGCTGGTTGATACTTCGCCCCCAGCTACGCACTTTGGTGAATGACACTACACCCCCTTGGGAGGTATCCTCTGATTGTCGCCCGTTGAACACGGCGAGTGTGAAAGCTTACGAAGCGTGCAGCCATCCAGTGAAACGGATGCATATCGCATCAGGAGACAACGATGAACACGATCACGTCATCACGCGAAACCACCACCCCGCCGGCACCGGCCCCGCGGATCAGCCGAATCGTGCGCTGGAGCGGGCGCGCGCTGCTCGGCTTGCTGGCACTGGTCGCCGGCCTGGCCGTGATCGGCGCGATCTATCAGGCGGTCGCCACGGCGAGCGACCAGCGGGTCTATCCCGCCCCCGGCCAACTGGTAGATGTGGGCGGCTATAAGTTGCACATCTCCTGCCGTGGTGCAAGCCCAGCCAGTGGCGCCACTGTTGTGGCCGAAAGTGGGTTGGGCAGTACATCGCTCGACTGGAGCCTCGTGCAACCCGATATTGCGCAAACGACCCAGATGTGTGTCTACGATCGCGCCGGATTTGGCTGGAGCGAGAGTGGACCTGCCCCCCGAACGAGCCAGCAGATCGCCACAGAACTCCATACGCTGCTTCACAACGCGGGTATCCCTGGCCCGTATATTCTTGTGGGCCACTCGATCGGTGCTCTCCATGTGCAGATGTATGCGAGCCAATACCCTGGCGAGGTCGCGGGCCTGGTGCTGCTTGATCCAACGCCGGCTGCCTACTTTGCCCGGCTTACGGCCGAAGAACGCCAGGCCGCACTGCCCCCCACTGGAATACTGCGCATGCTTCAGTTCATCCACCCTTTTGGACTGACACGGCTGCTCGATTTCGGAACGTGGAAAACCGGCATGCCACTCGAACGGCTGGCGCCAGACATCCAGCGGACCGTCAAAGCGCTTAGTTTCAAGCCGACGGTTCCTGGTGCGATGTATGCGGAAGGCTCGGCGATGGAGACCAGCCTCGCGCAAGTTGTGGCCGCCAAACCATTCGGCGCGGATACTCCGCTGGTCGTGATCCAGCGCGGGCTGGTGGTTGGGCCACCTGACCAGGACGCGGCAGGCAAGGCGGCGAATGCCGCTCTGGTCGAACGCTCCGCAAATGGGCGGCTGATCGTCGCCGAAAATAGCGGCCACTATATTCAATTCGAGCGACCCGATCTGGTTATCGCGGCTGTCCGCCAGGTGGTGCAGGCGGCGCGCACGGGCCAGCCGCTGCAATCGTAGTTGGGCCGCACGCAGCATGCCGATTTGCGTCTCTTCATCGGAAAGGAAGATTACCTTGTTGACGAATCTTACCAACTCAGCCAAAGCGTTCCTGTTTTTCGCTATCGCATTCGGACTGACGGTGACGGTATCCCTGCTAGCTCCGCTCTTGGGCGATATGACAGGGTTCATTCACATGTTCACACCAGCAGTGTCTGTTCTGATCATGATGCTGGTTGTGACGCGCGACGGCTATACAAAGGCCGGCTGGGCCACCCTCGGCTTGCATCGCGCGGGGCTGCGCTGGTGGTTGCTGGCACTCGCGGGGCCGCTGGCTGTGATGAGCGTGGTGTATGGCCTTGTGTGGAGTACGGGCGTAGCGCACGCCGTCTGGCCCGACGGGTATACGCTGGCTGATCTGGCCGCCGGTTTGGCCCTGGGGATTGCAACCTCATCTGTGGTTGCGCTGGGCGAGGAGATCGGGTTCCGTGGCTACCTACTACCACGGCTCATGCATCTGGGGACACCCCGGGCGCTGCTGCTGAGCGGCCTGCTGCACGCGATCTGGCACTTCCCGCTGATGCTGTTGACGCCCGTTTTTCCCATCCTCGGCAACTGGTTCATTATTGGCCCGATCGTCTTGCTGACGCTGACCGCCGCCGGGGTGTTCTACAGCTATCTCCAGCTGAGGAGCCGGAGCGTCTGGCCGGCAACGCTGGCGCATGGCACAGTCAATATGTCCTTCGATTTGTTCAGGCTCTTCACCGTTACCGCATCGCCGCTGGCCCTGGAATATTTGGCCGGTGAGACGGGGGTGATCACGCTGGTGGCCACCGCGCTGAGTGCAGGCGTGATTCTCTACCGGTTGCGGCAGCGGCGTGGCAAGCTGGCCATGCAACTGCGATCAGGCGTATAAGGCGCTGATCTCAGCGCCGCTCGCGCACATATCCCGAGATGGCTGAGCCCTACGAACGACCTCGGTTTGCTTCAGGTTTGTCGATCGTGCGTATGTACGCCGAGCTCGTTCGGGTAGTGATAGAAATTGAAAGAAGCACATCATGATCGAGTTGCTCCCCAGATGCCAGGTGGAACCGAATTTGCGGCAGTCTGCGACTGAGATGCCGACAATCGACCAAACTGCCACCCCAAACCGCGGACTCTCCGAGCGCGAGGTGCTCGACCGCCGCGCCAGCGGGCAGGGCAACACCGCGCCGCTCCCCAGCAGCCGCACCTACCGACAGATAGTGGTCGAGAACATCTGCACGTTTATTAACATCTGCCTGTTCGGCCTGGGGATCGCGCTGGCCTTGCTCGGCCGGCCTGGCGACGCGCTGATCTCGTGCGGGATCATCACGCTGAATGTGCTGGTCAGCGTCGCGCAGGAGATCCGCGCCAAGCGCACCCTCGACCAGATCGCCCTGCTGACTCGTCCGACCGCTACAGTCGTCCGCGACGGGCAGCCACGCGTCGTCCGGCCCGAGGAACTGGTCGTCGGCGACCTGATCGCCGTCGGCGCGGGCGATCAGATCGTTGTCGATGGGGTGGTGCTCGGCGCCGGGCGCATGCAAGTCGACGAGTCCCAGCTGAGTGGCGAGTCGCATCCGGTTCCCAAGCGGGCCGGCGACCAGGTCTTCTCGGGCAGCTTCGTCGTGAGCGGCGGCGGCACCTACACCGCCGTGGCGGTCGGCGCGCAGAGCCTGGCCGGCCAGATCACCGCCGGCGCGCGCATGTTCCGGCGGGTGCTGACGCCGCTCCAGTCCGAGATCAACGTGGTCATCCGGATCATGTTGCTGATCGTGATCTATCTCGAGTTCCTGCTATCGCTCAATGGCCTGCTGAAGTCGATCACCCTGGCCGAGAGCGTGCAGCACGCCGCGATCATCGCCAGCCTGGTACCCAATGGCCTATTTGTGTCGATCTCGGTGGCCTACGCGCTGGCGGCGGTGCGGATCATTCGCTTCGGCGCGCTCGTGCAGCAGTCCAACGCCGTCGAGTCACTCTCGCGCGTCGACGTACTGTGCCTCGACAAAACCGGCACGCTGACCACCAACCGGCTGCAGCTCGACGCGCTCCACCCACTCGATCCGGCGCTGATGGCCGGCGACCTCGAGCAGTTGCTCGGCGCGATGGTCGCGAGCGCCAGTACCGGCAACACCACCAGCGCGGCGCTCGCCGCGGCGCTCCCGGCTGAGCCCCGGGCGCTGGTGGCGGAGGTGCCATTCTCGTCGGCGCGGAAGTGGAGCGCGCTCGCCTTCGCCGATGGCATCTACGCGCTCGGCGCGCCTGAGTTCCTGCGACCGTACGTGTGTGTCGACGCATGGCCGGCGATCGCCGCCATGGCGCAGGAGCTGAGCGACCGCGGCCTGCGGGTGCTGCTGCTCGTACACCACCCCGACGCATCACAGCTGGCAGACGGCGGGGACGACTCGCGCCTGCCGACGGGCATGCGGCCGCTTGGCCTGGTCAGCCTGAGCGACGAGCTGCGCCCGGAGGCGCGCGCGACACTGGCGGCGTTCATCCGCTCCGGCGTGCAACCCAAGATTATCTCGGGCGACAGCCCGGAGACCGTCGCGGCGCTCGCGCACCAGGCCGGGCTCCCTGCCGACGCCCGGCTGGTCTCCGGCATGGAGCTGGCCGAGATGGACGAGGCCGCCTTCGCGAGCGCCGCCGCCGACAGCACGATCTTCGGCCGGATCACGCCGCAGCAGAAGGAGCGGCTGGTGCGGGCGCTCAAAGCCCGCGGACACTACGTGGCGATGATCGGCGACGGAGTGAACGATGTGCTCTCGCTCAAGCAGGCGAACCTCGGCATCGCGATGCAGACTGGCAGCCAGGCTGCTCGCGGTGTGGCCGATATGGTGTTGTTGAACGACTCGTTCACGGCGCTGGCGCCGGCCGTCCAGGAAGGCCAGCGGATCATCAATGGTATGCACGACATCCTGAAGCTGTTCCTGACCCGCATCGCGACGGTCGGGTTGGTGCTGGTGTCGTCGCTGCTGATCGGCGAGTTCCCGCTGGAGCTGCGCGCAGGCTCGCTGCTGTCGCTGCTCTCGGTCGGCGTCCCCACGATGGTGCTGGCAGTATGGGCCCGGCCCGGCCCGGCGCCGAAGGAACGGTTGTTTCACTTTGTCCTCACGCCGGCGTTGGTCACCAGCGCGATCGGCCTGCTGCTGTTCTACGGTGTCATCGAGGCGCTGATCGTCCAGCACATCGGCACGATCACGCCGCACATCGCGCAGGAGCAGCTCATGCAGATCTACGCTGCCGTCGTCCCAGTGGCACGCACAGCCCTGACGACCTTCCTGGTGTGCTGCGGTCTGCTGTTGGTGGTGTTCGTCGAGCCGCCGACCGCGTGGTGGACCGGCGGGGATGTGCTGAGCGGCGACTGGCGACCGTCGATCCTGGCCGGCGTCCTGCTGGCAGTGTTCGTGGCAATCGCGGCAGTGCCAGGGCTGCGGGCGGGGTTCGGGCTAGTCGAACTGCCGCCGATCGCGGTGGGGCTGGTGACGGCAGCGCTGGCGGCCTGGCTGCTCCTGGTACGCTGGCTGTGGCGCACCCGCGCGATCGAGCGCTTCATCGGCCGCGCCGATCAGCAAGAGTCAGGACATAGCGACGATGCTGTCTGGCACCAAGAAGCACGCGGAGCAGCGTGAAGACGCTGCACACAAACACGTCCAAAAAGGAACACGGCATGAAAATACACACATCGCGCATCAAACGCCACGCGCTGCTGATCTTTTGCACATTGACCATTGCGCTCACCTTCGCGGCCACTCGGCTACCGCTGCCAGGCGAGGTCGTGTCGGTCGTGATGGTCTTCATCCCGACCCTCATCGCGCTCGGTCTGACGGCCATGGCCGACGGGTGGGGCGGCGTGCGGGCCTTGCTGGGCAAGCTGGCGCAGTGGCGCGTGCGCACACTCACCCACCCTTCGATCAGTGAGCGGGCACCTCACGGTCGGCTGGTGCAAGGAAGCCTGCTATTCGTCATCTAGCCAGTTCCCCTGCATTCTTTGATTGATTATCACCCATATTGGGAGGAAGCTATGAACATCTTCACATCACTCAGGCTCCGCGTAACCACACGGAGTGCCGCGGCGCCTGCCCGCCAATTAATGGATCGGCTGACCTGGCTCTGGCTGTTGATCGGAGCAGTGCTGCTGCCGTTCACCGCGCTCGTGCCGTCGTTCGCAGTCGCCGCATGGCTTGCGCCAGTCTTCCTGCTGCGCTTCGCTCGAACCCAGCGCGCGAGGATCGGCATCCCGCTGATCGCGCTGATCCAGGCCATCGCCCTCGGCATCAATTGGTATATCGGTACGGCGCCGAACGTGTTACTGATCGCATCCGGTGTTGGGGTCGGGCTGCTCGCCACCCTGGCCTATCTGATCGATCGCCTAGTCACACCAGGTCTGTCCGGCCTGGCCCGCACGCTGGCCTTCCCGCTGGCGCTGACCATGATCGACTGGCTGGGCTCGTTGCTCGCTGGCTCGCTCGTCAGCTCTCCGCTCCCGTCGCTCTTTGCGGTCAGCGGCACCTGGGACTCACCTGGCTATACCCAGGCCGGGCTGCTGCCGCTGATCCAGATCGTGTCGGTTAGTGGCATGTGGGGACTGACCTTCCTGATGGCTTGGTTCGCTGGCGTGGCCAACACGATCTGGGAGCAGCGTGGGAGCTGGCGGGCAGTACGATTCCCCGTGCTCGGCTTCGCGGTGACGCTCCTGGCGGTACTGGGCTTTGGCTTCGCGCGACTAGCCTCGCCACTGCCAACCGCGCCGGCCGTGCCGGTGGCGGCGATTGCTTCGCGCGCAGATCTGTTCGCCACTATCTCGGCCATGAACCCTGGCACGTTGACGCCAGGCACTCCTGCTCAGCGAGCCGGCGCGAGCGCGCGCTTCACGCCGATCGTCGACGACCTCTTCCGCCGTAGCGAACTGGCAGCGCGAGATGGCGCCCGCATCATCGCCTGGGGCGAGACCGCCGCGCCGGTGCTGGAGGAAGATGTCCCGGCGCTGGTTGCACGCGCCGCCGCGCTGGCGCGCCAGCAAGGCCTGTATGCGCAGATCGGGCTGATTATGTTCGGCAAGACCGATCACTACCCGTTTCTGGAAAACCGCGTGATTCTGCTCGACCCAAACGGCACAATGGTGTGGGACTACCACAAAGCGCGCCCGACACCGGGCGAGAACATGTCGGTTCTTGCCGGCCCACTGGTCGTCCCGGTCGTCACCACCCCCTATGGCCGGCTGGCGACGATAATCTGCTACGACGCCGACTTTCCCGAACTGGTGCGCCAGGCGGGCCAGGCCGGAGCCGACATCCTGCTCGTGCCATCCCAGGACTGGCAGAGCGTTAGCGCGCAGCACGCGCGAATGGCGACCTTCCGGGCGATCGAAGACGGGCTGTGGGTGGTGCGCCCGGTAAACAGCGGGATCTCCGGGGTGATCGATCCGTACGGCCAGGTGCTGGCACAGACCGACTCCTTCAACGGTGACACGCCAACCACGATGGCCGTGATTGTGTCGCGCAGCACACCCACGCTCTACGTCCGCTTCGGCGACTGGTTCGCCTATCTCTGCGTCCTTGGGCTCGTTGCGCTCGTCGCTCTGGCGCTCCTGCGCCACTCCGCGGTCGGCGCGATTGTGCCGCAGGCGGTCGGGAGCTGACGATCAGGGTGTGCAGGACGGCGTTCGGCGCAAAATAACAAGGAGAATCCCATGCCTCTGATCACGTGGTTCGCCAAAGGCCGCGTATTGGCGGCACGACTCGCCCTTATGAATGAAGCCTCAGGAGATAATGATGAGCACGATCACGTCATCACGTGGAACCACCTCCCCGCCGACCGCAGGCCGGCTGATCAACCGAATCATGCGCTGGAGCGCTCGCGCGTTCCTGGGGCTACTGGCGCTGATTGGTGGCCTGGCTGCGGTCGGTGCGATCGAGCAGGCCATCGCCACGACTCACGACCGGCGCGCCTACCCGCCACCCGGCCAACTGATCGATGTGGGCGGCTACAAGCTGCACATCTTCTGCATGGGCGAAGGGAGCCCGACGGTGATCCTGGATCACGTCGGGGCGGGAAACTCGGCACAGTGGGGCTTGGTGCAGCCGGAAATTGCAAAAATGACGCGCGTGTGCGCCTACGACCGCGCCGGCTTCGGCTGGAGCGAGCCTGGCCCGGCCCCACGTGACGCACGGCAGAATATGCAGGAACTGCACGCCTTGCTCACGAACGCGCACATCGCACCACCCTATATTCTCGTCGGCCATTCGTTTGGCGGCGATGTCGCGCGCTTGTATGCCGACCAGTATCGCGATCAGGTGATCGGCATGGTGCTGGTCGACCCCGGAACGCTCTTCGATACACCTGGCGTGCCACCGGAGATCAACGCACAGTGGCAGGCCGAAGACCAAACCATCATGCGCCTGGCCCCCATCCTGGCGCGGTTGGGTGTGATGCGGCTGCTGGCGATGGCTGGCCTAGTGCCCAGCCACGGCGATCTGCCAGCACCGTCTGGAGCAGCGTTCGATGCCTTGAATCTCACGACGACCTTTTGGGATACGCTCAGCGCGCAAAACCAGGCCATGCCGGCGACCTCCGCCCAGGTGTTAGGCGCCAGCTATGATTACGGTGCGCTCCCGCTGGTCGTCCTCAGCGCCGACCAATCTACGGATCGCTCGCGTCAGATCTGGACCGAGCTCAACGCTGAACTGGCGACCCGTTCAACCAAGGGTATCCATCGCATCGTCGTGGGGGCGAGCCACATGGCGCTGGCCCTCGACCGCGATCACGCCCAAGCGACGATCGCAGCCATTCAGCAGGTGGTGCATGCGGTGCGAACCCCAATGTTGATCCAACCATAGCCATCTCCGCAGGAGTACACGATGACCAACCTACGGCACGGCCACGATGCCCTCAATCGCGATGGCCGCCCAATCGACGACTGGCGCTCGGAGCGGTATTGTTCGACAGCTGATGTTGATAAAAACGTCCTCACGAATAGCATGGTCTATCTCCTTTCGTAGGGATCCTGTTTGGTATGAACCGCTCAACCTGATATCGGCGGTCAGAACTGTTGGATGATGAACGCCGCGCCGACCAGAGCATCAACACTATTTGCCAGAATATGCGCCGCCATGCCCAGGTAGAGGTTGCGTTTCCAGTGTACCACCACGACCAACGGTAACACGCTGAGCGCCCGTCCGATCGCCAGCCAGGGTGACCACACGTGGTACAGCGCGAACAGGGCGCTGTGTATCACCAATGCCCAGCTCCCGAAACGCGCCATTCGCGGTAACAGGTAGCCGCGAAAGTACAGCTCTTCTAAAATCGGGGCGATCAGGACGATCATCAGAAAGAACACCAGATACGAGCTGATCAGCGTCGATCGGCTGTAGGCATGCAGATCGGTGGTCGTGAGAAATGTCGCGGGGAGCCAGGCAAAGAACCGGGTGAATATTCGGGTGCCTAGTGGCGCCAGGAGCACGGTCAGCCCGCCCGCTGCGACCAGGATGAGCGGAACGAATCCCATGAACTGCCACCATGGCAGCCGATCACGATAGAGCACCACCCCATTAAGCGAGAGGCGGCCATTGGTTCGATAGCCTTGATAGTATAAGAAGCCCAGCACACTCGGCACGAGCACGACCAGATCGGCGAAACACTGCGCCATAAACGGCGGCAGTTGCCACTGCCGGGCCAGCGGGGCGCTGCTAAAGAAGACGACGGCGATCAGGATTCCGGGCAGCAGGTGCAACACGATCGATTGCACCAGGGTATGCTGCGCCGGAGTGATTGGGACGGCGCGGGCGGTCTGAATGGGCGGAACGGTGTGGGTCGTTATCATAAAGATCATCTCCTATCAGATTGCGTGATCGGCTGCCAACGTATACTCTCCGGTGCGCTGTTGCGCCGTGTAGCCTCGCCGACGGAGGGGCCGCCGGCGTGCGGCGCAGGTGTGCAGAGCTGCACACAACCAGCAGGCTGATCGCAACCACCCACAGTACCCTAATCATGCACTACACTGGTGTGGCGGTACCAGGCACAGCTACGAACGGTTCCCAGACGTTGCCGGCGGCGTGCAACAGCGCAATACTCGGCAGGCTCCCGCCGGTGGTATTGAAGACCCAGGTGGAGATAATCGCCTTTCACTTTTGCCCTCCACTCGCCGAATCGGTGCATCCAGGTAGTCTCTCACCGCCGCTATGCTCGCTTTAGGGTTCTCTGCAAACATCTCGTGTCCGGCAGCGGGGATGATCGCAAGTGCTGCCTTGGGGAAAAACGCCATTTGCCTTGTTTGCCATTCCACACCAACCACTTTCTGGCATTCACTGGCAATGAACAGCACCTTGTTCGTAAACCCTTTCACGCCATCGACCAAATTGACTAGGATTTGCTCAAATTATGGGGCTAACGTGAAAATACGGTTCTGACGGGCTATGTCGTGGCAGTAGCCGCGATCGGTTCGAGCATCACTTTATAGCCGAGCTTTTCGAGCCGGCGCTGCATTCGTGCCAGCAAGCGCTCCTTCTGGCGGTCGTCAAGCGCAGTAGCGCCACGTTCCTGATACACCTGCCCGGTCTTGAGCAGCGTGTAGATAATCACGAGTATCTTATGTGCCAGCGCGATAATCGCTTTCTTCTTGCCACGGCGCGCCGCCACGCCGCGGTAGAAGCCAGCCAAGCTGCTCTCGCTCTTCTTGACCGCCGCCCAGGCGGCTTGCACAAGTGCGCTTCGAAGGTAGCGGTTCCCATCGCGGATGCGCGTACTCTTGCGTTTCCCGGCGCTCTCGTGCTGACCTGGTGCCAGTCCGGCCCAACTGCTCACGTGTGCCTGGCTTGGGAAGCGGTTCATATCTGTCCCCAATTCGGCCACGATCACCTCCGCGATACGTTCACCAATCCCCGGTATCGCATCCACAATCACCGATGCTGCCCACGAGCCTTCTGGCGCGCTCGCTGCCTCACTCCCGCTGTGCTCCTGGTCTGGTTCGCCTCGACCGTCTGGAGGCGGTGGGCTTGGTCGTGTGTGCTCAATCGCCTGGTCGATCCGGGCATCAAAGGCCGCAATCTGTTCGTCAAACACATCAATCAGTGCCAGATGCTGTGCGAGCATAAAGGCGTGGTGTGGCTGCAAACTCCCACGCAGCGCTTGCTCCAGCTCGGCCTGCTTGGTTCGCAAGCGACCCTTGGCCAACTCAGCCAGGGCTGTGACGTCGGTTTGACCCTCGACCAATGCCTGAAGCATCGCTCGCGCCGACACACCAGTAATATCGGTCACCACCGAGGCGAGCTTGATATTGGCCCATTCCAACACCTTCTGCATTCGGTTGACCACACTGGCGCGCTCCTGAATCAGGTGAGTGCGCTGACGGGTCAGGTCACGCAGCGCGCGTTGCGGAGCAGGCGGCACAAACGAGGGCCGCAACAAACCGTGGGCCAGCAACTCAGCAATCCACTCGGCGTCCTTGACGTCAGTCTTGCGACCGGGCACGTGCTTGATGTGCGCCGCATTGACGACCAGCACCTCAAGGCTGCCTTCCAGCAGGTTGTAGATTGGCTTCCAGAATTCGCCGGTGCTCTCCATCGCGACGTGCGTGACCTCGAAGGTAAGCAGCCAGGCGACCAGATCGAGCAAAGCCTTGGTAGTGGTACCAAACGTACGCACATGGGTAGTGAGGATAGCATCAGTACTCAGCAGCCGAACGGCAGCTACAACCGACTTCTTATGAACATCCAGACCAGCACAGCGCATATGGACGACGTGCATAACCACCCTCCTGAGCAGCAGCTTCCGAACCGCAAGCTGGTCAGATGCCGGTTAGATACAGAATCTAACGTGCGTGCTTCCCGCCGTGGAGCGGTGATCACAATTCAGTGTGCCGTTCGGCATCCAGGTCAAACTGATGTACAGACTCACAGCACTACAGACATATCGACCTTGGGGCCAGCTCTCGGGATGAGATTCTACCATTTTCATTCCTCAGTGTGCGGCGCGAGCCGCATGGGGAACTGATGTGAAAATCTCCGTTGCCTTAGGCGTTCAGGGGGCGACAGCCTCCCGTGGTTCGAGACTCACCGTGTAGCCGAGTTGCTCAATACGGTCTCGCAAGTGGCGCAGAGTCTGGTCTTTCCGCCGAGTATCACGCTCGTTCGGTTCCGGCTCCTGATACAGCTCGTGCTTGCTCAGCAGCGTGTAGGCAATCACCAATAGTTTGTGGGCGACAGCCATAATGGCTTTCTTGACCCCATGACGGACGGCCAGGCGGCGGTAGAATATACCGAGGTAGCTCTCCTTTACCTTGATCCCATAGGAATTTCCTTTTCTGGCCCGCGCCTGGTTTGACATAATCGTGCTGCTTGGCTAGACTGTGGCGCATGGCAGCGTCCTGTCACATCTACAAGAACCGCTTCAAGCAGATCTTCGCTGACGGCTGGGA
>WNFV01001580.1_pt1 | contig 31453 bp, 37 predicted proteins | sample 5400101 | NCBI WGS metagenome assembly WNFV01 (sample SAMN13153361, study PRJNA577476) | soil metagenome | isolation source: 115 cm soil or saprolite under grassland replicate 1 | place: USA:California | collected 2016-06-15 | reverse complement strand
GGCCATACCCGACCACGGCAATGTCAGACACGCTCATCTCGAGTGTGATCGTAGGTGGGTCGAGCACCGACGCTCACCAGGTCGCGCTGCACCACGTATCGGAGACCGCCGCCCGTCAGTGCCATCCGGGTTGCGCGAGGCGAGGAAGGGCGGAATCCGATGGCTTCGCATCCTGCGTCGCGGGTTAGACAGCGCAGGCTGGCTGTATGCGGCAGCAGAGGGGCAGATCGTCGTGCCGCGCGTCGAGGTCGTGGATCCGAAAGTCAGGCTCTTCGGCGATGCAGCATTGCTCATGCTTCCGGCACCGTGGACGCAGGTCCTCGTGGTTCGGTGCGCTAGCGCGTCATCTCCGCGCGCGTTCGTGCGCCCAGGTTCGCCGTTGCGAGCGGCTACACCGTGTGATCGGCACGTTCCCACCACGCGATGGTCGCCAGGTCGGCACGTTCCCACCACGCGATGGTCGCCAGGAGCCCGACGAGCGCGGTGATCCCGACGACGAGGAAGCTCACCGCATCCGCGGTCTCTCCCTCGGGACCTGTCACACCGGAGACGAGCGCCGGCACCGCCCACGGGAAGACGTGGCCCCACCCGAGGACGGCGAGGATCTGAGCGAGCGCCATCGTCAGGACGGCCCAGGCGAGCGGCGGGATGTAGCCTCTGCCGGCGCTCGCGAAGAACGCCGTCGTCGACTGCAACGCGATCGTCACGAGGGCGATGACCGCGATCCGCGCGAGCGTGTCGCGCCACAGGTCGTCGGACCACGCGGGCAGACCGACCAGCGTTCCCGATAGCCACCCGACGATGACGACCCAGACCGTGATCACGACGCCCCAGCCCGCGATGACGATGTACTTTCCCACGACGGTCGCCCAACGCGGCGTCGAGATGGCCAGGAGGCCGCGCACGGTGCGGTCCGCGAACTCGCGACCGAAGACCCACGCCGTCAGGAAGGCGAACAGGATCGCGCCGGCCACCGCTTCCGTCTGCGCGAGCAGGCCGAGGAACGTGGGCCACTCGGCGGTCCCCGCGGTGAGGCGCGCCTTCGCACCGAGCAACCCGAGCCTTCGCGCGGACTCCGGATCCTTGAGGATGACCATGAAGAGCGCGCCGACGAGCGGTGTGAGGGAGAACGCGGCGGCGACGCCCCACGTCACCCCGGAACGCCTGGACTTGACGAGCTCCGCCGCGATCGCGGGCAAGACGCTCGTCATGCCGGCTCGGCCGCGCGGTCGGCGGTGAGCCGAACGAAGTGCTCCTCGAGCGTCTCGCGCACGAGGGCGACGCGCGTCGGGGGCACGCCTGCCTCGACGAGGAGACGGGCCACGTTGTCCGGCGCGTCGATCGCTCGCGGCTCGAAGAGCTGGGTGACGACGCTCCCGTCAGTGCCGCCGCGCACCGGCGCGTAGCCGGCCGACCGCAGCGCGCGCTCGGCTCCCTCCATGTCACGGGCGCCGATCTCGAGGCGCGGCGTCCGGTGCAGCTCGAGGGCCTGCCCATCGAGCTCCTCGACCAGCCGCCCGTGATGGATGATCCCGATGCGGGTCGCGAGCCGATCTACCTCGGGGAGGATGTGGCTCGACATGAAGACCGTGACGCCTTGCCCGCGCGCGAGGTCGCGCAGGAGCTCACGGATCTCGATCACGCCCGCGGGCTCGAGACCGTTCGCCGGTTCGTCGAGGACGAGCAGCTGGGGCGCGTGCAGCAGCGCCCGTGCGATCGCGACGCGCTGCAGATTCCCCTGCGAGAGCACACCCGTGCGCCGGTCCGCGTACGGGCCGAGCCCGAGTCGCTCGATGATGCGGGACACCGCGCGCGCGTCCCGGAGGCCCTGCAGCCGCCGCGCGATCCCGAGGTCCTCCCGGACGGTCAGCTCCGGGTAGCCGACGGCGGATTCGACGAGGTGCCCGACGCGCCGCCACAACAGCGGCGCATCCGAACGCACGCGTTCGCCCAGGACTTCCGCGTGTCCTGACGTCGGCGCGATCATCGCGAGCAGCATCCGGATCGTCGTCGACTTGCCGGCGCCGTTGAGGCCAAGGAAGCCATAGATCTCGCCCCGCGGCACACGGAGATCGACGCGGTCGACGGCGAGGACGCCGCCCCTGTACCGCTTGGTCAGGCCCTCCGTGAAGACCGCGAGCTCGTTCGCGACGCGTTCCCTCATTCGGCGCAGCAGCTCATCTTGGACACGTCCTTGAAGAAGGAGAGCGCGAGCGTTCGAGGGCATCGCAGAGCCCTCGACTGAGTTCGCTCTCCGTATCAGCCATTGCGCGGATTATCGCCACGACGTGCAACCGTTCCGTTGGAGGCCGTACGCCGCCCACGCGACCGCGCCGTGTGGTCGTCGACGGTCGTGGTAGCGACGAGCTGGAGCGTCTCCTCGGCGCGGGATCTGGCACGACGCTGTCCTAGCTGGGCTGTGCCGCAGGACTGGTTCTCCGAACGAACCTCCTCCGCCACAACCAGACTCCGACCGCCTGTCCAGCCGCGACCGTGACGACAATGAGGACGCCGAGAAGCGTGTAGGGAGATGTGAGCCGAAGCAGAGCCCCATAGAAGAATGCATGCAGGATCACCAGCCCAAAGAACGTGTAGTTCAGCCGCTGGAGATCTTTCCACGTCCGAGCCTTGAGTTCCTTCAAGGCGGCGTCGGTGGAGAGCGTCAGCAACAGCAGCACGATCACCAGTCCGGCAAGGCCCGTCCAATTCCCCAGGCCGAAGTTATCGAGCATGGGCACGCCGTTGGGCGCGAAGAAGTAGCCGAGCATGCCGGAGATCTGTGCGCCGCTGTGCAGCTGCAGTCCGAAGATCACATGGACGACGCTGAGCATCGCCGTCCACATACCCACATCGCGACGCAGATAACTCGAGACGGGCGTGCGCCGGCGGAGCAGTAGGTTGGCCGGCCCGATGAGAAGGGTGACCCCGAGCAGCCCGGAGGCGAGGTGGCCGGTCGCGGTCGTGACCCGTGATAGGAGGAAGCGCAGTTCGCGTCCCTTGCTCTGCTCCGTCGATCCGGTTTGGTCGTCGTTCATACCCGTTTGAGGGACCGCTTGCGGCAGGGCACCAGGCCCCATCGACGTCTGGGGATACGGGCGAGTGTCGAACGGCGAGAGGGTCATGAAGAGGGCGAGGACCAAGGCACTCACCAGAGCCAGCGGCACATGGTGAAGGAGAAGGCGGTAGCGCAAGTCCTCAGTGGCTCTGAGGGCCGTCGGATCCTGTGTGCTGACCGGTGCCATGTGAGGGCATCGGTGTCGCGGATCCTCCGCCGATCCCGTGCTGTCCCATCCCCGGCATCTGCCGGCCATCGTCGTGGTCACCCCGACTGATGGCGCTGCCGAGCAACATCGAGCTGACCACGATCCCGGCGAGGATGAGCGTGATGATCCCCGACACCCTCACCCAGATCGGCGTGAGCCACCTACTCGTCATGTTGCGAACCTACAACGCGAGCTCGACGCGATGGTGCGATGCGCGCAACCGTTGCATACATGCACGCGATCATGACCCACGACCCATACACTCCCCTCGTGGATCACGACAGCGAAACGCCGTTCACCGCTGACTCGCTCATGTCCGCTCTGCAGGGTCTCGATCGACGCGACCTGACCTTTACGCAATTCGTCGCAATGCACGTCATCGCGGGCCGCGGCCGGCCGACGATCCGCGAGGTCGCCGACGCGGTGGACCGGTCTCCTGCGGCCACGAGTCGGTTGATCGAGGATCTCGTCCGCGCCGGCTTGGTGGCACGGGCGTCGTCGGCGGAAGATCGCCGAGAGAAGCGTGTCTACCTGACCGCGGCGGCGAAGGATTACCTCGCCGCCCTTCATAGAGCGCATCACGAGCGGCCGCGGCGTCGGCACTCCCATTGAGCATCACGCCCACGACCGCGTGTAAACCGTACCGGACACTATCCGAACCGAGATCTCACCGAACACCACCAGATAAGAGACTCATTGACCTGCTCTTGGAGCATTACGACGAGCTGCAGCGGTTGATTGAGGCAAGTAGCCATGACACCTCTATTGATGGCGACGCGGCGAAGTGAAGTCAACAGTCAAGCAGCCATCATCGAGCCTTGACGAATCACGGTCTGACATCGGGGTCGACGACGAGGACGCTGCATCTCGCATTCGCGGCGAGGTGCGAGTCCGGGAAGAGGCTCGTGCAGGGCTTCACGGCCTCCTCGGCGCCCTTCCGGAACATGAGGAACGTGGTGATCTTCTGCGCTCCCCTATGCCGCCTTTCCGAGCGAGTCGATGACGTCGTCAAGCTGCAGGTACGAAAGACGCGCGCCCCACTCCATGTCCGAGGCGATGACCGCGTCGCGGTCCTCCTTGGACTGGTAGACGGAGCGCAGCGTCATCACCGTCTTGCCGCCGCGCTCGTTGAGCGTGACGGTCACGAGCGCGGCGTGGCCGGGCATCGCCTCGTACTCCTCGACGTACACGATGCGCTCCGGTGATGCCTCGCGGACCTCGCCGGAGAACGCGACCTCGCCGTCCGGTCCGCGCTGCGCGTAGCGATCCCGCCCACCGGGGTGGAAGTCGGCGACCGCGCTCACCGCACCGTACTGCCGCGGGCCCCACCAGTTCCTGATGTGCTCGGCCTTCGTGAGCGCCTCGTACACGAGCGCGCGCGGCGCGTTGAAGGTGCGCATGATCACGATCTCTCGCTCGCCCGTCGCCTCGACCCGCATGTCGTCAGCGACCGCGTAGGCGAGCTTGGCGAGCTGCGTCTTGAATACGGCGATCGACGTCCCGCTCCACTCGGGCGCGAGTCCGGACAGGCGGATGGTGACGCGCGTGCGCGGGCCTTCCGCGGAGAACGTGACGTCGAAGAGGATGTCCTCGGCCCACGTCCCGGGCACGCCGGCCGCGGTCGGCGAGATGCGCTCGCGCTTCTCGTTCGCCCAGTGGAGCGCGAAGACGAGGCGCGATGGCGGCGTGATCTCGTGGACCACGCCGGTGTCGCAGTGCGTCACGCCATCCGGTTCGCGCATCACGAAGAAGAGCTTTCCGCCGGCTCGCGCCTCGAACTCGGTCACCGGCGCGCTGCACATCTTCGGTCCCCACCACTTCTGAATGTGCTCGGGCTTCGTGAAGACGTCGAACACACGCTCGCGCGGCGCGTCGAATAGGCGCTCGATCACGATCTCCTTGCTAGCCATGTCTTCTGCCACGCCATCCCTTGCGGCCATGTCGCTTCTCCTTCACTTGCAGTTCCTTCAGGTACTCGTCCAGCCGATCGAGTCGCTGCTCCCAGATCACGCGATAGCGCTCGACCCACTCGTCGACTTCCTTGAGCGGGCCCGCCGTGAGCGCCGCCGGCCGCCACTGCGCCTCCTTGCCGCGCGAAACGAGCCCGGCGCGCTCGAGCACCTTCAGGTGCTTGCTGACCGCGGGCAGGCTCATGTCGAACGGTTCGGCGAGCTCGCTGACCGATGCGCCGCCTTTCGCGAGACGCGCGAGGATCGCGCGGCGCGTTGGATCAGCGAGGGCGCCGAACGTGAGGCTCAGCCGGTCGACCGCCATCTCTTCTCCTAATCTTGTATTTAACTATCTGGTTTCATACAGCGCATCGGGCGCCTTGTCAAGGGCGGCGTGTGTCGGACCTAGCGGGCGAGCTGCTGCGGAGGAGCGGTCTCGCGTTCACCTCGTGGGGCCGTACGCAGCGCTCTTGGCGCGTGGCGGGATAAGCGGTTCTGTTAGTGACCGCTCTGGTAGACCGTACCGGACAGTTTTCGAACCGACCAAAAACCGAGATGTCTCGGAAGAACGCCTCCTAGACCTGCTCCTGGAGCACTACAACGAGCTGGACCGGTTGATGGATCTCACTTCTCATGACATCTCTATTGATGGCGACATCAGTAAGTGAAGTCAACAGGCAAGCGCCATGTCGCACGAATAAGAGCCCGGGAGTTCGCTTAAGCGAGTGCTCCCGGGTTGCTGACTACCATTCCGTCGCGGTTGTAGATCCGACCACAGTTCGTGCACTTGACGTGGCCATTCCAGCCGGCGGTTGGTTCCCTCAGGTGTCCTTTCTCGTCAGTGGTCTCCCAACTCCCACCCCTGGAGTCGGTGTGTCCGCAGACACAGAGCCACGCGTCGCACTTGCTGAGATCGTCGCCATGGCTGTCGTGCCAGGTCGCCGCGTCCCGGGACTCGCGTCGAGCTTGAGCCGTGACCTCGTCTTCGCTAAGCCAACTGCAGGCGGCGCGCTCGATCATTCCGACTCCTTTCCCGATTCAATCGATGGATCTCTCTTCGGTTGGCCGTCAAGAGGCAAGTGGCGTTGTCACGTAGCTGTCGGTATTCGCACGGCACTATCGAGTCTGCGGTGTAGAAGCGAACAAAGCGTCAATAGGTCAAGGGCATCCTGCTCGGTGATTTCCCAGTGAATCCGTGGCGCATGAGCCGTGACGTTGCGAAAGGTCCCGAACATGCCTTTGAGCAGGTTCACCATTCCGCGCTGCTCGCTCTGTTCGGCGTCGGACTGCAGACTGTTCAAGGCAAGCAGCGGTAGCCGCGTCGCCTCAAAGGACAGCGCCTGATCAACGAGCTGCGCACCGTCCGAACCGAGTCCTGTCAGCTGACGCAACTTGTCGGCCACGCTTTTCGTCGCCTCAAAGACGGCGTGGAAGTAGTTCTCTTGCAGAAGCTCGGCGCGACAGAAGCGAAGGACATCCGGATGGACCTTCCTCCGGACCAACTCCTGACGTAACCGCATCGCCCGGCCCTGAGCCTCGTCTAGCGTCTTGGCTGAGTCGACCTGGCGCAGTTTGCCGTCTGCCGCGATGGCGAGACCAACAAACGCGAGCGCAGCGTTGAGCTGTTCCCGAAGGCTCTCGAAGGCTTCGCTTCGGCCGACGTAACGCACCGGATCCATCGAGGTCTGGATGTAGGCACAGACTGTGTTAGCGCATCTGTCCTGTGCCTGGCGCGCGCTCAAAACGGCGTACAACCTCCGCCACTTCGTTAGCGACGCGTCCGGGTCGGCGATTCCGACTCGCGACAGAAGATGCCCAATCTCAGAACCTGTCGGCTCGTCGAGAGCGTGTGCCACGGCTTCGAGGACGTTGTCAGGGAACTGTGGCACTACAGCCATTCGGCTAGTGCCCGGCATTCGGTAGGAGGCGAAGAGCTGTTCACGGTCGAGTGCGCTCGCCCGAGACAACATGCCAATGAAGATGCTTTGAATCTTGGTACTTACCGAGATTGGTCAACACGCGACAGGCGCCGGCTGCAACCAGCACTTGGCTTGCGACCGTCTGCACGACCTGGATCAGGCGCAAGATCTCGTTTGGTGCAAGCGTCGGATCAAGAAGCGAGGCGATGTGCCGCTTCGGGATCACAACGACATGCGTCTGGTAAGCAGGACGGGTGTGGCGGAACGCGATGACGTCTTCAGTCTCGATGAGCTTGTCGACGTGCGTCCGGCGGCTCAGAACCTCATCGCAGTAGAAGTCCGTGCCTTCGTATTTAGTTTCATCGTTCATGGCCGTTGGCCCTTCCAAAGTGGCGGCTGGCTCGCGACGAAATCACGGAGCCAGCCTAGTACTCGTCTGGGAGCAGAAGCGTCGTCACAGAGCGGTCCGCTTCGGTGATGATCCAAAGCTTGTCGCCACTCTTTAGGTGGTAGGACGAGACCAAGCGGAATCCTTCACGGAGTGACAGCTCATTTTCCCGTCGATCCTCCTCGTCGAGTTCTCCCCAGTCGCCTGAGACATGGCGACGCAGGTATTCGAGAGGTGACTCGCCGGACACTTCGAGAGCCCGCAGCGCTCCAGGTGTGGCGACAACCTGTCCCAGCAGAAATCGCGGCAGGGCCATCGCCCGTCTCCCTCTGCCTTTGACTCAACCGCGCGAAAGCGGCTGGATCCGCAGCAGTGGGTGTACTTATGTCATCTCACATCGGCCGTACGGGACGCAATGGATCAAACCCGATCAAGTGGCAGACGGCTCAATGACCGAAGGCCATCTCCTCATCGAACCGCCAGTTCGTCTTCAGTTTGGCGATCGGGTAGAGCTTCCATCCAAGACGACGCGCCGCAAGGTAAGCCAGCACCGCTTCTTCCACCGAGAACATGTGCGTTCCGAGAGCGTGGTCGTAGCGATGTTTGGCGTCGTTATTGAGCGCCTTGAAGCGTCGCAGCTGATCCCAAGTCACATCATCGATCTCTGGCTTGAGGCGACGCAGAAGAGCGTCACCAAACGGCAGGAAGGTGACGTGACCGATCCGCTTGAGAAGTCCCTCGAGATGTGCTCCGCTGTGTTCGACGATGTTCCTGGTCCGCCACTCGATTTCCTCAACTTCTCCCGAGAGGAAATCGACCATGCAGTACTGGAGCGGCTTGAAGATGTCTCGCTCTTCGACCTCGCATCGCGTAATGCCCCAGCGCGGGATACCGAGCGTCCCGGGTGCATTGCGCCGGTTGTCTGCGATGCGACTCAGACTTGGCCCGGGAAACGAGTCGTCGAATTGCCTCAGAGCGTCAACGTCCAAAGGGGTCGACGAGGCGAGCTTCTCGAGCCTGTGCGACGCCTCTGCCGGCAACAGTTCAGTTCCAAGCTGAATCAACGTCTCGGTGTAGCCGGTCAGGACGAATGCCTCTACGTTCTTCGTGCGCGCCAGAGGGTGTGTTCCCTGGACATCGCTTCCTCGGCTTCTTCGACGAAGGCAGCGAGACGCTCGGGAGTGTCGCATTCATTGATTCGGCCAAGAAGGGTTCCGAGTTCAAGCGCTGCGACTCCATAGGCTTTCGCGAGTTCTTGGTGTCGCTTTAGCTGAAGCCAGGCAAATGCAGCGGCGATAACCGCGGCGAGTAGGGGCAAGAGATTGGCCTCCGTCGTCGGTCGCGCTAGCTGGACCGACGCGAGTACCAGTCCCCCAAGTTGCAGCAACGTGATTAGCCAAAGCCACACGGTCGCTCGCGACTCGTCGGACTTCGCTTGCGCGCGGTACCAGCTGACCTGGTCGCCAAGGCGCTGCTTCGCATAGATCTCCTTGCGTTCAGGAAGCGAACGCTGACGAAGCGTTCGCATTTCGTCGGTGATATCCGGCCCTGCCCCTCTGGCCAATGCGCCGCCCAGCTGTTGATACTCGACGATCAGCGCTTTGAAGCGCGTGTGGAAGTGCTCATCCGCTGCGGCGAGGTCCTCCCCTTCATAGGGTGCGACTCCCATGACGTATCTCCAAGCCATCGTCTTGATCGACTCCGCCAGCGCACGGCCATCGAACCAGGCCCGCTCGGGGCGACGAATCTGCATCGCGATAGAGGTCGCGAGGCCTACCGAAAACATGGCGGCTGCAGCCAGTCGCGGCCATCCCGGACCGGCTAGCCCGAGGATCGCTGCCGCAACCGGTGCTACGAGCTGCAGACCGGCCAACCATGAGAACCATGTCTGGGCGCTTTGCGAGGCCTCGTCGGCCGCCGCAAACAGCGCCGGATAACGGATCGCGGTCTCAGGCACTGCTGTTCGATGCCTGCTTCAGGGCGGTCAGAACGTTGTCTTCGGTAAAGCCATAGGCAAAGGCCGCACCGGCATCGAGAAGCTCCGATGGGCTCTTGTATCCGCGCTCGATCTTCACGGCGGCGAGTTTGAGCTGAGCTTCCTTCGCACAACGGATTTCCCAGTTGACCCAGCTGCTCAAGTGCGTTTCCGGCCCGACGATCACCAATAGGTACTCAGAATCCCTAATGCGCTTTTCGAGGGCTCTTTTGATGACCGCCGACTTCCGGCTGTCGATAGGTTCCGTCGGTGAGTGTTCTTCCATCTCGAACTCGAAGCGGCGATTCCTGTTCCATGCGGCTAACAGCCGCTTGTAGTGAAGATCGTCGCTCTCAAAACTGACAAAGACCCTAGGTGGGGTTTCTTGCAGAAGGGGCAACAGGATCCGTCCAATGAGGAAGACCGCAGCACCGCCGATTATCCAACCCGCCAGAGGCACGGGACTAGATCAACTCCCAATCCATTTGACGATGGCGTCGATATCCCAATCCATGACCCTGCCGGCTGCGTCGGTGAGTGCCTTCGGCGTCGAGTCTTTGCTGGAATCGCTGTGAAGACGCACTCCTCCGACCCTCTTTCCAAGGTCACTGGCGGTTGTGATCTCCCAACTCACCCACCTGCTCTTATTGGTCGATGTTCCGATGAGGCATAGAAGAAGCGAGGCCCTTGAGATTCGGTCCTTGATCTGACCGCGTATGTAGGTTGCATCGTTGCTGTCGAACGGCTCTCGCACCGAATAGTCGTCGAACTCCAAGTCATTGTTCTTGTTCTTGGCTTGACCACGAAAGAGATTGACGAGGTCGAGATCCTCGACCACGAACGAGAGGAATACACGCTTCGCCATGCCGCGCACCCCTTTTCACTTATCGCCGATTACATTGGATCGCCGAGGCCTGCCTCCGCGCAAGCAGCGCAGCCACTCCGACGAGGCGGAGTCTCGCATCTGACAAGTTCTCCGGATCTGCCGTTGTAGTTCCACCATCCAGCTCCCCGCGAGCCTGCTGCGTATCCCGTAATCAGATCGAGCGCGGCGTTGCAGGCCTCCGAGGCGAGTACGCCATTCATCGAGACGACTTGAGGATCGCCCGGAGCGTTCGGGTTTCGGTCATAGCCGGGCGGCCGTTGCCGCTTCTCGCGTTCGAGAACAGCTTCATTGATGAGTCCGCCGCACCGCAAACACACAGAATCCGGAGTGACGACTATCAACTGACCATAGGCGCTCTTGAGCTGCTCGCCTTCGGTTTCGATGTTCATCCCGACATCGATGAGTGGGATGTGGTGACGACGACAGAACGTATTTATCTGGTCGCGCACAATGAATGAATCAACGCAACTGACGACCAGGTCGACTGACTTGATGGCTTCAAGCGTCGCCTGGTTTGGGAAGCGACTCGGAACCTCCTCGACAACGATGTCGGGGTCGATTGAGTTGATCATCCGCCGCATGACTGTCGTTTTGAGCGTCCTGTCGACGTCGTCCGGAGTCGACCCAACCATCCTTCCAAGATTGACTTCTTCGACAACATCGTCATCGACTGGAACGATTCGGCCGAACCCCTGACGAGCCAACTGCTGGCAGACATGCGAGCCTCCGCCGCACACACCAATTACGGCAACGCTGCACTCGGCCAGGCGCGCGCTACTTCGCGGGCCGATTGCTAGGGTTTGGCGATCGAGTCTTCGCCTCGGACGTGTGGCCGTCAGTTCAGCCCTGGGGGGCCACAGTCGTATCGGAGAGCCGACTAGCCTCAGGAGAGTCAGCGTTCCGAGGGGCGAGCCGTCGCGCCAAAAGACTCCCGATGCCGCGTCCGCACCGACTACAACCGAGCCCGATGGCAGTCCCGTGAGAATGCGCGAAAAGGCGGGAAAGAGTTTGGCCGCGCTCGCACGGTCCGGCCCGGAGAGCTCGGGCATCGGTGAACGGCCATGCGAGTGAATAAGCACAACAGCAGCTTGCAAATGCTGGGCCCGCGCTAGCACTTCGGCACTGAACGCGCTCGTCCAGGCCAAGCCGAAACCGCTGCGACGCACTTTGGCGCGAGCGGGGATCGGCAACCACTCCCTGGCGAGCAGGACCGTGCGGTTGCCCGCGTTCGCGACTCCGCATAGGAGGAAGCCAGCTTCCTCGCCATCACGCACGTCCTCCACATGAGAGCGCACGGAATCGAACCGGCTTGCCTCGACGCGTAACTCGATGCCACCAAGTGGTGCGGAAGAGGGAGGCTGACGCCCGGGAGACGGAGAGATCCGTAGCAATTTGCGAAGACGTGTGATCATGTGCGATCCGCGAAGCGGTTCAGCCATAGCTGAATGGCGCGAGTTGCCGTTCGTGGCTCGACCGGCCAGGTAATGGATGCGCTGTATTGGCGCCACGGCTTGCCGAGAACGAGTTGTTCACTGCTACTTCGTGGTGGCCCGGAGCCGTTGCTGACCTCGATGGAAACCCAGAAGTCAGGACGTTGATCAGGCCAGCCCGCAAAGCGCGCGAGCCCGGACGTGGGGTTCGGTTGCCAAGGTGCGAGAAGATTCAGGTTAGAAAGCAGGACGTGCAGCGGCTGATCTTCCGCCGGCGTCACGTCCGTTGCACTGCCGAAAGCGGCCGCCAGCTCGGCGACGATCACCTTCCGGGTCTCTGCGTCCACGTTTAGCTGACGCCGCCGCCCGAGATCGCCTCGAAGTGCAGTCCTGACCGGACATCGATGGTCGTATCGTCAGCGAGTACGGTTCGTTCCTTACCCTTGATCAGCCACAGGACGCTGGCTGCATCGACCCCAAGTTCGGTCTTCAGAACGCTGACGAGTGTGGATCCGGCGGGCACGGTCTTTTCGACCTTCGTCTCGCCCTCTCCGAGAGTGACGTGTGCCAGATCTGTCGCGGTCTTACTTTCCATTTGCTGACCTTTCCGGACGTCGGCATCGTCCTGTTCGTATGTACGCCGATTTGCTAACAGTATGCGCCGGATCGTCCAGCGAGGTCAAGGGCGATAGGTGGGCCGTTCGGCCCTTTCGATTCTTTGTCCGGATTATTCGAGAGGCAACGCGATCGATCCGGCTTGTGGAACCAGCTCCAGGCTCTCGAGACGAATTCCTGCGGCCTGCTGCGAGACACCGCAGCGTCGAGCCAGCCTGCGGATCAGGAGGCGAAGCTTCTCTTGGTCAGCCTCGAAATCCGCTCGCGTCGCGCCGAGTCCCTCCATCTCTCCGCGTGTGATCTCGCGATACAGACTCGTGGGCATGAGGAGGGCAGCCATGCCACGATTCGCCTGGATCTCGCGCCAATCGCCGCCGCGTCCCAGGATGTTGCGCTGAAGGCAGCGGAGCAGGCGCGGACGCGCCGAATCTTTAGGAACATCAAAGAGGATCGCCTGATCAGGATTGAGCTCGAACAAGACGCGATGGAGGACGACGTGAGACGCCTCGTGTGCGAGAGTCGCCCGCCATCTGCCAAATGCCCCGGGCGCTGAACGCGCATCGGCCGAAGCCGTCAGCTCCCGATTGATCTCGACCCGTGGGGGCTTACCGGGCTCGAACTCCGTCGCACCTAGGACGTCCGCCGGAAGCGGTGCGTGCTGATCGAGCCTCGATCGAAGATGTCTCTCGATGAACTTTTCAAGATCGACAACCGGGTCGGTGACACTTGGAAGGAGGTTGGCACGTCGAAGCTCGTCGACGGCAATCTGCTCGATCTCGTCGGGCTCATACCAGATGCGCTGCTCACCATCGGCGGACTTGTACCACTTCACGGCCGACTGCGAGCCTTTCCGCGTCGGTCGACGTCTTCGATCAGCTTCTCGATGTCCGCTTGTCCCATGCCTCTTTCTCGCATGCGGCGAAAGAGAGTCGCCGCCGTTGGCTGTCGCCGCAAATATTCCTCAGTCTGCTGGTCGATGCGGCCCGCCAAACCCGTGAGCTCGTCGAAAGCAAGATCTAGTTCTTTGCCTATAGCGCGGAGGACTTCCTCGGCAGGAACGCGCCGATCGTTTTCGATATCGCTGAGATAAGAGGGCGTGATGTCGCGGCGGCGCGCCAGTTCACGCAGAGACATCCCAAGCTCGACGCGTCGTTCGCGGATACGGCCGCCCAACGTGGTTCGCGGGCTCACGGCCGGTTTGGTCGCGTGGTCAGCGTGGCCAATTGACTGCCTCCCAATTTCAGTTTCGTGATTCGGCCTGTTCGGCCAGGTTTGCGCGCGCACCGAGGTACGAGCGGATGAGGCTCTGGAATAGACGGCCGTGGTTTCGGATCCGAAGGTGGACGAGCTCGTGGACGATTACAGCCTCGCCAAAGGAGCGCTTTTCTGTGAGTAGATCGCGACTGAAGCTCACGACGCCTTCGCGGGAGCAAGAGGCCCACTTTCGGCGCATCAACTGAAGACGTACCTGACCTGGCCTGACGTGCATGCGCTCGGCCCATTCACGGACGGCGGTCTTGAACTCAGCCGCATCTCGCCAGACATCCGTGAGCTGAGGAGCTGCACTCATGTCCGTCTCACCTTGAGGATCGCGTCGGCCAATTCCGGTCGACGGGTCTTCGGGACGTGTGGCAGGAGCAGTTTGTAAAGCTCGGCTTTGACATCTCGGCGCTCGTCGGGGTTGTCGCGAAAGTTCGGATACCGCTCAAACAGCTGCGTGATGCCAGGTGCCAATTCCGCAGCTCCGGCGACCCCTCCCCGGTTGAGGACCCAGTAGACGGAGAAGGTCTGCATGTCGAAGCCGCGCTCTTTGACTTCACGCTGCGCGGCGGTGTATTCGCCGAGCGCTTTCTCAAGTTCGCGCAAGGCGTCCGTCGTACTGAGCTGCCGATCTTCAAAGAGATGCAGGATTTCCTCGGCGCGGTCGCCGATCGGGATCAGGTGCGGCTGCTCGTCCTCCCCTTGCCTGACGGCGGTGGCGAGGCTACGGGCAAGGTTCACGATCTTGGCCGAATCTGACCCACCGTCTTTCTTGAGGGCATCGAGCGTGTTCTCGTCGATCTTGTAGAGAGGGAGGATCTTCTCCAGGCCTTCCGCGGTGACGTGGCGACGGACCAACTCTTCGGTCTTGTTCATAAGGTCTCGTATCGGCGTGCCCTTGACGTTGAAGGCAGCAACGACGACTGCGTAGAGCGCCGCGAGTTGTTGGTAGCGCTCGACATAGTCCCGCAGGAATGGATCGGGCGAGAGAATCTCGTAAAGGGTTTCGACCTCGCGGAAGAGCTTGACGAACTTCTCTCGCTCCTCCTTGTCAGTGAATCGGTCGATCACGGCCTCGACGGTCTTGTCGTCAATGGGCGGCCTCGCCAAGGCAAGATAAGGCGGGACGCTCTGGTCCATCAGTTTCTGGAACTGCTCTTTGAGGACGTCGATGTTTTCGATGACGCCTGAGACCACATCGGAGTCAAAGGCGAGCGCCTTCTCCAGCTTGTCGAAGATCCCCACGAAATCGAGCACGAAGCCAGCCGGCTTACGAATCTCACCCTCGACTTCGTAAGGGCGATTCACGCGGGCGATTGCCTGAAGCAGCGTGTGGTCTCGCATCGGCTTATCGAGATACATGGCGTAGAGAATTGGCGCGTCAAAGCCGGTCAGGAGCTTCTCGGTCACGATGAGGATCTTGGGGAACGCATCCTGTTTGAGGAAGAGTTTGCGAATCTTCTTCTCGTCGTCCTCGCTCAGGTAATAGCGCTTCAGCTCCTCCTCATCGTTATGGGCTGAGGTGTAGACAACCTGCGAGTAGTCAGCCGGCAGGTATTTGTCGAGGGCGGTCTTGTAGAGGGAGCAGGCCTGGCGATCGACCGCGACTAGGAAAGCTTTGTATCCAAGTGGCTCGACGTTCGAGCGATAGTGGTCAGCCACAAACTTCGCGACCTTGTCCACGCGGTCAGCCGACTTGAGGAAGGCCTTTAGCGTTACGGCGCGGTCGAGGATGCGGTTGAGGTCCTCGATGTCGCTGACGCCTTCGGCCTCGACCAGATCAAGGAACTCCTTCTCGAGCTGCTCGCGCGGCACCTGCATCTCATTGGGAGCAAGCGAGTAGTGGAGCGGCAGCGTCGTCCCGTCTTCGATGGACTCGCGGATTGAGTACTTGTCGAGGTACCCCGAAGGGTCGTCTGCTCCAAACGTCTTGAAAGTGCCCCGGCCGTAGGCGGTCTTGTCGATCGGCGTCCCGGTAAACCCGATGTAAGTGGCGTTAGGGATTGCGCCCATGAGGTAGTTGCCGAGATCGCCACCGGTTGTGCGGTGCGCTTCGTCGACAAGGACTACGACGTCCTGGCCGGTGTTGAGGTCCTTATCAGCGTGCTCGAACTTGTGAATCATCGAAACGATGAGCCCTCGGTAGCCCGTCCGCAGAAGTTCCCTCAGATAGCGCTTCGTCGAAGCGATCTGAACGTCGGTGATGCCATACGCCTGCAGGTTCCCGAAGAGCTGACTCTCCAGTTCATTGCGATCTACGAGCATTAGGACCGTCGGCTTACCGAACTCTGGCCGCGTCAGGAGCTCATGCGCCACGGTGATCATCGTGAGTGTCTTGCCTGATCCCTGCGTGTGCCAGACGAGGCCGCGTTTCTTCCTAGGATCCGCGACACGGTCGATGACTTTCTCGACGCCACGGATTTGGTGCTGTCGCAAGATGATCTTGGTGAGCTCGTCGTCCTTCCGCAGAAACGCGATGTAGTCGCGAAGGACTGTCAGGAACCTCTTCCTATCGAAGAACCGTTTGACCTTCTTTTCGAAGTTGCCGGGTTCTTCATCGCGCCAGTTGAAGAGATTGCGTCGATCGAGGCTCCAGGTAGCGCCGTAATAGAAATGAATCAGATGAGTGACGTCGAAGATCTGAGGGAGTGTCACCATCTCCGGGGTCTCGCGGTGATAACGACGTATCTGCGTGATGCCTTCATCGATCGCGTTTGGCTTGTGCGCCGCCTTGGTCTCGATCACAGCTACGGGGATTCCGTTGATTAGGAAGACGACATCAGCGCGGTTCGAGTACTTGCCGTTCGTGTACTGCCACTCGTCCGACACCTGAAAGAGGTTGTTGGCCGCATTCTCGAAATCGACTACCCGAATGTTGACCTCGCGATGCTCTGCGGCGACATAGACCGATCTCTGGCCGCGCAACCATTGCAGCGCTTCCTCATTGCCCTCAATTGAGTTGCGGAGGCGTTCGATCCGCGTAACCACATCGATGACGTTGGCAGTGCTCAGGGTCCCCGGGTTCAGCGCGATCAGACGATCAGCTAACACTTGCCGAAACAGCAGACCTGTCTCGCCGCCGCGAAGCGCGAGCGCCTCATCGGAGGTAACTGCCTCCCACCCAGCTTCGACTGCGTATCTCGCCAGCGGGTCCTGAATCGTTGCGCGCTCAGAGAAGCGTGTCGCCATCAGCTGCTGTTCTTCCTGGGAGTCGGACGTACTTCGGAGGACAGGAATGCGCCACGCAGGTCTCGTCCCAGCGCAACAAGCGCGCGGGAATGCTCGTCGTTAGCGTGTCTTCGGAGATCAATGGCCGTCAGGACGCGAGCGATCGCGCGTTGTTCGTCAATTGGCGGTAGCGGAATCTTCAAATCCAAGAACGCACGCGCTTCGACCCGCTGTCTACTCGGCGTGGACCCGCTTACGAGGCTCTGAGAAGCGCGCAATACATGATCAGACCAGCAAAGGTGGTACAGAAACTCGCTATCGATCAAGCCGGGCTTTGGCGACAGCGGGATGAATTCAGTCGAGGCAATCTTGCGAAGGTCCGAGTCGGACCGCACCAACCACACCTTGGGCACCCGTGGATTCAGCTTTCCAAAGAGGACAATGCCCTCTTTGACGACGATCTTCTGGCTCAGGATCGAGGACCCTTTCTCAATCGCGGGCCGCTTCGCTTCTTGGTACGCGGGAATGCTGTAGTACTCAAAGTGCTCCTCAGGGAACTCCAGTGGGTTGAGGGCGTCCTTATCAAAGTCGACCACATCCCGCAGTGAGACAACCTTCCACGCTTCGGGGAGCGCGTCGGTCGGCGGGCCCTCACGCACGGCGAGTTGACTGAGGGCCGATCTCAGTACTTTGCCGCTCGACTCCACCAGGTCCTCGGCCTGCTTCGCCAACACGAGCGATTCCTCGTACGATTCCGCCTCTCCAGCGACACCTACTGGGACGTGACGCGAAGGCGACAAGTTGTAGTCAGCGGCAGCGGCCTGCTTCGTTGTGATGGTTTTCCGGAAAGCGTCGATATCGTCAGATCCATGGAAGGCCGCGGCGATCTTTTCGATGGCATCAGGCGGAAGGAAGTTCTTTGGACGTCCCTTTATGAACTCCGCTGAGGCGTTCACCAGCACAATTTGGCCGCGACGGTTGGCTGGCTTATTTCTGTTTAGGCACAGCAGAATGCCGGCGGACGACGTGTTGTAGAAGAGGTTCAGCGGCAACTGAATCACGCCCTCGACCAGATCCTTCTCCACAAATGAACGTCGGATTTCTCGCTCTCGGTGACTTCCTTCGCCGCCACTTCCGCGTGACACAGCGCCGGTGTCCAGGACCACAACGGCTCGACCGTTTTCTCGAAGAGACGACACCATGTGCTCGACCCAGCCCCAATCGGCGGTTGACGCTGGCGGGTATCCAAGCCGAAATCTGTCAAAGCCATCAGATTCGTAGAAGCCGTCGTCGTATCCGCCCTGGTTCCACATCGGATTCGCGGCGACGAGATCGAACGTTCGCAACTTCGAGCCGCTCAGGAATTTTGGGCTCCGCAGCGTATCGCCGATCGCGATTTCGCCGTCCATGTCGTGGATGATCATGTTCATCTTCGCGATGGCATAGGTGACAGGATTGAGTTCTTGCCCGTATTGCTTCAGCGGTCTTTTCACCTTTTCGCTCAACTCTTTGATGACCAACTCGGCTTTGACAAGAAGACCGCCTGAGCCACAAGCAGGGTCGTAGATGCTCGCGCCTTCAGTTGGACGAAGCAGACGCGCAATGAGCCATCCGACTTCTTGCGGCGTGAAGAATTCGCCCGCCGTTTGACCCTGACCTTCGGCGAACTTCCGCAGCAGGTATTCGTATGCCCGGCCGAGAATGTCGGCCTCGACGTCGCGAAGTCCGAGACGGTGACGGCTGAGAATCTCGATCAGTGTCTTAAGGCGCTCATCTTCGACTATGCGCTGCCCGCTTACTGTTGCGTTGAAATCCACAATGTCGATAACGCCCTGAAGGGCTGGGTTCGTCTTCGCAATGCGACGGATGATCTCAGTGAGGTGCTGGCCAACGCTCGACGTCAGCTTCCGGACCTCAGACCATGAGGCCTCGGGGGGGACAAAGAAGCGAACCAGCGTGTGGTCTTCGTTGATCAGCTCTAGAGCTGTGTCTCGGTCTCCGAACTTCGCCGCGAGCCGTTCGATTTCATCATCGAAGACGTCCGAAAGCCGCTTCATGAAGATGAGCGGGAGGATGTAGTCCTTGAACTTCGGAGCATCGACAGCGCCTCTGATCGAGCACGCAGCGTCCCAGAGCCACGTCTCGAGGCCATTGATGTTGAGGGCGGTCACGTCAGCGGATTGGCCGCCGTTGCGAGTTGTCTTGGCGATGGTCTTCATGTTTGTCGGGCAGCCTCACTCATCTTCTCAGATCGACCGCTCGCTTACAAGGTTGATGTTCGCAGTCTAGCGAACAGTAGCAATCCGAGGACAAGTCGAATTCTTTCTCGAGATCGCGACGACGTGGATGCACTAGCGGCCGCCTCGCTGGCACCGGTCCCGCCTCCAGACGAGTAATGATCGGCGCTCAAAGATTCTTCGCGGGGTCAGTCACCCCTCTCCACATTCCGGACTGCAGCCGGTCTCAAACAGTTCGGCAATCACGAAGAAGGCTTGCCGAACGATCTCGAGGTTTTGGTCGAGCGCCGTCTCCAAAGCAGCTATCCGTGTGTCTTGGTCAGGAGAGCTGCCCGAACCGCCTCGTCCCTGATGTCGAGACGTCGGCCCTTCGTCGTCATTCGTCATCCTCACCGAGACGACGCCTAGCGCGACGCTGCACGTCGACGCCGTAGGCGTTTCGGAGCTTGCGTTCGTGCGATTCGGTGAACAGCTTCCCCGATCGACGGAACCCTTCGACGTGTTGCTCGACGGTCTCTGGCATCGGAAAGCGCCGGCTCGTCTCAATCCGCCAGATCGAGTTCTTTGTTGTCAGCGCTCTCGCCGCCAGTTCGTCTTGGCTTAGGTCCAGCTCTTCGCGGACCGCCCGTAGCGCCTCTGCGTATTGATTGGAATCGACGGTAATCGACACAAGAACGAAGCTTGCGTGCCCGAAGAGACGCTGAATAGCGTCCCGACGGACCTCAACCAGGAAAGCACCTGCCAGGAAAAGAAAAGAGGGAGGCTCTTCGCCTCCCTCCAAAATCCTGTTCTAAATCTCGGCTTCTTAGTCCTTGCGGACAATTGATTTCAACTTCAAGCCGTGGCACCGACACTACTGGGGCTATCACCTACAGGTACTTTGGGCTCGACCTTGGGAGCCGGCCCCTGCCCATCTTGGTCCTCGAGTCTGTAGAGCTTCATCAAGAAGAACTTTGCGGCTTCATCGCCGCGAGCTTCCCGAATCCCGATCACGATCAGCGAGAGCTGCTCCTGACTGGGATTCTTCTTCTCGCCGCTCCGCAACCGATACAGGTAATTCGCCGAAAAGTGGCAACTCGGCAGAAGATCCCCTATGGACTTAGCAATCTCATACATGGTCAGGCCATATTTCTCTTGGACAGCAACCAGAGCCTCAGCTAGGAAATACACCGGAGCGTCACCGAGTGCACCGAGTGCACCAGATTCAAGCCGGTGGTCGACCGCGTTAATCGGTGAGCTGCTCTCACCGTGGTCTGAAGAAGAACACCTGTCCGTGGCCGCCTTGCGGCCGACGGACCCGATACAGCCCGGGCCCCTTGGGATTTGGGCCCCTCCATAGGTTTGGACCTCCACCGAGCCGGGCAAATGGGTCCGTGCACCCGGCAACGGCTTCAGTCCGTCTGTCTCGCCTATTCACTTGGAAAGCTGCACGGACCCTTCAATCCTGGGTCGCTCTGCGACCCATTTTAGTAGGAGACGTCAACGACTCCTGCCAGGAACTGAACCGGGCGATAACCCTCCAGGCGATCGTTCTTCCGAACGGCCCGTGGTCTTCTCTTGAGCGTCCCTCGCATAGCGGGAGACAAGGGAGGACAGTCATGGACGAGCACCGTCATCGCTACGTGCGAAGAGCAGCTCGCTACAAGGGCCAGAAGCTCGGCGCGACAGCCATCACCATCGTCAAGATCTGTCGCGAGTGTCACGCGATCCAGCACCCAGCCCACCTCCGCCGCGACCACGAACTTCCTGATGACAGCTACGACATCACTGTCATGTCCATTGAACCTTTGGGTGAGCCCATTCGGGCACGGGTCATGTTCGGCACGATGCCGCGCCGAGTCCTGACTGTTCTCAAGGACCTGGGCTGGATCTAGGCCGGATAGTCGATTGCCAAACGGCGGACGCCAGCTGTCGGTCGAAGTAGGCGCCTCGATGGTGTCCGATACGGCTGGAGCCGCGAAAGCGGTTCACAACGTAGCGGGAGGTCATCTATGGCAGGCGCCGCAGCCCTTCGGGTCAGTCCCAGCGAATTCAGGTCTCTCTGGGAAGCAGAGGACCCAGACCTCGTTCTCGACACCGACGACGGGCGGATCCGACCCGTGCGTCACGACCGGAACGAGCCTTCGCGCCTCGCGTCCATCGCCAGCGGAGCCGGGAAAGCGGTAGCCACCGCAGCGCCGGTCGCAGCCGGAGCGGTCATCTCCGAGCTCGCGCGCTGGGACTAGTGGATCGGGAATCCCGTGGGTCGACCACTCACGGGATTCCCATCCCATCAAAGATGCAAGACCAAGACGCCCCTCGGAATCAATGCCGACGATGTGGCCATATCGCCGCGAGCGCCGGTCATGCCACCTTCGGTGAGTGGCTCGAATGTCTCGAAGCATTCCGTTTCGCCGAGCAGCTGTCGCGTTGGACGCAGCAATGGAATGCGGTTGAGACAGAGGTCCGCCTGCCTTCGGCATGATCGACCCGGAGCAGTTGCGCCAGTTCAACATCCACTACAGCCGCAACCTCGCCGAGGCCAACCGTCGGCGCACGCTCACCGTCGTCATCTTCGGCGTCGGTGCCGTGGGCGGCTTCATCGCTTCATGGCTCGCCAGACACGGTGTCTCGCTCCTCATCATCGACATGGATCGCGTCGACACCGCCAACCTCATGCGGTTCGTTCTCTCCGACCGGAAGTGGCTCGGCTGGTTCAAAGCCGAGGCCCTCGCCCAACAGCTCCGCTCCGAGGTTCCGGCCCTGCAATCGATCCGGAGCCTCGTCGCCGATGCCCGAGCTCTCACCTGGCAGCAGTTCAATGACATCTTCGGCGCGAACCTGGTTATCGCCAGCACCGGCAACACCGCGCTCGACCGCATTCTCGATCAGTGGGCGCGTTTCCGTGGCGTGCCCATCCTCTTCCCCTCCCTTCTTGCCGGGCATGACAGCTTTCTTGGCGATCTTCAGGTCGTCGCTTGGAATCTCTTCGCGACGCGGCGGGGGGCGTGCTTTAGCTGCCAGAGGCCGGAGAGGATCGGAGAGCCTCCGGCCGCTGAGGCGCAGCAGGGAGCCGCAATCGATGTCCTCCGAGTCGCCGAGCTCACCACCGACATCGCCTTGACCCTTCTCACTGATAGCCCGCAACGACACGCACTGGTCCGCGGCCTCGAGCGCGGTATCAACTACTTCCTCATCCCGCACTGGCCGCCGGCGCCGCGACGCGTCTTGACCTCGGCCCGCACCGGCTGCCCCGTCTGTCAGCCGGTCCCGGCGGCCGCCAGAATGCCCAACTTCCGCATCGCGGTCGCGCCGCGCGATTGGGCTATGGGTGGCTCGCTCGTCGCGACGGTCCTTTGTCATCAGTTCATCCCGGGCTTCGACTACGCGGCCACCATTCTCTTCGTCACTGTCGCTGGCTTCTGGTGGCGGGGAAGGCTCCCGACTTTTGAGCGCGTCGCCGACGTTGTCCGCCGGACGTTCGAGGGTCGCAAGTGGAATCGCTGATCGAAGCTTTGGTCTGGCGATTGACGTGGGCTCTCGTTCGCCTGCTGTGGTTGCCGTTCCTCATCATCGGCATCGTCTACTACGTCGTCGTCCCCGCGCTCATCACGGTCGTGCAGATCGTCCTGAGCCCTGCAGGACTCCTTGCCGCACTACTCCTTGCGGTCTGGTTGTGGCGACGATGAGCACGAGTGCCTGCTCGCCTGTTGACTTTGTCCATTGGAGTCATCATCAATATGACTAGGATGATCAATAGAAAGGAGAATCATCGTAACGATGCTCGCGTCGCGGCAGACGAGTTAGAACTCGACCGCGAGCGAGCTCGTGATCCGCTTCGCCCGCTGGTTCTAGTTCTCATCGAGCAAGCGCGGCGGCAGATCGCGGAAGACAAGGAGAGAGAGGAGGGCACTCGAGAAGTACCGCCTGCCCCTAGGACTGGCCATGAACGGCCTTGAGCAAATCCTCCAACTTGCCCTGCTCACTCTTTCGGCTGCCACCGCTATCTTCGCCTTCCTCCAAGTCCGCAGCCGGCTCCGCCGCTTCGACGGCGAGCTCTACACCGTCGCCGCTCCACCCGACGCCGGTTCACCCGAACACTTCTTCCTAGCTCTCCATGGCTTGCTGCGTCCGCCCCTGCGCCGACTGCTCTTTGGGCAGCCGTGGGTTTCGTTGGAGCTTGTCGGCCGCGCCGGTCAGGTCCAGTTCCAGGTGTGGATACCCGCGGGCGAGCGGCCCTTTGTCGAGTCGCTACTTCGGGCCGCTTACCCCGGCGTTGAGCTAAAGCCGGCGGCGCGCCTTCGGCACGACGTCGGCGGTCGCGAAGATCGTGACGGCGACGGTCAAGTCGGTGACCGTGAAGCTCACCGGACCGGTCCCGGTCATGAGCATCAAGCCCATGCCGACGTCCGGCTCGCCCGCGGCAACTACCTCCCCATCCAGACAGCTTTCGAGGGCGAACCACTCGCATCCGTCTTCTGGACGCTCGCCCGGGCGCAAGGAAGCGACACGATTTCCCTGCAGCTTCTCGTCAAGCCGAAGAGCTCCACCTGGCAGACGGCGGCGCACGTGGTCGCCCAAGGTCTTAGGGACGGCGAGCGCGGTCTACGCGGCGCGCTCTTTGGGATTCCTCGCGACGCTCAACCGACGCAACTCGAGCGCGATCGCGCCAAAGCCATCGAGGACAAGGCGGCGGTGCTCGCGTTCGACTGCGTCCTACGCGTCGAGGCGACAGCCGGGCGACCGCAGCAAGCGAGAGAGTTCCTGCGCTCCGTCGCCGCGAGTCTGCGGCCATTCGCCGCGCAGAACAGCTTCGACTTTCGCTCGGTCTTCCTCGTCAGGCAGTTCCGCGAGCTCTTCCAATTTCGCCAGTTCCCGCCGTTCGGCAGCTTCATCCTCAACGCCCGCGAGCTTGCGGCTCTTTGGCATCTGCCGAGCGAAGCGCCGCCGCAGCTTGCGGTCATTCGCGCGCCCAAACTTGCACCCCCGCCGGGTGTCGGGGACGGCGAGCGCGTCATCGGTGTGACCACTTGGGCCGATGAAAGCGTGCCGGTGCGACTTTCGGTCGCTGATTCGCGGCATCACCTAGCTCTCTTGGGTGCGACCGGCACCGGCAAGACGACGGCGATGCTCAATCTCGCCGAGCAGGACATTCGCGCCGGTCGTGGCGTTGGGATTCTCGATCCGAAAGGCGATCTCGTTCAGGGTCTCGCCGGGCGCATCCCAAGAGAACGAATTGGGGACGTTGTTCTCATCACGCCCGACGAGGCCGACCTCACCGTCGGCATCAATCCCTTGGAAGTAGGACCCGGCGACGATCCCTACCTCATCGCCGAGAACACGCTCACCATCTTCAAGAGGATCTACGAGCGGTTCTGGGGGATGCGGACCGACGACATCTTGAAGTCCGCGCTACTGACCCTTCTTCGTCAGCCAAACTCGACACTGGCCCACATTCCGCTGCTTCTCACCGACGGCAACTTCCGCCGTCGCATGACGGCTGACCTCAAGGATCCAGTTGGCCTTGACAGCTTCTGGCAGTGGTTCGAGCGCCTGACCGAAGCACAACGGGGCGAGGCAATCGGTCCGGTCCTCAACAAGCTCCGCGACTTTCTGGTCCGACCCCGTTTGAGGCGGCTTCTCTGTCAGCCGCGCTCGACGGTCGATCTTCGTCGCGTCGTCGACGGCGGTCAGATCCTCCTGGCCGACCTCTCGACTGGCCGTTGGGGCGAATCGACGGCGCAACTAATCGGCTCATTCCTCATCGCCAAGCTCTGGCAGGCTGTTCTCGCTCGCTCATCGGTGTCGGAAGATAAGCGTCGCGACTTCTTCCTCTTCATCGACGAGTTTCAGCATTTCCAAGGCATCGCCGGACCATTCGCTGATGCCTTGGCGCAGGCCAGGAGCCTCCGCCTCTCGCTCACGGTCGCCAACCAACACCTGGGACAACTGCCGCGCGACCTGCGTGAGGCCATCAGCTCAAACGCCCGCAGCCGGGTCGTCTTCCAGTGCGGTCAGGACGATGCGGCCTACCTTGCCCGCGAGTTCGCGCCGCTCGATGCGACAGCTCTCATGTCACTGCCTCGCTTCGAGATGGCGGTCCGGCTGGCGATCGGCGGACAGACCTCGCCCGCCTTTACCGCTCGCACGCTCCCACCTGCCGCAGCCGAGGATCCACGTAGGGCTCGCGAGGTCGCGGCCACTTCGCTCAGTCGCTATGGCCGACATGTCGCCGTCGTGGACCGCGAACTTCAGACCACGCTGGCGCCTATGGGCGAGCCGGAGCTGCCAGCGTTCGGCGTGGGCAGGAGGCCGAGGCGATGAGACGCAAGACGCCTCGGCTGAACCACATCTACGTCGGTGACGCCGCGGCCGTGCTTCGTCGCTGGCCCGCTGGCTTCGTCGATCTTTGCGTCACCTCCCCGCCTTACTTCCAACTACGCGATTACGGGCATCGCGACCAAATCGGCCTCGAGCCGACCCCGGACGAATACACCCGCCGCCTGCTCGCGGTAATGCGTCAGGTCCGCCGCGTCCTCAAACCGGAAGGCTCGCTTTACCTGAACCTCGGCGACACCTACCGCGATAAGTCGCTTCTTGGTATCCCCTGGCGCGTCGAGCGCCAGCTCGCGCGGCGCGGATGGTATCTCCGAAACGCGATCGTCTGGCATAAGCCACACGGATTGCCGAGTGCCATCAAGGACCGGCTCACCAACCGCTACGAATTCGTCTTCCACCTGACCCGTTCCCGCCGCTACTACTTCAATCTCGATCCGCTGCGCGTCCCGAATGTTGACCCACGCACTCAGAAGCTGACCGGTCCCGTTCGCCATGGCGCGCAGGGTCTTGCTCACAGCTCCGGTGCCGTCGTCGCCGGCAACTTCGTGCCCGACCCGCGCGGAAAGAACCCCGGCGACGTCTGGGCCATCGGTCCCGACACGCGGCCGAAGCGCTTCATCGTACCGGGTAAGACGATGCACTACGCGCCTTTTCCCGAGAGCCTGGTTGACCGGCCCATCCTCGCTGCGTCACCGGCGGGCGGAGTCGTCCTCGACCCATTCATGGGATCAGGTACGACCGCTCTTGTCGCCCGCCGTCTTGGTCGCCGCTTCTTGGGAATCGAGCTGGTGCCCGCCTATGTCGAGTTGGCCGGGGCGCGTCTGGCTCGTTCCCGTCGCTCGTTCCCTTCGCGTTCCCATCGCGGAACGGGAAATCTCCGAAAACGCGCAGGAAGGCGGACCAGAGCCGCGCTGAGTTTCACCGAATCGCTGAAGGAAGCGGCATGACCGAACTTCTCTCGAAGCGGGAGACCGAAGCTCTGCTCCTACTTGGTTGTTACCGCTATCTCGGCCGCAGTCAGCTCCAGGAATTCCTTTTGTCCGACAGCTTAGTTACGACGCTCTCGCGCGAAGTCATCGGCAAGCGGATCGTCGGTTCGCTGCGGGAGAAGGGCCTCCTGGGGGCTACCAAGCGGCTCGTCGGCGGTCCTGGCGGTGGCTCGACCCGCCTCGGCTACTTCTTGACCGGCTCCGGCATCCGCCTCGCTCGCTCCCTCAATCCAGACCTGCCGCCGCGTCGACCGACCGGCGACGGCACCTTCCTCATGCAGCACGCCCTGATGACCGCTGACGTCGCGTTGGCCTTTCGGCGGACGGCCCGAAGTCAGCCGGGTCACGAGCTTTTGGATTGGGAGTGTGATTGGCAAGCCAGGCAGCGGCTGGGCCTGTCGGTTCTCGTTCCTGACGCCTACTTCGTCTACGCGACAACCGACCTCGAATTGGCGGCGTTCCTCGAAGTAGATCTCGGGACCGAAGGCACGCGGTTCTTTGTCGGGAAGGTCAGGCGATACCTCGACCTCTATCGCAGCGGCGGTTGGCGAGAGCGGCTCGCGAGCTGGCCACTCATCTTGGTTGTCACCCCGACTGATCGACGCACGCAGCTACTTCTCACGGCAACAAGGAAGCTCGTCGCTGACCAGAAACTGCAAGGGCAGGTCGAACTCGCGTTCTGCTCGTTGCCGGAGCTTCTAGCCGAGAGTCCGCTTGCAAAGGTTTGGCGGATAAGCGCTAAGGCGGAACCGCAGGCGCTTCTCGCTGAGGCCCATAGTGGACAGGTCGTTGACTGAAATGGACACGAGCGATATGCTAAGCCGAGATGCCACAAACGCGCCGAAGGACAGCTACAGCCGCGGAACGCCTCGGTCCGGTCTTTCTCAAACTGCGAACCGAGCGCGGAATCCCGGCATCGAAACTCTCCGCCGAGACGGGTCTGACCCGTTCGTACCTGAACTACTTGGAGCGCGGTCGCTTCAAGGACATCGGGGTCGAGCGCTTCGTTCGCTTGCTCCTAGCGATGAAGTTGTCGGCCGACCAGGTCCTAGGCGAGATCGGCTATCTCCCGCACTCGAACCCGAAGCTGCCGGAGCCCGAGGACTACCTCCGCATGAAGTACAAGCTCAGCCCATCCGACGCCCAGATGGCGGCGATGTTCCTCGAATTCTTGGCTCGCAAGAAGAAGCCGCGAGCGGAGAAGGAGAAGGGGACCCGCAAGTGAAGCGAGCAGTTATCTACGTCCGCGTCTCGTCGAGAGAGCAGGCGGAGAGTGGCTACTCGCTTGATGCACAGATCGAGGCCTGTCGTCGCTTTGTAGCGGAGCAGGGCTGGACATGCGTCGGTGAGTTCGTCGACGCTGGCGAATCAGCCAAGACCGCCGATCGCCCGAATTTCCAAAACATGCTCACCCAACTCGATGCCGACCGGGGGATCGGCTATGTCGTCGTCCACAAGATCGACCGGTTCGCCCGCAACCTCGATGACCACGTCGCGATTCGCGCCAGGTTCAAGACGTGGGGCGTGCGGCTGGTTTCGGCAACCGAAGGATTTGAGGACACTCCAACCGGACGAATGCTCGAAGGAATCGTCGCCTCGATCGCCGGCTGGTACTCCGAAAACCTCGGCGTTGAGGTCAAGAAGGGGATGTACCAGAAGGCGCGAAGCGGCGGTTGGCCCACCTTTGCCCCAATTGGCTACAAGAACGTTCGCGTCGACGGCAGCCGTAAGGCCGAATCCAAGCTCGTGATCGACGAAGAAGTCGCGCCGCTCATTCGCCAGGCGTTTGAGCTCTACGCCACGGGTGATTGGTCGTTGCGCCGTCTTCACGCTGAGATGACGAGACGCGGACTGCGGACTCCGAAGGCAAAGCCGTTCTCGGTCTCCAAGCTCGCCGAGACGCTTCAACACGACGTCTATGCGGGCATGGTCACCTGGGGCGGCGAGACGCATCCGGGGATCCACGACCCGCTCATCTCGATGGACACATTCAGGACGGTGCAGAAGATCTTCCGGGAGCACGACAAAGCGGGTCCACGAATCGGCGGGCACACGACCTGTCTCAACGGATCACTTGTCTGCGCGACGTGTGGGTCGAAGCTGTCAGTGACGCTGGCCAAGGGCCGGTTCCCGTACTTCTTTTGCCAAGGTCGGGCACGGCAAGGCAAGGACTGCCGCGAGCGGTATGTGCCTGTTGAGGGCATGCAACGGCAGGTCGAGAGCATCTACCGGCAGATCTGGCTTAGCGATGACGGCAGGCGGGAACTGGCGGCGAAGCTCGAACGCGAAATCGATGCTCAAGAGGGTGGACGAGCGAAAGAGGCCACGAGAATCGCCCGGCGCTTCGCTCAGCTCGAGATCGAGCGAACGAAGCTCATGCGCGCGTACTTCGACGATGCGATTTCAGTGGATCTGCTGAAGAGCGAGCAGCGGCGTATCGAGATCGAGCTCGTCGAGATCAAGGGTCAGGTCAATGTAGGGAAGGCGGGCCTGGAGAAAGCTCGCGAAGTGTTGGACCAAGCGCTGACGTTCCTCGATAACTGCCGCGAGGCGTATCAAGACGCAGGAGACGACCTGCGTCGGATGTGGAACCGGGCGATCTTCAAGGCGATCTATGTCGGAGACGGGTTAGTCAAAGGCTTCGAATACCAGGAGCCCTTTGGGGCTCTCCTGGCATACGCGGACAGTAGTTCGAAAACTGTCCGCTCTGGTAGCCCGTAGCGGATTCGAACCGCTGATCTCAGCCTTGAGAGGGCTGCGTCCTAGGCCTCTAGACGAACGGGCCGGGGAACTTCCATTCTACTGTCAGTGACATCTCACGGTCTGCATTTCCGCTGAGCGATCTCGTCGCGCCGGGCGTTCGGCGCATCGCCCTCCCGCTTCCGATCCCCGGCCTGAAGATCGTGAATGCATATCTCATCGAAGGCGCCGAGGGCTGGAGCCTCGTCGACGCCGGGCTGCACACCGATGACGCCGAGCAAGCGCTACGCGCGGCGCTTGCCGAAGCGGGCATCGGCATGGAGCAGGTGCGGCGCGTCTTCCTCACGCACCTGCATCCGGACCACATGGGCATGGCGGGTCTGCTCGAGCGCGCCGGCACGCACGTGCTCATGCACCGACCCGAGATCGCCGCGGCCGAGCGCGTGTGGTCGGAACGGCACGAGCTCATCGATGCGACTTATGCGTGGTTCGAGCGGCACGGCATGCCCAGAGACGTCGATGAAGGAATGCGCGAAGCCTGGATCGCGATGGGCCGGCGGGTGGACAAGCTCGAGCACGTCGAGGGCGTCGACGACGGCAGCGATCTCGACCTGGGCGGACACGCGGTCCGTATGCGCTGGACGCCGGGCCACACCGATTACCACGCGGTGCTGGTCGACGAACGCGATCGTCTGCTGTTCGCCGGCGACCACGTGCTCCCGCGCATCACGTCGAACGTCGGCCTCTATCCGTACTCGCGCGACGACCCGCTCGGCGATTTCCTCGACGCGCTCCGCGGCGTCCGGGACCTTCCCGTGTCCCGCGTTCTGCCCGCGCACGGGGAACCGTTCGACGACCTCGCCGGGCGCGTCGATGAGCTGCTGACCCACCACGCCGCGCGACTCGACGCGACGCTCGCGGCGCTCGGGCCCACCGAGCGTGACGCATACGCCATCGCACGCACGCTCTTTCCGGTTCTGCGGTCCGCCCACGAGGAGCGGTTCGCGCTCGCTGAGACGCTCGCGCACCTGCGTTACCTCGAGCGACGAGGGCGCGTGCGTGAGATAGAAGGAGTGCCGGCGCGCTGGCGGGCGGTTTAGCGGAGCTCGCGAAAGACCGCGACCGAGGCGGCGGCACCGAAGACGATGTTGCTCCAGATGGCGATGTCGCTGACGGGAGGGATCGTCGGACACGGCGTCGGGCAGAGGAAGAAGACCGTTCCGAGCCCCCATCCGACGAGCGTCACGACGTCGAACACAAGCGTCGCGATGATCCCACCACGACCGCCGCGCACAGCGACGATGAGCGCCCAGACCCACAACGCGTAGAGCGCGACATAGCCAACGAGCGAGCCGGCGATGGCCGTCGCCGAGCGCATGTCCGTGAACTCGGGAAGAACGTAGCCCCAGTCGAGGAACGCGCGGGCAAGCGCCGTCACGAACGCGGCCAGCGAGAGCCACAGCGGCCAGCCTTTCATTGAGAGCGCGCCACAGCGGGCGAGCGGTAGCGTTCGAGAACGTGCGGGTCATCCCAGTTGTTCGCCTTGAGGTGGCGCTCGACGGCGCTCAGGCCCTGTTCCGGAAAGACGTTCAGACAGATCGGATCCAGTAGAAGGAACAGCTGCGCGTCGCGAGTGCGCGGGAGCACGAGCGGACCCGCGAATGAATGCGCCTCGACCATATGCGCGACCGGCTCCGGGCCGCCGAGCTCGCGCACGATCTTCCCCGCCTCGACGGCGTGGTTGTATCCGGGTGTGGCTTCGAGCTTTCCGTCGCGCTCGGTGAACTCGATCACCTTCGCCGCGTCGTGGACGTACGACGCCGCGCGGAACGCGTCGAGGTCGAGATCCTGCTGCCACAGCTCGCGATAGATAGGTACGAGCGCTTCGGAGACGCGGACCATCGCGAGGATGTGCTTGACCAGATCGCCGTGCCGCTCGATCGGCATCGTCGGATGGAGTGGGATCTTCTCGATGTCGGACCAAACGGGATTGCGCTCGGCGACGTAGCGCCAGACGTCGGTCGAGAGCGCGCGGAGGTACGCGTCGCAGATGTCATCGATCGCGGGAAGTGCCCGTAGGACGTCATCGCGGGTGATCACGTCCGCGGACTATACGAGTTCGGACAGACCAGAGCGGGTGGCGGGAATCGAACCCGCCCTTCAAGCTTGGAGGGCTTGCTTGCGTAGCCACTACAACACACCCGCGCGGGCTCGGCGCTCTGTCAAAGATATCGCAGCTCGAAGCCTATTCCAACGGTCGCGGCGTTCGGCATCCGCTATGCGGAGCGTCCGAGCCGCCGTCGAAATGTTCTCGAGCGATGGCAGTTGGCGCAGACGACATCGCACTTTTCCAACT
>WNFV01007238.1_pt1 | contig 31460 bp, 20 predicted proteins | sample 5400101 | NCBI WGS metagenome assembly WNFV01 (sample SAMN13153361, study PRJNA577476) | soil metagenome | isolation source: 115 cm soil or saprolite under grassland replicate 1 | place: USA:California | collected 2016-06-15 | reverse complement strand
GCATCTATTTTCACTGGCGGAAAGCCTCGGCGGTGTCGAGAGCCTGATCAATCATCCCGCCCTCATGACGCATGCGTCGGTGCCAAGGGAACAACGTGAGGCACTGGGCGTGACCGATTCGCTGGTCCGCTTGTCGGTTGGCGTCGAAGATGTGCGCGATTTAATCGACGATCTCGAAAGCGCGCTCGACACGATTTAGTTCGTTGCAGGCCGCTGGGTCAGCCGCCCGAGGCGTTTCACAGAAACGCCCTACAATTGCTCGCAATTTCGTTTAATCTTTCCCGCCATGGGCAACACGTTTGGTCAACTTTTTCGCGTCACGACGTTTGGTGAATCGCACGGCGGCGGCATCGGCGTGATAATCGACGGCTGTCCCCCGAAGATCGGCATCTCAGAAGCGGAAATTCAACAAGAGCTGGATCGCCGTCGCCCGGGCCAAACCAAATTGACCACGCAACGGAAGGAGGAAGACCGTTGCGAGATTCTTTCCGGCGTATTCGAAGGCAAGACACTTGGCACACCCATTGCGATTCTGGTGCGCAATAAGGACGCTCGGCCGGAAGATTACGTGGAGATCGCAGGAAAATTTCGACCGTCACACGCTGATTTCACTTACGAGGCCAAATATGGAATTCGCAATTGGCAGGGGGGAGGTCGGGCGTCGGCGCGCGAGACCATTGGCCGGGTCGCCGCCGGCGCCGTCGCGAAAAAGATATTGTCGGTTTTGTGCCCGGGGTTCGAGATCGTCGCTTACGTCGCGCAGATTCATGAGATCGTCGCGAAAATCAATCGTTCCGTTGTAACACTGAAGGATGTGGAGAAAAATGCGGTTCGCTGTCCGGATGGCGCAGCGGCGAAGAAGATGGCATCGCTTATCGAGCAGGTTCGCGGCGAAGGCGACTCGGTAGGTGGTGTGATTGAATGCGTTGCTCGTGGTATCCCGCCGGGACTGGGCGAACCGGTTTTTGACAAGCTCGAGGCAGACCTGGCAAAAGCGATGCTGAGCTTGCCGGCGACCAAAGGATTTGAGATCGGCTCCGGGTTTTCGGCGACGCGCATGCGCGGCTCGGAGCATAACGATCCATTTGAAATGCGCGCTGGGAAAATCCGGACAGCGACAAACAACTCGGGGGGCGTACAAGGCGGGATCAGCAATGGCGAGGAGATTTATTTTCGGGTTGCCTTTAAGCCGACAGCTACCATCGCCCACGAACAAAAAACCGTGACCGCCTCGCGCGAGCAAACTCAACTTGCGGCACGTGGGCGCCATGATTCGTGTGTTCTTCCTCGGGCTGTTCCGATCGTGGAGGCGATGGCCGCAATTGTGCTTTGCGATCACGCGCTCCGGCAAAAAGCGATCGGTTTGCTCGGTTGATGGAAGTGAAACCCGAGCTTCAGGCGGTAGCTGGTTCGCCGCTTTGGCAGGCGGTCTTCATCTCTTTTGCCGTTGTTTTCATTTTGTTCGAGGTCGTCCGCGGTTGGCGACTCGGTTTGATCCGCCAACTTGTGCGGGTTGCCGCGCTTGCTGCGGCCTACGCGGTCGCAGTTTTTGGCGGCAGGTTGCTTGTTCCGATCACGCGGCCGTTTGTGAAGATGCCCGATATTGTTCTGTCGTTCTTAGCCGGCGCAGTGCTTGCGCTTGTCATCTATGCACTCGTGACCAGCATGGGAATGGTTTTGTTCAAGCGCACGGGCCAACAGAATTCCCGGCTGGTTCACCTTATTTATGGATTTTCAGGGGCGATCGTTGGATTGTTTTTCGGCGCCTTTGCTCTCTGGCTGATCGTGGCGGGCGTTCGTGCCGTTGGCGCCGTGGCGGACGCACAAGTCCGCAACCAGGCGACTTCTCGCGAGACCGTTCGGTCTGCGACTTTGCATGCGTTGGATGTGCGACGACGTTTTCTCTCGGAGCCAAATACCGGATCCACGGCGCTGGCCACATCGCTGGCGCGGTTAAAGAACTCGCTCGAGCTTGGGCTCCTCGGAAACGCGGTCAAGCAGACGGACCCCGTTCCACTGAAGACGTATGAAACGCTTGGGAAAGTCGGCAGTGTATTTTCAAATCCTGAACGCGCGCAGAAATTCCTCACGTTTCCGGGTGCGCGCGAGTTAAGCGAACATCCAAAGATTGTCGCGTTGCGAGACGACCCGGCCATCTCTGAAATGATCGCGCAGGGGCGCCTTCTCGATCTTCTCCAGAACCAACGCATCATCGACGCGGCAAATGATCCGACACTCGCGGATCGGATCAAAAAATTCGATCTGCAGCGTGCGCTCGACTACGCGGTCCAGCAGAAATAATCTCGCACAACGATCACAAAGAACACAAGGGCATGACAGAAAAATGAAATTGCTAGACAGATTTTAAACGCAGCGTTTCTTGTTCATACTAAGCTGGGTCCGGCTCTTCTCGAATCGGTCTATGAGGTCGTAATCGCTTACGAGCTAAAAAAGAGGGGCCTAACCGCGGAGCGTCAGAAGGCGATGCCGATCATGTACGACGACATCCGCTTTGATGAAGCCTTTCGATCCGACATTGTCATGAACGGAAAAGTTATCGCGGAACTCAAATCCGTCGAAGCGCTGCTTCCAGTTCATGCGAAGCAGGTCCTTACGCAATCGCGCCTCAGTGGGCTGAAACTCGGTCTGCTCATAAACTTTGGCGAAGCCCACCTAAAGAACGGGATCAAGCGGATCATCAATGGTCAGCTAGACGAAGAAAGCTTTTCTGAGTTTTCGTTGTGACCTTTGTGGACGTTGTGCGAGGAATTCCAAGAAGTGAGCTACCTCACCACCATTGGCCTTGAAGTCCACGTTCAACTCAAGACGCGCTCGAAAATGTTTTGCGCGTGTCCGGTTGAATTTGGCGCCGAACCGAACACACACACTTGCCCGGTTTGCCTCGGGTTGCCGGGTGCCTTGCCGGTGATGAATCACGAGGCGCTGCGCATGACCGTGCTTACGGGTCTCATGCTCGGATGCGACATCGCGCCGATCGGGAAGTTCGACCGGAAGAATTATTTCTATCCGGACATGCCAAAGAATTATCAGATTTCACAGTACGATATGCCGCTTTGCACCAACGGCAGTGTGCCGTTGCACGATCTCGCTTATCCGAAGGACGCACAGAAAAATATCGCGACGCCAGACAAGGAGGTGCACCTCGTGCGCATTCATCTCGAGGAAGACGTGGCGAAGAGTTTCCACTTCGAAAAGAGCACCGGAATCGATTTCAACCGCGCCGGCACGCCCTTGATGGAGATTGTGACGCAGCCCGAAATTAATTCACCCGAGGAAGCGTTCGCCTTTCTAACTTCGCTGAAACAAATCCTGATCTACGGAGCCGTGAGCGATGCCGACATGGAGAAAGGGCAGCTGCGATGCGATTGCAATGTCTCCGTGCGACCAGCAACACAAGCGGAGCTTGGAGTAAAGATCGAGATCAAGAACATGAACTCGATCAGCGGGGTCCGGCGCGCGCTTGCTTATGAAATTCAACGCCAAATCGATGTTCTCGAGAGCGGCGGAAAGCTCGAGCAGGAGACTCGCGGCTGGGATGATGTCGCCGCCGAAACGTTTCTGATGCGCACAAAAGAATTTGCGCACGACTATCGCTATTTTCCCGATCCCGATCTTGTGCCGGTGAAAACCGAGATGCTGCTCGCCGATGTGCGCCTGCGCGTTCCGGAATTACCAAAAGCCAAGCGCGCGCGCTTCGTCGAGCATTATCAAGTGAGCCCGTATGACGCCGGCGTGCTGGCTAATGATCTCGATCTTGCAAGATATTTTGAAACGGCTGCGAAAGGGGCGACGAAACCGAAGAATGTCGCGAACTGGATCCTTAACGATTTGCAAAACGCACTCAGCACCGCCGGCAGGGCCATTAATGATTGCCCGATTCCACCCGAAGCGCTCGATGAACTGGTTAATCTGATCGACGACGGGAAGATCAGCGGAAAACAGGGCAAGGAAGTTTTCGCGGAGATGTTCGCCTCTGGAAAGGGCGCGGCGGCGATCGTGAAGGACAAGGGAATCGAGCAACTGAGCGATGCGAGCGCCATTGAAGCGCTCTGCGAACAAGTAATCGCCGCCAATCCGAAGCCTGTGGCGGATTTTAAGGCGGGCAACGTTGCGTCCCTTAATTTTCTCAAAGGGCAGGTAATGAAATTATCCAAGGGGAAGGCGAATCCGCAATTAGCTGGCGAAATCCTGGAGCGGAAGCTTAAATAGCTGCGCGTCCGAATTGCCTTTTTGTCATTCCGAGCGGAGTCGAGGCATCTCTTACTGTTCGCAGAAGAACGATTAGAGATGTCTCGACTCCGCTCGACATGACAAGATCGGTTGAGGCGATGAACGTTTTTTCATGCGGATCTTAATCGCGCCCGATAAATTCAAAGGCTCGCTCAGCGCCCGCGAAGTTGCAGAGAACATCGCGCTCGGACTGCGCGCCGTTTTGCCTGATGCGGAGATCGCCATCGCGCCGATGGCTGATGGCGGCGAGGGAACGGCGGAGGTCGTTTGCAATGCGCTTGGCGGTTCCTGGGTAAAATGCAAGGCGCACGATCCGCTCGGGCGCGAGATCGACGCGCGTTACGCCTGGATAGCCACTAGGAAGCTTGCCGTAATTGAAATGAGTGAGGCGGCGGGTATGCGGCGACTTTCCGAAAGTGAACGCGATCCGCTCCTGGCGAGTACATTCGGCGTTGGCGAAATGATTCTCGATGCCGCTCGACACGGCGCGCGCCAAATCATCATCGGACTTGGCGGCAGTGCGACGAATGATGGCGGGTTTGGAATGGCACGCGCTCTCGGGTTTCGATTTTGTGCGCACGACCGCGAATTAAACGGCAACATCAGCGATTTGCGCGTTCTAACACGGATAGTGCCCTCACCTCAATCCTCTCCCTCAGGGAGAGGCGGACGCGAAGCGACAGGTGAGGGTATCTGGCGGCTTCTCAAAATCACGGCGGCGGCTGATGTGCGGAATCCGTTGCTCGGCGAAAACGGTGCGACGCGAGTTTTTGGTCCGCAGAAAGGCGCGACTGACGACAAGATCGAAATCCTGGAACGTGCGCTCGCCAAACTCGCTGACGTGGTGTCAAAAGAATGCGGCGTTGATTACCGCGACGAACCGGGCGCGGGCGCGGCCGGCGGACTCGGATTCGGCTTGATGAGTTTTTGCGGCGCAAAAATTCGGCCGGGCTTCGAACTCGTTGCAGAAACAGCAGAGCTCGAATCAAGAATGAAAGATGTCGATCTTGTGATTACAGGCGAAGGGAGCCTGGATCCGCAGACACTGCAGGGAAAAACGCCTGCTGGCATAGCGCGGCTCGCACGAAAACTTGGGAAGCCCGTTTTCGCAGTTGCGGGATGCACCGATGAGAATCTACAAGTGCGCGAGTTGTTCGATGGCGTTTACGTTCTCGGGCAACCGGGAATGAGCGAGAATGAAAAAATGAAGCGAGCAACGGAGTTACTGCGGGAGAAGGCGCAAGAACTCGCGAAAAATCTCTCAGGGTAACTTCTTTGCGTTCCTCGGGTCATCAACAGGATTCAAGTAGTTGATCTGCCACGGGCCGATCCCGTGGAGTTGAATTACCGTCTCGCCTTCGGCCCACGCGGCGTGCTTCATGCCAGCCGGCCAGAAACCGAACGAGCCGGCAGGCAGTTTTTTCGCGTCGCCGCGGTCGAGCTTTTCTCCTGTTGCCAGATAAAACGCGCCGGAAATGACAGTGACACGCTCGGTTTTCGGATGCGTATGTGGCGGTACGTGATAGCCGTCAGGCATCTGAAGGCGCATTACGAACGGGCCTTCTTTCGTTGGGTCGCCTTCGAGCAGGGCCATCTTTGCCCCAGGAGGCAAAGCCGCTGGTCCGGTTTTCCATTCAATGGCTGTCGGAGCATAAAGCTCCATTTCCGTCGAGTGAGCGGTATCGGCTGAACCTTGTCCCGCTAATCGCGCCAGAGGGAATGCTACGGCCAAAGCCGCAATCAATGTGGGAGTCGTAATAGTTTTCACGTACCACTGTTGCTGCCCGCGTTTCTGGACGCAAGGCATATCCGGGGGCTTTCCATTCGCCGGCTGCCACGCCGTTACAGGCGTTAGCAAAATTCGCGAAATCGTTTCGCGGTCTCGACGTAGCTCCATGCCCATCGCGCGATGTCCTTTTGTTCGTCGAGGGTGAGTTGCCGACGGATTTTGGCGGGCGAGCCGAGCACGAGCGAGCCGGGAGGAATTTTCATCCCAATCGTGACGAGCGCGTTTGCCCCGATGAGGGAGCGCGCGCCTACTTCCACATCGTCGAGAATGATAGCGCCCATTCCGACAATCACTTCATCGCTAATCTTGCACGCATGGACGACGGCGTTATGGCCGACCGTGACCAGTTCGCCCATAGTTGTGGGATAATTCGTGTCGAGATGGACGACCGCGTTGTCCTGAACGTTCGAACGCGGACCGATGATGGAACGTTCGAACGCGGACCGATGATGATGCGGTTGATGTCGCCGCGCAAGACGGCCCCGTACCACACGCTCGACTCTTCTTCGATCGTGACGTCGCCAACTACCGTCGCGCCCGGGACAATCCAGGCGCTTGAGTGGACCGTGGGGCCTTTTTTGAGCCGCGCGGCGATGCCGGCGTGTCCAGTCGGGAGTGAATCTGGCTCGATATGCATTTGACACTAAAAGTCCAACATCGAGTGCGGAACGTCCAACGCTGAATGGCAAAATCCGTTTGAAGGCGTCGGCAAAAACCGGCGCAAGGAGCGAACGGGCAGAAACATTACAAAAATGCAAGAAAAGACTTGCACTGCCCTGAGCAATCTCTTTTCATTCGGCCCATGTTTTCGAAAATTAATCTTGCTCTGGGAACCGCGCTGGCTGGGATCGCGCTCTGTTGTTTTGTTGAGTCTAGCCTGGCTCAGGAGGCCCTCGCCGCGCCGGCTATCTCCAGCGACAATGACGGTGTCGATGATGACAAGGATAATAAATCCCATCGGCCTCGCCTGCGCGGGAGTGACAGCGTCGTAAACGAAGGCAGCTCACTGTTCGCGACCGGAGTTGAAAATCTGTCGCTGGCGGTAACTAGCGTCACCGAAACGACTGAGGCCGAGAGCGTCATTGTAAAAGGAAGCTTCGATATCTTTCCGGTGGAGTACCCCGCGTTGCCGCCAGTTGAAGGAACGAGAATCAATGCCGGGAAGAAAACTTCGTTCGTGAAGCCCGAAGAGTTCCCCGTCTTTCCCAATAACGACTACCGGAATGTAATGGCAACCACGCCTGGTATTATCGTCAGCGAAGAGCCCAGTTCGCCAATCATCAACTTCGGTTACCGCGGCCTGGATTCGCAACGGAGCGAGTTCATGCAGGTGCTGAAAGACGGTGTCTCGATCAAGAACGAGCAGTTTGGTTTTCCCGAAACCCATTACACGCCAAGTCTCGATGCAGTGGAGCGGATCGAACTCATTCGGGCGGGCGCGGCTTTGCAGTTTGGGCCGCAACCCGGCGGGGCCCTCAATTTCGTCATGAAAATGCCGCGGCAAGGCGCGCCGTTTCATTTCACGACGAAAAATGTGTTTGGCAGCGACGAGTATTACCGCAATTACACAGAAATTGACGGTACCACGGGTGCGCTCGGCTACTTCGCGTACTACGATCACCGGCAGATAGAAGGATTCCGGGAGGCCAACAGTGACTACGATCTTAACGCCGGCAGCGGACGTCTCGTGTGGGATGTGTCGGACGACAGCCGGTTCGTACTTACACTCGACGCTTACGACGAAGAACATGGCGAACCAGGCGGCCTGCGACGTCGAGAAGCGGTCAATCCGCCAAACTCCGTTTTTTACGAGGACGATCGGAATGCGACTACGCGGTTTTTCGATCGCTTCCGGCTCGAGCGCCACTACGCCACGCTCGAGTATCAGAAACTGTTCTCCGAGAGAACGCAACTCGACATCAAAGCGTTCGGTGGATATTTGACGCGCTGGAGCAAGCGCCAGCGTGGCGGAGGTTTCGGCACGCTGCCAAGCGGACCAGATGCCGATACGAACTCAATTCAGTTGCGCGCGGATTACATAGAGGGTGTCGATGCCCGCCTGCGCCACGATTACGCTTTACTTGGCGATATTTCGACCTTTGCCGGCGGCGTTTACTTCTATCACGCGTTACAGGATCGTCGCGATGAGCGCGGCCAGACCCCGGACGCAGAAACCGGTACGCTTCGTAATTTGAACACCGGTGAAACCTGGGACGGTGCTATTTTTGCCGAGAATCGCTTCCATTTTGGGCGTCTTTCGATCGTTCCCGGGATGCGCCTCGAATTCCTCCAGCAAAGCGTCGACGAAGAAGTCAACGTCGTAAATCCGCTGCATTCACAGTCCGATTTTTCGTTTGTGCCTTTATTTGCATTGGGAGTGGACTATGTGTTGATCGAGGGACAGCAAATCGTCTCCGCGCCTCCGGTCGCCGGAGGCAAGGGCTCGGAAACCAAGAATCCCTCTCCCCCTTTGATTACAACTGGCGGCCCGCCGCGCGCTGAAATTTACGGCACGGTGTCGCAGGCGTACCGGCCTCGGACCTACGGCGAACTCGTGCCCACAGGCGCCAGCACGGTCGTGAATGGCAATCTGAAAGAAGGCAACTCTCTCCAATTCGAGCTCGGGCTGCGCGGCAAGCCGTTGCCTTACCTGAATTTCGACGTCGGCGGCTTCTATTTCACGTTCGACGATCAAGTTGGCGACATTAGTTTGCCTAACGGATTTACATCCACGGGAAACGTCGGTGACGCGCGTTACATGGGATTTGAGGCCGCCAGCGAGCTCGACATTCTCGGGCTCATCAACGGAGGCGCTCAAAGTCCCTGGGGCACATTGTCGATCTACGGCAACGTCACTTTGCTCGACGCCGAATTCACCTCCGGGCCTAACAACGGCATGACGCCAACCTACGCTCCGGATTACCAAATCAAGACTGGCGGAATCTATCGCTACAAAGATATTGTGAAAGTTGGTCTTCTTGGCACCATCGTGGCCGATGAGTTTGGCGATGCGAACAATACTTTCGAGCGCGCCATTCCCGCCTACAACGTTTGGGATCTGACTGCGGAAGTGAAATTTTGGAATGGCCGGATCGGTGTCTTCGCCGGGATCAAGAACCTGTTTGACGAGGATTATTGGGGCGAAGTCCGCGACGAAGGCATTGTGCCCGCGTATCGGCGCAATTATTACGGCGGCTTCGAAGTGTTTTTCTAAAAGGCATCCCGCAGGCGTGGGAAATTCGGCGTTACCGCTGCGCCACAGCATTAGCGACGTGGACGTCGTTCACGCTGACCGGTAGGCCGGGAGCGCTAAAAAACATCGCCGCCGCTAGACAAAATCTGCATTTGGCGACGTCTTAGATATGAAAGACCGTGAAGAGGTCATGGAGAATGTCGCCACTCATGAGGATTGGAAGAGTTGTTTTTCTGAAGTCGCTCCCGGCTTGCTGCTTTTCGCCCGGCAATGGACGCGTTCTCCAGCCGATGCCGAAGACATTGTTCAGGAAGCTTTCGTCAAGTTCTGGCGGCGCAATCACAACGTTGACAACCGCGCGTTGCTTTACGCCACCGTGCGTTCGATCGCTCTCGATTTTATCCGTCGCGACAGGCGCAGGGCTCGGCGCGAGGCGAATGTTTTTGCTGAAACCGAGTCTACCATCGAGTCGCAGTTCGAATTGGAAGATGAGATGCAGTCCGCGCTCGCCGCGGCAGTGGATTCTTTGCCGCACGACCAACGCGAGGTGCTTGTCTTGAAAATTTGGAATGAACTCACTTTTGCCGAGATCGCGAGCGCGCTGGGCATTTCCCAAAATACTGCCGCATCGCGTTATCGCTACGCCTTGGCCGGTCTCAAGAAAAGTTTGCAACCGCAATGAACGATTTCTCCGAGCTTGAGAATGAATTGAAAAAGCTGCGACCGGCGCAGCCTTCCCCCGTCCTTTTTGCGCGCGTCGAGGAAGCAATGGTGGACCCAGAAAGCGCCAAAATCGTTCGGCCAGATCGTTTTCGGATAAACTATGCCGCGCTCGGTTTCGGTCTCGCGGCCGCGGCGGTTTTGCTTTTGCTCGCGAAAGTCAATACGGATCGCAGGCAAGAACCAGCCCAAAATATTGCGCAGAATTCGCCTGCGCCGGGAACCAAACCTCTCCTGCCTGCCCGCCGTGGCGGGAACGGAATCGAAGAATCGAGATCGTCCAACGAATTTATTCCTGCCGGTGCGATGCAGGTCGTTTACAACACGCGCGACGAAGGATTGCAATTCATTGACTCCTCCGAGCAGCCGCTGCGGCGCCTTCGTTATCAGACGCGGGAGACGTGGCAGTGGCGTAACCCAGCTACCGGCGCATCACTCCGCGTCTCCTACCCCAGCGAAGAAGTCGTCCTCATTCCAGTTTCCGGCCAATGATTTAGCCAAACAAAACCATGAAAATAAAACGTATCGCTACCATCGCAGCCGTCGCCTTCCTGCCGATCGCAGGATTTGCGCAAACGCCGCCCGTGCCCAAGGCGCCACCTTCTCAGCCCGGTATGCCGGCGCCTCCTGCCCCGCCCGGTGTCCCAGCACGGCCGGGTCGCCATGAAAAAGCGCCGAAAGTCCCGGTGACGTTCCTCGGGGTGGAGACATCGCAAGTCCCGAGCGTCGTAAGCGAGCAACTTGGCCTCGCCAAAGGTTTTGGGTTGGTCGTCGACTATGTTGTGCCGAATGGTCCAGCCGCCGCGGCTGGCATTCAACAGAACGACATCCTTAAGATGTTGAACGATCAAATTCTGATCGAGCCCAGCCAGTTGCGAAAGCTCCTCCAGAGCTTCTCTGAGGGTACTGAGGTGACACTCACCATTCTGCGCAAAGGACAGGAGCAAAAGATCACCGTCAAGCTCACCAAAAAAGAAGTGCCGCAGCGTCGCTGGAACCCGGAGGACAAAGAATGGCACTGGGATTTCGACGAGGTAGGTGATCTCGGCGGGCGAATGCAAGATTTGAAGCAACAATTGCAAGAGCAGTTGGGCGACGCGCAACATGGGGTAGTCCGTGAAGGGGTGCTGAAAGCTCGCGAGGCAGCCAGACGCGCGCGCGACGACGCCCGTCGCGCCGCGCGAGAGATTCGAATTTTGAGCAGAGACCACGGCGGGTTAAAGGCGACCAGGATCGACCTTGGCAAAGCGCAGGTCGTTTTCTCAGATGACAAGGGTGAGATAAAAGTGGAAAACGTGGACGGGGAAAAACTGCTCACGGCAAAGGACCCCCAGGGCAAACTGCTCTTCAGCGGCCCCGTCGAAACTAAAGAGGACCTCGACAAAGTGCCGGCCGAGATTCGCCAGCGGTACGAAAAATTGCAGCAGAACGATTTGCCTACAGTCGCTCCCCCACCCGCTGTTAATCAACATGAACCCGGCGATACGGACGATGATGACGATGAAACACCATCGATGGAACAGGTGTAGAAGCGGCTATCTGCGGGCGAACGCCCTCCGAGTACTCAGTCGCGCGATGAGGCGGCTTCTGCGAGTGACGACACGTATTTCTACAAATTTTGAGGCAGAGAGAGACTCCGCCGAGCATCTTAACCTGGCCCGGCCAGCCGCTCGGCGGAGTTTTCCTTACCGGATTGGCAGGCCCGTCTGGTTTTTATTGGTCTGATTAAACGTCGTCACGCAGACGAGGTTCGCACAATTGAGTGCGTGACCCGCCACACAAAGCCCTTGGGCAATCATTCGTGCCGCAGGGCCACCATGGGATCTACCTGCATCGCGCGGCGCGCCGGGAAATAACTGGCGAGCAGGGCGGCGCCACTCAGCAGGGTCATCACAATTGCGTAAATCGACAGGTCATGGGCAGTCACACCGTAAAGCAGGCTCGTCATTAACCGCGTAAGAGCGAGTGCGCCCACCAGGCCTGCAAGCAAACCGATTCCGACCAAACTGAAGCTTTGCCACAAAACCATTTGCAGCATGTCGCGACGTTGTGCGCCGAGAGCCATGCGAATACCGATTTCCCTGGTTCGTTGCGCGACACCGCAGGCAATGACGCCATAGATGCCGATGGCGGCAAGCACCATAGCCACACCGGCGAACGCGCCGAGCAGCATCGTGTTGAATCGTGGCTGCGCGAGTGTGGTTCCCACACGCTCTTCCAGCGGTTCAAGTTTGGGAATGTAAATGTCTTTGTCGAACTGGTGGACGACATTGGCGAACGCTGCTTGCAGTCCGCTGACCTGGACAGTGGAAGTGCGCAGAACGATATCCATGCGACGCGTCGGGTCCTGGGTATGCGGAACGTAAAACTCGGGCTGCGGCTCGGTCGCGAGCGTTTCATGACGCGAACTCGCCACTACTCCAATGATCTCCAGCGTGGTCGTCTTATCGTCGTTTTGATCGAGAACAATGTGCTGGCCAATGGCATTACCGCCGCCAAGAAACTTTCTCACAAACGCTTCATTGACGATCACAACCGGCGCTGAGTCTTTTGTATCGAACGAGTTGAACACGCGCCCTGCCAGCAACGGTGTTCGCATCGCCAGAAAATAATTGGATGTAACGACCATGTGCGAAGCAACCGGATGACTCCCACGCGGCAGCGGCGGTTGTCCCAGGATTGTAAATGCCGACCCTCGATCATTGCCGGAAAATGGCATCGGCATGGCGCCGGCGGCCGCTTCGACCCCCGGTATGGCGGCAAACTTTGGCAATATTTGCTCGAAGAATTGGCGATGTTGTTCCGGATCAGGATATTTCACCTTCGGCATGACCAGATGAAGCGTGACCGCATCGGAAGGATCGAAGCCTGGCTTGATCGCGCGCAGGTTGGCGAAGCTCTTAATTAACAGGCCAGCGCCGGCAAGCAGGAGCAGCGAGAGCGCAACTTGCGAAATAACGAGCAAACCGCGCAAACGATGTGATTCCGGCCCGACTGCGCCGCGGCTGCCTTCCTGCAAAGATTCGCTCACATTCGGTCGCGTGATCTGTAATGCCGGAATCAAGGCGAAGAGGAGTGTACTCAACACCGCAACCACGAGAGTAAATGTCCAAACCGGAGCATTGATCGCAATTTCGCCGATACGTGGAACGTCCTGCGGTCCGAACACGCGGAGAAGATCTATGCCCCACCAGGCGATGAACAATCCGCCAGCCGCACCAAGCAGGGCTAGCAGAAAACCTTCGAGAAGGAGTTGAGAAACAATCCTCCAACGGCTCGCGCCGAGGGCAGTTCGAATGGCGATCTCTCGCCGCCGTCCCGTGGCCCGAGCGAGCAAGAGATTGGCAACATTCGCGCAAGCGATGAGCAGGACGAAAAGGACTGCCGCAAGAATAGTGATGAGCGCCGGCCGAACGTCCCCCACGATGTCTTTGTGCAGGCCCACAACCAGATTAGATCGATTGGTATTCGACTTCGGATATTGCTTCGCCAGCCGCGAAGCAATCGCATTCAATTCGGCATTGCACTGCTCAATGCCGACTCTCGGTTTCAAACGCCCAACCAGGCGCAGGAAATGACTGTCGCGTCGCTTGACCTCTTCGGGAACAAGAGGATGAAGCGGCATTAGGTACTCCGCGCGCTCGCCTTCCACCGGAAATTGAAAACCGGGAGGCATGATTCCAATCACTGTCCATAAACGTCCCGAGAAATTTACCTGGCGTCCGATGATGTTCGGATCGCGGTTAAACAGAGATTTCCATGCGCGATCCGTGAACACGACCACGCGCGCGTCGACATTATCTTCTTCGCGGGTGTAAGCACGTCCAAGCACCGGCTGAACATCGAGCACGCGAAAGATATCCGAGGTAACGGCCAGACCCTCGAGCTGCCGCGCTTCCTCCGTCCCGGTAAAAACCGTGCCCGCACGTGTGTAAGCAGTCAGACTCTGCAAGGTTTGTGATTGGTCGCGAAGATCGACATAGTTCGGAAAAGAATCCGTCTCCTTTTCGCCGCCAGTGTGCGAAACACTCCCCCACACGGCTACCAGCTCGTGCGGTCTCGGAAACGGCAACGGTCGCAGCAACACCGCGTCGACGACGCTAAAGATCGCGCTGTTGGCGCCGATCCCGAGCGCCAGTGTGAGCGCGGCAATTGCCGTAAATCCCGGCGACTTGGCCAGCATCCGTAATGCGTATTTGAAGTCGCTCAACATATTGCCTTGGCGGTGCTCGTTTCGTTAGCGGCTGGCGATCTCGGACGATGAGGGTTCAATCGTGATATTTCCGGCGGAAGTCTCGAGCTTCACCGATTTTCCGCCGCCATTCAGTTTACCGCGCAAATGCTCCCTATCGACGTCGCTGGTCTCGAGCGGCAACCGGCTGAAGACTTCGCCCACGCTCGTGCGAGCGTCGATGTCCATTGTCGCAGTTGTCGGCAGAGAGACCGACGACAGCATCAGGAATTGAGGCCCGGATCGAGCCGCCGGCTGTCTTGCCGATGATTTTCCCTGTGATCCTCTCTACACTCAGATTGCCGCCGCTGGTCCTGACTTCTGTGTCGCCGGAAAAATTGCGAACGTCGATCTGACCACCCGACGTTTTGGCGGCCAAAGTGCCCGTGCCATCCGCCATCGTAATGTCGCCGCCACTGGTCTCGATCTCGATCGAACCACGACAATCCTCGACCTCGATTGAGCCACCGCTCGTGTTCGCGGTGAGCGTTCCCTCTAAATTCTTGAATGCCAGTTTACCGCCACTAGTTTTCACGGTCGTATTCCCTGTGATTTCGCCGGCCGTGACGTCGCCGCCCTCAGTGTGAAGATCGGTCTCGAATCTCTTCGGCACTCGAATCGTATAACGGCCGTCCATTTCCGAATGGCCAAAACTCCAAAACTTTTTGGAGTTCGCATAGTGAGCGCGAACCGTGACAACGTTGCCATCCTGGCTAATCGCGACTGGAGCGGCGGCAAAATATTCCTTTTCTTTGGCTTCGTCCCCGAAATCGATTTTGCGGTACGCCTCGATGACAGCCTTGTCATCGGCACCGATCGTCACGTTGATTGTTCCAAAATCGACGTCGATAACGAGTTTCCCGCCGGACGTGACGTCGAGTTGACGAGAAATATTCTCTTCAGTTGCCGCAGAAGCGGTCACCGCGAACGCAAATAAGACGAGCAAGTTTCGAAGAATTGTGAGCATGGTTGTGTTTGTTTGGGTTGAGGTTTCTAAACCACCCAACCGTCGCGCAGTTGGATGATCCGGTTGCCGTAAGCGGCGTTTTTCTCCGAATGCGTGGCTTGCACAATGGTCATGCCCTCGGCGTTTAGCTTCTTGAATAAATCCATGATCTCCTCGCCCTGGCTGGAATGGAGGTTGCCGGTCGGTTCATCAGCAAGGAGGAGTCTGGGCTTGGCAATGATCGCGCGAGCGACGCCGACAAGCTGCTGCTGCCCCCCGGAAAGCTGACGCGGATACAAGTCTTTTTTTCCGACGATCTGGAAACGATCGAGCGTGTCGGCCACCAGTGCGGCCCGCTCGCTCTTGCTGTAATGGCGATACGATAGCGGAATGTCGAGGTTCTCATAAACCGTGAGATCATCGAGCAAATGATACTGCTGAAAAACGAAACCAATCTGCTCGTTGCGTAATGCGGCTCGCTCTTTCGGCTTCAAAAGGTGCACTGCGGTTTCGTCCAGAGAATACTCACCAGTCCAACCGTGATCGTGCATGCCAAGGATGTGCAGAAGCGTTGACTTGCCCGCTCCTGAAGGGCCCATGACGGAAACGAATTCGCCTTCCGCAACATCGAGGTTGATGTCGCGCAGCACATAAAAGAATTGCGCTTTGGCCAGCGGATAACAGCGTTCGATGTGTCTGAGTTTGATCATGGTGAATTAAATGTTGTGACCAAGTGCGATCATCGGGTCGGCGCGCATGGCGCGCAGCGCGGGGATGTAACTCGCGAGTAATGCCACTGCCGCCAGTACCAACGTGACACCGGCTAATGTCGGAACATCAAAAGCCCCAACCCTGTACAGCATCGCCTGCAAGGCGCGACTGGAAACTAATGCAATTGCAAGCCCGATCGCCGCGCCGATGAGTACCAAGCGCAGCGCGTGCCCCATCACAAGGCGCAGCACATCGCTTCGCTGCGCACCCAGTGCCATCCTCACCCCGATTTCATGCGTCCGCTGCACAACCAGAAATGACATCACACCGTAAATTCCGACCGCTGCGAGTACTAGCGCTACCGAGGCGAACACGCCGATCAGCACAACTGAGAGGCGACGAGGGGCGATCGAATCGGACGCAACCTGTCCGAGCGTCCGCACATGGGCCGCCGGCAAATCGGGATCCATCCGCCGAATTTCGGTACGAATGGCGGAGGTGAGCGAACGCGGGTCCTGCTTGCTGCGCACAGCCAGAACCATCGCGCGGTAGGAACTTTGGGTGCGCGGCAGATAATACTCCGGCTTGCCTTCCTCCTCCAGCCCGCGGTGCCGAATGGTAGCAACAACGCCCACAATCGTGATCCATTCCACGTCGGGCTTGCGAACGTCACTGAACGTGATGCGTTTTCCGATTGGGTCGGTATTTGGAAACCATTTCCTCGCCATCGCTTCATTGATGATCACGACCTTCGGCGAGTCGGCAGTATCGGCATCGGTAAAAGAACGACCGCGCAGAAGCGGCGTCTTCAGGACTCGGAAATATTCCGGCGTGATCGCGCGGATTTCTTCGTCGGGGTAGACTTTCTCCACCATGGGATCGCGCCCTTCGATCGCGAACGAGCTGTCGCTGTTCGTGCCGCTTAACGGCAGGATCGACGTGAACGCGGCGGCTTCCACTCCGGGAAGCGCCTTGATGCGGCGCGTCGCCAGCGCGAAAAGATCCGCGACCGGTTTCCCGCGCGGATACTTCGCCAGCGGCAATGCGACCTCCATCGTCAACACGTTATCCGAATCAAAACCGGGATCGACGTTTTGCAGACGGGCAAAGCTCTTCATCAGTAACCCGGCGCTTACGAGCAGCACAAGCGCCATTGCCACTTCCGCGATAACCAGCGCGTTCCGAACACGATTTCGCGGTACGCCTGCGGTGGAACTGCGCCCACCTTCCTTCAGTGCCTCCGTCACTTCGGGATTGCCGCTGGCGAATGCGGGAATGATTCCGAAGAGAATCCCAGTGCCGATTGAGACAACCAGCATCACCACAAGGACGCGCACATCGAGATTGGCTTCCGCAATGCGCGGAACGGTTTGCACTCCGATCGCACGAAGCAGATCGAGACCCCATACAGCAAGCAACGAACCGGCTGCGCCGCCGATGACTGCCAGCAGCACGCTCTCGCAAAGAATCTGACGCAGAACCTGCATCCGCGTCGCACCCAGTGCGACACGAATGGCAAACTCGCGTTCACGCGCACCGGCGCGCGCGAGCAGCATGGTCGTGAGATTTGCGCACGCGATCAGGAGCACGACGCCAACGGCAGCAACTAGGATAAGCAACGCTTTGCGCATTGCTCCGACGACCTGTTCGTGGAGCGGATAAAGAGTACCGCCGAAGCGCACATCGGGACTGTAATTATCGGGGAATTGTTTGAGCCAGTTCGCGTGGATCGTGTCGATCTCCGCCTGCGCTTGAGCGGATGAGATCCCCTTCTTCAACCGGCCGATAACGCCGTAGCTGCGCGAACCGCGCGACTCCAGTTCGCTCTTCGTAAATGCGATCGGCTTCCAGATATCAACGCGTTCCGCAAATGTCCCACCCTGTATGCCGAAAAGCGGGAGCGGAAACTGAAACGTCTCCGGCATGATCCCGATGACAGTGAAATTGCGACCGTTTAGCGCGATCTCTTTGCCGATAAGATTTGGGTCCGAATTGAAACGGCGCTGCCATAGCCTCGCACTTAGAATGACCACATTATCGCGCCCCTCACCGAATTCGTCGCTGGTGAAAACACGGCCCTGAATCGGTCCGACGCCGAGAAGCGGAAACAAACTCGGCGCCACGACGGCACCTTGAATACGCTCCGGCATGTCGCCACCGGTGAGGTTCAGGTCTGTGTAATCGAATCCTGCGATATGTTCGAAGCTGGTCGTCTGTTTCTCATAGTCGAGATATTCCGGCGCCGAGACCGGAATTTGATCGAGACCCTGGGCAGAAAACTTCTGCCAGAGCAGGACTAGTTCCTGCGGCGCGTGATAAGGCAACGGCCGAACGAGAAGAGCGTTAACCAAGCTCAAAACCGCGGTACAAGCGCCGATGCCGAGAGCCAGGGTAAGAGCGGCGATAAGAGTGAACGCTGGATTCTTAATTAGCTGGCGTAATCCGTATTGAAGATCGGTTAGCATAAATGCGAAGTGAAGCCGTCATTCGGTACGTAAAGCTTGAATGGGATCGACCAGTGTAGCGCGGCGAGCGGGCAGCCAACACGCGAGCAGCGCAACAAACGCGAGCGAAGCAATGGCGATGGCAAGTGCGGAAACATCGAGTGCACCGATGCCGTAAAGCAGGCTGCTTAACACACGGCTTGTAGCGATCGCACCTATCAATCCCAGGCCGATCCCCAGGGAAACCAAGGTCATGCCCTGACCCAAGAACGAGAGCGAGGCCGGCGAACACGCCGAGAAGCGTCATGGTTAATCGACGCGCCACCAGGCTCTCGCCGATGTCCTTTTCCATGGTCGCGACCGCAGCGACCGGCTGATCGGGATCGATGGCCAGCACTTCTTTCTTGACTGCGTTGGCCAGCGCGAGTGGATCGCCGGAAGCAACTTTCACGAGCAACGTGTTCTCTTCAGCCGGGAATTGCGCAGCGCAGAAATGCATCTGGGGAAGATGCAATCGTTCCACATTCTCTTCGCCGGGGGCTTCATTGCGTGTGCGCGGCACAATGCCGACAACCGTGAGCGGCGGCGGATTCTTGTCCAAGGTTTGATTGTCGTCCAGATGCTGGCCGATAGGATCGACATTCGGGAAGTAACGCTTGGCAAACCAATCGTCGATGATGACGGAGCGCGGACGACCGGCCACATCTTCCGGTCCGAAACCCCGACCGCGAAGAATCGGCATCTTCAGTATCCGGAAATAATCCGGCGAAACAATGTTGACCTCGGCGGAGGGCTCCTTACCTGGTTGAGGTTTTGGCAGTCCGGTTATATAGAATGAGCTGTCCCATTCGGTATTATCGAACGGGACATTCGCGCCGATAGCGGCGCCGGCTACTCCGGGCAAACTGCGGACGCGATCCAGAAGCTGGACGTGAAATGCCGCGATTTTTTCTGGCTTATCGTAGCGTGCCTTCGGCAGAGTAATCAGCATCGTTAGAATCCCGCGCGGTTCGAACCCGAGGGGTTCGCCTTGAGCGCGCCAAAAACTCTTCAGGGTCAATCCAGCTCCGGCCAGCAGAATGATAGCAAGCGCGACTTGGATGACCATGAGCATGGCGCGCGCTCGATGCCGGCGAATTCCACCGCTTCCACCGCGTATGCCCTCTTCGTGCAGCGCATTTGTCAAAGAAGCGGTACGCGAGATCTGCCATGCCGGCCACATTCCCACGAGTAATCCGGAGCCAAGGGCGATGCTGGCGGCAAAAAACAACGCCCGGAGGTCGATCCGCGTTTCTTGGAATCGCGGCACCTTGGGCGGACTCAGCGCGAGGATCGCATCAAGACCCCAGATCGCGAGAATCACTCCAAGCGCTGCGCCGACGAATGCAAGCACGGTGCTTTCAGTGAGGAGCTGGCGGGCGAGACGCCAGCGGCTTGCGCCCAGGGCGGCGCGAACGGCGAGTTCTTTACAACGCGCCAGTGCACGGGCCAGTTGCAGGTTTGCCACATTCGCGCAGGCGATCAGCAGAACACAACCGACGGCAGCAAGCAGCAGGTTGAGGGAATGACGATAATCGCCCACTACGACTTCCAATAACGGCTGCATCCGGATGCGGCGGTTCGTGTTTGACTCCGGATATTTTCTCTCCAGCTGACGCGCGATGTTTTCCATGTCGGCGTTTGCCTGCTGTAAAGTCACGCCCGACTTCAATCGACCAATCGCGGTAAAACCGGGGTGATTATCCCGTTGCAAGACATTTTCGGCAGCGCGCAACTCAGCAAAAGGCAGAATGATTTCGACGTTGCGCGGATAGCGCAACGCGCTCGGGAAAACGCCCACGATTTCGCGCGGAACCGTATCGACAATCAACTTTTTGCCGATAGCGCTCGGAGATCCGCCGAAACGTTCCTGCCAAAGACGTTCGCTAATCATCACAACTTTGGCGCTCCCCGGCTGATCGTCGCGTTCGGTCAGATCACGTCCAAGGCGGGGCAAAACTTGCATGATTGAAAGATAATTCGCCGTGGCCCGAGCCCCGCTGACCTGACCCGGCTCAGTTTCTCCACTCGCCGTAGAGAGGTTGTAAGTGTCCCGCCGAATCAGCGCGAGATTGGTGAACCCGCGCTGCGTTTCACGCCAGTCGAGATAGTTCGGGTAACTAACCGATCCCCAGGTAAAAGCGTCGGTTGTTTCGCGAAGGACAATCAGCTTTTCCGGGTCCGGATAGGAGAGAGGCCGAAGCAGCACGGCATTGACCACGCTGAAGATAGCCGTGTTCGCACCAATACCGAGCGCGAGCGCGAGCGTGGCGATGATTGTGAAGGCGGGATTTTTGGCCAGTTGACGGAATGCAAAGCGGAGATCATTCATGTCGATGTGAGTTGAAGGAGTTCGCGATCATTCGGTGCGCAGAGCCTGGATTGGATCAACAAGGGTGGCGCGACGCGCCGGCAACAAACATGCAACCAAGGCGATGGCAGCTAGCAGCACTGTCGCTCCAGCGAGCAACGCCGGATTGTGTGCTGAAACCTGATAGAGTTGCGACGCGATCAAGCGACCGAGCGCAAATGCTGAGACGGTTCCGATCGCCAGTCCGATGACAACCGGCTTCATTCCCTGATTCACAACCAGGCGAAGGACGTCTCGTGTTTGCGCGCCGAGCGCCATTCGAACCCCGATTTCACCCGTCCGCTGTTCAACTGTGTAAGCAACTGCGCCGTAAATTCCGATGCTCGCCAACAGCAACGCAACGCCTGCAAAAATTCCGAGCAGCCACATCATCAAACGCGCTTGGCCAAGTGCCTGGGCGACCACGGCGTCAATCGTTTGTGGTAACGCAATTGCCAGGCCGGGATCCACTTTGGCCAGCGCGGATTGAACCAGCTTTGTCACCGCGCCGACTTTTAAATTGCTTAGAACCGCCACGTTAACGAAAGGGAAATTTTCCTGCGCCCACGGCCGATAAAATTCCATGCCCGGTTCTTCTTTGACTCGTTGCGACCGGATATCGCCAACGATGCCAACTATTTCGCAGGGAACACCAAGGCTCGTGACCAATAGCGTTTTTCCGATCGGATTTTCGTTCGGAAAAACTTTCTTTGCACCGGTTTGGCTGATCAAAACTACATTTTGGCCCTCAGCGGTGTCGTGCTCGTCGAATTCACGACCGGCCAGGAGCGGAATTCCCCATGTTTTAAAGAAACCCGGCGCAACATCGTGGCTTGGGCCGCTCGCCCGTTGCTCTATCGGCGGGACGTCACGATCGCCCCGCGCGTAGAGCGTCCGATTGCCGCCATTCAACGGAATATCGCCGCTGATCGTCGCCCTCTCCAGACCGGGAACATCCCGCAACGCATCGAGGGTTTGCTCGACGAAACGCTGACGAGATGCGGCGTCGGGATATTGCAAAACCGGTAATGCGATTGCTCCGGTCCAAAGTTTGTGGGAGCGAAACCCGAGGTTCTGTTGACTCAAACGGATGAAACTGGTGATGAGCAGTGCTGCGCCTGCCAGCAAAGTTACCGACAGCGCGACCTGCGCGCCGACGAGGATTTTGCGGAAACGCTGCTGACGCAAGCTCCCGCTGGTCCCGCGCCCGCCTTCTTTGAGACCGTCAACCAGGTCCGCGCGCGAGCCTTGCAGCGCCGGATAAAGTCCCATCAACAAGCCGGTCAACATCGACAACGCGATCGTGAAACCAAGAACTGGAAGCGATAAACTGGTCGCGGTGTTCGCCTCGAATGGCAGAAAATTGGCAGCCATTCTTGGAACGAGCGGCACCAATTGCCAGGCCAGCACCGCCCCCACGGCTCCGGCAAATGCGCTTACGAGCAAACTTTCAAAGACAAACAACTTTATGATGCTCGCGCGCGATGCACCGATTGCCATCCGCAATGCGATCTCGCGGCGGCGACCGCTGAAACGGACCAATAACAGGTTGGCGACATTGCTACAGGCGATCAGTAAGACAAAAATAACCGCGGCAAAAAGTGTGGCGAAACCCGCTTGAATATTCTCCGTTACGTCCTGGGGCAACGTCTTGAGCGTCGTCTTTAACGTAGTGTCGATCTTGTTCGGATATTGCGTGCCATAACTTTGATCGAGGGAAGCCATCGCGACGCGCGCCTGCTTCACGCTGAGAGCAGGCTTCAACCGTCCCACCACGCGAAGAAAACTGGTGCCGCGCATCATCCGCTCGTAGCTGAATCCGGGAAGCTGGAACGGTTTTGTCGTCCAAACTTCGGCTATCGGATTCGCCCCAAACCAGCTTGCCGGCATATTGGGAAGAACGCCGACGATGGTATGCGCCGTCCCATCGAGTGTGATGCTGCGGCCGATCACGCTTGGATCGCCGCCGAGCCGTTTCTGCCAGAAATTCCTGGTGACAAGGGCTACCTCCCCACGTTCTTCTTCTTCCGGCAAAAAATTTCGGCCCAGAATCGGACGCACGCCCAAAACATCGAAGTAGTTGGATGTCAGCCTGCCGCCAAGGATTTGGACCGGATCACCCAGCCCGGTCAGAGTAAAGAGAAAGAAATTTTCAGCGGCCAAACCGTCGAAAATAGTTTGGCCATCCCGGAAATGTTGATAGCGCGGCGCCGACAGCGGAAAATCCACCAGATCGCGCGCCTTGTCGCCGCCGAACAAGTGGACAACACGCGATGGTTCCTTAAAGGGAAGACCGCGCAGAAAAAGGTCGTTGATCAAACTGAAGATGGCCGTGTTCAGTCCAATTCCGAGAGCGAGCGTTATGACGGCGATCGAAGTGAAGGCCGGTGATTGTCGAAGTTTACGAAAAGCGAAACGAATATCGTTCATATCATTCAGTGCGTAACGCTTGAATTGGATCGACCAGAGTTGCGCGGCGCGCCGGCAACAAACAGGCGACGAACGCGACGGCGGTAAGAATTACAGTGATAACAAACATCGTCAGCAGATCAGTTGCGCCGACGCCGAAAAGCAGGCTCTGGAGCAAGCGAGCGCAGGCAAATACGCCAATCAGCCCTAGGAGTAGACCGAGACCGACGAAACGCATGCCCTGGCCAATGACCAGACGCAGCACGTCGGAACGTTGCGCGCCGAGAGCGAGACGAATTCCAATCTCCTGAGTGCGTTGCGTGACCGAGTAACTCATCACCCCGAAAATTCCGGCGCCGGGAAGAAGCAGCGCAATCAGAGCGAAAAGGCCGACCAGCATCGCATTCAGCCGCGGCTGGGCGATCGATTGGGAAAGGTAATCCGGCAACGTGCGGATCCGATAAACCGGAACGCCCTTGTCAATTTCATCGATCGCGCGCCGCAACGTGGTCATTAACGATGATTGACTCATTTGGCTCCGCACGAAGATCGACATCATCCCGAGACCGAATTGTTCCTGCGGCAGATAAATCTGGGGCTCGGGTGCAGCACCCAAGCTAATCAGGTGCAGGTCTCCAACAACACCGACGATCTCGCACGTGGGCGGATCACTCGGGTCGGCCGATCCGTTTGGCGTGATTCGTTTCCCGACCGCGTCTTCACCGGGAAAGAATTTCTTAGCGAAACTTTCCGTTACGATCGCAACCCAGGGCGCGTTGCGATCGTCGTGAACATTGAAGTCGCGGCCGCGCAAAAGTGGGACGCGCACGGTTTTGAAAAAGTCGGCGGTAACGACATTGACCTGGGCTTGTGGCTGCTGTGCTTTCGGCAACGGCCGCTCTTCGATGTTGAAAGTGAAAACGATCTCGCTGCCGCTGAGCGGAATCCACCACGCGCCAGCGGCTGAGTTGATCCCGGGTGACGCAGACACGTTCGCGAGCAGTTTCTTGAAAAACTCTCCGGCCTGTTCCGGCTTGCTATATCTGGAATCGGCCAACGCTACGCGCGCAGTGACGACGTTGTTTGGGTCAAAACCTGGGTGCACTTTCTGCAGGCGGAGAAAACTTTGGACAAGCAATCCGGCGCTGGCGAGCAACACCAGCGCGAGGACGATTTCAACAACCACGAGCAGAGCGCGAGTCCGACCGCTGTGCACACCTTCAGTCGATCCGCGGGCGTTTTCATTGAGCGAGCCCGTGATGTTCGGATGCGATGCGCGCCACGCTGGCAAAAGTCCGGCCAACAATGCAGCGCCGAGACTAACAAACGCTGTAAACGCAATAACGCGAAGATCGGGCGACACTTCGGCGATCCGTGGAATGTTCGCCGGCAAAAATGCTTTCAATGAATCGAGCGCCCAGATCGCGATCATTAACCCGATCAGGCCGCCGGCTGCGCTCAGAAGCACGCTCTCGGACAGCAGTTGTTTGACGATCTGCCAGCGACTGGCACCGAGCGCGGTCCGGATGCTGATCTCTTTTTGCCGCGAAACGGAGCGCGCCAGCAGCAAATTGACAACGTTCACGCAGGCGACGAGCAAAACGCACCCGGCCATCGCGCAAAGCATCAGCAAAGCGGTATGAGCGTCGGCGACAATTGCCCTTGCCAGCGGTACTACTTTCACTCCGACGTTGGTGTTCGAATCCGGATACTGCTGGCGCAACGCCGCGCTGATCGTGTCGATGTTAGCCTGCGCCCGATCCAGCGACACCCCCGGCTTCAGACGCGCGACACATTTCAGAAAATCGTTGCCGCGCTGTTCGGTCATCGGCTGCGCTCCGTCCTTGGACTCGCGCAACATCGACATCGTCGTCCAGACCTCCGGGCTGAAACTGCCTATTGGAAATTCAAATCGTTCGGGCATTACTCCGACGACCTCGAATTTTTCTCCGTTGAACGTCAATGACTCACCGATGATCCCCGAATCGCCGCCGAACCGTCGCTGCCACAAGGCATAACTCAAAATGACAACGCGATTTCCCGGTTCATCTTCCTTGGAAAGAAAACCGCGACCCAGGATCGGCTGAACCCGAAGCAGTGAAAACAAATTCGCCGACACGGCCTCGCCCTGAACGTGGGTCGCTTCTCCGCCATTGGTCAGGGTGGTAAGACTGTTGTTGGTGTAAACCCCCATTTGTTCGAAGACGCGATTTTGTGAGCGCCAATCGGCAAAGTCCGGATAGGAACAGGTCTGGTCTTCATTGAGGTCAGTTGCGCCGGAACGCATGTCGTAAAGCAAAAGCATGACCAGATTTTGCGGCTGAGGAAACGGCAGCGGCCGCAACATCACGGCGTTGACGACACTGAACACCGCGCTGTTTGCGCCGATTCCGAGAGCAAACGTCAGGATAACAATTCCGCTGAAGAGCGGTTGTTTGAGCAAACTGCGTAAAGAATGGCGAAGATTTTGCATCGCTAAATTATTCAGTGCGTAACGCTTGAATTGGATCGACAGCGAGGGCGCGCCGCGCCGGAAGGAGGCAAGCAAGGAGCGCAACGCCCGTAAACAGCAATGAAATCGAGACAATAGTTGTCGGGTCGGTCGCGCTGACGCCGAAAAGCAAATTCGCAAGCAACCGCGTAAGACACCAAACGGCGGTTAGACCGATCGCAACGCCTAACAATGTGAGCTTAAGCCCCTGGCCCAGGATGAGTTGGAGCACGTGCGTACGCTGCGCTCCAAGCGCGACGCGCAAACCGATCTCGGCCGTTCGTTGCGAGACCGAATACGCCATCACCCCGTAGAGCCCGAGCGCGGCGAGCAAAAGACCGGACGCGGCCAGCAAGCTCATCAAGATCGCGCCGAAACGTTCGGTCACGAGAACGCCCCTGAGATTTTCGTTCATGGTCATGATGTTCGAAATCGGCTGATCGGGATCGATTGCGTGAATCCCTTCGCGTACCGCTGCAGTCGCGCTCGCTGGATCGCCGCTTGTCCGCACGACCAGGTTCAATGGAAAATTATTTTCTAATTGCGCGTACGGCACGTACCAAACCGGACGGTTAATCCGGTAATTGAAGAGATCTTCTTTTACGTTTCTGATGACGCCGACCACAGTCATCCACGGAAAATTTTGATCGCCCCGGACGCGCTTGATTCGTTTGCCGAGCGGATCTTCCCCAGGCCACGCTTGACGCGCCAGCTCTTCGCTGATCATAACCACGGGCAAACGGTCGGCGCGATCGCCATCATCGATCAGCCTGCCCTTAATCAAAGTTACTCCGATTGTTTTCAAATAATTCGGACTAACGAGACGGTGCGACGTGATTGGGACGTCATTCGGATTCGTGCGGGGCCGGCCTTCCACGTCGAAGACCGAGTCGTAGGCAATTTCGCGCTCAAGTGGAATGTTCGTGGTTGTGCCCGCGGAGATAACGCCGGGCAAATTCTTAACGCGCTCAAGCACTTGGTCGGCGAACGCCACGCGCTGCCGGTGTTCTGAATATTTCGAATCCGGCAATACCATCTTCATCGTTAGGAGATGGTCCGGTTTGAACCCGAGATCGACATGTTGAAGCCGGTTGAAGCTCTGTAACATTAATCCGCCCGCAACCAGAAGAGTCATCGCGACCGCAATCTCCGCGATGATGAGAACATCAAGCCATCGGCGACCGGGCGCGCCAGCGCCGATTCTTTGATCGCCCTGCTTAAGACGCGGCATCACGTCGCGTTCGCCAGCGCCTTTCAACGCCGGAATCAATCCGAAGATCATGCCGGTCGTGAGCGTTACGAGGAGGGCGAAACTCAATACGCGTCCGTCAATTTTGAAATTGTGAAAGAAGCTGGCGAGCGAAATACCCCGGATCGGATTCATCGCGGCGAGGACCGGCACGATCCAATACGCGAGCAGTAAACCGCCGACGCCGCCGACCACCGCCAGCAACATGCTTTCGGTGAGAAGTTGCCGCACCAATCGCCATCGGCTTGCGCCCAACGCGCGTCGCAATGCGAATTCGCGTTCGCGCGTGATGCCGCGCGCGAGCTGAAGATTCGCCACGTTTGCGCAACAAATGAGCAGGAGAAATACGACACCTGCCACAAGCGCGAAAAGCGCTTTGCTAACGTTGCCGGCCAGGTCGCCGAGCAATTCTTGCCGTAGCGAAATCAGCTTGACGCTCCATCCGCGCCGCAATTGCGGATACTCCTGTTCCAATTGGCGTGCGATCGATTTCGATTCCGCATCCGCCTTTTCGATGCTAACGCCAGATCGGAGCTTCGCCACAACCTCATACAGAGGCGCTGCGCGATCGACTAATGGCAAACTGTCGATGTCAGTTTGCAGCGGCACCCAAATTTCGGCAGCCGCGGGTAGATCAAATCCCGGCGGCATCACGCCAATGATCGTGTGACTGCGACCTTCGAGATTTAGCGGTGCGCCGATGATGCTCGGGTCTCCTCCGAAATGTTTTTGCCAACGTCCATAACTGATTAACGCGACCGCGGGACCGCCGGGTCGGTCTTCTGCATTAGTAAAACCGCGACCGAGAATTGGTTTAACTCCAAGCGTGATTAGATAATCAGCCATGATGGACGCGCCGCGTGCCCGCTCCGGTTCGCCGCGTCCGGTCAAGTTGAAGGAGCGTTGCACGGCGGCGCCCATGCTCGAGAAGGAATGATTTCGTTCTTTGTCGGCCGCAAACTCCAGAAGCGACGATGTAAACGGATCGAATCCTTCACGCATCGCGACGCTAAAAACCAATCGATCTAGATCTTCCACCGGCAGCGGACGCAGCAGGAGTGTGTTGACAGCGCTAAAGATCGCCGTGGTCGCGCCGATGCTCAGAGCCAGCGCGATCACCGCAATTGCGGTGAACCCCGGCGATTTGCGGAGCTGACGGAGAGCGAAGCGGAGGTCGTTCATGATATGTTTGATGTTCGATGGTTGATGTTTGATTTCATTCGGCTCGTAAGGCGACGACGGGATCGACCTTGGTGGCGCGGCGCGCGGGGATGAGACAGGCAACCAACGACACCGCAGTCATTACGAGCGCGGTGCCGAGAAGAGTGGCGATGTGCAGCGTTGGCACGTCGAAGAGAACGCTCTGCATCGCCCGGCCTGCCAGCCAGGCCCCGATCAAACCGAGCAGGGTGCCGGCCGCGAGAAGCCGCACGCCTAACGAGAGGAATTGCGTCCCGATCTGGCCCCTCTGCGCACCGAGCGCCATACGAATGCCGATCTCGCGCCGTCGTTGCGCGACGGCGTAACTGAGAACGCCATAAGTTCCAATCGCCGCCAGAAGCAGCGCGACACCGGCGAAAATTCCGGCGAGCAACGCCGGTGAACGCCGCGCGATGAGACTATCGGTGATGCGCGTATCCATGGAGCGGAGGTTATCGATCGCAAGGTCCGGATTGGTCGCGCGCACCAGTTTCCGCAGCGTCTCAACAAACGCCTCCGGGCGCTGGCTCGTTCGCGTGACGACGAAGATGTTGATACCGTCGGAATCAGTGAACGGCAGGTAAACCGCGCCCTGCCCTTGCGGTTCCGTGAGCTCTGCTTGTTTTACCGCGCCGACGACACCGACAATGGTGAACAGTTTTGCGTCGTCCGAGTCGCTGCCTTGAAATACGCGTTGACCAAGCGCGCCGCCATTAGGCCAGTAGCGCCGGGCGAAATCTTCGTCCACCACGCAGACCCGGTCCGCGCGATGAGAGTCCGCCGAAGTTAGAAACCTGCCCTCGCGCAGAGGAATGCCGAGCGCGGTGAGGTAATCGCCCGTGACTTGATAGGAATAATGACCGTGCAATGATTCGCCCGCCGGCGGCACGTAGCCCTTTGGTGTGACGGCGGTCTTCTCGCTCTCTCCGCTCAGGGGCACATTCGTGATCGCTCCCGCTGCTCCGACTCCCGGTTGCCGACCAATTGCTTCCAGCAAGCGATCGAGGAAAGGGCGGGCGTTATACCTAAACGGTACCGTGACTTCCCCGGTGAGAACGTGATCGGCCTGGAAACCGGGAGAAACCGCCATTACCTTTTGCAGGCTCAAGCCGAGGAGCGCGGCGCCGGCCAGCAGAACGAAGGCCAGAGCAATTTGTGCGACGATGAATCCGTGGCGAAGCCGTTGCGCGGCGCGACTAATGGTGCCGGTGCGTGATTCCGATTGGAGCGCCTGCGCCAGATGAGTGCTCAGGTTGAACCAGGCGATAGGCACCGCGATGACGATTCCGAGAACCACCGCGCCAACAAGACCGATTGACGCTAGCCAGCCATTGAACGCGATATGCGCGCCGAGCGGCAAGCGATCTGCCCCGAGAACTTCGAGCAATCGAATTCCCCACGCGCCCACCGCCAGGCCGAGCAATCCGCCGACGAAAGTCAGGAGAACGGTTTCGATCATTATCTGTCTCACGACATGCGCGCGACTCGCGCCCATCGATCGGCGGATCGCCATTTCTTTCGCGCGGCCACTCGCGCGGATCAGAAGGAGGTTGACCAGATTAACCGCTCCGATGAGCAAAAGAAAAAATACGCCAGCCTGCATGAGCAAAAGGGTTGGACGAATCGAGCGGACGTGCTCCGAATGCAATGGCCTAACGAGTGATCGGAAACCCGCTTCGGTCATCATCTTCGCTTCCGGATTGTCTTCTTCGACAGCGGCGTTGTGCGCGTCGATTTGTGATTGCGCTTCGGCCATCGTCGCGCCCGGTTTCAAGCGCGCGATCATGTGCGTGCCGCCGCCGTCGGAATGGCGCTGCTGCGGCGTGCGTTCCTCCAATCTGGATCTTATCGGCAGAAAGAGACGCGCTTCCGAGGAAAGGAATCGAAAATCAGGAGGCAAAACGCCGACGATCTTTCTCGGCATGGTGTTCACGCGGATGTCGCGGCCGAGGACGTTTGGATCGGAATTAAGACGCTGGCGCCAGTAGGCGTCGGTCACGATGGCCACTCCGTTGTTGTGCGCCACCTCCGCTTCCGCTTCGGTGAAGGTGCGACCCATCGCAAGATTGACGCCGAGTGTCGCGAAAAAATCCGGCGAGACGCGCATGATTTCTGTCTGCTCGGCCGCACCGGTTTCGCCGACCACTTCGCTGAAGTCACGAAAGATGGAAAGACTCGAGAAGGCCGGGATGTTGCCGCGCCGCTCGTAGTAATTGGTCAACGAAGAACCGTCGCGCTCGACGCCGGCTTTCGGATAGGTGTTAAAAATCGTCACCAGCTGTTCGGCATTCGGAAATGGCAGCGGCCGCAACAAAACAGAATCGATCACCGCGAAAATCGCGAGGTTCGCCCCGAGACAGATCGCAATCGTGGCCAGGGCGGTCAGCGTAAAAACCGGTGATTTGCGAAGTTGGCGCAGCGCAAACCTTAGGTCATTCATATCATTCAGTGCGCAATGCTTCGATTGGATCGACCCGCGTGGCGCGACGCGCCGGAACCAAACAGGAAGCGGCCGCAACCAGTGTAAGCAATCCGGCAACGGCGAGATAAATGGCCGGATCGAGTGCGTTGACTTTGAAGAGAATGTTTTTGAGGGCGGCGGCGGCAACGACTCCGAGAAGCAAAGCAATTCCGCCCGCGCCGAGAACAAGGCCGATCGCGAGTTGCCACGCACCCTGGGTCATAACCATGCGGAAGATTCGCTGCGCGTCCGCCCCCAGCGCCATGCGGATGCCGAATTCTTGGGTGCGTTGATTCACTGAAAAACTCATCACGCCATAGAGACCAACTGCGGACAAAATGAACGCGACGACTCCGAAGATGCTGAAGAGCATCGCGATGATGCGATTCCCCGAAAGAATCTCGGCGTGGAATCGCCCCGGTGTTCCCGGGAAATAAATCGGCAGATTGGAATCTAACTCCGCCACCGCCCGGCTGAGCGTCGACCCGAGCGTATCGGCGCGCTGTCCGGCGCGAGGACGAACCACAATCGTGCAAAATTGCGTAGCCGGTGACGCGCCCAGCAACGGCATGTAAAAGCCGACGCTCTCGGTCTGCTGATCGAATGGTCCCTGCATCAGAGTGTCCGGGACCACGCCGACGATCGTCCGCCACGATGGCGGTTTCCCGGGATTGAAAATCCGGACCTGATGACCGAGTGCGCTTTGATTGCCCCAATACTTTCGCGCAAAACTCGCGTTCACGATCGCGACCGGTTGCTTCGAATCGCTGTCATCGACCGTGAAATCGCGGCCTTCCAAAATTTTTAACCCGAGCGTCGCAAAATAATTGTCCGAGACAGATTCGAAGGTGCAGCGTGGACGGTCCCGGTCCGTCAGATAATTTTGACCATCGACTTCGTACTGGCCGGCCCCCGCGAACGTCATCCGAAAACGATCTGTCATTGCGGCCGATTCGAACTGAGGATTGGCCCGCAA
>WNFV01001527.1_pt1 | contig 31469 bp, 21 predicted proteins | sample 5400101 | NCBI WGS metagenome assembly WNFV01 (sample SAMN13153361, study PRJNA577476) | soil metagenome | isolation source: 115 cm soil or saprolite under grassland replicate 1 | place: USA:California | collected 2016-06-15 | reverse complement strand
CAGATCTGTGCGAGCGCCGCGCAGGTGTTTGCCGGCGATCTGGGCTGTGTGGTTGAGGAGGCGGCCCCCGGTTTTCTCGATCCAGTGCAGTCGCTCCAGATTCTCTGGGCGACTGGGCTTGCCGCGGCGCTTGGGCCATACCTGGCGCAGTGGGGCGATCAGATGGACCCTGGCCTGGTCGAACTCATCCACTCGGCTGAGCCGCTGTCGGCCACCGACTATGCGGCTGCGGTGATGGAGCGCGACGCCCTGTGGAACCGCGTACACCATTTCTTCGCCCGATATGACCTGCTCGTGACGCCCACGATGCCGACCACGGCCTTTGCGGCGGGCGTACCGATCCCCGCTGTGGTGGCTGGCCGATCGACCATTGGTTTCGGCTACACGCCGTTCACGTATCCGTTCAACATGACCGGCCAGCCGGCCATAACGGTGCCTTGTGGCGTCGCCGCTGATGGCCTGCCGGTGGGGCTGCAAATCGTCGGACGCCGCTTCGCGGATGCAACTGTTCTGCGAGCGGCGGCAGCGTTTGAAGCCGCCCGTCCCTGGGCGGATAGGATGCCAAGCTTCGTATAAGCGGTTGGAGAGGTCGACATCCGTTTCAATATCCCATCCATCGTGAGGAGCTAGCTTTGGAATATCGCCAATTCGGCCGAACGGGTCTTGACGTATCAGCGTTAGGTTTTGGCTGTGGGGCAGTTGGTGGGCTGCTGATCAAAGGTGATCGTAAGGAGATGGTGCGTGTGGTCGCTCGCGCCGTCGAGTTAGGAATCACCTATTTCGACACCGCACGTAGCTATGGCGATGGCATGTCCGAGACGAACCTGGGCCTGGTTTTGGAAGAGCTTAAGCCCCCGGTCCTGGTTGGCACAAAAGTCCAGCTTGTCGCCCCAGATCTAGACGATATCGAACAGGCCATTATCGATTCGGTTGAAGGTAGCCTGAAACGGCTTAGGCGCGACCACATTGATCTCTTTCAGCTGCATAACTGCATCGCGCTTCAGCGCAGGCCCGAACGATCCTGGGTTGGTATTGACGATCTGGCGCCAGCCGTCCAAGCGTTCCAAAAACTTCAGCACCAAGGCAAGATCCGCTGCTGGGGGATCAACGGATTGGGCGAAACCGAAGCGCTGCATCAGGCGGTGGCGAGCGTTCCGGCAGCGAGCATTCAGTGCTGCTTCAACCTGCTTAATCCCAGCGCTGGCGTGCCGGCCCCGGACGGCTTTCCCTACCAGGATTACCGACAGCTCATCGATACAGCCGCTGCGAATCAGATCGGCGTCATCGCAATCCGCGTGCTGGCCGGCGGGGCGCTCAGTGGGTCGGTCGCTCGACACGTCAACGCCGCACACACCGTCGATCCGGTCGCCGCAGGTCAGAGTTTCGCCGGGGATGTCAAGCGATCGCAGCAGTTTGAAGTTCTGGTCCAAGAAGGACATGCTGGCAATCTGATCGAGGCAGCCATACGATTTGTGATCGGCAAGGCCGAGGTTTCGACGGTGCTGATCGGTATTTCAGATATGGAACAGCTCGAGCAAGCCGTCGAATATAGCACCAAAGGCCCGCTATCGGCTGACGCGCTTGACCGTTTGCGGCGGCTTTGGGCCAACGATGCGGCACCGCCGACGTCTGCGGCGCGTGCCCATCCGCAAACGAGTCGTGGATAGTTCGTAAGGGTACCGTCGTCTGACAACGCATAGCACGTATGCTGTGTCGCCAGCAGGGCGGGGATCGACTAGTTCCGAATCTGGCCAACTATTCTCGCCGATCCGAGAGCCGATGCCTCGTGCAGCGCCACAATCTCCTTGACCACATACAGCCCTTTCCCCGCCCCTTGATGCCGTTGTATGGCACGTCGTATTTTTTCGCCAGCATCACAGCAATAGGTGCATGCTCAATTGGTATGGTCGCTCCTAACCTCTAAGCCTTGTGGCTGAAAGCGCACTAGGGCTTTCTCTTAGTGGCCGTCCCATCGTTGCACCGATGTACCCCGAGGGCGGCTGATCTACGATACGCCAGTATCCGCCCTAGATCACGTGGGGATGAGGAATCAAATCTTGTTGTGATACGAGTGACCACGATACAAAAACAAGGGGAAAAACACAAGATGTATCAAACACAACTCCTGGATAACCACAACCGCGCGCACCTGGACCAGGCCGTCGAGTTGTTTATGCAGGGTGAGATCGTCGCCTTTGGCTTCAACGGCATCTTCGTTTTCATCGGCGATGCCGATCAGGAAATTGCGGCCCGCCGAATCGCCGAGGCCAAGCGCCAGCCGTTCGACAAACCCGTGGCGCTGGTCTGCGCGCCGGAGTACCTGGCCGAGTTTGTCGACCTGGATGCGCCGGCCTTTCGCTATCATCCTTTCGCCAAGCTGCAGCAGCTGCAGCGCGAGGTCTTCTCGCTCGGCGTTTTGCTGCCGGCGGCCAGAACCGGCGTACCTGCATATATGACGCACAATGGCACGATTCTCAACGTGTGGATGGAGTATCCGGCCCATCACCCAGCGCGCTATATGCAGGAGCAGCTCCGCAAACAGGGCAAGCGCGCTTTTATCGGCAGCTCGGCCAACCAGCACGGCGAGCCAACCTATGTTGACCCACTGCACACACTGCGCGTCTTTGGCGGCGTCGTTCCGGCGATCCTCGATTACGAGCCATGCGGTGATCCGCTCCCGCGCCACCAATCGGCCACGCTGATCGACTTCACGGACGAGGTTCCGCGCCTGCTGCGCCACGGAAGCGTGCCGATCGAGGATCTGTGCGCCCACTTGGATCGTCTAGGACTTTTCCCGCTCGTCATCGAGGAACAAACGGCCCTGGTGCGCCATCGAGGCGTCACGACCGGAAGGCGAGCGGATTTGCTCCGATCCGATCGCCCGCTCGCTGGCAAACGGTTTTTCATATACAATGAGCAAACTGGTGATTGATTCCGGTCTATACGGACGAATCGCCCGGAGAGCGCCGGAGCCGGGCAAGCACAGGTTCGAGGTACTCTGCATGTTCCTGATGATGCGCATACGAAGCCTGGAGGGTGAAAGCGAGCGGCTGTCCTTCCATCCATGGGTATCTTCCTGCGTCCAACAGGTCCTTTTCAGGGATCGCCGCCCCTAATTCCAGGAACCGGAGAAATCCTGCTCGCCAATCCCCGTGTACGCTCGACCAGGGCTGGTCGCGGTAGGTTTCGTACAGCCAGGCATTCAATTGGTGCGGTTGGCCTTCCGCCTCCGGGTCGAACTGCGCAGGCCACGTGGGGTACTCGGGCGCCCGATTGAGCAGCGCGGCCTCCAACCGGGCGATCGAACGCTGCTGCCAGGCCCGCAAGTGGGCGATCACATCTTTGATGGACCAGTTGGCAGGAAGCTGCGGGGCGGTGATTTGCTCTTCGCTCAGGCTGGCCAGCAGCGCTTCCCAACGATTGAATTCCTCGCGTAGCGTTCTCAGGATGTGTTGTTTGTCGTTCATGATCGTTCTCGCTGATGTTCAGTGAATACTTTAACCAACAGGGATAGCCTTGCACAGTGACAGGATCAGCAAGAACGATACCACGCACCACATGAAACTTAGATCTTATATCGGCTCAAGGATTGTGCATGACCGCCGACTCATTGTACGCTCGGCTGCTCGCGGGGTCGCCCGACTCCGCGCCGCGCGCGCTCGCGGCGCGCTACGCCCCGATCATCCTGTTCGATCGGCGCGAGCCGTTTCTGCCGCTCGTCGCCGGCTACACCGTCTTCGATGCCGATGCCCGGTCGCCATCCTTTCCACGCGATGTGCTGCTCCGTGCGCCCGATCGGCCACCGGCACAGCTGGTGATCGAGTATGCGATCTGGTGGGACTGGGACATTCAACATCTCTACGAGCTTGAGCATGTCTGGGTCGCAGTCGATCCGGCAGGGCAGGTGATCGATGCTGAGGCAAGCTGGCATGGCGGCTTCCAAAGCATGCGGCACAATAGCAGCATTCGACTGGAGGGCGACCATGTGGTGCTCTACTCCGAGCCAGGCAAGCACGCCTTCGCGCCGGACGCGGCCTGGTTCGCCGCGCGCCGCGCGCGGCATCCGCGTGGCGTCACGGATGCGCTCGCCGGTCTGGGCGGCCTGCTGGTGACGCCACTCTTCACGGGGGTAATCGCGCGCACACCGCTGGCGGATACCCTGGCGCGTACATATCTCGCGCGGCGTGCCTTTACGCCAAGCTGGAACTTCGACCAGCGCTTCGCGTTTGATTCGGCGCAGTTGGTGCCATGGGCGGCGTTACGCGATTGGGTGCCTCAGCGGATCGCCTGGTGGGTCGCGCGGCTCGCGCGCGAGCTAGCGCCATCGGACTACCGGCCACTCCGGATCGGCCATCGTGGTGCTGCGGCGCATGCGGCAGATAACTCGCTCGCTGGCATTGATGCGGCGGCCCGCCTCGGCGCTGATGCGGTTGAGATCGATGTACAACGCACGCGGGACGGTATCGCCGTGGCGACCCATGATCTGGCGCTGCCGACTGCGGATGGCAGCGTGCGCCTGATTGCGGAGAGTACATTGGCTGAGCTGCGTGCCCTGCCCGGCGGCGCGACGCTCGCCACACTCGATGCGGTGATCGCCCGCTGCCAGGCGAACCGGCTAGGACTGTATCTGGAGCTGAAGGCTGGGGCGGCGATCCCACTCATGCTGGACAGCCTGCGCCAGCACGGCTTTGACGAGGTGATTGTCGGCTCGTTTCGGCCGGACTGGCTGGCCGATGTACACGCGGCGGCGCCCGATCTGCCGACATCGGCGCTGTTTGGCGCACCCTCGATCGACGCCTGCGCGCTGGCCAGCGCCGCCGGCGCTGCGTATGTTCACCCGTGCTGGGAGTCGCGTGGCCCACGGCCGGATGTGTTGCTCACCGAGGCGTGGGTCGCCCGGATACGTGCGGCCGGCCTGGGCATCATCAGCTGGCATGAGGAGCGACCGGACGTGATCATGGGCCTGCGTCGGCGTGGGATTGACGCTATCTGTAGCGACCGGCCAGAGCTGTTAGGAGAGCAGTGATGAAGCCGCGCGCAATCTGTTTCGATTTCGGCGATGCGCTGGCCGATGATGCGACCGAGGAAAAAGATGTGATGGGCGTGACGCAGCGTGCCGACCTCATGCCGGGCGCCGTCCCGCATGTGCAGCATCTACTCTTCGGTTTCGAACTCTCCGTGCCACAGACGCCGCATCTCGGCGCTGGTCGCCAACAGCTCGTCAAGTTTCCCGACCGCCGCTAGACGCCCATCTTTGAGCACGATGATCTGATCGGCCCGGCGCAGCGCTGCTCTGCGGTGCGAGACAGCAAGCACCGTCGGCGGCTCGCCGCCATTCTGCGCGCCCTGGTTTCCGTTCGCGCTGCCAAGACGACTCCACAGCACCTGCTCGGTCTCGACGTCGAGTGCGCTCGACAGATCGTCGACCACGATCAGCTCGGGCGAACGCACGAACATTCTAGCGGCGGCGGCGCGCTGGAGCTGGCCGCCCGAGAGTCGCACACCGCGCGGCCCGACGCGTGTTGCCAGCCCATTGTCGAGTGTGGTGATGTCCTGCTCCAGTACAGCTGCCTGGATCGCGTCGCTCAGCGCGCTCGCATGCTCCGGCAGTCCGAGCAGCAGGTTGTCGCGCAGCGTTTCGCTGAAGAAAACCGGCACCTGCGGCGTATAGGCCGCGCGCGGCGGCACCAAAAAGCTGGCCGGGTCGGCCACTGCGGCGCCGTTCCAGCGGATCGCACCGCTTTCGTGCGGCAGTAGGCCGAGCAAGGTGCGCAGCAGCGTGGTCTTACCCGCGCCAACGCGTCCGGTTATCACCGTGAACGAGCCACGCGTTAGCCGTAGTGACACGTCGGCGACGCCGTGGACGCTGCCGGGGTAGTGGTAGGTCAGCCGGTCGGCCTCCAGCAGCGCAAGGCGGTGCTCGACGGCTTTCGGCGTGTGGGGAATCAATGGCAGCGCGCCGCGCAGGTGCAGGTCGCTATGCGCGACCAGTGCTTCGGGCGGCGCGCTTTGCAGCAGTGCGACCAGTCGCTCCAGCGAGACGCTGACCTGGCGAAATTGACGCGCGTAGTTGCCGAAAAAGTTGGTCACCTCGGTCAGCCAGCCCAGATATGAGACGAACAGGGCCAGGTCGCCCACGGTGAAATTGCCGCTGCGAATCGATGCCGCCGACAGCAGCAGTACCGCGCCGGTGCCAATATTGGCTGAGCTTGCCCCAAGCGAGTCGAGGATTTTGGTCAGGAGCAGGTCGCGCAGCGTGGCGCGCCGGCGGATGTCGTTCAACCGCTCCAAGTGGACCACCACCCGTCGCTCGGCGTCGGCAACCTTGACGGCCAGCGTCGCGCCGAAGATCTCGCCCAGTAATCCGGTCACTTCGCCGATCGACTCTTGCGTCGAGCGCCGATAGGCACGGATGCGCTTGGCGAACTGCTGGGCCAGCACCAGCACAAGAATCAGCGGAGCGACAACCACCAGCGCGATCAGCGCGTTCACCCGAATGAGCACCGTCATCGCAACCACCAGCATCATCGTCTGGCCGACCGGGTCGAGCGTCCAGGTCACAAAGCGGCTGACGCTGTCGGCGTCGTCGCGGAAGCGGCTGATCGCCTCGCCAGGCGAGGCTGGCAGCGCCTGCGCGCCGGGGTGGGTGAGTACGCGCGCCAGCAGGTTGTGGCGCATCAGCGCTTGGGCGATCTGCACCACGGTCTGCTCTGTGAAGCCGGCCAACAGCAGCGCTGCAGCCCGCACCACCGTGGTTCCCAGCAGCAGCGCGATCAGGCTCCACTCGTTCAACCCAGCCGCGCTCGCGCCGGTCAGCGTGTCGAAGAACCAGCGTACGATCAGGCCAGGGATGAGCGGGAACAGGTAGAACAATGTGCTGGCGAACAGCCCGCTCGCCAGGTAGAGATGAAAGCGGTAGCGCGCCAAGCCCCAGATCAATCGCCAAACGTTCATACCAGCGCCTCCTCCATGCCAGTGCGCAGCAGCTGCGCAAAGCGCGAATCGGGATCGTCGGCCAGCTTCTGGCGCAGTCCAAACTCGACGATCTGCCCGCCCTCGAGGATCAATACTTTGTCGGCACGCTGCACCGTCGGCAGACGATGGGCAATGATGATCGCCGTGCGCCCCTGGAGCAAGCGCTCGACGGCGCGCTCGACTGCCCGCTCGGTGGCGGGGTCGAGCCGCGACGACGCCTCGTCGAGGATGACCAGGCCGGGGTTGTGCAGGAACACGCGGGCGAAGGCCAGCAGCTGGGCCTGGCCAGCCGAGAGCCCGCCGCCATCGGGCGCGAGCCGCGTATCCAAACCTGCCGGCAGCGCATGAAACCAGCGCCCCAGCCCCAGATCCTCCAGCACCGCGACAATCTGCTCGTCGGCGATCGTGGGATCGAAAAAAGTCAGGTTGTCGCGCACGCTGGCGTGAAATAGCTGGATATCCTGAGTCACCAGGCCGATCCGCCGGCGGATCTGGCTTTGCCGCAGCGCGCGCAGATCGTGGCCGCCAAGAGTGATCTGGCCGCCCTGCGGGTCGTACAGGCGAAAGACCAATCGGGCGATCGTCGTCTTGCCGCTGCCGGTTCGGCCTAACAACCCCAGCACCTGGCCAGGTTCGAGGCGGAACGAGATGTCCGAGAGGACTGAGGACTGAGGATTGAGGACTGAGTGGGTTTGCTCCTCAGTCCTCAGTCCTCGTACCTCAGTCCTCGGCTCATCCTGATAGCGAAAGGTTACGCCCTCGAACGCGATCGGCAGCGCGCCGGAAGGCAGCTGCTGGCCGGAGCCGTCGGTGATGCGACTCCGCACCGCCAGTAGCTCGCCAATCCGGGCCACGCTCGCGGATGCCTGCTGGAGCTGCTGCACCTGGCGACCGATCTCTTCCAGCGGCCGGCGCAGCAGCTCGGTATAGGCGAAGATCAGATACACCGAGCCGATGGTGAGCGTTCCGATGTGGTACAGATACGCGCCCAGCACTAGCCCGATCGCGGTGCCGACCGTCAGTAGAATCGTCGTGGCGCTCCAAGGGGCGTAGCCGCGCAGCACCGCGCGCTGGGTTGTGCGCAATAGGTGGCGCTGCTGCTCGGCCAGGCGCCGGAGCGCGAACGCGGTGGCTCCGTTAGCGCGCAGATCCTCGGTGCCCGAGAGATATTCTTCGAGAAAGCCGAACAGCCCGGCGCTTGCGCGGCTCTGCGCTTCCCACGCGCGCGCGCCGAACTGGCGCAAGCTGCCGAGCACGATCAGCGCCAGCAGCGCGAAGATCGTCAGCGCCAGACCGACGCGCCACTCGATGCCAAAGCTCAATATCAGAATGCCGAGCAGCAGCAGGATATTGCCCAGCATCCGCACCAGGAACTGCGAGAAGAACTCGCTCAGCTTGGCGACATCGCCATCGACGCGCTCGACCAGCTCGCCCGGCGGGTGCGCGCCGTGGTATGAAAGGTCGAGCGTGAGACAGTGCAGCGTCAGGTCGGCGCGCAATCGGTTGGTCGCGCGCCAGGCGACATTGCCGGCCAGATACTGCTCGACCACCAGTGTAACCTGGGTGAGCAGTGCCACGGCGAGGAAGGTCGCGCCGATCGCCAGCAGCGCATTGATCGGCTCGCCGGCCAGCGCCGAGTCGATAAAGCGACGGATGAGCTGCGGGTTCGCGAGATCGAGGGCGACGCCGGTAAGCATCAGCACCAGCAGCAGCAGCGCCTGCTTCCACTGCGGCGCCAGATAGCTCTGCAACAGCCGTCGGAAGCCATTCGTACCAGGCATACGCTTTCCTTTAATGTAGACACGAAAAAGCCGTCGGCGTTTGTGCGCGCCCACGGCCGGTGGCCCCTGGAGAAGATTGTCGCGCTCCATGCTAGCTCGATGCATCTCCTAAAACAGGGCACACTGCGGCCATGCTCGGCGTCGTGCCCTCCACACGGCAGAGGAGCAACGATGCCTGCGAATGAAAATGGCGTATGCTCTGAACCATTTGGGGTGTCCTTAGAAACAATACTCCTCGACAGTCTAGCATACGACGTGGCGTATGGTATCAGTCGTGAGAACGATGTACGTGGGACCTACGGCAGGGCGCGCCGCGCTGCATTCGCATGCAGATGGTCGGAATTCTTATGACCCAGCGGCTCATGGACTCCCCCAGTCCTCCGCGCGTCTTTCTCGACTTTTGGACATCGGCATACCAGGCGATCGACGACTGACGCGTCTTGACAATTGCCTGTTGCACAGCGTAGATCGATACGCTATAATCGGCATATCCATCTTATTAATGCATCAGGAGGCCTTAGGATGTCATCGATGAAAGCGATCCGAATCCATGCCTATGGCGACACCGATGTGCTCGTCTATGAGGATGCACCACGCCCAGCTGCCGGAGCGGGCGAAGTCCTTATTCGAGTGCATGCCACAACGGTCAATCCGTTCGATTGCGCCGTGCGTGCAGGCTACATGGCCGGCTATTTCAACCACACCCTTCCGTTAATCTTAGGGACCGATGTATCGGGCATCGTTGAGGATGTGGGCGCTGGAGTGACCAATTTTGCGCCAGGAGATAGTGTGTACGCTCGCGCAGGTGTGACGCGGGATGGCGCCTACGCCGAGTACGTGGCGGTACCCACCTCTGACATCGCCGCTAAACCTACGTCGCTTGACCACATTCATGCAGCGGCAATTCCGCATGTTGCCCTCACGGCGTGGCAAGCGCTGATCGAGGTCGCCAATCTTGCGCAAGGGCAAACTGTTCTCATCCACAGAGCCGCCGGTGGGGTCGGCCACATGGCGGTGCAGCTGGCCCAGTTGCGCGGCGCGAAGGTGATCGGCACCGCGTCCGTCAATTTTGCGTTTCTGCGCGAGCTTGGAGTTGATCAGGCGATTGATTACACCACAACTCGGTTTGAAGATGTTGTGCGTGATGTCGATGTGGTGCTCGACCTCATGGGCGGCGACGTTCAGCATCGCTCATGGGCGGTGCTGAAACCAGGTGGCATTCTACTCTCAACAGTCCAACCACCCGCTGAAGAAACGGCGGCCGCACACGGTGTGCGGCAGCAGTTTATCGCGTCGGCGCCGCCGATTGGCGAAGTGTTGACCGAAATAGCCAGGCTGGTCGATACTGGGCAGATCAAGCCCGAGGTTTCGGGGATTCTCCCGCTGCAAGAAGTCCGCCAGGCACATACATTGGTCCAGGGCGGCCATACGCGCGGTAAGCTTGTTCTGCAAGTCTGGCAGTGATACCTTCTTCACACAGCCAAGACTAGTGCAACTCCAAGCCAGGTTTTAGGTGAACGGGTCGTTGAAATCCTCGGGCGCCCACTCGCCCTAGTCGGTGTCTTCATCACGTCGTTTTAGCGCAACTGTGGTATTATGCCCCACCACCATCACCGTAGTTCTGATAACGCAGGAGATCCTTCATGCGGAAACGGATCGTGACCCGCACGCTCGCGCTCACCGTGCTTGTGAGCGTTCTCGTTATCCCCGGCTTCGCACACGCCGCGCCGGGGTCGCCCGGCGCTGTGCCCGACACGCGCCCGCCATACCTGTCACAGTACTTTCCAGATACCCAGCACGCGGCCATGAACTCATTTCTGACCTTCTGGAAGCGCACGCCGAACGCACTGTTTGTGCTGGGCAACCCGATCTCGCAGCCGTTCATCGAAGAAAGTTTCACCAACCCCGGTGAGTATTATCGCGTCCAGTACTTTGAGCGTGCTATTCTGGAGGAGCACCCCGAGAATGCCGGCGCGCAATACTACATTCTAGGCCGGCTGCTGGGCAATCAGATCGTCCAGAGCCGCGCGGGCGAGGCGCCATTCTCTCCGGCCAGCGACTCCGGCGATGGCACCTTCGACGCCGCCACCGATCATACGCTGCGCGATAGCCCGGCGCCGTTCCGTAATTTCTGGCAGAAGAACGGCGGAATTGCAGTATTTGGCCGCCCGAAGTCCGAGCAGTTCCAGGAAATCAACCATGCCGATGGCAAAACCTACTGGGTGCAATACTTCGAGCGCCAGCGCATGGAGTGGCACCCCGATGAGCCCAAGGCGCAGTATCGCGTCTTGCTGGGCCTGCTGGGCAACGAGGCGCGTGACGCTCACCATGCGAACGACCCGGCCTTCGCACCAATCGGGCCCGATCAGGCGCAGATCCCACCGCAGAGCTCCGGCCCAGCCAAATCGGATATGATCTATGGCTTCAATGCGGTGCTGTATGGTCAGGGCTCTACGCCCTGGCAAGATCGCGGGCGCGTGCTGATGCTCTCGAAGAACGTCGGCGTCCACTGGATTCGCCAGCAGGTGCGCTGGCAGGACCTCCAGGGCCCACCCGGCGACAGCTGCTACACGATCTGCTGGGGTGAGCTGGATAACATCGTGAATGATGCGTCAGGCGCTGGCGTCAAGCTGCTGCTGAGCATTGTGGCCGCGCCAAGCTGGGCTACGGCCAATGGCCGCAACGGTCTGCCGTCGCGCGAGCACTTCGGCGACTTCAACTTCTTTATGGGCCAGATGGCCGCACACTACAAGGGCAATGTGCAGGCCTACGAGATTTGGAATGAGGAGAACCTGGCCCACGAAAATGGCGGCCGGGTCGCCAACGCCAGCTTCTATATGGATATGCTTGTTGGCGCCGCACAGGCGATCAAGGCCGCCGACTCGGCGGCGATCGTTGTCTCGGGGCCACCCTCATCCACCGAGACCAACAGCCCCAGCATCGCGATCAGCGATACGCGCTTCTACAGCCAGATGTTCGCCGATCCGCGCTTTCGTGGTGCCGTGGATGTGGTCGGCGTCCACCCTGGCGGCGAGGGCAACCCGCCCGATGCGCTGTGGCCCGATCGGCCGGGGCCGGGGCCAGGCTGGGTGACCAGCCGCGAGTTCTACTTCCGGCGTGTCGAGGATGCGCGGGCCGCGATGGTCAACGCCGGGTTGGGCGACATGCAGATCTGGATCACCGAGTTCGGCTGGGCGACGAGAAATAATACGCCGGGCTACGGCTATGGCAACCGCATTTCGCAGCAAAAGCAGGCCGATTGGATCGTGCGCGCCTTCCAGATCGGCCGCAACGATTACGCTCCCTGGGTCGGCGCGATGTTCTTGTGGCAGCTGAATTTCGCCGTCCCTTGGAAATATAACGGCAACGAGCTACACGAGCAGGCCTCGTTCGGCGTGCTGAACGGCGATTGGAGCCCCCGCCCAGCGTATCTCGCGATCCAGGCGATACCCAAGAACTAGGGCATTTCCAAGCCAGGTTTTAGGTGTTGGGTGTTGGGTGTTGGGCTTCGCAACGCCGCCCGCCCAACACCCAACACCCAACACCCACGCTGAAAGCGCACTAGGGACGCTCTTCAAATAATAGGACTTACGCGGTCAGCGTTTTCAGGGCGGTTTGGAGGGACGAAGTCCCTCCAAGAATCTATGCTTGTAGGGCGCTCACGGCGGCTTTGCCGCCGTGAGCGCCCTACAAAAGAAGAGTTCGGGGAGGCCGGGTGCCCTTTGGGTGCCTCCCCGAACCCCGCCACGCATGTGTCCTGATTGTCATAATATCATGGCGGTTGTATAATGGACGTGATCTCAGACATATGCAGTGGTTTCTTAATCGGATGTTGCCGCGACACCGAGGGCGGCAGTTTGGCGGTGCCTCCGCATCACCGTACCGTGCGTCTCCCGCGCCAGAGCTACAGTCATGTCGTGAGCGGGGATTCTGGCGAAGGGCTGAAGCTGCATGCATTTGGGATCGCGCGCCCAGCCGGCGATGATTCGAGCGTAGGCGCGTTCAATTGCCAGCGGAGGCCGAATACTGCTACGAGTACCCCTGCCACGGCCCCCACCAGCAGCGCTGGTTTCGGTTTCGCGCGGCGCGGTTCGCGGGCGATGGCCCGATCCGCGTAATTGTCAGCCACGAGGAAATTACGGCGCTGCGCGATATCACTAGTCGCCGGCAGGTGCGCGATGGTCGCGAGCGGCTGCACGAACTCTCGCGCCGGCTGGTGGCGGCCCAGGCGCTGGAACGGCGGCAGATCGCCGGCGATCTGCACGACCAGATCGGGCAGAACCTGGCGGTGCTCCTGGAAGAGGTGGCAAGGTAAACGATGCCGATCGAGGTCTTCCTGGCCGATGACCATGCCGTGATGCGTGATGGCCTCCGGCTCTTGCTCGAGGCCCATCCCGATCTGCGGGTGGTTGGCGAGGCCGCGACCGGGCGCGAGGCGGTGCGCCAGGTGTCCGCCGATTGCCCGGATGTGCTGATCATGGATATCGCGATGCCCGATCTGAACGGCATCGGGGCAACGCGCCAGGTGCGCGCGCAGTGCCCGGATACTCAGGTGGTGATGCTCTCCATGTATTCGACCGACGAGCACATCGCGCGCGCTCCAGGCCGGCGCGGTTGGCTATGTGTTGAAAGAGTCAGCCGGCGCCGATGTTGTCGCCGCTGTGCGCGCGGCATATGCTGGTCGGCAGTACTTTAGCCCCAAGATCGCCGTAGCGCTTGCCGGCAAGCGCTACCTGGGCGTCAGCCCGCTCGATCGGCTGAGCGAGCGCGAGCACGAAATCTTGCAGCTGACCGTCGAGGGCAGATCCAGCGCGCAGATCGCACACATCCTCATGCTTTCGCCGAAGACGGTTGAGACCTACCGCAGCCGGATAATGCGCAAGCTGGGTCTTCACGATCTGCCGAACCTGGTGAAGTTCGCGATCCAACATGGCTTGACCTCGCTTGAGTGATCTGCGATAGCCTGGCCGCGATTCAACAGTTAGGCTGATCCAGCCCGATCTGAAATACGAAGGCGCGTCCCAAATTCGCTTTAGACATCGCACTCTGGCTCTATCCCGTTTGAGCTTCATCGCTATCGGTCGATCGGAGGTGGCGGCGATGGCAAACGAGTTGCGCAAGTCTGGAATCAGCATCGTGGGCGATATACCCTGGGGCACACACTTCTGCTCCTTCTATGCGACCACACAGGATCTGCTCGATATTTTGATCCCCTATTTCACGGCCGGACTGGAAAACAACGAGTTCGGCCTGTGGGTGATCTCGAACTCCGAGCTCCTGACGGGGCAAGACGCAATCAGCGCGTTGCGAAACGCTGTGCCCGACCTTGACCGCGATTTGGCGGAACGAAGTATCGAAGTGGTTGGACACGATGCGTGGTTTCTCGACGCCGGTGCGTTCGATTTTCACCGAGTTGTCAATCGATTTAAGGAGAAGCTTGATGACGCAGTAGCCAGAGGCTATGTCGGAATGAGAGTGAACGGAAGCCCGGCCTGGATACAAAATAAGCAAGCGTTGCGCGCATTCGAACAAACATTCGACCGATTATTCCGCAATGAACGCATGATTGCGTCATGCACCTACCCGCTCGCCGAAAGCGGAGCTGCTGAACTGCTAGATGTGGCACGCACCCATCAGTTCGCCATCGCACGGCGACAGGGGAATTGGGAGGTGCTCGAAACCCCCGCGCTTCTGCACGCCAAGCAAGCGATACAGCGACTGAATGCGGAGCTCGAGCAACGAGTCAGTGAACGAACCAGCGAACTTGCGGCGACCAATGCGGCGCTGCGGCGGGAGATCGTCCAGCGCCAGCAGGCCGAGGATCGCCTTCGGCTTGTCATCGATACGATTCCTGCGATGGTTTTTGCCGCCTTACCGGATGGCGCTGTTGATTTCGTGAATCAACGTTGGCTGCAATACTTGGGTCTGTCTTTGCAGGATGTGCAGGGCTGGGGCTGGGAGGGTACGATTCACCCTGACGATCGGGCAAGGAGCATCGCGCACTGGCGCGCGACGATGGCCGCGGGGCAAGCAGCGGAGAACGAACTACGCGTGCGGCGGGCGGATGGGGTCTATCGCTGGATCTTGGGACGTTTTGTGCCGCTGCGTGATGAGATCGGGAACATTGTCCAGTGGTATGGCGTATCTACGGATATCGACGACCGAAAGCGGGCCGAGGAAGCACTGCGTGCTAGCGAAGAAAAATTCTCAGCGGCATTCCGCGCTAGCCCTACTGCGCTGGTTATCGCGACCCTGGACGGGAAATATGTCGAAATGAATCAGGCGTTTTGCGATCTGCTGGGATATTCCCGCGAAGAATTGCTCGGCAAGACCGCCATTGACCTTGGAATTTTCAACGCAGAAAGCCGTCAAGAGTGGGTCGAAGCGCTTGCGCGAGAGGGCGGCGTGATAGCCCCTGTTGAACTCAGTTTCCGTGTCCGAGATGGAAGTTCTCGCACCACCTTGTCTTCAGTGGAAACGATCACCTTTCACGGCGTTCCGCATCGTTTGGCAACAAGCCTGGACATCACCGAACGCAAGCGGGCCGAGGAAGAAATTCGTCGGTACGTCGCCCGGATGGACGGTCTGGCCGAAATCTCACGCACCTTCGTCGAGGCCGGCCTGGAGTATCAGAGTGTCCTGAACACGGTGGCCCAGCATACAGCGCAGTTAATCGGCGATTCGTGTGTCATTACTCGGACCTCCGAGGATGGACAGCGGTCAGTGCCTGTGGCCTTTTATCACCGGGATCCAAAAGCACTGGCCCTGATGCAGGTTTCCTTATTGCATACCTGGCAGGGTGGTGCGACTCAGCGTTACCGCACGCTGCTGTCCGGTAAGTCTATTTATATCCCGGTGGTGAACCCAGAAGAATTTCGAGCATCAGTCGAACCAGCATTCTTGCCCTATTTGGATGCAATTGGTGTCTCTAGTCTTCTCATTGTGCCGTTACAAATACAAGGTCAATTGATTGGCACGCTCGGCATCTCCCGTGATCGTCACGGCTCCCCATATACGCGCGACGATCAGGTGCTCTTGCAGGACGTGGCTGACCGGGCGGCCTTGACTATTCAGAATGCCCAGTTGTTCGAGCAGGTACAGGGAGCACATGAGCGGTTGCAGGCCCTCTCCCGCCAGGTGCTGCAAGCACAGGAGGTGGAACGCCGCGCGATCGCCCGCGAGCTGCACGACGAGATCGGCCAGCAACTGAGCGCGGTCGGCATCCTGCTCAGTATTATCGACCGGCAACTCCCATCTGAACTGGCCCAGGCGCGGCTGGAGACGGCTCAGGCGCGCGTTGGTGATCTCATCGCGCAGGTGCGGAATCTCGGGTTGAATCTTCGGCCGGCGATCCTCGACGATTTTGGGTTGATGCCGGCCTTGGTCTGGTTGTTTGAGCGTTACACCACGCAGACGCAGATCGCGGTGCAGTTTGAGCATGCCGGGCTGGAGGAGCAGCGGTTTGCGCCCGAAGTGGAGACCACCGCCTACCGGATCGTGCAAGAAGCGCTGACCAACGTCGCCCGCCATGCCGGCGTGACGGAGGTGACCGTGCGCCTCTGGATCGATGCCGACACGCTCTGGGTGGTCGTCGCGGACCACGGACACGGGTTCGATCCCCAGACGATTGATATGCGCACCTCCAGCGGCCTCGCCGGCATGGTCGAGCGGGCGGCGTTGTTGGGCGGCACCCTGACGATCGAGTCCGCCCCAGGCACCGGCACCCGCGTGACCGCCAGCTTGCCGCTCCAGAGCGATGGTGCACCGCGCGGGCAGGAGCACGCCGCATGATCACGATTGTGCTCGCCGACGACCACGCCCTCATTCGTGAGGGCCTGCGCACGGTCCTCGGTGGCGAACCAGATTGGTCCGTGGTCGGGGAGGCGGCCGATGGGTTGGCAACGGTGGCACTGGTGGACCGGCTCCAGCCGGACGTGCTGATCGTCGACCTGATGCTGCCCAACGTGAGCGGCCTGGACGTGATCCGCCAAGTCCGGCGGCGCGCGCCCCACACGCAGGTCGTGGCCCTGTCGATGCACGCCAACGAGTCGTATGTGCTGGCGGCGCTGCGCAACGGTGCGGCGGCCTATGTGCTGAAAGACGCGCGCAGCACCGATATCATCCAGGCCGTGCAGGAGGTGGTGACCGGGCGCCGGTACCTCAGCCCACCGCTGTCCCAGTATGCCCTGGAGGCCTACATCCAGAAGGCCAAGGGCGCGCCGCTGGACCCGTACGAAACGCTCACGACGCGCGAGCGCGAAGTGCTGCATCTGGTCGCGCACGGCGCGACCACCAGCGCCATCGCGGCGCGGTTGGCCCTGAGTCCGCGGACCGTCGAGACGCACCGCACCAATCTGATGCGCAAACTGGGCCTGCGCACGCCGACCGATCTGCTCCGCTATGCCCTACAGCGGGGCATTATCCCCCAAGACTAATCATCCCGGTAGCCCGAACGGTTGAATGTTCCCCTGTGACCCCGCACAAAAACTACGGGGTTGTTGGGCATGAATTCCGTAGCGCTACGGATAGCCACGCTGGCTCACCAGGCCTATACTGAGCGATGGTTTGCTGGTTCGCTCGGTCTACACGGCATAGGTCATTCAGGTATGGGTAACCCGTTCCAGTTTCATGTCGGCGGTCGGGTTCGAGCACGGACCTCCTCAGGCGGAAAATCGGTTAAGAATCTAACTTTCCCTACAGACAAGTGCCTATAGATCGGGTATACTAGCCTGTACATCGCTCCATGTCGTGAGCATTGCGGCACCACGCCTCTTTCGTGCCGCCCAGATTGCAAACTACGCCCGTTTGCATCGATTCCGAAGGATCTACCTAACTGCTATGACCAGTGTACTCGTAGAAATAGCGCAATAGCGTAGGTGGTTTCTTCTCAACACCCGCATTAGTCTGCACGGCGATCCAGCCACTTGGCCGTGCGGTTTCCCGGCTTATTTGAGGGCAAGGTCGTACGAGCACTTGTTTAGCGCTTGAGGCTGGTAGCTGTGACGAAGCAGAAGTATACCTATGCCGAATAGGTCTCCATCTCGTAAGCAGGCGCGCGGCACGGCGCGTACTGGCGATCAGCATATCTTGAATCTAGAAGCCGATCAGCTGTCCGAGCAATCGCTGCCGTCTTCTCAAGCGCGCTTGGCTGGCATCCTCGACATCGCCGACGACGCGATCATCTCGGTGGATTACCAGCAGCGTGTCACGCTCTTCAACCAGGGCGCCGAGAAGATTTTCGGCTATACGGCGTCGGAGGTGCTGGGCCAGCCGATCGACCTGCTGCTGCCCCGGCGCTTCGAACACATCCACCAGCAGCACCTAATCGAATTCGCCGGATCCGCCGCGCCGTCTCGGCGGATGGCTGAGCGCCAGGATATTTATGGCCTGCGCAAGGATGGAACCGAGTTCCCGGCCGAGGCGTCGATCTCGAAGCTGGAGCTGGATGGCGAGGCGACGTTCACGGTCATTCTGCGCGATATCACCGCGCGTAAGCGCTTCGAGCATATGCTGCAGGAGCAGAACCTGGCACTGGAACGCGCCAGCCAGGCCAAGGATCACTTTCTGGCCAGCATGTCGCACGAGCTGCGCACGCCGCTCAACGCGGTGATCGGCTTTACCGGCACCATGCTCATGCGTCTGCCGGGGCCGCTTACCGATGCGCAGGAGCGCCAGCTGACGATTGTCCAATCCAGGATATCTGATTCTCGATTGTGGAATAGCGCTGCTAGCGTGTGAGTGTCCATGGCCCATATCCTGATCATCGAAGATCAACCCGCTGATCGCGACTTGCTCGTGGTGCTGCTCGGCTACCACGGCCATGCCGTTCTTGAAGCGCGCGATGGCGCCGAAGGGCTGGCCTTGACGTTCAGTGAACGGCCCGACCTGGTGATCACCGATATTCTGATGCCGCGCATGGATGGCTATGAGTTCGCCAGGCGGGTGCGCGCCGATCCCGAGCTGGCCGGCACGCGGATCATGTTCTACAGTGCCACCTATCTAGCCGAAGAGGTGCGCCAGCTGGCGGCGGCGATCGGTATATCGTACATGCTCACCAAACCGGCCGAGCCGGAACACATCCTCGAAGTCGTGCGCGCCGCATTGACCGCCGACCTGCCCGACGCGCTGGCCGTGCCAGCCCCGTCCGCGGATCTGGATCGGCAATATCTGCGGCTGCTGGCCACCACGCTGCATCGTAAAGTGGAACAGCTCAAGGCCGAAGGGCGCGCGCGCGAGCAGGCCGAGCAGGCATTGCAAGAGAGCGAGCAGCGCTTTCGAAGCACCTTTGAGCAGGCCGCTGTCGGGATCGCGCATGTGGCGCCAGATGGACATTGGCTGCGCGTCAACCAGCGGCTGTGCGAAATCGTTGGCTATACGCGCGCTGAGCTGATCGAGCGTACCTTTCACGATATTACCTACCCTGCCGATATAGATGCCGATCTGGCATATATACACCAGATGTTGGCCGGCGATATCATGACCTACTCCATGGAGAAGCGCTACATTCGCAAGGATGGCTCGCTGATCTGGATCAACCTAACAGTGTCGCTGGTGCGCGACATCTCGGGCGCGCCGAAATATTTTATCTCGGTGATCGAGGATATCACCGAACGCAACCGCGCGGCGGCGGCGCTGCGGCAATCTGAGGAGCGCTTTGCCAAAGCGTTTCGCGTCAGCCCGGTGGCGATGACGATCACACGCGTGAGTGATAATTGCTTCAGCGATGCGAACGAGCGCTTTTGCCACATGCTCGGTTATAGTCGCGAAGAAACGATTGGTCGCAGCTCGCTTGATCTGAACATGCTTGCCAATCCTGCGGATCGGGCTGAACGAGTGCGGATCATGCGCGAACGTGGGTCGCTGCGCGATTTTGAAACTATCGTCCGAACGAAATCCGGCGAACTCTGTGCCGTGCTCTTTTCTGTGGAAGCGATTGAGCTTGCGGGAGAACAATATTACCTCACCAGCCTGGTCAATATTTCAGATCGGAAGCGCGCCGAGCAGGCACTCGAGCGTTCGGCCGATCGCTTGCGGCACCTGCGCGAGATCGATCAATCGATCCTGGCCGGCCGGCCGCTGGCCGCGATCGCCCAGGCGGCGGTAGGGCACCTCTGGGAGCTGCTGGCCTGTACGCGCGTGAGCGTCGTGCTGGTCGATATGGCGGCCCGAACGATCACCCTGTTCGCGACCCAGGTCAGGGGTGAGCTGCGCGGGCAAGCGGGCCTACAAGCGCCGCTGGAGATTTTGGGCGAAGCGCTTGAACCGCTCATGCGCGACGAGATCTACCAGGTGCCCGATCTAGAGGATCTGCCGGAGCTGCCACCGGCGCTGCACGCCGCGCGTGTCGAGCATGTACGCGCGTATTGCTACGTGCCGATCATTGTCGATGCCGAGCTAATTGGCTTGCTGGGGCTGGGGTCGGATGAACCAGGGCTGTTTTCGGCCGAGCAACTGGATATCGCTCGCGAGGCCGCCGACCAGCTGTCGATCGCGATGCAGCAGGTGCGCCTCCAGGATCAGATCCAGCGCCACGCCGCCGAGCTGGAGCAGCGCGTGGTCGAGCGAACCGCCGAGCTTCAGGCCGCGCTGGCCAAAACCGAGGCGCTCTACACGATCACCCGCGCGGCGATTGCGTCGGAACATTTGATCGAGGCGCTCCAACAGGTGGCAGATCGGATAGCTGCGGCGCTGCCGGCGGATCGAATCGCGCTGATTGTATTCGAGCAGGCCGAGCGCCGTGTGACTCACCTGATTCGCGGCGGGTCTGGTTTAGAGCATATCGTCAGCGAGATTTCGTTCGATGAGATCATGGAAGGGCTGAGTGGCTGGGCAGTGCGCGAGCAGCAGTCGGTGCTTTCGCCGAAGGGCGCGCCCGATCCGCGTGAGAGCCAGTTGGTTCAGGATCGGCGCGCCGCGACCAACTGCGGAGCGATCGCGGTAGTGCCGCTGCGTTACCTGGATCGTATCCTGGGCACGCTCACCGCGATCAATCTGCCTGAACAACCCGATTTTTCGGCCGCCGATCTTGAACTTATGGAGGCGATCGCCGGCCAGGCAGCGATCGCCCTGGTGCGCGCCGGCCTGTACGAGAATTTGCAACATGCCGTCCAATTGCTCATGGATCGTGGCGCTCAGATGACCGACCTCAACGAAGAGTTGACCAATGCGAATGCCGGCTTGCAGGCCGAGATCGCCGAGCGAGCGCGCCTGGAGGAAGAGATCCGCTGGAGCGCGGCGCGCGCCCAGGCGCTGGCCGCGCTGTCGAAGGCGATCGCCGAAGCTGGCCTCGATCACCAGGTATTGTTCGAAACGATTACCCGCCGCGTATCCGAGCTGGTTGGAGATGCATGTGTGCTGACGCTGATCTCCGAGGATGCACAATGGCTCAATCCGGTGGCCTTCTACCACCCTGATCCAGATTGCCTGGCGTTTCTGCGTGAGATACTGCCGACCATGCCCTATGGATTCGATCAGAGTGCGCCTGGGCGGGTGGCGCGGACGGGCGAACCCGTGCTGGTGCCGGTGATGCCGACCGAGAGTTATCGCGCCCAGATCAAGCCGGAGCTCAGGCCGTTTCTCGATCGCTTTGGCATTGCCAGCATGCTGATTGTGCCGATGCGCGTGCGCGGCCGGATCGTCGGCACGCTAGGGGTGACGCGCGACAAGCCAGGCCACCCATACACTGCCGACGACCAGACATTTCTGCAAGATCTGGCCGACCGCGCGGGCACGGCGATCGAGAGCACACGCCTATTTATGGAAGTGCAACAGGCGCGCGAGGCCGCCGTACAAGCCGACCTGGCCAAGACCGAGTTCCTTTCGCATATGAGCCACGAGCTGCGCACGCCGCTTAACGCGATTATTGGTTTCACCGGCACGCTGCTGATGCGCTTGCCCGGCCCGCTCACGGCCGATCAGGAAAAGCAGCTGAACACTGTGCAGTCGAGCGCCAGGCATTTGCTGTCGCTGATCAACGATCTGCTCGATCTCGCAAAAATCCAGTCGGGCAAAATCGAGCTGCATCCGGAGCCGGTGATCTGCCAGGAGGTGATCGGCGAAGTGGCGGCTAATCTGCGGCAGTTGGCCGAGCAGAAGGGCCTACGCTTCGATCTGGTCGTTCCGGCCGAGCCGATCGTGCTCCAGACCGATCAGCGCGCGCTCAGCCAGATCATTATCAACTTGGCCAACAATGCGATCAAGTTCACCGAGCGTGGCTCAGTGCGGGTCTCGCTACGACGAAAGACCAACGACCAAGGACGAAACGGGGTCGAAGAGACCGCCGCTCCGTTGGTCGTCGGTCTTTCGTCCCTGGTCGAGTTTGCGGTACATGACACCGGCATTGGCATTCGCGCGCAAGATCAGCCGGGTTTGTTTGAAGCCTTTACCCAGGCCAGGCCGGCCGACTCTCTCGCGCGCGAAGGCACTGGGCTCGGCCTGCATCTCAGCCAGCGGCTGGCCGAACTGCTGGGTGGCTCGATCGAGTTTACTAGCGAGTTTGGCCAGGGTAGCCTGTTTACGCTGCTGATACCGGAGCACTGATATGGCGCGTATGCTTGTGATCGAAGATAACCCGGCCAACCTTGAGCTGATGGCCTATCTGCTCAAAGCGTTCGGCCATATGCCGTTGCTGGCTTCCGATGGCGAGGAAGGCCTGGACCTTGCGCGCCGCGAGCTCCCTGATCTGATCGTCTGCGACATGCAGCTCCCGCGCATGGATGGCTATGCGATCGTGCGGCAGCTCAAAGAATGGCCGGAAACGCTTGCCATCCCGGTGATCGCCGTCACTGCGCTGGCGATGGTCGGCGATCGCGATCGGATCATCGCGCGCGGCTTCGATGGATATATCTCCAAGCCGATCGTTCCTCAAACCTTTGTGGCCCAGGTCGAGAACTTCCTCGACCCGTCGCAGTATGTATCATTCGCATTACCGAGCGTGACGCCGGCCACGCCCGAAGCGGCCACCCTATCGGCGCGGACACGCGCCAGCATCCTGGTGGTGGATGATTCGCCGCTCAACCGCGAGCTCATGCGCAGTATCTTCGAGCCGTTTGGCTACACTGTGATCGCGGCGGCCGGAGTGAGCGAGGCGATCGAGCTGGCCCGCGAGCGCCAGCCCGATCTGATCGTTTCCGACCTGCACATGCCCGACCAGGGTGGCTTCGATTTGATCCGCGCGCTCAAGGCCGACCCGGAGCTGCGCGCGATCAAGATCATCATCCATTCTGCGACGGTCATGTCGGAACAGGATCGCCTGGAGGCACTCAGGCTCGGCGCGCTGAAGTTTCTCATGCGTCCGCTCGAGCCCCAGCTTGTGCTAGCCGCGATCGAAGAATGCCTGGAAGTATAGCTTCAATCGCACCAAAATCGTAACCGGAGCCGAAGTATGCCGATAATCTTGGTAGTCGACGACCGTGCGCCCAACCGCGATTTGCTTGTAACACTGCTTGGCTACGCCGGCCATGCCGCGCTAGAGGCTGCCGACGCCAAGCATGCGCTGGAGATTGTGCGCGCCGCGCGCCCGGATCTGGTGATCGCCGACGTGGTGATGCCGTCGATCGATGGCTTCGAATTCGTTCGCCGGCTGCGGAGCGAGCCGGAGATCGCCCAGACGCCGGTGATGTTCTATACCGCCACCTACCTGGTGGGCGAAGCGCTCGCGCTCGCGGAAGCCTGTGGTGTGGTCCATGTGCTGGCCAAGCCGGCCGAGCCGCAGCTGATCCTCGACACGATTCAACTGGCGCTGGGCGCGCCGCCGCCCACGCGCGCCTTGCCGACGGAGGCCGAGTTCGATCAAGAGCATGGGCGCCTGCTGCTCAACAAACTCGCGCAGAAAGTGGATGAGCTGGAAACGCTCAACGCCGAGCTCGAGCAGCGCGTACACGAACGCACCACCGAGCTGGCCGCGGCTAACGCGCATCTGGAAGAACTCAACGCGCTCAAGGATGAGTTTCTGGCGATCACATCTCACGATCTGCGCTCGCCATTGGGCGCGATTCAAAACATGGCCGAGCTGCTGCTGGAAGATTCGGAATTACCTGATGCGACCCGCCGCCGCCTGATCGAGAATATTTACGATCTTTCTCAGCGCCAGATCGAGCTCGTCAGTAGATTGCTCGATCTGGCCCGGCTCGAGGCAGGCAAGGTCGACCTGGAAATGTTCGCGCTGCGCACCAGTGAAGTCGCGCGCCAGGCGCTTGACTTGCTGCAGTTCAGCGCTCAGGCGAAGGGCATTGACATGCAGCTGGTGGTCGAGTCTGGTGAGCTGCTGGTGCAGGCCGATTGGATGAAGCTTTCGCAGATTCTGAACAACTTGCTCAGCAACGCGATCAAATTCACCGGCGCCGGCGGGCATGTAGTTATAACCGTCGGGCCGGAGCCGGATGGCATGCGTATCAGCGTGGCAGACAGCGGCCTGGGCATTCCAGCCGAACAGCTGCCGTACCTGTTCGAGAAGTTCAAGCAGGTGTACACCCTCGGCACCGCGAACGAGCGCGGCAGCGGCCTTGGGTTGGCGATCGTGCGACAATTGGTGGAGCTCCACGGCGGGTCGATCGAGGTCGCAAGTGAGCGGCAACACGGCAGCACGTTTACCGTGCATCTGCCGGCCAGCGATCTGTCGTCGTCGGTTTCTGCCTGATCTGGCGCATTTCCAAGCCAGGTTTTAGGTGTTGGGTATCGGGTGTTGGCCTTCCTGCCGCAGCGCACCTGGAACCCAATACCCAACACCCGCGCTGAAAGCGCATTGGCGGCGTCGGGTTGGCCGAAGGGGATTGCATGTTGCCACTGCCAAACGCTCATTGGGTTGCCATCCTGGGATCTGTCGCGCGCGCGGCTGGCGCCGTGACCATCCTGGTTGGCGGTGCCGTGCTGGCCGAGCAGCCACATATGTCGGCCGATCGCGATCGCCACAACAATCTAGCCGCCGAGATAGAAAGAAACTGAAATGTCCACCATCCTGATCGTCGACGATCATCCCACCAACCGCGCCTTTCTCGTCACGCTACTGGGCTACGCCGGCCATCACTTGCACGAGGCCGCCGATGGTGCCCAGGCGCTCGAGGCTGTGCGCGCGGCGCGCCCGGATCTGGTGATCGCCGATGTATTGATGCCGACGATGGATGGCTATGAGTTTGTGCGGCGGCTGCGCGCCGATCCGGCTATCGCGCGCACTCCGGTGGTGTTTTATACCGCGACCTATCTGGAGCGCGAGGCGCAGGCACTGGCGCGCGATTGCGGTGTCGAGCATGTGCTGGTCAAACCCGCGCCACCCGACCTGATTTTGCGCACAGTGGCCGCCATCCTGGCCCACGGGCCGCTCGCCCCCGCGCCGGCCGCCCCCACGCCGGCCGATAGCTTCGAGCGTGCGCACACGCGCCTGCTGACCGATAAGCTGGCCGCCAAAGTGGATGAGCTGATGGCGGTTAACGACCGCCTGGCGGCGCTGCTCGATCTGAGCCAGCGCCTGGCGGCCGAGCGCGACCCCGACACACTGCTCCAGATCTGCTGCGACGCGGCGCGCAAGATTATCGGCGCGAAATACGCGGTCCTGGACGTATGTTCCGAGGATCAGCCGTCGTTACGCCATTTCCACACCAGTGGTATGCCAATCGAATCGATCGCCGATCTGGGCGAACTGCCAACGCATCATGGGCTGTTCGCGCAGCTGATCGCGGCCGGCCATCCGCTGCGTATGCCCGACATTCGCGCCGAGCAGCGCGCGGTTGGCTTCCCGCCAGGGCACCCACCGATGACCTCATTTCTTGGCGTGTCGATCGCCTCGGCCACCGAGCGTTACGGCATCTTGTATCTGGCCGACAAGCTCGGCGCAGCCGAGTTCGGCGACGAAGACGAGCAAGTAGCCACCACGCTGGCATCCCAGCTGGCGGTGGCATATGAGAACGCGCAGCGCTACGATGCGCTCCAGCGCCACGCCGCCGCGCTGGATCAGGAGATCGCCGAGCGCCGGCTGGTTGAAGCGCAGCGCGATCAGCTGCTGGTTCAGGAGCAGCTCGCTCGCGCGGCTGCCGAGCGAGCAGCACAGCGCACCGCAAGGTTGCAGGCCGTGACCGCCGCATGCTCTGAAGCGCTGACGCTCGACCAGGTCGCCGAAGTAGTTATGGATCAGAGCATCGCGCTGCCGGGTGCGACCTCTGGTTTGATCGCACTGTTGAAGGACGATAGCTTAGGGCTCCAGATCGTGCGCACGCATGGCTACCCGCCCGACGCACTAGCCGCCTGGCAATCGATGCCGCTTGATGCCGCCATGCCGCTCACCGAGGCTGTCCGAACCGGCGAGCCGATCTGGATCGAAGCGTTTGCGGCAATCGTGGAGCGCTACCCACGGCTCGCCGATCCGCGCATGGCATCCGGCAACCGCGCGCTGATCGCCATCCCGCTGATCTCGCATGGCCAGGTGCTTGGCAGCATGGGCCTGAGCTTCGCCGAGGAGCGTGTGTTCGTCGCCGAGGATCGCGCCTTTTTCATGGCTCTGGCGCGCCAGTGCGCCCAGGCGATCGATCGGGCGCGGCTGTACCAGGAAACGCAAGCTGCCGCCCGGCGCGCCGAAGAGGCGCTGGCGCTGCTCGAATCGGTAGTGCAGACCGCGCCGGTCGGGTTTGCCTTTCTGGATGATCAGCTGCGCTACCGTATGATCAACGCCAACATGGCGGCGTTCAACGGCGCGTCGATCGAAGCACACCTAGGCCACACCGTCGGCGAATTACTGCCGGATCTGGGTTCGGAGCTGGAGCCGCTGTTGCGCCAGGTGCTTGCCACCGGCGCGCCAGTTTTGAACAAGGAGGTCAGTGGCTTGACAGCGGCAACCAACGGGCGCGTCGGCCATTGGTTGATCAGCTACTATCTGGTTCGCACGCGCACCGGCCACGCGCTTGGGCTCGGCACGATCGTGAACGATATTAGCGCACGCAAGCGCGCCGAGGATCGCCAGGCGACCCAGTTCGCCGTCACGCGGATCATCGCCGAATCCGAGAATCGCTATGACGCAATTCCGGCGCTGCTGGCGGCGATCTGTCGCGGCATTGCTTGGGATCTGGGCGAGTTCTGGCGCATGAATAGCGAGAAGAACCTGCTGTGCTGGGAAAATGATTGGCAGGTGCCGGCATTCGACGGTAGTGAGTGTGTGATCACCAGGCACGCGGCCACATTCGCGCGCGGTGTTGGTTTGCCTGGCCGCGTCTGGGCCAGTGGCCAGCCGGAATGGGTTGCCAATATCGTCGCCACTAGCTCGCCACGCGCGGCGCTGGCGCTCGCGGCCGGGTTTCATTGCGCGTTCGCGTTCGCGATCCTCGGCGGCGGTACGGTGCTTGGCGTGATGGTCTTTTTCTGCCGCACGGCGCAGCTATCCGACCCGGATCTGCTGATCACTATGGCCGACATTGGCAGCCAGATCGGCCAGTTCTTCGAGCGCGCTCAGACGGAAGAGCGTCTGTGGCAATATACACAGCGGCTCAAGACCTTGCATATGATCGACCAGGCGATTCTGGGGGCGCAGTCGCCCGAGGCGATCGCGCAGGCGGCGCTGCGCCACATTCGTGAGCTAGTGCCGTGCCGGACTGCTACCGTCACTGCCTTCGATTTCACCGCGCATGAGGCGCTTGTACTGGCGGTGGAGACTAGCGCGGCTACGCCTTTCCAGCGCGGTACGCACATGCCATTAGATGCCTTCCAATCGCTGCCGGAGCTCCAGCTGGGCCAACCCTTCACTATGGAAGATCCCCAGGATCTTAGCGATCCGGCGGCGCCGCATCAGCAGGCGCTCAAAGATGGCGTTCGCTCGTATCTTAGCGTGCCGATCATTTTGCAGCACAATCTAATCGGGGCGCTCAATCTGTTTTCGGATCGCCCGCGCGCGTTCGCGCCTGAGATTATCGATGTCGCCGGCGAGGTTTGCAGCCAGCTTGCGGTCGCGATTCAGAATGCGCGGCTGTTCGAGCAAGTGCGGGCTGGGGCCGAAAGCCTGCGGCTTATGTCGCAGCAGCTGGTGCGGGCGCAGGAGGATGAGCGCCGCCATATCGCGCGCGAGCTGCACGACGAGGTTGGCCAATCGCTCACCGCCGCGCTGCTGAATTTACAGGTGTTGAGCAGCCTGACCAATCTTGAGGAATTGCCGGCGCGGCTCGACGATAGCCTGAGCCTGATCGATCGTGTGCTCCGGCAAGTTCGCACGCTGTCGCTTAACTTGCGCCCGGCCCTGCTCGATGACCTCGGCCTTGCGCCGGCGCTTCGATGGCTGGTGAGTCGCCAGGCTGAGCGCGCCGGCTTCGATGCGCAGTTTAACGCCGATGTTATTGACGAGCGCTTCGCCGCTGAAGTCGAGATAACCTGCTTTCGGGTGGTGCAGGAGACGCTCACGAATATCGTTCGCTACGCGCAGGCCCAGTGCGTCACAGTCGAGCTGCTCAAGCCTGGTGCTGATCTGTGCGTCAGCATCCACGATGATGGGGTCGGCTTTGACGTTGCCGCCGCGCTACAGCGGGCTGCCCATGGGCACAGTATGGGGCTGCTGAGCATGCAAGAACGCGTGCTGCTGCTGGGTGGCCAGATGCGGATCGAATCAGCGCCGGGCCAGGGCGCCACCATCCATGTGCGCCTGCCGCAAGCGCCGCCCGCCGCCGATGCGCCCGCGCTTGCGAGGAGCAGCCTGCCATGACGCCTATTCGCGTTCTGCTCGTGGATGATCACGCGCTGGTGCGCGCGGGCTTTCGCGCTTTGCTCGCCGGCATGCGCGATGTCGAGGTTGTGGCCGAGGCTGATGATGGCCGTGCCGCGCTGGAGCTGGTTGCCATCCATCAGCCGGATGTCGTGCTCATGGACATCAGCATGCCCGGCCTGAATGGCCTGGAAGCGACCAGCCGGATCGTCAAGGAATTTCCGGGCACGCGCGTGATCATCCTCTCGATGCACGCCAGCGAAGATCATGTCTTGCTGGCGCTGCGCAAAGGCGCCAGTGGCTATCTGCTCAAGGGCGCGCGCCTGGCCGAGCTGGATCTGGCGGTGCGCTCGGTCGCGCGCGGCGAGATCTACCTGAGCCCGGTGGCATCGAAGCACATCCTGGCCGACTACATGCAGCGGGGCGGCGAGCCGAAAGCTGCCATGGTGGGCGATTCCCATTCGATCGAGCGCCTGACGGCCCGCCAGCGCGAAGTCTTGCAGCTGATCGCCGAGGGCCGCACTGTCAAGCAGATCGCCCAGACGCTGGGCATCAGTGTCAAGACGGCCGAAACGCACCGTGCCCAGATCATGGAGCGGCTGGATATTCATGATCTGGCCGGGCTGGTGCGCTATGCGATCCGCGCTGGGATGATCGCGCCGGGCGAATAGGCTGCGCTTGACGCGCTTTTGATTGCCTTTCGACCTTTCTCCGAACTCAGGGCAGGCAGGTTCTGGATGCACAGCAGCATATCTGCAGGTTGTGTTCTTTCGCGCTGGAGCGCGAAAGAACACGACCTACAATAGGTAGAAAAGAACTATATATGCTCCTTTTTTACCCCGCGATCTCAGGGTTTCCCTGATAGCCAGCCACGCTGGCTTACGTTAGACTAATAGCTAGAGTAATCGATCCGCCCGGTGTATCGCGGCACATAATCGGATCGACTGTCGCATGCGTGTGTGAACCACAGGCTACTAGCCACCAGTGCCGCCGTGGCCGAAAGTACAGTAATGAATCCTTTGCGAATCCTTCTTGTCGACGACAGCGCCGAGTTTCTTGAATCGGCCGCGCGTTTGCTGATGCTGCACCAGGAGCTGTGCATCGTCGGACGGGCTGCTTCGGGCAGCTCCGCGCTGGAGCAGGTGGCAGTGTTGAATCCGGATCTTGTGCTGATGGATCTGGCGATGCCCGGCATGAACGGCCTGGAGACGACCCGCCGGATCAAAGCGCGGCAGGCCGCGCCACGGGTGGTGATCATGACGCTCTATGATGTCGCCGAGTACCGCGCCGCCGCCAGAGCCGCTACCGCCGATGGATTTATCGCAAAATCCTCCATCCGCTCGCAGCTCTTGCCAATGCTTGCCGGCCTATTCCCTGATCGCGCGGCCGGCAGTGAACAACTCCAACCGTGAGCCAGCCAACCACCATCCTGATCGTCGATGATGAGCCAAGCGGGTGCGAGATCTTGGCGGCGCTGCTGCATACACAGGGTTACCAGCTGGCGTTCGCGGCTGGCGGCGCCGACGCGCTTGCGCAGGCGGCCAAGCTCCAGCCCGACCTGATCCTGCTCGATGTGATGATGCCCGAGATCAATGGCTTCGAGGTCTGCCGGCGTCTGCGCGCCGACCCCGCCGTCGCCGAAGTGCCGATTGTGCTGGTCACCGCGCTGGATGATCGTGGATCGCGCCTGGAGGGCATCGAGGCCGGCGCCGACGATTTTGTGACCAAGCCGTTCGACCGCACCGAGCTGCGCGCGCGGATTCGGGCGATCACGCGGCTCAACCGCTACCGTCACGATATCAGCGCGCGCAAGCAGGCCGAAGCGCGCGGCCAACGCCAGATCGAGCGCCTGGCGGCGATGCAGGCGATCGACGCGGCGATCGTCTCAAGCCTCGATCTCAAGGTCACGCTCAACGTTATTCTCGACCAGGTCACCAGCTTGCTCCAGATCGACGCGGCGGCGGTGCTACTGCGTGTCGCGGCCAGCCAGGTGCTCGAATACGTGGCTGTCCGCGGCATCCGCCGCGATATGCTGCCAACGCTTGGCACGCAGTTCGGCGCCAATTGCGCCGGCTATGTCGCGCAACAGCGGCGCATCCTGCGCTTGCCCGGCGACGACATGCCCGGCGCGCCCACCGAGCACCCACTGCGCGACCAGGGCTTCGCCACCTACTACGGGGTGCCGCTGGTCGCTAAGGGCCGGGTCGAAGGCGTGCTAGAGATCTTCCACCGGACAGCGCTCGACCCCGATCCGGAATGGCAGGAGTTCCTGGAGACGCTAGCCGGCCAGGCGGCGATCGCGATCGATCACGCCGCGCTCTTCGATTCGATGCAGCGCGCGAATGTCGAGCTGTCGCTGGCCTATGACACCACGCTCGAAGGCTGGGCCCGCGCGCTGGAGCTGCGCGACAAGGAGACCGAGGGCCACTCCCAGCGCGTCACCGCCATGACACTGCGGCTGGCCCGTGCGCTCGGGCTGCGCGAGGCTGAGCTGGCGCATATTCGCCGCGGCGCACTGCTGCACGACATCGGCAAGATGGGCATCCCCGACAACATTCTGCTCAAGCCTGGCCCGCTCACCGAGGCGGAATGGGAGGTGATGCGCCGGCACCCGACCTACGCCTACCAGCTGCTCGCGCCGATCGCCTATTTGCGCCCGGCGCTGGATATTCCCTACTGCCACCACGAGCGCTGGGATGGCTCGGGCTACCCGCGCGGGCTGGCGGGCGAACAGATCCCGCTCACGGCGCGGATCTTCGCGCTGGTTGATGTCTGGGATGCGCTGAGCCGCGATCGTCCATATCGCAAGGCCTGGCCCGCGCCTCAGGTGCGCGAGCATATCCGATCGCTGGCTGGATCGCATTTCGACCCACAGATCGCCGAGGTGTTCTTGAATTCCGTGCTTGCCGAGCCAGCCCTGTTGCCAGGCGCCATTCTGGTGGTGGATGATCAGGTCGACAACGCGCAAGCTATGAGCCGCTCGCTCAGCGATCTCTTCCACGTGTTTACCGCCCATTCGGGCGCCGAGGCGCTGGCGATCGTCG
>WNFV01001524.1_pt1 | contig 31474 bp, 28 predicted proteins | sample 5400101 | NCBI WGS metagenome assembly WNFV01 (sample SAMN13153361, study PRJNA577476) | soil metagenome | isolation source: 115 cm soil or saprolite under grassland replicate 1 | place: USA:California | collected 2016-06-15 | reverse complement strand
GGTTCCGCCGGCGATGACGACCTTCATCGGGCCTCCAGTCTACTCATGCTCTTCGCCGTTCGTGGCCGACTCTGCTAATGCAGTTTTCAGATTCGGGTAGCGGCAGGCGGACAGGTGGATTGTACGCGGATGGACGCGGACTCCGGACGGACGCGACGTCTGGCGCCGGCTACGCCGCGCCGCCGGACGTCGATCCTCGAAGACCGTCATCGGGTTCGTCATTCAATCCGCGTCGTCCGCGCCATCCGCGGACGATCCGTTGTGGTTGTGCCTGGCCCACCTGGTGTAGCGGCCGGCGCGGCGCGCGGGGGCTTGACACCGCGGCGGCATTCACGATAACTAACTGGTTAGTTTCATATGGCGCGCCCCGCACGCGTCTCGCCCGACCGCATCCTCGCCGCCGCCGCTCTCGAGTTCGCCGCGCGCGGCTTCGCCGGCGCCCGCGTCGACCGCATCGCGCGCCGCGCGAAAGTGAACAAGGCGATGCTCTACTACCACTTCACGAGCAAGGCTCACCTCTACCGCACGCTGCTGCGGCAGGTGTTCACGCGCGTCGCCGCGCGCCTGCAGGCCATCGCCGCCGCCGACGCGCCGCCGGCGGAGAAGGTCGATCGCGCCATCGCCGGCATGGCGGCGTTCATCGAAGAGCACGCGTTCTTTCCCGCGATCATGCTGCGCGAAGTCGCCGAGGGCGGCGTGCATCTCGATCGCGCAACGCTCACCGCGCTCGCGGCCGTGCCGCGCGCCGGCGGCGCCATCGTCCGCGAAGGCGTGGAGGCCGGCGCGTTCCGACCGGTCGATCCGGTGTTTGCCTACTTCACCATGCTGGCGCCCATCGTGTTCTATCTCGCCGGTGCGCCCATTCGCAAAGAGATCTCGCATCTTCATGTCATCGATATGCGGGCGTTGACGCCCGCGGCCTTCGTCGCGCAGGTGCAGGAGGCGACGCGGCGCTCGCTCGCAGCATCATGACGCTCCACCTTCGAACCCCGACGCCCGCGGAAATATTCCTCGCATCGTGTCTCGTAGTAGCCGCGTCATGTGGGCGGAAACCGCCGGCCGATCACGTACGAGTCTCCGGTCAGGTCGAAGCGACCGATGTGCAGGTGGCGGCGCCGGTCGGAGGACGTCTCCTCGAGCTGCGAGTCGCGGAGGGCGATCGCGTCAAGGCCGGCGACCTCGTCGCGCGGCTCGACACAGCCGACGCCGAACTCGCGCTCGCGCGGGTGAAAGCAGAACGCGAACAAGCCGAGGCGCAGTTGCGGATGATCACGGCAGCCCCCCGCCCCGAAGACGTCCGTCAGGCGGACGCACAGCGCGCATCGGCCGAAGCCGACGTCCGCGCGGCCGAAGCCGAGCTCGCCGCCGCGCAAGCCGACGTCGATCGGTTCGAGGCGCTGCTCGCATCGAATTCCGGTTCCCGCAAACAGCGGGACGATGCGGTGACCCGGCGCGACGTGGCGAGGGCGCGCGTGCAGGGCGCGAAAGATCGCGTGGCCGCCGCCCGCGAGAACGCCGCGCGGTTGCGCGCTGGTCCGCGGCGCGAAGACGTCGACCTGGCGCGTGCGCGAATCGCAGCTATCTCGGCGCAGGTCGCGACATGGGAGAAAACCATCGCCGACGCCAATGTCATGGCGCCGATGTCCGGCATCGTGTCCGAGAAGCTTGCGGACCAGGGCGAGCTGCTGGCGCCGCGCGCGCCGATCGTCGTGATCGCGGATCTCGAGCACGTGTGGGCAAACGTGTACGTCGATGAACCGGTCGTGCCGCGGCTGCGAGTGGGTCAGAAAGCCACCGTGTTTACAGATGCGGGCGGGGCCGGCCTCGAGGGCACCGTCAGCTACATCGCATCGAAGGCCGAGTTCACGCCGCGCAATGTGCAGACGGCCGACGATCGATCGAAGCTCGTGTACCGCGTCAAGGTTTCGGTCGACGACGCGAGCGGCACGCTGAAGGTCGGCATGCCGATCGAAGCTGACATTCCCTTCGCGGACGCGCCGGCCGCACCCACGAAATGACATGGCCGATGCCGTCGTGCTCGATCGCGTCACCAAACGCTTCGGCCAGACGACCGCGGTCGACGAGTTGTCGCTGTCGGTGGCCGCCGGCGAGATGTTCGGGCTCATCGGACCCGATGGCGCCGGCAAAACGACGACGATCCGCCTGATTTGCGGTCTGCTGAAGGCCGATCGCGGCGTCGCCACGGTGCTCGGCCGGGATCCCCTCCGCGACCATCGACGCCTGACCGAGTCGGTGGGGTACTTCTCGCAGCGCTTCAGTCTGTACGGCGATCTCAGCATCGACGAAAACATTGCGTTCTTCGCCGAAATCCACGGACTGCGGAACTATCGGGCGCGCCGCGATCGACTGCTCGAGCTCACTCAGCTTGCGCCGTTCCGGTCGCGGCTCGCCGATCGCCTGTCCGGCGGCATGAAGCAGAAGCTCGCGCTGGCGTGCACGCTCGTCCACGAACCGGCGCTCATCGTCCTCGACGAGCCGACGACCGGCGTCGATCCCGTGTCGCGGCGGGAGTTCTGGAAACTACTGTCCGAGTTCCTCTCTCAGGGCGTCACGATCGTCATCGCGACACCGTACCTCGACGAAGCCGAGCGATGCGCGCGCGTCGCGCTGCTGCACGAAGGACATCTGCTCGCGCTGGATCGGCCGGACGCGCTCCGAGCCGGCCTGCCCGGCTCACTCTTCGAGGTGATCGTCGGCGACCATCGGCGGGCACCAGAGGTGATCGCTCGCGTCGAGGGCGTCAACGACGTCCAGATGTTCGGCGAGCGCGCGCACGTCCGCATGGATCGGGCTGACGCCGGCGCCGCTGAATTCCTGAAATCCCGTCTAACCGAAGCCGGCCTGGCGGTCACCAGCGTCCGGCCGGTTGCGACGTCGCTCGAAGACGTGTTCATCGCGAGGCTTCACGAGGCGCATCCATGAAAAACACCACGATCAACACCAAGGACACAAAGGTAAAAACCACCAAGAGAAGTCATGTACCTTGGTGCCCTTTGTGCCCTTTGTGCCCTTTGTGGTGGATGAGCGTGATCGCTGCCTGTCTGCTCGCGATCGCGGCGCCGAGTCGTGCGGACGCGCAGACACAGCCAACCAGTTTGCGGTTGACGGTCGAAGAAGCGGTCCAGCGTGGCCTCGACACGAGTCACCGCATCGCGGAAGCGGTGGCGCGCGGCGACGCGGCGGACGCCGTCGTCGGCCAGCGGCATGCCGCGTCGCTGCCCCAGGTGGCCGCTCAAGCAGGGTACACGCGCACGAACCATGTCGACACGTTCGGCGTGCTGCTGCCGAACAACCAGTTTCGTGTCATCTACCCCGACATTCCCGACAACTACCTCACGCGGCTGAATGTGCAGTGGCCGATCTACACCGCCGGACGCGTGGACGCGCTTGAACGCGCGGCCCGCATCGAGGCAACCGCATCGACAGACGAGGTCGCCGCCGCTCGGGCGGATCTGACGCTCGACATCACCCGCGCGTACTGGGCGCTCGTCTCCGCGATCGAATCGGCGCGCGTGGTGCAGGAGGCGGTCGGGCGCATCGATGCGCACCTGCGCGACGTGCGCAACCAACTGACGGCCGGACTCATTCCGCCCAACGATGTCCTCACCGTCGAGGCGCAGCGGTCGCGTCAGCGGATGCTGGCCATCCAGGCGGGTGCGGCACGCGACGCGGCAGAAGCGGACCTCGCGAGACTGGTTGGAGCCTCGGGCGGTACGGCGATCGAACCGGTCACGCCCATCGAGACGACGGCGCGCGTTCCACCGCCAATCGACGCACTGGTGGAAACCGCGCGGCGACAACGGCCCGAACGCGCAGCGCTCGTCAAGCGTGTGAACGCCGCGCAGCAACGCGGCGTCGCGGCGGCGTCCGGCGCGCGACCGACGATCGCGATCGGCGGCGGCGTCGACTACGCGCGTCCGAACCCGAGAATTTTTCCGCGCGACGACGCATGGCGGTCGTCGTGGGACGCGAACGTGAACGTGAACTGGCCGCTCTTCGATGGCGGCCGGACACGCCATGAAATGGCCGAGGCTGCGGCGACGGCCCGCGCGGTCCAGGAGCGGCTCGCCGATTTCGATGCGTCGCTCGGGGCCGAACTGCGTCAGCGGCTGAGCGACGTGACGTCGTCGCGCGCCGCGATCGAGGCCGCGACCGACGCGGTTCGCAGCGCAACCGAGGCGCGTCGCGTCCTCGGCGACCGATTCGCTGCCGGCGTCGCGACGAGCACGGAGGTCCTCGATGCCCAGGTGGCGCTGCTCCAGGCCGAGCTCGATCGAACGCAGGCCATTGCAACGGCACGCCTCGCGGGCGCGCGCCTTGCCAGGGCGCTCGGCCAATGAACGCCATCGTTGTCACCGACCTCACGAAGCGGTTCGGCGATTTCATGGCGGTCGATCGCGTCACGTTCGATGTGGCGGAGGGCGAAGTGTTCGGCTTTCTCGGCAGCAATGGAGCCGGCAAGTCGACGACGATCCGGATGTTGTGCGGGCTGCTCACGCCGACGAGCGGTTCCGCCGTCATCGGTGGCATAGACGTCGGCCGCGATCCGGAAGGCGTGAAGCGCCGGATCGGGTACATGTCCCAGCGGTTTTCGCTGTACGAACGGCTGACGGTCGATCAGAACATCCGTTTCTTCGCGGGAATCTACGGCCTCGATCGTGACGCGCTCGAAGCCCGTCGCCGATTCGTGCTGGAGATGGCGGGGCTGCAGGGACGTGAGGGCACGCGCGCGGCCGATCTCGCAGGCGGGTGGCGTCAGCGCCTCGCGCTCGGGTGCGCCATCCTGCACCAACCGAAAATCGTCTTTCTCGACGAGCCAACCGGCGGCGTCGATCCCGTATCCCGCCGTCAGTTCTGGGGCCTCATCGATCACCTGTCGGCCCAGGGCGTCACCGTGCTCGTCACCACGCATTACCTGGACGAAGCGGAGCACTGCCACCGCGTCGCCATCATCCATGCCGGACGTCTTGCCGCGCTCGGCACGACCGCCGAATTGAAAGCGCTGTTCGCGAATCGCGCGATCGTCGAGGTTCACGCGGCGAATCCGGTCGAAGCGATGCGCCTGCTCGACGAGATGCCGGAAATCGAGAAAACGAGTCTGTTCGGCACGGCGGTGCATGCCGTTCTGAAAGGCGATCGCGCAAATGCGGCGATGCCGGCGCTTCGACAACGCCTGGAGAGCAGCGGCATGCGCGTGAATAGCGTCGGGCCGGTGCAGCCATCGCTCGAAGACGTGATTCTCGAAGTCGTGGAGAAGGCGGGCTAGCGATGCGCAAAATGCTGGCGGTCGGTCGGAAGGAGCTCCGGCAGATCGTGCGCGACACCCGCACGCTGATGACGCTGTTGTTCGTCCCGGCGTTTTGCCTGCTGCTCTTCGGCTTCGCGCTCAACTTCGACATCCGGCACATCCACCTCGCCGTCGAGGATCGCGATCGTTCGACTGAAAGCCGTGCGCTCGTGGCGGCCTTCGTCAACTCGGGGTACTTCGACCTCGTGACGAGCGCGGGCGATGTGAACGGCGAGGCTGAATCAGCACACGGCGGAACGCTCTCCGATCCAGCCGCCCGGCTGATGGATCGCAACGAAGTACGGGCGGTGCTGGTGATTCCGAGTGGTCTGGCGCGTTCGGTCCGAGCGGGGCATTCGGTACCCATCCAGGTGCTGCTCAATGGCGACAACGCCAACACCGCGACGACGGTGATGGGTTATGCGACGAGCATCATCCGGAGCGAGTCGGCGCGATACCAGCCGGCGTCCGCGGCCTCAGGGCCGCTCGTCGGCGTCGAACCGCGCGTCTGGTACAACCCCGAGCTTCGCAGCGCGCTGTTCCTCGTCCCCGGCCTCATCGCCTACATAGCGATGATCAGCGCGGTAGTATCCACGGCGCTCTCGATCGTGCGCGAAAAGGAACGCGGCACGATGGAACAGGTGCGCATGGCGCCGCTCGACGCCGCGTCGTTCGTTCTCGGGAAGACGATCCCGTACTTCGCCGTGTCGCTGGTGTCGGCGCTCGGGATCATCGTGGTGGCGATGCTGCTCTTCGGTCTGCCCATGCGCGGATCGTGGCTGTTGTTGCTTCTGGCGCTGTCCCTGTTCCTCGTTGGAGCGCTCGGCCTCGGCGTGCTCATCTCGAGCGTCGCCGAGACCCAGCAGGTTGCGTTTCAGGCCGCGCTGCTCGTGTCGTTCCTCCCGACGTTGATGCTCTCCGGGTTCATCTTTCCCATTTCGAGCATGCCTCGGGTGCTGCAGGTCGTCACGTATGCGGTGCCCGCTCGGTACTTTCTCGTCGCGCTGCGGGCGATTGTGCTCAAAGGCGTCGGCGTCGACTCGTATTGGATCGAGTTGACAGCCCTGGCTGGTTTCGCGGTCGTCGTGCTCGCTGTCGCCTCGATCCGGCTGCAGCGGCAGTGGGCTTGAGTCCATGGTCCTTAGGTCTTGGTCCTTCGTCCGTCCCTGGTCCTTGGTCCGTCCCTGGTCCTTGGTCCGTCCCTGGTCCTTGGTCCGTCCCTGGTCCTTGGTCCGTCCCTGGTCCTTGGTCCGTCCTTCGTCCTTGGTCCGTTCCTGGTCCTTCGTCCCAGGTGCGCAGTCCGGCTCGGCAACTCTGCACCGAGAATGGACCCGCGTACGACGAACGGACCAAGGACAAGGGACGGACCAAGCACAAAGAACGAAGCACCAAGGACCAGCTGTGCGACACCGTCTTATATGCGGCGCGTAGGATTCCTGATCTGGAAGGAGCTCATCGAGCTCAAAGAAGACCCGCGTCTCTTCGGCATCGTCATCGCCGCGCCCATTCTGCAGTTGTTGGTGCTGGGCTATGCGGCGACGACCGATGTTCGTCACGTGCCGGTTGTGGTGGCAGATGCCGACCGGTCGACCGCCAGCCGCGATCTGATCGCCCGATTCGCCGCGTCGCCGAACTTCACGATCGTGGGCGTTGTAACGAGCCCGCACGAGGTCGACCCGTACCTCGAGCGCTCTACTGCGTGGATGGCCCTGGCGATTCCGCCCGGGTACGGCGAGACGCTGGCGCGCGCGCGGCCGCAGGCGTTGCAAATCCTCGCCGACGGGAGCGACGCGAACTCGACGACCATCGCGCTCGGCTACGCGACGAATCTCATCGCGGCGTATGGCGAGGAAATGGCTGCGCGGCGGCTGGCGGCGGCAAGTCTGGCAGGCGAAGGCTCTCCAACACCTGGCGGGCTCGAACCGCGCGTCCGCGTCTGGTTCAATCCGCGGCTCGAGAGCCGCGACTTCATGCTCCCCGGCATTCTCGCGATGCTGTTGCTGGTCATTACCACGAACTTGTCGTCGATGGGAATCGTGCGCGAGAAGGAGCTCGGCACGCTCGAGCAGCTCAACGTCACGCCGCTCCGCCGCTGGGAGCTCATCGTCGGCAAGCTGCTCCCGTACGCGCTGGTCGGCATGATCGACGTGTGTCTCGTCCTGGCAATCGTGGTGTTGTGGTTCGCCGTGCCGCTGCGCGGCAGCGTCTTGCTGTTGTTCGCGCTCACGTCGGTGTATCTCTTGAGCACGCTCGGTCTCGGCCTGTTCGTCTCGACAATCTCGGCGACACAGCAACAGGCCATGATGACGTCGACGTTCTTCTTTCTCACGCCGATGATCTATCTGTCGGGGTTCATTTTTCCAATCGAGAACATGCCGGCGGCCATTCAGCTGATCACATACCTGATTCCGCTGCGGTACTTCCTCGTGATTCTGCGGTCAATTTTCCTGAAGGGCGCCGGCCTGGAAGTGTTGTGGCCACAGGCGCTGGCGCTGACCACGTGGGGAGTTGTGATGCTCGGCCTGGCGATCGCGCGGTCGACGAAACGCGTCACGTGAACGCTCTCCACCTCAGAGAACCGGAGGGACGGAGGTCCCCGGGAGGGACGGAGGTAAGGTTCCTCGGTAAGGTTCCTCCGTTCCTCCGTGGTGGAGATGTGTCTGTCAGAAGATCGAATACACCGCGCCGATTTTGAGGACGAACATGTCTGCCCGAACGTTCCGCGTGTCCTCGCCGAGCGTGCTGTGGACCGTGAGACGCGGCCTCGCGATCCCGTATCCGGCAGTCACGTTGATGCCAATCTTCCGGCTCATATCGAACCACACGCTGACCTCGGGCATCGCCGTCAGCGCATTCGTCGTATCAGCCGTGATCGATCGCGCGCCCAGACGATCGCGATACGCGTCGCTGGCCTGCGGCGTCAACGTAATCGACGTGAAGGCGTAGCCGGCGAGGACGTCAGCCGTGACGGCGGTACGACCGAACACACGTGTGTAGCCGTACCCAACCATGATGGGCCGCACGTGAAGTTTGCCAAGCTCCACGCTGCTGCCGCCGACCGTGCCGTCCAAGTCGGTGGTGAACCAGTTAAGTCCCCAGTGCCATGCCCAGCGTGTTTCGTCGTGCCCAAAGCGCCAGAGCAAGCCTGGACCCTTCACGTGGTGCAATTCCGACGACGCGCTTGCGAGACGCGTCAGGTAACTTCCCCCGATGGCAAAATTCCCCGCGCTTTGAGCCGATGCCTGGGCGGCGCCCGCGCACAACGCGCCAGAGATGAGCACGGACAGCCGCCAGCGCTTCATCAGAATCCGTTACTCACCTTGATGCACGGTGGGAGACGATTTGCGTACCAGGCTGAATGCGACGCCGCCAGGCACCGGCACCGGCAGCAGCGCATACTCCGATCGACCATGCCGCCCGACCACTGTCCAGCCGCTCGCGGTGCCAAGGGCTGCGCCAAACACCACGTCACTGAGGAAATGCCTGTTATCGTGCATCCGCGACGCACCGACGTATGTGGCGATCACCAGTGTGGGCCACGCCGCGCGATAGCCGAGGTGCCGTTCGAGCACGGACGCCACGGCGAACGTGGTAGCCGCGTGACCAGACGGGAATGCGCAACACTCGCCCGTTGGACGATCGCGGCGCACACTGAGTTTGACTGCCTGCGTCAGCGCCTGAGCCACGATGTTTGCGCGCAGGATGTCGAACCCGAGGTGAGACACCTTGTTGGTCTTCGGTTCGCCTTCGGTCTCTGACAGAACGTAGCGGCCGATGAGGTACAGCCCCGCCCCCACGCCAGCCTGAACCGGCGCAGACCCGACGTATTTTCCCGGCGCGAAAAAGCGTCCGACTGCGCGGGAGCCGACGAGACGCGCATTCGCCTCGTCGTCCGCCGGGTGCGCCAGCGCGGCCGCCGCGCCTCCAATCCCGAGGATCACCCACGTGGATTGTCGGTGCGGAAACGCCCGGAAGTCGGCGCCGGTCTCATACAGGAGCGCCGCGAAACCGGTGTGCTGCGGCTTCGGCGGCGTCTGGGCGGGCGGTTGCCCCGTGAGCGCGTTGGCATCAACCGGTAGCCGGACGAGAATGAGTCCCTCGTCCACATTCGGTGCGAGTGGCTCGGTCGATGGCGACGGTCGTGCGAGGACGCCGTCCTGAGATAACGGCGTGCCAGACGGCACCTGCGCGTTGATTGGCGACGCGCTTCCGACAAGCATGACGAGAAACGCAATCGCGAATGCTCGGAATGTAGTCATGACTCCTACTCCCCGGCCGAGCGCCGCTTTCAACCGTCTTCAGTTGAGCCGCTCGAGGCCGACTGTGGTCCACTCCTTCTGCGTCCGGCGGAAATATGCACGAATCGGTTTCGCCCAGGCCGCGTAGTCGGGATGCTGACCGCGCACAGTCACGGCAATGAACTCGCTGCCCGTTAGAAGGTCGCGGGGCGCACGCGCCTGGGGCTCCGACACCATCACTTCCGACCCGACGGCGACGTGACGATCCCCGGAATTGTCGAACCGCGACCATGACACGGTGTACGAGGCGGCCGGACTCGCCACGCGGGCGCTGACGGCCGCATTCTCGAATGTAAGGGCGCCGTCGTTGGACAGCGAGAAGTTCAACAGAGGATTGATCCTGGTCAACCAAGTCCTCGCAATCTTGTCGCGACGCGTGACGAGGACGGATGTCAGATATCCGGCAGCTGCCGGGTCGGTGAATTGGGCCTTGTCGACGATCGCTTCGATGGCGGCGTTCGAGAACTTCGACACGATCCGCGCTCCCCAGAACGCGTCGCCCGGCTGCAGGTTCGAGAAGGCGGCGTTCGGGTATTCAGGCTTCCACTGTTCCGGCTCGAACGCGTCTCCTTCGATGCGGCCGGCGGCGGCCGGCAATCGCGACGGATAGTCGATGCGAAGCCACGGCGGAACGTAGAACCCCAGCGAGAGCAGGGAGATGACGTTCGGTTTCGGCTCGACGAAATACTCGTGCCCGGAGCGGAGACTGTCCGGAAAACGCGTGGCGCTGCCGAGGATCGAGCCGAAATCGTACATGTAATGCTTGACGAACTTTTTGTCGTTCGCCTCCTGCAATACATCCAACGTGTTTTCCGCTCGTGAATCGTCGTGATTCAACCAGGCGGCGAACACGCGGTTTGCGCGCAGCTCGCGCCGATCCTCGTGGGGGTAAATGTCGTTCGGGTCGTCGGGGCGCGTGCCGTAATACTTGAACCGGCCGATTCTGTTATGGAATCGGGGCTGCACCGACATCCGATAGCAGCCGCGCGCGGTTCGCGCGCCGAGCCGCAGGATGGCGTCGAGGTCCGCGCGGACGAACCGCCGCTGCCCCGAGGCGTCCTGGATTGTCGCGTCGGGCGCAATCGCGATGTTCGCAGGGTCGACACACAACAGGTACGTCTCGACGGTGTTATAGCCGAACGCATGGTAGAAAGCCGTGCCGATGACTTCCGCGCCGGTCGCCATTTCGGGGTTGCCGGGCGGGTCGACCTCGAGCTGATAGACCTCGCCAGGGTGCCTGGCGTCGGTCGCCCTGAATCCCGGTTGAAACGTGCCCGGCCCCTTGCCTTCGACGATCATCCAAGCATCAACCTCGAGGCGGGTGAACCGATCGGGACCGCGAACGATTTCCGCGATTGACATCGGTCGGCGGCCGATCCGATTGGTGAACCAGCTCGAATCGGGGACCTCGTCGAGCGTGTTGACGTTCGTCGCGCGCGCAGGCTCGCGTGTTCCAGGACGGCCCAACGTGTTCTCGAGAAAATCGTAATTCTTGCTCAGCTCGATCTTCTTTACGTCCCGCGCATCGAATGCGGAATCAAGATCCGCCATGATTGGATCGTCGGGATAAAAGCGCGGGCCCGAGGCCCGGCCGGGCACGACAAAACCGACTGCGACGGCAAGGACTGCCGCCCCCAGACGCGCGCGTGTCCGAGCGCGGGCGTGTATCCTGCCGGAACGATCAGAAGACATCGTTGAACCTCAGCATCACCCGCGTGCCCTCGTGGCTGCCGAACGCAATATCCGCTCGCAGAGCGACGCCGTGCGCGGAGCCCAGACGGACGCCGATTCCGTAGTCCCGTTCCAGGTTCCGAAGATTCAGATCGTCAATCTGGTGGCCGACTTTGCCCGTATCGAAGAACAACGCGCCCGAGGCGAACGCGTTGATGGTCCATCGATACTCCGCCTGCAGCAACAGCAGGTTGCGGTCGCGCATTCGATAGGGGTCGAGACCGCGCAGGGAGTAGGCGCCGCCAAGCGTTCGCTGGAGATAAAACGGCACGTCCTGGCCCGGTGCCGGATCCGACACTGAGGCAAGCGCCCGCAACGCGATTGTTCTAAATCCGTCGATGATTGGGACGTACTGCTGAAGATCGAGGTCCAAACGGTCGAACGAGAATCGATGAAAATCGAGGTCAGCGAATCTCTGATACGCGACCGAGTAGCGCCCTCCCGAGTCGGGCCGATCGGCGGGAGCGGTGTAGTCGATGATCGCGCGCCCCTCGAGGCGCCTGAAGTCGGGCTGCTGCCCCAGGCCCGGTGCCGCCGCCTCTGTGAACACCGCTTCGATTGACGGCATGCGCCGGTCGGTGCCCTGTGCCACCCGAGGGGCGAGGTACTCCGCCAGGCCCGAGATGGTCAGCCACGGCGTCAGACGCGTCCCGATCAACCCGCTGACAACGGAGTCGCTGAGCGCGAAATTCGTGCGGCCTGTACGGAGCGAGGCCGATCCCAGCCCATAGAAATCCTGCTGCGGCAATTCTTTGTGCGTGGCGGTGATAACCGTAAACAAGCGGCCGTCCGCAAGCTGCGGCGCGACCAGCGTCGCATCAGCCACCCAGTACGCCTTCGTCGAGACAGCGCTTGAAACGGTGAAGCTGAGAGCAGGTCGGCTGAGACGGAACGCGGGGCCGGCGGCCAGTCCCGCCTGCTCGACCAAACCGCCAACGCGCGCGAACAGCCCGCGAGGCGGGTTGAAGATTCTCGCGCCGAGCTGTTTCGATTCGATCACGTACAGGGCCGACTCGACTCTCGTCCGCTCGTACGGATGCAACTTCGCGGCTTTGTCGGCTCGCTGGCGCCACGCCTGCTCGGCGCGCGTCTGCTGCGCAGCAGCTGTGCTGCCTCGAAGGAAGGCCAGCACGACGAGGACGAGGGTCACCGCGATGTTCGAACGCATTCCGGTGGTCGTGGATGTTTCGGATGAGGCGTCATCACCTGCACCTGCACCCGAACTGCAACACCCGCGCCTGCGTTTCCGACCTCGACGGTGTCAGCGACCCTTATTCAGTCAATACCCAAACCAGTGCGGAAGAGTTGTCGTAAGGGCCGGGACATAAGTGATGAGAAGCACCCCAACGTGCAGCACGACGATGATCGGGAGAACCGACAGCAGCACGACCGGCACAGGTTTGCCGAATCGGTACGACGACATGTACAGATTCAGTCCGACCGGCGGCGTCAGGTATCCGAGCTCCAGGTTCGCGAGAAAGATGATGCCGAGCTGTATCGGATCGACGTGGTACGCGATGCCGAGCGGGACGAGCAGCGGCACCTGAATGATGATCGCGGAATAGATGTCCATCAGACACCCCACGACCAGCAGGAAGACGTTCAGGAGGAGCAGGAAGAGCAGCGGTGAATGCACCGCTCCAGTCGTCCATTCGACCGCGCGCGCGGGCACTTCGGCGACGACCAGATAGTTCATGAAGCCGAGCGCGACGCCGAGAATGAGCAGGATGCCGCCGACCAGGAGGCCGCATTCGGCCATGACGCGCGGCACGTCGCGCACGATGTGCAGGTCGCGGTGGACAACGGTCTCGACGATGAGCACGTAGAGCGCTGTCGCGGCCGCTGCTTCGACGGCGTTGGTCATGCCGCTGAACAGCCCCGCAAATGCGACCGCTGGCGTCAGCAACTCCCACTTCGCCTCCCGCACGGCCGACCACGCGCGGCGGGCATCGAACGCACGGCCCTCCGGGGCGCGACGGGGGCCGCGGCGAACGCCCCAGAAGGCCGTGACGGCCGTCATCAGAATCGCGGGGATCATGCCGCCCAGAAACAGCGCGTTCATCGGAATGCGCGCGACGATCGCGTACACGATGAGCGGCAGACACGGCGGCAGCAGCATCCCGAGCGAGCCGGCGCCGGTGATGAGGCCGAGCGCGTCCTTTTCGGAGTAGCGCGCCTGCAGGAGGACCGGCATCAGCAGGCCGCCCAACGCGAGGATCGTAATTCCAGAGCCTCCGGTGAACGAGGTGAAGAACGTGCACACGAGCACCGTCACGATCGCCGGTCCGCCTCGGAATCGGCCGAACAGCTCGTCGAACACGGCGACGAGGCGCGCCGCTCTCAGCGAGGATGTACCCCGCGAGCGTGAAGAGCGGCAGCGTCGGAATGGATGGATTCGTCACCAGCGAATAGTGCGACACGGGAATTGCCGCAATCGGCTCCGCCATCCACCAGAAGAGAATCAACGCGGCACCGCCGAGGGCGACAAACGCCGGGGCGCCAAATACTGTGGCGACGGCCAGCGCGCACAGCGCCGGTACAAAGAGGCGCTCCGACGCGTGAGGCACCGACAGCACAATCACCATGCTGACGAGCGCGATCGCCAGGCATACCAGCCGGCCGCGCCACGCTTCCGACGAACGGCAGACGATTCGCCACGCGATGAAGCCGAATCCGATCGGCAGCGCCAGCTCGATCACCCAGACGGGTATGTCGTACACCAGCGTCTTGGCAAACGGCCGCTCCGATTCCACGAATTGATAGCTCGCAACGGCGAGGAACGCGGCGACAACGCCGCCGACCGATCCGCTGATCAGTCGCGCAATCGCGTTGAAGGTGCCGGTTCGACTGCGGTCGCCGAGCGTCGACAGCGAGAGCAGACGCCCTTCGCGCGCGGCGATCGCGCCGCCGAGCATGCCGACAAACAGCGCGAGGTGCTGCACGATCAGCGCCGCGCCCGCAATCCCGGTCTGCAGCGTGTGGCGCAGCACGATCTCGGCGAGCGGAACGACGACCATCGCGGCGATGACCAGCGATACGGCGACATCCTCTGCGGCGTGCACCGCGCGCCGACTGACCGGCGCGAGCAGGGCCGATCGGATGGAAGGGGGCGCCGGCACGGCCAGCGTGGCCGCGGTCATCGGCTTGTGCCGCTTCCGCGGCGGCTCGTGCGATATTCGGCGGCGAGCTGCGTTGCACGGTCGAACATCTCGGCAGGCACGAGCTGGCCTCGAATCTTCGGATACACGCTCTCCGCGAACGTACGCCATTCGTCCTCGAGATCCGGCGCGAGCGTGTGGACCTGGAGGTTCCACTTGGCTTGCATGGTCGCGACTGCCTGCTCGTTTTCCAGACGTCCGGCCTCTTGAATCTTCCGGCCGGCCTCGGCCGCGGCCTGCATCATCGCGTCGCGGCTCGCCGCGGGAATCGCATCCCACGCCGGCTTGGTGACGACGGCGGCGCCGACCAGGGGTATCCAGTTGACTTCGGTCATGTGCTTGACGGCGGTGTAGTACTGGCCCGCGAGCGCCATCACCGGCAACGTGGGCACCGCATCGACGCCTCCCGTCTGAAGCTGGACGAGCGCATCGGCCATGCTCAGTGGCTTCGGCGTGTAACCGAGCGCCTGCATGATCGCCATCTCCTTGGCGCTGCCTGACGCCGCGACGAAGATCTTCATGCTCTTGAAATCCGCCGGTTTCAGCCCCGCGCGGCGCGAGAACAGACGCACCCAGCCGCTGTCGGCCCACGCCAGCGTGACAAAACCTCTGGCAAGCAGCCGCTTCTCGAGCTCGGGCCGCAGCTTCTCGCGGACGTATTCCTCTTCGGCGAGCGTGTGGAACAGCATCGGAATTCCCTGGAGGGCGGCGACCGACGGATCGATTTCCGTGATGCCGCCGGCCGACAGCAGCGCGCCTTGAAGCTCGCCGACATTCATCTTCTTCACGACGTCCGCTTCATCGCCCATCAGCCCGCCCGCGTACACGCGAAGCTCGATCTGACCGTCGCTCGCTTTTCGCCATCGCTCGCCCATTTCGAGCAGGATGCGGTAGTAGGAGGTGTCTTTCGGCGCCACGGTCGCGATCTTGAAGCGCGCTGGTGCTGGGGCCGCGCGAACGGCGCTGCCGGACGAGGACACGATGACGGCGGTTCCGAATGCGGTCGCGGCAAGTGCGGTGAGAATACGCATTGACAGTCTCCCCTTCGGGCCGAATTGAAGAACGGCCCGGACACTCGGTTTCACGTCATTTCGCGAACAGGTCGTCTTCGCGCGCGAGCAACCAGCGTGCGCGGCGCTGCACGATCAGGTTCTGCAGCCGCCATTCGGGCCGCGCGTCGGCATCGACCATCAACGCGCGCTTCAGCAGCGACTCGAATTCCGCGCGATCCTGGTGCTGAACGGAGACGGTTTCGGCGAGCGAGACGAACGGCGACGCGAGCTGCCCGTGCGTGAGGGCCACGACACGATCGAAGTGCATCCGGGAGCGCGCGAGGGGATCGCCAGGGACACCCTGGCGCGCGGGCTCGTACGAAATGAAGAATCCGTGAATTGCCCCGAAGTCGAAATCGGGTTCGAGCGCGAAGGCGCGATCGATCAGCGCCTCGGCGAACAGCTGATCGGCGACCAGATCGGGACGGTCTTTCGACACCGCGATAGCCGACGCCCACGAGGCGGCGGTCCAGTACAGCAGCGGCACGTCCGCTTTGCCCGTCACGCGAACGGCCGCCTTCGGATCGCGTTGCAGCTCGCGGCTGAACGTCCGGTAGCGCGCGTCCAGGCCGCGCAGCCCGTAATCGCGCGCGCGCACGTACAACCGGCGGGCGCGCGCGCGAAGAGCCGCCGCCTTGTCGAGACTTTCGTTTTCGGCCATGTCCGCGTCCTGCTGCACGTACGCGTAGGCGTATTCCGTGAAGCCGCTCGCCGCGGTGAACAGCAGCCCGCGATGCTGCGGGCTCTCCGCCAGCAGCCCTTCGACGAGCTTCAGGCTGAACGGCAACGCCTGTCCGACCAGATCCGGGTCGTCGTCGGCCGCGTACGTGGTGCCGCTGTTGGCCAGCGAGTCGCCCAGCTTGTTGATGGCGAAACGTTTAACCGAGCAGCCGGCCGTGGCGAGCAGCGCGGCGGCGACGCAGATGCCTGCGGAAAGCCGTGCCATGAGGTGTAGTGAAGCGTTCGGGCAGTCGAGGTTACAGGAGCGACGTTGCGAGCGCGTGCGTAAGGCCTTCGAGGAAGCTGGCGGCCGAGACGGGGCGTTCTGACGGGTCGACGGAGAGCGCGCGCGCGAAGAACCGGTCCGCCGAAACGCCGATGTCGGATCCGCGCGGCGCTGTGGCTGCCAACCGGTGCGTGGCGAACGGATGGGTGCCGGTCAGCATTTCGTGCGCGATGACGGCGAGCGCCCAGAGGTCGGAGGCCGGGCTGACGTCCTCGCCCCGCAGCTGTTCGGGCGCCATGTACGCCAGCGTGCCGAGCAGCACGCCTGCACCCGTGCCATCGTGCGTCAGACGCTGCGTTTCGCCCGCCAGCACCTTGGCGATGCCGAAATCGAGCACCTTCGTGACGTCGCCGGCTTCCGATTGCGCGAGGAAAATGTTTTCCGGCTTGAGATCGCGATGGATGAGTTGCCGCCGATGCGCGGCCTCGACTGCCGCGCACACGTGACGCATCACGCGCAGCGTCTCCTCCGTCCCGAAGCGCGTCTTTCGCCGCAACTCGTCACGCAACGTCGTGCCGCTCAGCAGCTCCATCACCAGAAACGCGCGCGTCCCGGCCACGGCTCCGAAGTCGTGAACCGTGACAACGTTGGGGTGAACGAAGGCGGCTGCCAGGCGCGCCTCACGTTGGAAGCGCTTGGCGATCTCGTCGTTCGCCACGAGATCGTCCCGGATCACCTTGACGGCAACCCGACGGTCCAGCGCGGTGTCCATGGCCGCGTACACCGTTCCGAACCCGCCTCGTCCCAGACGCTGATCGAGGTGATAGCGCGACGCCAGCACACGTGAGAGCCCGATCGCCACGAGCGACGTGCCTTCTCGCGCGCATTGCGCCGTCCCCACGTCGTAGCAGGTGCCGCAGTCGGGACATTCCTCGAACGTGTCGATCGCCGGCGCCGGCATGGACGCCGGCCGTTCGAGCAGGAGCGCCAGGTTGCTCGCGATGATGGCCAGCAGATCCGTGTCCTGGCGCGTGTACGGCTCCTCCGATCGCTTCACGCCGAGAACCAGCACCGATTCGGCCCGATCCGGGTTCGTGACGATGGGCACCAGCAGGTCGATGCGGCTCCGTTCCAGAAATCGCACTTCGTCCGCCGGCAGTTGCTGCGCGAGCCACTCGACATCACCTGCGGAGACTTCGAGCGGCTTCGCGAGCACCCGCAGGAGGGCCAGCAGCGTGCTGTCGACGCGGAGCGGAGGCGGCGACAGACCGACGGGCGCCGCCGCCACCACCCGGTAAGACACGTCCTGCGGTTGTCGGACGAACAGCGCGACGAACTCGGGGTGGAGGGCCGCCTCGATTTGCGCGACGACGCGCGGCGTCACACGCTCGAAGTCGCCGATGCGCCGGATGTCGTCGGAGACCTGCCGCAGAATCTGCTGGGCGTTGTAGTGTTCGCGGAAGAAACGGCGGTCGAGGCTGTTCAGCCACTGCCTGCGCCGTGCGCGCGCGAGGAGCGCGAGCAACCCGACCGCGACGTAGGCCCAGCCGCGCGCCTTCAGGAACGTCGACAGCGGCTGATCGCTGTGCATCAGTACGTCCACGATCAGCAGAGCCCCCAGCGCGGGCATCAGCGACGCGAGGACGCGCCGCGCCAGTGCGTACTGGACGCCTTGCCGGATCATCACGCTGATGTCGAAGAGACGGTGTCGAAGAATGGCGTATGAGAACGAGATCGGGAAAAACAGCAGGCTCAACGTTCCGAGTGCCGTCGCTTTGGACGCGAAGATCGATTGCGTGAGATTGGCACTCGAACGCAACCAGTACGACGCCACGACGAGGAAGCCTGGTGCGAGGCCGCCGATGGCGCCGATGACGAGAACCTTCACACGCCGCCGCTCGTTGACATCGGTCAGCTGCCGGTAGTTCATCGTCAGCGCGGTGAGCGCGGCGAAGATGTAGGCTGCGGTGACGGCAGTGACGATTTGCCCCTGATGGGCGGCGCCTATCGCGCGCTCCGGGGCGTACACAATTTGAAAGGCGAACCATAGCGGGTTCACCAGCGCCAGCGCCATCGGCATCCACAGCAGCACCCAGACGCCTGGCGAGCGAATCATCTTTCGTGGAAAGAGTGCGAAGAACGTGAAGAATACGGCCGCGGCGGCGACGTCGCTGGCATGCGGTACCCAGAACAGCACGCCGGCGAGCGGCGGCAGATCGCGCCACACGGCGGCAATCCGGCCCGGCAGCACGATCTTGAACACGCCGATGGTGGCCAGCAGCCACGCGCCTGTCCGCGCCACTGCATCGTCGGGGCGCTTGACGACGATGACGAGCGCGAGAACGAGCGCGACCGCCTGAATGGCGAGCACGACGAGAAGAAAGAGCCCCGATCCAGTCCTCCAATACGACCAGGGCCCCTGGCGAAGCGTCGCCGTCGCCTCCAGCCGACGACCGTTGCGCTCGACGCCCAGGTGGATCGGGCGATCGAAGACGATGTTGGTGTCGACGACCGTCCAGTCGAGGATGCTGCGGATGGTCCTTCCGTCGGCGGTCTCGATGACGTCGTGCTGGTGCAGGCCCCCACGATCCGCCGGCGAGCCGGGAACGATCCGCGTGAGGACCATCCGGCTGGTGCTGTAGTCGGCTTCGAAGCCGAAATCCTCCGGCCGCCACAAATCGCAATACAGCAGCAACCCGAAGTACGCGAAGAACGACACGGCGAGCGCCAGAACCCACCAGTGGGCCGTTCGATTCACGGATCCCGCCTGGAGTGTCCGAATCATGCCGGCTGCCTTCGCGAATCGCGGATGGCCTGGTCGGAATCGGTGACGAACAGCAGCACCATTCCCGCGAGAAACAACACAATGAGCGAGAGGATGGCCTGCCGGTACGAATTCGTGGCGCCCGCGACGATGCCGAAAATGAGCGGGCCGATCCAGGATGTGCCGCGCTCGGAGATCTCGTACAACCCGAAGAAGGACGCCTCGCGCCCCGCCGGAATCATCTGCGAGAAGAGCGAGCGCGACAGCGCCTGCGAGCCGCCCATCACGATCGCGATCACGGCGCCCATCGCCCAGGCCTGCTCGGTCGTCTGCAGGAATCGATAGGCATAGAGGACGACACCGGTCCACAAGACGAGCGAGATCAGGATGGCGTTTTTCGCGCGCACCCGCCGCGCGATCCGGTCGAAGAGCAGCGCGCCGAAGAATGCGACGAATTGAATCATCAACACGAGACCGATGAGAAACGATTCATCGGCCGGCATGCCGCGCGAGACGAAGAGCTCCTGAGCGAGGAACACGGACGCGATGGAAATGACCGTCTGAATGCCGTCGTTATAGAGCATGTACGCCACCAGATAGCGGAGTGTCTGCGGCAAGCGGCGCAGCTCCCGGATCGTGAGGCCAAGTTGCGCGACGGCGGTGCCCACGGGCGAGCGTCGCGTCAGCACGCGCTGCGGTGCTGGACGCGAACGAATGCCCGCGAACGTGATCGCGGCGAATCCGCCCCACCAGAGGCCGGCCGACAGCAGCGACAGGCGGACGGCGAAGGCGCGCGACAGCCCGATCGCGTCGGCATTCATCATCGCCGCCAGATTGATCGCGAGCAGCAGGCCCCCGCCCAGGTAGCCGAACGCATAGCCACGGCTCGATACCTGATCGCGCCGGTCGGGTGTGGTGATGTCGTTCAGAAAGGCGTTGTACAGCACGAGAGACGCCCCGAAGCTCAGATTGGCCACGATGAACAGCACGCCGCCGGCCAGATAGAGTCCTTCAGTGACGAAGAACAAGAGGCACGTTGCGGCGACCCCGATGTAACAGAAGGCCGCCATCAGGATCTTCTTGATGTTCGCGTAGTCGGCGATCGCGCCGAGCACCGGCAGGAGAAATACCTGAAGGAGCACCGACAGCGAGACGCAATAGGGAAACAGCGACTTGGCGGTGACGACGCCGAGCGGGCCGAGACGAAGGACGACACCGTTCTCGCCGACCGCCTGCTGCGCCAGGGCGGTGAGGTACGGTCCGGTCAGCACGGTGACCACCGTCGTCTGAAAGGCGGAATTGGCCCAGTCGTACATGGCCCACGCGAAAATCTCCCGCCGATCGTTCGGCGACGCCATCAAACGCCGTCTGCCAGTGCCGCGCGGATCGCGGCCATCGTCAGCGGCGGTGGTGGCGGCAGGTCGACGCCGAGATCCCCGCACATCTCTGTCAGCATGCGCACGTCGAGGTCGGGTTGCGGCGCCGCGCCGTCGACGACGAGACGTGTGCCGAAGCCGAGCAGCGTCACGTGGATGCCGGTTGTCATCGCAATCTTGATGCGTGAAGGGTGGAGCTTCATGTGCGCGAGCCCTCGGGTGTGCATATCCTCGAGCGCCAACGCCACCTGCCGAACGATCTCCAGACGCTCCGCTGTCGCAAGGGTCCCACGGCGAGCGAGAAGATCGAGCGACCGGCCTGTCACGTATTCGGAAACGACATACACGCCTCCGCCCGTCGCGTGCCCCACGTCGATCAGCCGCGCGATGTTCGGGTGTCTGGCGCAGGCAAGGGCATTCTTCCAATCATCGAATCGCGCCACGATCGCCGCGGCGTCGCAGCCCGCGATCACCTTGAGCGCGATGTGTTCCGGCGTTCCGGGCCGATGGGCCAGATAGGTGACGGCATTCGCGTCACGGGCCAGGAGGGTCACGATGTGGTACGGCGACGGATCGAGATCCGAGGAGGATTCCTCGCGGTCGGAACCTGTCGCCAGCGCCGTCGCGAGCAGGCATGACGGACAGAGCGCCGGCCACGCCTCGCCGGGCGGCCGCCGCCCGCCGCAACGCGGGCAGTCAGATCTGGACATTTTGCCGCTGGTGACCCGCGCTCAACGGATCTGTGCGCTCACATTCCCCTCAACGATGCACAACGAGCTCGCGCAGAAGCAAGAAGCCGCGCGGCAAGGTTACTATCGCGCCGTACGAGTCAGCTCGATTCTTTCGTGGACCGCCTTGGTGTCGTCGGCATGCTCCCGCGCGAAGCGCTGGAGATCCGAAGTCGGTGCCGTGAGGAGGACGGCATCGTCGGGCCACCGACTCTGGCCGAGCGAGAAGCTGCCCGTTTTCGCCGCGTTGTCCACCCAATCCGACTCGAGCATGCCGATCCGCACACCATTGTCGGCAATCACGATGCGGCCGAAGGTGTGCATCGAAACCATGTGCCGCCTGTAAAAGCTGTTCTCGATTTCGATGGACGACTCATCGCGAAAGAAGTTGATGAACTGCGTGGCACCGAGCGCGCCGAGCCACGCAATGAGCTTGACCGTTTCGGCGTTTTTCGTGACGGCGACGTCGTAGACATGACCGGCGAACATCTCGTCGATCGGGTCATCATGAGGTCCTCCACCAAGTGAGCGCTTGTGCACCTCATACTGAAGGGTAACGGTACAGAGGTTACAGGGAAGGCGCTACGGCCCTACCGGCTGACCGCGCCGAGCAGGTACCTGATTTCGCCGTCGATCTCGGCCGGATCCGATACGGTCTCGGAAATCTCAGCGACGAGTGCATCCCTGAACCGCCGTCGGAGCCGGTGCACCGCCACTTTCACGGCCGCTTCCGTCATGTCGAGTGACTGCGCCACAACGGCATAGCTGACGTCGTCGCTGTCCCCGGTCAGGAAGCCTTTCAGCCGATCGAAGAGGGTCTGCTTGCCCGAGTCCGCGTAGGTCTGGCTCAGGCGGCCCAGCGCTCGGTCCAGCAGCACCGTCGCCCACCGTGCATCGAAGAGCTTTTCCGGCGTCAAATCGTCCTGGCCTTCGAGCTGATACGTGCCTTCGGCCGTTTCGACATCGAGCGACAGCGGTGGTGTCGTTCCGCCGCGCTTGAGCGCGTGCGCGCGGTCGCGTTCGTTCGACAAGAAATGGCGGATCGACGTCAGCAGGAACGCGCGGAATCGGCCGCGTGACGGATCGGCGTCACCGAAGTAGTTCTTTTCCAGCACGCGAGTGAAGAATTCCTGCGTGAGGTCGCGTGCCGCGTCGGCATCGTGGCCCTGACGGCGGATGAATGCGTAGACCGGATACCAGTAGATCTCGCAGAGCGTCGCCAATGCCTCGGTGGATCGGTCGCTCTTGCGGCGTCCCGCCGCCAGCACGAGGCTCCAGCGCGTCGTTGCGAAGTGTCCGCGTGCGCCTGGTCGGCCACCGTCCCGCATGGACTAGAAGGTTTGACGCGCCACCCACTCCCGCAGCAGTGAGTCGACGACCGCGTAGCGGGCACCCTCGCGGGCGATGAGATCCTCGCGCGTCAGGGCGGCCAGCGCCGTCTGTACCGTCGACGGCCCGCCAAGACGATGACGCGTGCGCACGTCCGCTGACAGGAGCTCGCGGCCGTCTTCGAGCACCACGGCGCGCAGCACGGCGCGCTGCGTCAGCGTCAACCGCTGCCACACCGCCTCGAACATCATGTGCTGCTCGGCCAGCAGGCGCGTCAGCGCGGCGTGGAGATCGTCGAGCGTCGCCCGGCGCCTGTCGCGGCTCCGCACTTCGTCCCAGGTTTCGTGCGCCAGGCGCTGGACGTCGTAGGGAAGGTTCGCCGCGAGCTCGACGATCGCGGCGCCGAGGCCGGCCTCCGGTTTGATGCCGGTCCGTGCGAACCTCGCGTCGATGAACGCCGCGAAATCGCCGGCCGGAATCTTGTCGAGCCGCATGACGGGGCCGGCCTTGTAGAAGGGCCGCTTCGGTGTGAGCATCCGCTCCATCAGCGTCGGCTCGGAGCCGGCAAAGACGTAGCCGACGTTCCGCTGATGCTGAACCGCGGCGCGCAGCGCGTGCTCGACCGAGCCGCCGTCGAAGCCGCCAATGGCCTGGAACTCGTCGAGCGCGACGACGACGTTGCGGCGGCGCGTGTCGGCCAGCCGCGCCGGAAGCGCGAACACCTCCTCGGCGAGGCGCGACACGTCGCGATCGGTGCGCGCGTTGGGGAACGCAACGCGCAGCGAGGGACCCGCGTGTGCGTCCCGGCCTGTCCGCATGGCCTCGGCGCGCGGGTCGGACCCCACGTCGATCCGAGTCGACGCGATGGCGTCGCGCAGCCAATGACGGGCGCGATCCCACGTCGTCTCGGCCGCGACAAGCGCGCGCGCGTAGCCTTCGAGAAACGCGACGTACGAACTGAAGCTGCTGACGGTCACCTGGACGGTCAACGTGCCCTGGCGCGCCACCGCGGCGAGCGCCTGGCGAATCAGCGACGACTTGCCGTAGCGGCGCGGCGAGATCAGGAAGACCTTCTGCGCCGCGGTGAGATCGCGCACCAGCCGATCGAGCTCCACCACGCGATTGACGAACGAGGCCGCGGGCACGACCTCGCCGTACACGAACGGATTGATCAGTGGCAAAGAGCGCCCGAGCGCGAGTCGAGCGTGCGCTCCGTGACCGCCTCGATGTACGCCCAGTCGTAGTTGTCGACGCGGAGTGTCATCTTGAGGACACCGTACGCGCTCATGGTGAAGCCGCTGTTCCGCGCGTTGCCCTGGAAACCGTACAGCGACGCTCCACCAGATCCGACGATGAACTCGCGGATGCCGCCCAACGGATCCGATACGCCATTGAATGTCTGCGGTTCGAACCGTTCCATCCCGTGATCGTGGCCGTTGATGACGACGTCGACGCCGGATTCGTACAGCAGACGCCACACGTCGAGGAACCCGCCGCCGAGGCTTGGGCCCGACGTGAATCGCGGGTGATGCCAGTAGGCCAGCGTGCATTTCGTCGACTTGTACGCCGCCAGATCGTCCTGCAGCCACACGTACTGCTCTTGCCCTGCGCTCATCGGTACCATGCTGTTCAGCGAGATGATGTGCCAGTTCCCGTGGTCGTAGCTGTAGTACCCGAGCCCGGACGGGCCCGCCCGCTCGCCGAAGTATTGAAAATAGGGCGCCGCGCCCGGCGAGTCGTATTCATGATTGCCGGGGCTCGGACGGGTCCGAGACCGGTGCCGGCCCCATCGTGGTCCGTAGCAATTGGCGAACTCGCTCGCGGTTCCCGTGAAATAGGCGTTATCTCCCGCGGTAAAGACGATGGTGCTGCCATCCACGATCTTGTCGAGCAGCTTCGCAGTGTCTTCGCCGTGCCGGCCGTTGTCGCCTTCGGGCCTGCAATCGGCGATATCGCCGGCACCGACGAACGTCACCGTCTGGGGCACGATTGGAATTGGTCCGGGATCCGGACCGACACCAGGGCCGGGGCCGGGAGAGCGGCCACTGCCGCACGCCGCCACCAGAGATGCCACTGCCGCCAGCACCCACACCACGCACAGGCGTTTCATAGGGTAAGGGTCCATTATCGCCGGGGATGGGATTGGTGTATAGTGCCGGGCACCGCCGTTACATTCCACATCGCGGTAAGTTGTTGGCATTGCTGCGCGAATGGCTATCAGATCCGTCGGTGATCGTCTCGTGCTTTCGCCGCTGGAGCCGCTTGTCGCCGGGGGGCCAGCGGAGGCTTTCGAACGCCATCTCCGGCAGTTGTATCGGACCGGGTACCGCCATCTCATCGTCGACCTGAGCGCCGTACCGACCATCGACAGCGCCGGAATCCGGGCGCTGGTTCGCGGCCATACAACGGCCCAGCGGGTTGAGGGAACGCTTCGCCTGGCGTCGCCGTCAACAGCCGTCAGCGGCGTGCTCAAAGTGGCCCATCTTGCGGGGGTCTTTGACATCTACGATTCGGTCGAGGCGGCGCGCATTGCCGCATGGCCGTGGCGGACGATTCGAATTGCCGTCCTGGGCACGTTGCTGTGTGGAGGTCTTGTCTGGGCGGGTCTGCGATGGCCGCTCGAGTTGACGGGCGCCGGCGAGGTCACTGAGGAGGTATTGACCGGCGGAGGAAGACGGTCCGGCGGCGTTCTACCGCCGCACCGGTTCCAGCCGTTCATCGAGCTGATCAAGCTGGTGGTCGCCGCGCTGATCGGTCAGCTGGTCGGCGCGATTCATCAGCCGACCTCCCGGGAGCGTGGACGCTCGATGGAGCAGGCGCAGACGCTGTTGTGCGTATCAGGTGCGATGATGATGATCATCATCGGCAATTCGCTCGCGCGGGCGTTCGGCATCGCCGGGGCCGCCAGCATCATCAGGTTCCGGACGCCGGTCGACGATCCGAAGGACGTGACGATTCTCTTTCTGTTGATGGGTCTCGGGATGTCCGCCGGCTTGGGCTCGTTCGCCGTCGCGGGGCTTGGGACGGCGTTTCTCTGTCTGGCGCTCATCGTTCTCGATCAGCTGTCGACGCAGAAAGCACGGATCATGTCCGTCGAGATCATGGCGACCGGTCGACATTTCCCGACGACGCACGTGGAAGGTGTCTTCGCGCGGAACCAGATCGTCTTCGAGCCGCGCGAGATTTCGCAGTCGGACGACGTGACCGTCAAGTATCTGACATGGCTGGATGCCCGGACGTCGCTCGAGGATTTGAGCGGCCAATTGATGGAAGAAGACGCCGGAGTCCAGTCCGTCTCGTGGGAGCACGCGAAGCGCGAAAAATGACGAAGAACGCGCAGACCGAAGTGGCGCCGGACCGTCTCGTCGTGTCGGTCGACGAGCGCCGTGCAGCGGTGATCGACATCATCCGGGGCGCAAAGCGGCATATCGCGCTGTCGCTGTTCCGGTGCAACGACGATGCGATCTTCGCCGAACTGGCGGCCGCGACGGCGCGCGGGGTCGCCGTCGACGTGCTCACGACGTCGAGAGCCAAGGGTGGCCGGCGGCGGCTCGCGAAGCTGCGAAGCGCGCTCGACGAGACCGGCGCCACGGTAAGGACGTACACCGACGCGGTGGTGAAATACCACGCCAAATACATCGTGGCGGACAACGGCCCCGCGCTGGTGGCGTCGTTGAATCTCACCCGGAAATGCTTCCGCAAGACCTGCGACGCGATCGTCGTCACCTACGATCCCGTCATCGTCTCTGACCTGCGCCGGCTGATGGCGGCCGATGCGCAGGATTTGACGATGCCGGACGATTTGAGCGACCGTCTGGTGATCGGTCCCGAGCGCGCGCGGCGGCAGTTCCGCGCGCTCATCTCGCAGGCCCGCGCGAGCATCCGGTTGATCGACGCGAAGCTCTCGGACCCGGAGCTCGTGTCGCTCCTCAGAGCGCGGCGGGCCGAGGGGCTGACCGTGGAGATCTTCGATGCGAAACGGCTTGGCGAATGGAAATCGCACGGCAAGATCATGCTGATCGACGACACCCGCCTCGTCGTCGGCAGTCTCGCGCTCGCGGCGATGAGCCTCGACTTCCGGCGCGAAGTGGCGATTATCGTCGACGAGCCGGCAGCCGTCGCCGGAGGCGTGGAGCTGTTCCGCGCGTTGAAAGCCGCCGCCGCTGAAGCCGGAACGATGCCGGCAGGCGCGCTGGACGGAGCGCCATGGTGATGCGAATCGTGGCCGCCGTACTCGTCTGGATGTTGACGGCGGCGCCGGGCGCGGCGGCCGCCGCCGCGCAGGGCGATGCCGGCAAGACCGAGAAGAAGAAGACCGCCGGGACCGCCCAACAGGACGACAAAGCGAAGAAGCCCAAGAAAGCGAAGAAGGCGAAAAAGGCGAAGAAGCCGAAAGGCGATCGGCCGTCGCCCGACGAGCCGGCCGATGCCCAGGCGGAGGAGACGGGCGGCAAGGGCGTGCGGCTGTCGTGGAAGCAGCATCCCTCGTTCCGCGTCGGGTCGGTGTTCCGCCTCGATTTTCAGGCGAAGTTTCAGGAGGACGGGCACGTCTCGTACAGCGGCGCGAAGAACATCGAACCGTGGGAGATGCACCGCAATCGCATCGGCATCTCCGGACATCTGTTCAAGCACATCGAATACGAAGTCGAGCGTGAGCTGACCGAGAAGGAGCTGACCGAGAAGGACATTCTCGAAGGCGTGACGCCGGCGTCGCATTGGAAGGACGTCAATGTCAACGTCGCGTACATCAACAACGCCCAGGTGCAGATCGGCAAGTTCAAGATCCCGTTCGGTCTCGATCAGCTCACGGGCGTGACGCACAACGACTTCGTGTACCGCTCGCTCGGCGCGAACTATCTGGCGCCGGCGCGTGACATCGGCGTGATGGTGCACGGCCGGTTTTTCAAGCGCGCGCTCAACTACTGGGTCGGTGGGTTCAGGCACGACGGCGACAACGCCCGCTCGAAGAAGATTCAGGGCGGCGACGAAACGGTGGCCGGGCGCGTCACGGGCAATCCGTTTCGGGCGGCAGGTCCGGCATTTGGCGGGTTCCAGCTCGGCACGGCCTTTACGGCGAGCGCGCTGTCCGACGACTCGTTCCGGCCGAACGGGCTTCGCGGGCGCACGTTGCTCACACAGGAGACGTTCTATGAGCCGGTCTATGTGAAAGGGCGGCGCAACCGATGGGAGGCTGACGTCGACTGGGCGGTTGGCCCCGTCTCCGCGCGCGGCGAATACACGCTCGTGCTGGACAGCCGGAACGGCCAAGGACTTCGAGACAACGATCTGGTCGATGCGCGCGCTCGAGCCTGGTATGTGTCAGGATCGTGGCTGGTGACGGGCGAGGAGAAGAAACGGCCGGTCAAGCCCGCCAACGACTTCCTGCAGGGCGGCATCGGCGCGGTCGAAGTCGTCACGCGTTACGAACGGCTCTGGTTCGACAGCGTCGGCGGCGGCGACCCCTACCGCAGCGTGCGGGCGGAGGCGATCCTGCCGGCCAGCGATACGGCTTTCACGATCGGCGCCAACTGGACGTTGAACCGGTTCATCAAGCTGCAGGTGAACGGGATTCGGGAGCACACCAATGGGGTTCGAGAGCATAGTGACGAAACGAATCGAAACCCCGTGCAAAACGGGACCGCGTTCTGGAGCCGCGTGTTCCGGCTTCAGATCGTGCTCTAGACCGAGATCGCGGGAGGAGGGCGTCATGGGCTGGAACCGGATTCGAACTGCGTGCGTGATGGTGGCGCTCGTCGCTACGCTGCCCTTCTGGGTGAGCGCCCAGATCGCCGACCCGGCCGATGCGTTCTTCGACGATTCCGTCGTGCACGACCTCGAGTTCTCGATCAAACCGCGCGACTGGAGCACGTTGAAGGTCCATTTCCAGGAAAACGACTATTACCCGCTGGACATGACCTGGCGCGGCCAGACAGTGCACGCCATCGGCATCCGGTCGCGCGGCACGGGCAGCCGAAGCGGAACGAAGCCGGGGCTGCGCGTCGACATCGATTACTACAACAAGGGCCAGAAGTTTCTGGGGCTGAAGTCGTTTCTGCTCCGCAACAACACGCAGGATGCCACGGGCATGCGCGAGCGCGTGAGTATGCAGTTCTTCAGGCGCATGGGGCTCAAGGCGATCCGCGAAGCGCACGCGCGGCTGTTCGTGAACGGCGAGTACGCCGGCCTGTACACGATCCTCGAGTCGCAGGACAAGGATTTTCTGCTGAAGAATTTCGGCGAGAACGACGGACACCTCTACGAGTATCACTTCGACAACGCCGCCGTGGCCGCGGGCTCGAGCCCGTTTGTGTTCCAGCACCTCGGATCCGATCCGGCGCTCTATGTCCCGACGCCGTTCAAGCCCGAGACGAAGGAAGACGACCCGCAGGGCGAAGTGATCGAGCGGTTCATCCGGACGATCAACGATACGAACGCCGCGGCCTGGCGGTCGAACATGGCCCCGTACCTCGACCTCGCGAAGTTCATACGGCACTGGGCCATCGAGAGTTTCCTGGGAGAGGAAGACGGCATCACGGGTGATTACGGGCCGAATAATTTCTACTTCTACCGGTTCCAGAACACGACGCGGTTCATATTCCTGCCGTGGGACAAGAGCAACACGTTCTGGGGCGACGCCGGCTATTCGATCTTCCGGAACATCACGGATGGACCGGAGGATCACCGCAACCGGCTGGTGTTGCGCGCGCTGCAGGAGCCCGATTTGCGGACGCTGTACCTCGACACGCTGCTCGAATGCGCCGACTCGGCGGCGGAGGGGGTGGGCCCGGACACGCCGGGCTGGCTGGAGCAGGAAATCACGCGCGAGTACGAACAGATTCGCGCGCCCGCACGAGCGGATACGATCATCTTTTCAAACGAAGATTTCGAAAAGGCAATCGTCGACGTGAAGAGGTTCGCGCGGGAACGCAGCGCGGCGGTCAGAGAGCAGGTGGCCGCCGCCCGTTAACGGTGGGCCGGACGGATGTGCGATCCGTCGTCCGCGTCTGTGCCAGCGGCTCCCGCTGTCGCAGCTGCGCGGCGGCCGCGGCGATGAGCCGCCGTGCCGCGGCGCCCTTGCGCCCACCGTCCATCCGCCTGCAGACGAACTCGAAAAACCCAGCGGCGTTCGACTGCGCGTGGCCCTTCGACACGTGCACGAACCGGCGATCCGCGGCGCGCGGCGCGAACCGGAAGAGATTCGTCAGCCAGCCGGCCGGCAGCCCGGCGGCGCGCCCGTACGCCACGGCTGTATCGACGTACGGCGCGGCGATGACCGTGCGTCCTTCCGCGAGCGCGGGCCGAATCTCCCATCGCAGACGGAACGCGAGGTCGGCGGCGTAGAGCAGCAGCAGCGTGCGCGCAGACGGCGAGCCCGCGGCCGACTCGGCGACCGCGAGATCCTGGAAGACGCCCGACGCGTCCCAGTGACTGATGCCGCCCCGCGTCGGCGCCTCGATCGCACGCCGCGCCGCGGCGACCACTGCGGCGCCGTCGACGCCGTCGATAGCGATCAGGCGCGGCTTGGCGCCCTTCCTCACCGCCTGCCGTCCTGGACGAGCCATTCCGCCACGGCCTCCGCATTCCATTCGGACCACGGTCGCCGCTGGCCCTCGAGGAACAGCTCGCGGATCTGGCGATGCTGGTCGCCAATGGATTGTTCGGCGTCGACCGTGATGAAGTTGAAGATGAGCGCCAGCGATTCGTACTCGCGGATCACGCGCGCGATGAAATGCTGGTAGCTTTCAACCGGATCCTCGACGTGCGTGACGTCCTGCCCGGCTTCGTAGAAGTTCGGCATGCGCGTCGCCGTCACGCGTTTGCCGGACGTGATGGGCGACACCGCGAAGTAGAACACCATGTCGGGCCACAGCAGCGGCTGGTACAGCTTGAGGACCCAGTCGAGATCGAGCCCCCGCGCGACATCGCGCGCGAGCCCGGTGAACAGAAAGCGGTCCGCGATGACCAGCTTGCCGTCCCACAACGCGGGCAGAATCGTCTGCTCGACGCGGTGACGGAAGTCGGCGCCGTGCAGGAGCGAGAATTCCTCCGGGCTGAGCGCGCGAACCGCCTTCCGGCTCTTGATAATCGGTTTGATCAGCTCCGATGAATTCCATTTGGTCGTGACGACGTCGTAGCCTTCGGATTTCAGCCACGTTTTGAACAGCTTCCGCTGCGTCGTCTTGCCCGAGCCGTCGGGCCCTTCGAAGGCGATGAGCAGGCCTCGGCGGTGCGAGGCGTTGGTGAAGTGCCGGCGGGCGCGCTGACGCGCAAGCCGCAACGCCGATCCAATAGGTTGTGACATTGGTGTAACCGCGGCCAATGATACCGCGCATAGGGGAATTCCATGAAGCTATCAGATGTCAGCTATCAGCTCTCGGCTATCAGCTCGAGGCTTCTGGAGCTGGTAACCGATGGCTGACAGCCGAAAGCTGAGAGACTGATAGCTTGTCTGGCCCCATTTAAAGCAGTTTTCGTTTCCGGGTAGCAGCCTGTCCTTCGTCCGTGGGCCTTGGTTCTTGGTCCGTCCTGCGTCCGTTGTCCCTCGTCCTGATGCCGCGTCGCGGACCTGGGACCGTGGACCTGGGGACGGACCGAGGACGAAAGACCAAGGACCAAGGACGTGTACTACACGGATCTGAAAAGCGCGCTAGAGCATTTTTCACAGCTGTACAGTGAGCCGATAGCCGCAGTGTCGGATGTAGTTCCGACATTCGGTGGGCGTGTAGAACGCGAGCGCCGCGGCGATGAGGGCGGTGACCTGATCGAAGTTGCGGGGACGGGCGG